>Ga0126379_10002030_pt1 | contig 12656 bp, 7 predicted proteins | sample PanSoiMetPlot_24_FD_92640 | JGI IMG/M metagenome (GOLD analysis project Ga0126379, IMG submission 92640) | Tropical forest soil microbial communities from Panama - MetaG Plot_24 | ecosystem: Environmental > Terrestrial > Soil > Tropical forest > Bulk soil | place: Panama | collected 2016-02-17
CTGGTATTCGTGGGCGGGAATGACTCTCAATTGGGAAACTTTACGATTGCGGTAGATGAACAATGGTTCCCTCGCAGCTTGAAGATTGAAGGACAGTATAAGGTTCAGCACGACCAAACCAAGTTCACCATTCCCGTAATGTTGGAAGCGCATCAAAGTTGAGATCATTGGATGAATCGCCGCGTGCAAGAGCAAGATTGCTCACATGCGATCAATCATGGGACGATTGTGCAGAAGCTGCTGTGTCACATGAAGCGCTGTGCACCTGCAGAAGGATCGTTTTCGCCAGCCGCGGTGCAGCTGGATCAGCAATGAGATTGTGAGCTGTTTGCCCGCTTCAGCAATGACACAATCCTCTGCACTCCAGGTCTGCTGCTCGTCTTTGCTGAATTCGTCTCGGGTCGCCCAAAACCCTGCCTGCTCTGTCTGGAATCGTCGCCTCCAATGGAAACCCCGAGTTTACTGCCGCGATCAGAACTGAAGTCACTTTTCCCGCCATCGATCGTTCATTGGCCGCACCTCAAGCGGGCCGCGAGTTAATGCATTGTCCCATGGGCGTTTACCGGTACGAATGCGAAAAAAGGCAGCCAACTTCCATATTGCCCGTCAATCGCCAAGGAAGGTTGCGAGAGGATCACGGGTCAGGAGGAACAGGTAACTACGCTGCTCCTCCTGATTCCACGTGACGCTGGTTACGGTCCGACAATGTCTTCTACTTGCACCTTTTTCGCTTGCAGAGCGGCAAGTTCTGGCGGCGCGAAGCTAGTCTTGCAGCGAGGCAATCTTTGCGGGACCGCAATCTTAGTCTTCCTCCGCTGCCCCCATGGGCCTGCTGACCCCTGTTATGACCCCGCCAGGATCTGTTTGCACACTGAACGACTGCTTTCCCACGATCACGAACGTATTGTGGAAGACTTGGCCGCCGGTATTGAGAGTTTGCGTCCCAGTGCAATCAGCGTTAACGCTGTACGTGCCGCTTCCCGGCCGATTCAGGATCGCAGGAAGGCCATTGATGCTGACGTTGTCGGTTTGTGTGAAATTGCCGGCACCATCGAAGGTCGCTACGCCCACTCCCGCTATGGGCCCAAAACCGATTATGTCTCCTTGGAATTGAAAGCCGAAGTTCCCTCGAAGGGACCTGTTGGAACAGCTACCCGAGGCATGCACGATGGGTAGGATCCCAGCATTAAGCTTGTGTCGAGACTGCGTTCCGGCCATCAAGAGCCCTACTGCAGCGACAGCAACCACGGCGATTCGAATCGTTCTCACGAGCTTGAAACCAGTCATTGCATTTTCTCCTTAAATTGAAATTCAACTTGCTTCTGGTGCTTTCAAATTCTTCAAAATCGGCACGCCTTCGAGTAGTGAGCGCAAACAAATGCACATGGCGTTTCCTCCGGCGGCGGTGGCGTGCAACTCGTCCACCAGGACCGATTGCCGGATCTCATCCGCCGTCCTTCCGGTCAACGCGATCGCCTGCTCCATGCTGACGAATTCAACTTCAGCGCCACAGCTCTCGCACCGGGTTCGCGTCAACGACCCGCATTGGCGAATGATCCAAACCCGGTCGCGCTCGACAGTGATGCGAGTGATTCTTTTGCTCGCCAAGCCGCCGGACCTCTGCTTTCTCGGGCTCCAAAACCGTGATAAAGTGCGCCCCGAGCGGGTTCGCAGTGGAGCAATGCGCGATAATTTCGCTGGAACCGGGGCTGAAAGTCCTGTAAAAATCCTGAAAAAGTCGTGAATTTCTGAAAAAGTAGCGGAGCGTTGTGGCTGGAGCTATCAAACGCGTTTATGTTTTCGGTCACTTCCGTCTGGATGTGGACGAACGGATGCTGCTGCGCGACGGATCTCCTCTGCCGCTGACTCCGAAGCTCTTCGACACGTTGCTGTTGCTGGTCGAAAACAGCGGTCATCTGTTGTCTAAAGATGAACTGATGAAGAAGCTATGGCCAGACAGCTTCGTGGAGGAGATTAACCTTACCCAATACGTTTCGCGCCTGCGCAAGCTCTTGGAAGAAAAGCCAAACGATCGTTTTATCGCGACGATTCCTGGCCAGGGATACCGGTTTGTGGCAAAGGTTTGCCAGGCCTCGGACGACAAAAGCATCGCCGATGGGCTTGTTATTGAGAGCCATATGCGAGAAACGGTGGTCGTCGAAGAAGATGAGGACGATCAGGATACCGGCAAGCTGGTGGTCGCCGCGGCTATTCCGGCTGGAAACTTTCGCCGGGCATATTGGTTGATTCCGCTCGCGGTTGCCGTGGCCATGCTTGTCTGGTTTGGCCTCCCTCCCAAACCACCGCGTCTGCTTGCTTCTGCCCAGATCACGAACGACGGACGTTTGAAGTGGCCAAAATGGCAAGGTATTTTCCAGGACCAAGGTCCGATTCTGCTGACCGATGGTTCCCGCATCTACACGGTGGAAGACAGGGGCTTAGGTTCATCCACGCTGGTCCAACTACCGGTCTCAGGCGGCGAGACGGTGCCCGTACCGGTTCCGTGGACCCGCTTCCAAATCACGGACATGGACCGGCAGCGCTCCGAAGTGCTGCTGCTGAAATGGCAGGGCATCGCCCTGGAGACACCGCTCTGGATTTACTCTGTGGTGAATGGTGGCTATTGGCGAGTAGGCAATCTAAACGTCAGCGACGCAACCTGGGCCGCCGACGGTCATATTCTCTTCACACGTGGTGAAGAGTTGTGGTCAGCAGACTCTGATGGCTCGGAAGAGCGGCTCCTTGTGAGGCTCCCGGGTATTCCAGGCGGACCACGCGAGTCGCCTGACCGTCGGGCAATTCGTTTCACTCTAAGCGATCCTCAGACGCATTCGACTTCTCTCTGGGAAGTTTCTCGCGACGGTAAGAATCCGCATCTGCTACTCAAGGGTTGGAATAACTCACCCCGCGAATGCTGTGGCAGCTGGACCCCGGACGGGCGGTATTACGTCTTTCAATCGCAAAGAAATGGAAGGCTGGGAATTTGGGCGCTTCGGGAATATGGCGGTCTCAGGGGATATCGCGGACCGTTTCAGCTCACAACTGGCCCGATCAATTATGTTGCGCCCACGATCAGCCTGGATGGGAAGCGGCTCTTTGCAGTGGGTGTGCAATCAAGAAACGAAATGCTGCGTTTTGACCGCGAAAAGAACCAGTTTGTTCCTTTTCTTCCTGATCTCTTAGCTACAAGTCTGGCTTTTTCAAAAGATGGCGAATGGGTGGCCTACACTTCGGACCTGGATGGTCAGTTGTGGCGCGCCAAAGTTGACGGGAGCAATCGGCAACAACTGACATTTCCGCCGTCGATTGTGGCTTTCCCGAGCTGGTCTCCTGATGGCAAACAGATAGCCTTCGTCGCGGGACCGCGGGGAACCTGGACATGGAAGATATACGTCGTGCCTGTCGAAGGTGGCCCGGCGACGGATTTGCTTCCGAAATCGTTTTGTGATTTTGACCCGACCTGGTCGCCGGACGGGAAGAAACTGGCGTTTGCAACGGTCCCCGGTGGTTCTGGGTGCGTAGATTTGCAGCACGCTATCTTCACAGTGGACTTGGAAACCCGAGAACTCTCCAAGATTCCAGGATCGGACGGCCTTTTCTCCCCGCGTTGGTCTCCCGGAGGCCAGTTGGCCGCACTGACTGCAGTCGAGAAGCATCTCGTCCTTTACGATGCCACAAAACGAACTTGGCGCGAACTGGTGGACGATAAAGTAGCGTTCCCACGGTGGGCGCACGATGACAAATACATCTATTTCGATACATTGAGCGGTGTTGTTTGCCGGGTAGACTTGCACAGCAGAAAGATAGAGCGAATCACCAGTTTCGAGAATCTTCGCATGGGCGGCCCGTTTGGTTCCTGGAGCGGTCTGACTCCGGATGATGCTCCCCTGTTCACACGCGATGCGGGAAGCCAAGAGATCTACACTTTCGACCTGGAATGGCCGTGACTCCGAGGCGCGCTGAGCTTTTCAAACGATTTATATAGAGGGCCTTGGACCCGCCATCGCTACCCCAGCTGCGGTTGGTCAGGTGTCGACAAACAAGAAACTGATAACTCGATTCCGATGACTCCCGCTTTGCCCGTCATTCGGACTGTGAGGGCTTTGAGTGCTATGGCCAGTTATCGCCAACTAAGAATCGGTCCAGGCACACCGGGCTTTCCTTGTAAGAAAAAGCGATAGAATGTGCGTCACCTTGGAAGGTGAGTATGGCAGGTAGCCCGGCAATTACTGCACTTGACCTCGAGGAGCGAACGACCGGTAAGATTCGGGCACGAATTGTCCCGTTCCTGTTCGCCCTGTTCGTGATCAATTACATCGATCGTGTGAACATTGGCTTCGCCGCCCTGACGATGAACAAGGAGCTGGCGCTCACCAGCCAGCAATATGGATTCATTGCCGGAATCTTCTTTTTTGGTTATTTCATGTTTGAGGTGCCGAGCAATCTCTTGCTGTACAGGCTGGGAGCGCGGGTATGGATTGCTCGGATTCTAATTAGTTGGGGAATCGTCGCAGTCCTCACCGGGTTTGTCAGGACTGTGTTTCAATTGTCCGCCCTTCGTTTTCTTCTCGGGGTAGCGGAAGCGGGATACTGGCCGGGAATCGCACTGTACCTCACCTACTGGTTTCGCCACCGGCATCTGGCCCAAGCGACAGCCCTGATTGCCATGGGCAATCCTATCGCCAACATGGTCGGTGCTCCAATATCAGGCTGGATTCTGGATCACGTTCACTGGATCGGGCTCAGCAGCTGGAGGTGGTTGCTGATCCTGGAGGGTATTCCCGCTGTGCTCGCGGGAATCTTTACTTATTTCTTTCTGCCGAATCGGCCTGCCGACGTCAAATTCCTCAGGCCGGATGAGAAAGATTGCATACTGGCTGAACTGCGCCGAGAGGAGTCCGAGAAGCTGTCGATACACCAAATGTCTGCAAGGCAGGCGCTTACGAACGGAAAAGTCTGGTACTTAATCTCGCTCTACTTTCCGTATTTGTTGAGCATGTATGCCGTTGTCTTTTGGATGCCTCAACTGATCAAGGCTGCTTCCGGTCAGTACTCAAACACTGCGGTGGGAACTCTGGTGATGCTTCCATATATGGCGGCCGTGTTGGCTATGGTCATGGTGGCCCGCAGTTCGGATCGGTGGCTGGAACGGCGCTATCACGCTGCGTTGCCGGAGATAGTCGCGGCCATTGCCCTATTTCTGATAAGCACAATCGTTGCACCTTCGTTGTGGCTTTTGATCATGCTGTGGTGCCTTGTCGCTGTGGGCATCTTCAGCTTCATGGGGCCGTTCTGGTCCCTACCTTGCACTTTCCTGGCGGGATCTTCCGCAGCGGTTGGAATCGCTCTGATTAATTCAATTGGAAACATTGGCGGCTTTGTTGGCCCCTATGCAATGGGTGCGATCAACAGGAGAACAGGCAGCTTTCGTGGCGGTCTCGTACTCGCCGGTATTTCTCTGTTGCTCTCAGCCACCCTGCTATTCATGTCGCCCAAAAGGCTAAAGCATGGAGGGGGTTCGAACATCGCCGCCTAGCGGGTCGCCTTTGCTGCGGGTGCCAACGTGCATGGTCATGGCACCAACGGAATTCCTACCGCAGTTTCGAGTGCAGCTAGATTGGTCAAATAATTGGCGAGTTGCTCTCGATACGCCAATTGGGTCGCGCGATACGTGCGCTCCGCGTCAAGGAAGTCGAGAGTGGAGGAGGCGCCTTTACTCATCGAAAACTCTTGGATGTCAAGCGATTCCTTAGCGGCCGATAGGTAAGTTTGCTCGTAGAGTCGGACCCTTTCGCGGCTCGATTCAAAAGCGGCATAAGCCGTCTCGACATCCTGAATCACCTGATTGCGGGCCGACTCGAGTAGAAAGTCGGCCCTTATCTGCTCCGACTTCGTGCGAGCCAGCTCACCCTGATTTCGATTGAAAATTGGTATTGGGACGGAAGCCACCGCCATTCCCATAGCATTCGAGCTGGGCCCCTTGGGGTAGAACGGTTCGAACCAACTCGGCCCGCCAATTTCATTGCCGGTATGGAGGTAGGATGCGCCCAGGGTCGGGTCGGGCCAGCGATTCGCCCTGGCGAGACGGAAATCGGCCAGCGCTTTGTCACGAGCTGTCTCGGCAGACTTCAGATCGGGACGATTCGCCAGCGCCTGCTGTTGCAATTCGGCAAGAGTCTGGTTCACCGCAATCGCATGTAGCTCGCCTAGCAATTCAAATTCCTGTGGTAAGTTAGCCGGACCAACCAACGCCCTTAACGTGGCCTTAGCGGTTTTCGCTTGCAGGCGTGCATCGTCAACATCAGTTTGAAACTGCAGCGTCTGAAGCTCGATCTTGAGAAAATTTGCCCGGGAAGTCTCGCCTTGCTGGAGCATCAAGCGGTTCAAGTCGATGACCTTTTGATAGTCCGCGAGGTTCTGGCGGGCAAACTCCAGGTCGGAGTTCGCGAGCAAAGCCGTGATATATGCCTGGCGCAGGTTGAACAGAAGGGTGCGACGCAGGTTGGCAGAGTCGGTCTGCGAAATGGAGGTGGCCAGCTGGGCACTGTCCATGCGCGCGCGCCGCTTTCCGCCCACTTCGAACTCCTGATAAAAGCCGATGGTGGCAGAAGTAGTGTCATTCTGGAAGGTGGGATTCGGCCGCAAGCTGGCCGTGATTTCGTTGGCTCGAGCTGATTGAATCGACTGGGCCTGCGCTTGCAGATCCGGATTCGTCAGCAGAAAGCGGTCGCGAAGCTGTTCCCACGTGTAGCTCGTTTGCTGAGCGTCGGCCATAGTGCTCAGGCCAGCAAAGGCCGCGCACACCAGCCAGGCGATCTTGAGAAGCAAAACTGTCGCGCGCTTCTTCATAGTTCAGTGGCCTCATTCGTGACCATCCCCATGCTGGCGATGACGGGGATCACAATCAGGATGGCGAGCAGGGTTGTCACCATTCCTCCCACCACAACTCGCGCCAACGGCTGTTGCGCCTGAGACCCGATTCCATGGGAGAGAGCCGCGGGCAGCAGTCCCAGGCCTGCAGCCAGGCAAGCCATCAGCACAGCGCGCATCTCTCCGACACTGGCGCGGATGATGGAATGCTTCATGCCATGCTCGTGGGCTTCAGCGCGTCGAATGCCGGCGACGAAAACCAATCCTCCCAAGGTGGCGACGCCAATGACCGAAGCAAAACCTACCGCAGCAGAGATGCTGAACGGCGTGCCGGAAACCAGCAATGCGAGCACACCTCCGGCGACTCCGAACGGCAGTACCGAGAGCACCGCCAACGCGTCACGAATGGAGTTGAAGGAAACGTACAGCAGGGCCAAAATCATGCCCACGGTGATCGGAATGATAATGGCCAGCCGCTGCTGCTCTTTGCGCAGGCTGTCGTATTCGCCGGCCCACTCGTAGTGGTAGCCCTCGGTTAGTGAAACCGAACGCTCCAGCTTCGACTGCACTTCCTGGATAGTTCCGGCGAGATCGCGGCCCCGCACGCTGAACTTGATGGGGATGTAGCGTCGTCCGTTCTCGCGGTACACCATGAAAGCGCCGTCACGAAAGCCGATGTCGGCCACCTGGCCTAGAGGAACGCGACTGCCATCAGGAGTAGCGAGCAGGATGTTTTTCATGGCTTCGGGGGTCTCGCGGAATTCCGGCTTGTAGCGAACCACGAAGTCAAAGCGGCGATCGCCCTCCAGGATTTGCGTCGCCGCCGCTCCGCCAATCGCTGCCTGCACGGCCGTGTTGATATCAGCGGCCATCAACCCATATCTTCCGGCGGCTGTGCGATCAATCGAAATAACCAGGTTGGGCTGACCCGTTTCGCGAAATACGGCAAGGTCAGCGATGCCCGGCACGGACGACATCACGCCTTGAATTCGCGCCGCAATCTTGGCCAGGACGTCAATATCGTCTCCAAAGATCTTCAGGGAGTTCTCGCCTTTCACTCCCGACATGGCTTCCTCCACGTTGTCCTGAATGTTTTGCGAGAAGTTGAAAGCGACACCGGGATAGCGCTGGAAAGCGGCATTGATCTTCTCGATTAGTTCGTCTTTGCTGCGGGCCGTCTTCCACGCTGAGCGCGGCTTCAACTCGGCGAGGAATTCCAGGTTGTTGAAAGTGGTGACGTCGGTGCCGTCGTCGGGGCGGCCGACCTGCGATACCGTCTGAGATACTTCCGAAAACGAGCGCAGGATTTCACGGATCTCGTCTGCGATGGTGGCCGCGTAATTGAAGGAGACGTCCTGTGGCAGGGTTGCGCGAATCCAGAGATTGCCCTCTTCCAGCTTGGGCATAAACTCGCCGCCTATGGCGAAGAACAATGCACAGGACACCACGAGCATCAGAACAGCAAGAGGAACAACCACGCGGCGGCGCCACAGAACGCGAATCAGCAGGCCCTCGTAATGGCGCTTGCACCAGCGAACCAGGGCGGTGTCGGCCTGGTGCCCACCGCGCACGGAGCGGCGATAAGAAGCAAGCACAGGGATGAACAGAAGCGCGAAAATCAACGATCCGGTAAGCGCGAACGCATAGGTGACGGACATTGGCGCAAAGATCCGGCCAGGCACACCCTGCATGGTGAACAGCGGAACGAAAGCGACCATGATAATAAGTGTGGAGAAGAGAACCGGCTTGGCGGCTTCGGCGGTGGCTTCAGCGATCAGATCGAGACGATGCTCCTCGCTGGTGGCTTCATGTAGGCGGCGATAGATGTTTTCCAGCACAACGATGGCGGAATCCACGATGATGCCGAAGTCGATCGCCCCGATGGAGATCAGGTTTGCCGAGCGGCCCGTGGCGAACATAAGGCCGAAGGCGAACAACACGGCGAACGGGATGGTCAACGCGGTCGCGAGTGCGAGTGGCACGTCGCCGAGAAACAAGAGCAGAAGCAGGGTCACCAGCAACAGTCCCATCAGCACAAGGTGGCGGACGGTCTGGGTCGTGGTGTTGATCAGCGAAGTGCGATCGTAAATGGTGTCGATTTTGAATCCGCGCGGGAGCAAACCGCCATTGAGCGCGCGAATCTTGGCACGCAAACCTTCCAGAGCCGGCAAGGACTGCTCACCACGCTGCAGTAGTACGATCCCCTCGACGATGTTGCCGTCCTGGTCGCGCCCTACTCTCCCCAATGGTGGCTGATGACCTTCATGGATCTGGGCAACGTCGCGCAGGAAATTAGGTGCGCCATTATGTTCTGCGATGAGCACGCTTTCCATATCCGGCAGATGCTTAAGCAGGCCCACGCCGCGCACGTTAACGTTCTGCTGGCCGAGTTCGAGGTAGTTGCCGCCCGCGTTCTGGTTGTTTGCGCCAATAGCAGCAATTACCTGTGGCAACGTTACGTTGTACTGTAAAAGCTTCTGCGGATCGACCTCGGCCTGGTACTGCTTGGTCGTGCCACCGAAGGTGGTCACATCCACTATGCCGGGCACCTGCTTGAGTTCGCGGCGAACGAACCAATCCTGCACGGCCTTGACTTCATTCAGGCTCTGGCCTTGGCCCTTGAGCTGGTAGCGATAGATCTCTCCCACTGCTGACCATGGCGAAAGTTGAGGCTGCAGGTTCTGTGGCAGCGTGATCGTCTGCAGGCGGTTCAGCACTTCCTGCCGGTCGTGAAAATAGTCGGAGTTGAAGTCGAAATACAGCTTCACGTCACTGAGTCCGAACAGGCTGGTCGAGCGGACGTATTGGAGACTGGGGATCCCGTTCAGGGCAGTCTCGATCGGTACCGTCACCTGCTGTTCCATCTCCTCGGCGGACCATGAGGGGTTCTGGGTAATGACATCCACTAGCGGTGGCGAAGGATCGGGATAGGCTTCGATATCCAACCGAAGCAATGCCCAGGTCCCCGCGGCCAGCCATGCGGCCATGGCGATCAAGGCAATAACACGATAACGAAGAATCGTGCGGACCAGAGTCTTCATCAGTTACCCGGTCCGCCCTTGAGAAGTTCAGCACCATCGGCGGCAACCTCTTCGCCTTCGCTCAAGCCGCTCAAGATTTCGACTTGGCCATCTACTGTGTTTCCAACCGTCACCGTACGCTGCTTTGGTTCTCCAGCGGTCTTGACGTATACGGTTGTCGCTCCGCCGTCGCGAATAATGGCCTTGGCCGGCACTACCAGAGCGCGATGAGAACCCGCCTTCACCCGCATCGCACCGAACATTTCGGGCTTCAGGCGGAGCGCCGGGTTCGCAAGAACGACCCTCACTTTCAACGTTCGCGTGGTCGGGTCGAGAGCTGCAGAAAGAGAATCGATGTGCCCGTTCCATCGCTGGTCGGGAAACGCCTGCAAGCTTACGGTGACAGGCGTGCCGAGGCTTACTTTGGCGACGTCCTTTTCATACACATCCCCAACCATCCACACCGCATTCAAATCCGCAATCGTGATTAACGGATTGGCAGATTCAAGCGACTTGGAGAATTCTCCGGGTGCGGCGTTGACGTCAGTAACCACGCCACCAGCGGGCGCGGCCAATTTCACTCGGTCAGTAGTGGCAGATGGGTTCACGTTCAGCAAATCGAGACGCTGTTTGGTGCGGGCGAGTTCGGCACGAGCTGTGTCGGCTTGGGCACGGGCCTCGATGTAGTCTTTCTCGGCAATGGCGCCATGCTCGAACAGCACTTTCTGCCGTTCGGTCTGGCGGGTAGTGCGTTCTGCTTCGATACTAGCTTTAGCGAAGTCCGATTGAGCGCCCGCCACGTCGCTACTGCTCAAAATCGCTACCACTTCTCCAGCGCGGACGTGGTCACCGGGTTTCACGGCGACCGAAACTACTCGCCCGCTCGCTGGCGGAAAAATACGCACCACCTTGGTGGGATCGGGTTGCAGTTTGCCGACCAGTTCAAGTGTTTCAGGAACGTTCTGCTGCACCACGGCGACATAACGAATTGCGGGCGCAGAAATTTGGCCTGCCGCCGTGGCTGTTGCTGTGTTGTTCGATGACCGGCTACAGCCAAGAACAGAAAGCAGGCTGACTAGAGCAGCAATTGCAACCGGCTTTTGGATTTGTTGTGCCATTAAGAGCTGCGTGTTCGAATCAAGTGTTTGTCTAGCTCACGTCATGGCTGCGCCGAAATGCCTGCCAAGGCGTGTGCGCAAAAGCTATTGCTGTAGTAAGAAAAGGCAGATTTAACCGAATTGCAGGGAAGGCGGGGCCCGAGACGCGAGCGATACAGCGGCGAGCAGCAATGGTGAGGCGATTGAGAGGCGATGATACGACTCGTCGGTGGATGGCGGCCGGCCCGAGATGTGGCCCGATATCAGCAGCATCATTCCGAACCGACTCTCCGGCGGCAGAGATACCACTGTCTTCTGTTCCGAATGTGGAGCACTTGCTTGCGATCCGGTGCTGGTGTCAGTCGCGTAAAAATCTTCTGCTCTAACCTTGTGGAAACCACCTTGCCCATCACCCAACCAAACGTGCAACCACCGATGCGTCAGGGTCTGTTCAACAACCAGATCCGTTATCCCATCGTTATTGATGTCCAAAGTCGCCAGAACAAGCACGTCATCGTCCGATTCGAAACTCAGATCAGTATTGTTGGTGCGCGATAGGTGGACTTCGACACGGTAGCCGCTACGACTGCGAGTTGAAGGGGGAGCAAGAAGAAGAGCTCCGTCAGGTTGATTGTCGCCGTCGAAGTCGGCCGCGGCCAGCGGTCGTTTCAATAGACTGCTGAAAGTTAAACATACCGAGGGCTCAAGGGCATCGGCCCCAGCAACGGCGCCATTCAACCCGTCTTGCGCGCGCAATACCGGCACTCCACAGGCAAGCGCGAGCAGCACGAGGCCGACACTCAGAAGTGTCCCTTTCATCGGATGGAGCCGACTTTAGCACATGCGAGAAAAGCTTGTCATGCTAGGGTAGTGTCTGGTGGGTTGAAAGGCGGTAAAGCTAGAGCACCCATCTCACGCCTGAGCAATGCCAAGATATTGCTCGGCTAGCCGCTGAGATACTACCCATGCTAGGGTTGCTTTTGCCCGAATACGATCTCCGTTCGGGAGCATCTTAGGACTCAGGTAACACCCTCAACGACTTCTCGAGCTCCTAGAGAACCTCGGAGACTCTCACGTAGCTCCGAGCCAGTAACTCTCCAAAGCACCCGGCAATGTGCAGGAAGAAATACTGCGCACGGGAGGAAGGGATAAACGCCGATGCCGAGCGAGTCGTCGGCTGCTCGCAGGTTGGCCAGAAACGGGCTTGTGGAAGTCGGATGGCGTCGGGTGGATCGGCAATCCCCGAGGGTATCCAAGCTTTCGGCTCCTCTAACGGGCTAGAACCTTGCGTTGCGGATCGCCTGCGATCTTCCTGAGTTCATTCATCACGTAGCGCGGCAATCGGATTGACGCTAGCGGCCCACCGAGCGGGGAAGTAGCTTGCGACCATGGCAACGACCGCTAGCATGGTGATAGCCATGAGCACTGTCTTCGGGTCACTAGGACGAAGTCCAAACAGTAGGCCCCGCGCGAACATTGCGCCGAGTATGGCCAGCACTGTTCCGACCGCCAGGCCAATGCCCAGCAGAGAAGCGGCCTCACGCAGAACCATGGTCAGAATTCGTAGCGGTCTCGCACCCAACGCCATACGGACGCCGATCTCGTTTGTTCGCCGTATCACCATGTATGACATCACACCGTAAAGGCCGATCATCGCAAGGACAGCCGC
>Ga0126379_10002031_pt1 | contig 12655 bp, 5 predicted proteins | sample PanSoiMetPlot_24_FD_92640 | JGI IMG/M metagenome (GOLD analysis project Ga0126379, IMG submission 92640) | Tropical forest soil microbial communities from Panama - MetaG Plot_24 | ecosystem: Environmental > Terrestrial > Soil > Tropical forest > Bulk soil | place: Panama | collected 2016-02-17
GTCCTTGAACCTTCTCGGCTGTTCTCCGGTTTTGTTTTTGCTTTTGACTTTGTCTTTCTCCTATTTTTTCTCCGTGACTCCGTGCTGCAAGCCCGCCGTGGTGGGTCTCCGCGGTGAATGTTCGGTTTTGCGTCCTCAGGGGTAAAAACCCCCGGCTGCCACAGCTATCTTCTTCCCTGCTCCGCGATGCTTGATTCGGCCAGTGATAGGCGGCCGCGCAGCCTGATATCCTCAGAAGAGCTTCCTACCAGCACTTCAAAATCTCCGGGATCGACTCGCCATTGTTTGGACCGGACGTCGTAATAAGAGAGCGCCCGTCTATCTAGCTTTAATGTGACTCGCTGCTTTTCCCCCGCCCGCAAATTCACTTTTGCAAAGCCCTTCAACTCTTTGACCGGACGCTCAATTTTGGAATGCTTATCGGCGACGTACACCTGGGCCACCTCAGCGCCATCCTGATTCCCTGTATTGGCTACCTCGAATGCCACTTCCGCCCACCAATAGCTATTGCTGCCGCCCTTTGTGGTACCGGTTGTTACAGATAGATTGCTGTACGCGAAGTTGGTATATGAAAGGCCAAAGCCGAATGGAAACAGCGGTTTCTTCCCGCTATGTTCATAACCACGATAGCCAACGAAGATCCCTTCTTTGTACACGATGCGCTGTGTTCCATCCTGCGGGTAATAGCTATCATGCGTGGGACTCTCTTCCCACCGGCGTTCAAAGCTGACCGGTAGACGGCCGGAAGGATTCACCTGGCCGAACAGAATTTCTGCCAGGGCTGTACCTCCCTCCTGCCCCGGATACCACGCTTGCAACACCGCGGGAACTTTGTCCAGCCAGGAATTCATGTCTACTGCGCCGCCGCTGGTGATCACGATCGCAACATTCTTGTTGGCTTTTCCCATTTCCTGGATGAGTTGCTCCTGTCCCGGTGGAAGCTGGAACGTGCGGTCACCACCCTCGCTCTCAGTCTCCGGGTCAAAGCCAACAGCAACGATGACCACATCGGCTTTGGCGGCGAGCAACTTAGCTTGCTGCTCGACCACACTGTCATGCGGCACAACTCCAAGTCTCAGTCTGGTATCAAGCCATTCATTGCGCCCATGATGCTCCAGCACAACCTTGTGAGGCTTGACCTCCAGTTGGAGGCTGGTCGCATTCATGATGGCCCGGTTTTGTTTCCAATTATCAAGAACCAGTCGACCGTCTACATAGAGTCGAAAGAAGCCGCCATCTTCTCCGGTCGATTCCACGAAGATGTCATATGATCCAGGGTGCGTCGGAAGGTAATATCCAGTCCAGCGGTCAGACAAGGTGTGGTCAGGAAAAACAAATCCGGGTGAGCCTACGTTGACATGCTTCTCCACACGCGACAGCAGGGGCTTTCCCTCAAGTTCATTATTCCCAAAATATTCCACCCGAATGCCGGGCTGCCCGCCTGCTGGCGCGACCACAAAGTTGGTTGCGTCCGCCATTTCGCTCACAGTTGGCACGCCACGGCTGTAGTAGACCGGGACAGCGCTTCCAAGGTAATTGGTCAAGCCTTCAAGAAAGCTAACGGCAACAAAGGGCTGAACACGCGCACTGCCACCTCCGTCAGGGACTGCCGGATAGGAATCGGGTCCGATCAGGGCAACAGATTTAATGTTGTTCTTATGAATTGGCAGCACCGGGCCTTGATTCTTAAGCAGCACCATGCTTTCTCGCGCAGCCTGAAGCGCCACTTCGCGTCCTTGCCGGTTGTAGCGTGAAATCGAGAGATCTGTCTGATCACGATCAAGCCATCCAAACTGCGCGCCTACACGCAGAATGCGCCGCACTTTGTCATCAATGGTCGCTATGGAAACTTTGCCTTGCTGGATGGCCGGCAGCAACTTTTCCCGATTCAGGAATTTGCCGGAGGGCATCTCCAGGTCCAGGCCAGCGTTGGCGGCGCCAATGGCATCGTAGGTCGACGTCCAATCTGACATCACGATGCCACTAAATCCCCACTCCTTTTTCACCACGTCATTATTCAGGTATCCGTTCTGGGTCATGTGCATGCCGTTGGTGAGGTTATAGGAATCCATGATGGCGCCAATGTGCGCCTCGCGAACCGCAGCCTCGAATACCGGCATGTAGATTTCACGCATGGCGCGTTCGTCAATTACTGAATCAGTATTGTGCCGGTCAAACTCAGAATTGTTTCCCATGAAGTGCTTTACGGTTGCACTGACTCCCTGGCTTTGCACTCCGTTGATGTATGCCACCGCAATCCGCGACGCCAGAAAGGGATCTTCACCAAAATATTCGAAATTTCTGCCGTTCATCGGGGCCCGATAGATATTCACGCCCGGTGCTAATAAGAAATGGACACCTCTGGCCCGCGCATCTCTGCCTATCTCAATTCCGACGCTCTCAGCCAGATGGGGATTCCAGGTCGCCGCAAGTGCGATTCCGCCTGCCATGGTGGTTGAGGGTCCATAGTTGCGTACTCCCAGCGGCCCGTCCGCCATCTTGAACCGCGGCACGCCCAGCCTGGGAACCCCGCGAGTGTAAAAGTCGTCCACACCTCCCAGCAGGTCAATTTTTTCCTCGGTTGTCATCTGACCGAGAATGGAGTTGATTCTCTGCTCAATTTGTGGAGAAGAAGCAGGTGATTGGGAAAAGCCACAAAGGCAGAAAAGAATAATAACTCCCACGACGCTCGAGCTGCGCCACAGGGCGAATCGAAATTGCATTTTCGACGTACGCGCTGCTTCAGTGTGTCTGCGCGCCCTGAACTTCCTGGTAAAACTTCTGTAGTACGAAGAAGGCTTTCTTTTTGTCTCCATGCTCGTTTACCAGACCTTTGCGGTTAAAGTAATCCTGAATTCCCGGTAGTGTGCGTCGCGGGCTGCGAAAGTCTTTCAGTATCCAGGGTGTCATGCCGCGCAGAAATGGAATGCGTTTCAGCATGGCAATCTGATGCTGGTACAGACTCTCTTGGTATTCTTCGCTCCAGCGCGTGAGCTCGTCGGCATGGTAACCGAAGAGCGCGTCACCTCCAAATTCACTCATGATCAGCGGCTTATCATAATTCGATATCCAATCGGTTCGATCAGCGTCTGCCGGTGTGTGTACATACCAGCCGATGTACTCATTGTTACCCAGCACATCCAGATCATTTGCGATGGGATCATCGATGCTGACCACAATGCGATCTCCGCGCGCGACCTCCTGGCTCTGAAGTGCTGCTGAGACCAGCCGTGTGGGATCAGACAAGTGGGCATCTTGAATAAGCTGCCGCAGGAAGCTGTTGCGGGTTGGGCTGACTTCTGTCTCGTTCGCGACGGAATAGATGATTACGGAGGCGCGATTATGATCGCGCGCAATCATCTCCCTGAGCTGGTTCTCCGCATTAAGCAGGGTTTGCGGACTTCCCCATTGGATATTCCAGTAAACCGGGATTTCCGCCCAGACCATCAGTCCCATCTGGTCAGCCATGCGTAACATGGCTTCGTTGTGCGGATAGTGGGCCAGACGGACGAAGTTACAACCCAGTTCTTTTGCCCAACCCAGCAAGGTCTTTGCATCGTCTTCACTCCATGCTCTGGCAGGACGGCTGGGCGATTCTTCGTGAATGCTGATGCCACGCAGGAAAACCGGCATCCCGTTCAGCAGAATGTCTTTTCCCCTGGTTTCAATCGAGCGAAACCCAATATCTTCCACCACCCGGTCGGTATCAGCGGCAATCTCGACTTTGTAAAGCTTGGGATTTTCAGGCGACCAAGGTGTCACGTTCGCATCGAGCAAAATTTGTGCGCGTCCGTGTTCATCCGTCGGGAAGACTTTAGTCAGCCCCATTTCCGGAATGCGGATTGTGACGCTCTGTTGAAGTTTCGGCCCGTTTAGGTGTACCCAGCCTCGGAGGTTACGGGTTGATCCCTTCTCGAGCTGGAGGAAGTAGTCCTGAATAAAGTTTTGGGGTACGCGGATCAGCGTTACTGGACGTGTAATCCCGCCGTAATTCCACCAATCTGCTGTGAGGGCGGGCACCTGGTCTGCACTGCGAGTGTCATTGACTCTGACTATTACAAAATTGCCTGACTCTCGAACCCGGTCCGTGATCTCAAAATCAAAGGGAGTGAAACCACCTTCATGATGGCCCAGCAGTTCGCCATTCAAATAGACGTCAACCTGATAGTTGGCCCCACCGAAATATAAAAACAATCTTTCTCCAGCCGATTTGTGATAGTCGAAGGTCTGCTTGTACCAGACGGTTCCTTCATAAAAAAGAAGCGTGTCGCGCTGCGTGTTCCAATCACCGGGGACATTCAGTTGCGGCGAATGATCAAAGTCGTATTCGACCAGCTCTGATTTGGATTGCGGTTTGTGATCCTTGAAGAACGCATTGTTATTTTTCAGCGGCCGCGCATGATAATCCAGCTTTCCAACGTCATAGGGATCGACGATCACATGCCATGCGCCATTCAGGGTGGTGGTCTGCCGTCCGTTAATGTTGGCGATCAGGGGTGCTGTCTGTGCCTGGCTCAAACCTGCTATCAGGAGGACGCTGAGAGCGTATTTATGATGGCGAAGCGAATTAGTGAGGAACAGCATTCCCTTCCCAGACAGCTCGGCACTCTCAGAATGCCAGATTCAATTCGCGTTGCGGATCGCGTTCCAACAACCACGCTCTTACCAGCCGCCGCACCTTGCTTCCCTCCACAGTCTGGCGGACGGCATTCAACACAATGAGGCTCAGGTTGTCCTCATCTCCATAAAACCCTGCCCAGTAAGGAATGTAGAACTCTGATTCAATCACTTCGGCTCTGATATTTGGATTGACGATGCGGAAAAATCCTCGAGAGTACAACAAACGGCGGACCTTTTCCGTTACCAGGCCCCGCGTTTGAATTTCGTCCAGTCGTGCTGGAAGAAGGTTTCGAGTTTCCACTTCCAGCAACGTGTGCGATGAAGGAGGACTGGCAAATTCGTACGGGTCAAGCGTACCTGCCGTCGCGTCTACAGCATAATGGCGGACGCTTTGAAGGCGCCGATCATCAATCGTGACGCGGTATAAGCGATAAGGAAGATAAATTTCTGCGATGCCCCGCAGCCGTCCATTGATCCAGCGGCGCAGACCACTCAAAGGGCCCGATGGGCACAGCCTGCTGAGAGCTTGTGCGTAACTCATTTCGCGTTGCAGACTGTAAATGGCCATAGTACTAAATCACCAGGCGGTTAGACCTCTGATGTTCCCTCGCCAAACCGTAGGTTTTGGTTTTGACTTCAAATTACCAACTTGCCAAATTACTCAATTACCAAATTTTCAACGTGAGCCGCAGTGCTTGCATTACAACGATAACAACAATCTTCATAGACAATTGCGCAAAGACCTAACGGAAGTAGATCCACAATCCAATCACAGTCGCCGCCAGGAGCAGGCTGAAAGCGACGTTGATTTTATGCTCCAGCCCTGTTTCCGCAGACGGCTTATACACCGGTTGAACTCCCGCTGCGCCAACCGGCTGAACATCAAGCTTTGCAGTTACTGTGGCGAAGGTTAAACCGGCTAATTTTTTGCGATCAGGTGCGGGAGTTGCCAGGCTTACAGCGATTAAGACAGCAGAGCAGATCACGAACATGAAGATTGCGTAGTGCAGAAAGTTCATGTTGACCAGCCACGATGCCAGCCCGGAAGTGAAATAGTGTCCACCGGCAGACTTTTCCTTTAATTCCATGAGGAAGCGCACTGCACCCAGGCCAAAACCAGTCAAAAGCGATGTGATAGCTCCTGCGCCATTCAATCGCGGCCAGAGAATTCCCAGAATGAAACACGCTGCGATGGGGGGACTGATGTAGGCCTGCACGCTCTGCAGATAAATGTAAAGCTGGTTGCTGATCAGGTGGATAAACGGCACCCACAGCAACCCCAGAATCACCATTACGCCTGTTGCTACCCTGCCAAAATTCACCAGATTTCGTTCACTGGCGTTGGGACGATACTTTTTATAAAAATCTAAAGTTGCGAGGGTAGAGGCCGAGTTAAAGACGGCGCTCATGGCGCCCATCAAAGCCGCCAGCAGAGCCGCGATCATCAAGCCCACCAGGCCGTTCGGCAGCAGTTTTACAATCAATGTGGGATACGCTATGTCGCCATTCAAAACCTGGCCGCCGGGGCCAAACTGGAATAGATCACGATATAGCGCGACGGCGATGAGACCGGGAAGAACCAGAATGAATACGGGCAATATCTTCAGGAATCCGGCAAATATCGTGGCTGCCTTCGCATGGCCCTCGCTCCTGGCAGAAAGCACGCGCTGCACCATCACCTGATCCGTACACCAATACCAGATTCCGAGAATAGGCGCGCCGAAGAATATTCCCGTCCAGGGAAAAGCCGAATCGCTGGCTGGCTTGATCATGTGAAAGTAGTCGGCGGGAAGCGCAGCTCGTAACGCTGAGAATCCTCCAACTTTATCCAGACCAATCACCGTCAGCACCACTGCGCCCACAACCAGGATGAGCGTCTGCACCAGATCAGTGTAGATCACTGCTGCCAGCCCGCCGGCGATGGTATAGATTCCTGTCGCCACCACCAGAATGATCGCCGCAGTCATGGGACTCCACCCCACTACGCGCTCCAATACAACAGCCGCTGCGTACAGGTGAACGGAAATCTTGGTGAAAACGTAAGCGATCACGGAGATGCTTGCCAGATAGGTAGCGCAGGAGCGGTTAAAACGGCGCTCCAGAAACTCCGGCATGGTGAAGACGTTGGAGCGTAGATAAAACGGCACGAAGACCCAGCCCAGGATCAACAGCATGAAGCACGCCAGCCACTCGAAGTGCCCGACGGCAAGCCCAGACGATGCCCCGGAACCTGCAAGGCCGATAAAGTGTTCGGTAGAAATATTCGAGACGAATAATGATGCGCCGATCGCGAACCATCCTACATTGCGGCTGGCCAGAAAGTAATCTGCTGATGTGCGTTCTTTGACTGAGAAATAAAACCCAATAGCGAATACGACGCAGAAATACAGCCCAATGATTATCAGATCGGCAGTGGAAAGAACTTTATGGGCGAGGTGTGGAGTCATGATCTTGAGTTAAGAAGGCGAAGCATACGAAACTCAAATCACCATTGTCAATTGCGGTAAGTTCGCCAGCGGCCACTCGAGTTCAAAAAATGTCCAGTTTATTGCTTATGCTTCGGTTCGCGCTTTGGATATTGGAAGCGATAAGAAGCTGAAGGCGCACCGGAAAAGAAGCGCGTGTCATAGTTCAGCAGATCATTGACCTGAGCATCATCCAGCGGAAAACCCGCGTTTGAATATGGATATTCACTCATGCGATGAAAAGGCAGAGGGTAGACGATATCGCCTTCGGCCGCATAAAAGTCCATATCTTTTTCGTAGCCGTCGGCAAAGAAGAAATAATCGCGTTTCCAGCCCGGAGTTGGTGGCGGCAAATGAGCAGGATCGAAATCCAACTGCACCTCGTCGCCACTGCCAAATACCAGAAAGCGATCGTCAGAATTAAGCAACAACTCACTCACGTCCCCGAGCCTGGTGTAGGCGCCCACGGGTCGTGCGTAAGGCCCGGTGGGGCTTGCCTGGTCGTAGATAAATTCAAAGTCGCCGGGCGACTTGTATTCCAGCATTCGCGGGTAGCCATGAAACGCAAGTCGCGCGCGTGTCAGCGGCACTTCCCTTACCTGCATTGCTTCGGGTTGTTCCGGAGTGTTGTCCGCAAGAATCTGGTCCCAATAAATCTGCAAATTGGTAGTGATGCGGAGCCGCTTGGTTCCCGTCGGGAGCTTACCCGTGAGATCCGCAACCGTGGTTCGGGGAAGTCCTGCGGGAAAGCCCATATCATTAATTACGCGGACCCATTTTCCGTTTGTATCCAGGGCTTCGACGTAAGGAGCAACCGGATCGATGCCTGCCTGCCATGCGGCATACATGGAGTTCGCCGTGAAATACTCGATGTAGCCATAAAACAGCAGCCGCAGCGGACCTCCCTTATATGCTTCGGGCAATTCCAGTTCGAGAGAATGTGACTTGGTGAAGCCCTTGTAGGTCAACAATTCAAAGCCGGCTGCGTAGCGCCGGTCACGCGCGCGAAGAAGTTCCATCACATCATTACCTTGATCATCCCACGCCCCCGCCAAAGGACGCGCGTGCCTGCTGGCGATGACCTTGAATTCAGGAAATGGAGGATTGCTGGCGAAGTATTCGTTCGGGAGTACATCCAGATCCTCGCGATGGTCGATGGCCAGCAGGCGTACCTGATCCAGGTAAACCACCTCTTCCAGAGGCTCCATCAAACGAAAACTCAAAAGCCCAACGCGTGGCTGTATGTGTTCTCCATCGATCTTGATGTATTCAGTGGAATCAGGAATGTTGCGCTCACCCGGCCCAACCCAATGACCGACAACGGCGGCCCCCAGCATATCTGCGACGAAACGGTAGTGCTTGCCATCCCAAACCCAAAGCACCGGACAAGAACTGCCGCGGCGGTCAATCTCAGCAATCTGCGGAGAACTGTTGGCGGCGATTTGCGCTTCATCTTGTATGACACCGGAAGGCCACAAGACACGCACCGTATCTACGCTGCGCTCTTTTCCCAGACCGACCACCAGATCGGTTGCGCTTTGGCTGAGATACCCTGATCCGCTGATTTCCCATTTCTGCCACAGTTCTCCCGCAAAAACTTCTACCTTGGCCCCAACCGCGCTCTTGTTGTCGGCGACTCCTTTCAGCGAGATCCGGAGAAAATTGTTTCGATTGCCGCCATTGTTGCGAAGCAGAAGTGTGGGACCGCCAGTTTGCGTCACCAGCAAGTCAGTGCCGCCGTCTCCATCAACGTCAGAGGCAAGCAAGGCACGCGGAGAATTCAGCTTGACAGCATCGAGACCGAGATCGGCTGTTACGTCTTTAAATCCGCCTTTTCCTAAATTGCGGAACAGCCGTATCTCGCCACGTCCATCCTCGGTTTCGCCTACAGCAGCCAGATCAACCCAGCCATCATTGTCGTAATCCAGCGTGACCACGCCCCAGGCTCGCCGCCAATTTTTGATTGGCAATTCAACCCGATCCACGCTCTTGCCATTTACGTTGCGCCACAGCGTTATTCCTGGGGCGCCATCGTGCGCCAGCGCGACGTCCATCCAGCCATCTTTGTCAAAGTCCAAAGCAATGGCTGCCGTGGCTGGTGGCACCTTGGCCGATTCCCAAATCGGAGCTGCATTCCATTTTCCCTCACGCGGATTCAGAAACAGGCGCGTCTGTTCGCCAGCCAGGATCAGGTCAATCGCGCGATCGTTATTGAAATCCGTTGACGTTACGCCCGACAGAGGTGCACGAGCCAATAGTCCGAGATCTGAAGTGACATCAGTAAAGGTGCTGTTGCCGTTGTTACGCCAAACCGAGTTTTTTCCCGGCTCACGGTTCGTCACAAAAAGATCGAGGTCGCCATCGTGGTCATAGTCAATAAACGTGATGGCCAGCGGAGCGCCTTGAGAGCGGATGCCGGCCGCCTCGGTTACGTCCTTGAATGTCCCGTCGCCTTGATTATGAAACAGCAGGACACGATCGCTGGTTGTGACTGCCAAATCGGTGTGGCCATCATTGTCATAGTCGCCGGCAGCGCATGCGAGTGCGTGCATTTTGTGATCGAGTCCTGCTTTTTCCGTCACGTCTTCAAATTTGCCTCGTCCTGTATTGTGAAAAAGCGCTATACCTCCCCGCGTTCCATCGTCGGCAAGGAACAGATCTGGACGGCCATCATTATCGAAATCAAAAAAGCACGCTCCGGAGCCAATCTGATTTTCTCCCGCTTTTCCCGTCGGTCTCGCGGAAGACATAATTAATCCTGAATCACGAGTGACATCAGAAAAATGCACTGGAATGGGTGTAGAAGAAGGTTGAACGCCGCCCGCTGCGGTGAGCGCGAGCGATAGCGCTCCCTGATCACCGTAAGTCTGACTCATGGGTACACTCAATTTTGATTGCACCATGTGCTGAAAGCGCGCGAGGTGTTGTCGAGCTTTCTCCGAATCTCCCAGTCGCTGGAGTGCGCGGGCAAGCCCGAATTCCGCCGACGCGTGGAAGGGATTCAGCTCCAGAGTGTGCAGGAAGGCGACAACTGCTTTTTCGTTTTGCCCCAGCTCTGATTCCGCCGTTCCGATGAAATAAAAGACATCAGGATCATTCGGAGCGAGCTTGGCAGCAGTCTCGAAAGCCTGCAGTGACTTTTCAGAATCTGATTGGTTCTTGTGAATCAGGCCGAGCGTGTACCAGGCATGTGCGTTGCCCTGATCCTTCCTGGTGAGTGACGCAAGGACTTTAATTGCCAACCCATATTTTTGAAGATTGGCCAGGGCAATGCCTTCGTTGATTTTGGCGATCTCCAGTTTTGGATTCAGAGCGGCAGCTCGGCGAAACAAATTCAATGCTTTCGCGAACTGCTGTTGGTTCATGTAGGCGACGCCGAGGTTGTTAAGATGTATGGCTTCAGCGACTGTTCCGGCACTCCTTTTCGCGATGGGAGACGAGGAACGTCGCGACTGCGCCCCCACAGATACCACCATGGAAAGGGCCAATGACAACAGGAGTGCGGACTTGATTTTCATTCGAGGGTAGCTTCCACCAGTCTCAATCATCTTACTAGCTGGCCCTAAGGCAAACGGACCTCGCAAGCTGCTGAGGGTAGCCGCCTACAGAATGGCGTTTAACAAAAACGATTTTGCAGGCCATTTCTAATGCGTTCACTGACGTTCTCGAGCCTCTTTTGTTCTTTTCACAAGAAATTCACCAATAAATACTCTTGCCTCTTTGCCCGGTGATTGCTAGGATTCTACGCTGCTGAAACGTTTCAGCAGTTGCGGGTGGATCATTTCTGCCCGGGGGAGATCGGCAGTGAAACAACGACTTTTCTGGCTTGTGCCATCCGTTTTGGCCTTGGTTACATTGAGCTTCGCCGGTGACGTGGTTCCGGAAGCAGCGTGGCGTCGTCCACTAGGGCAACCGCTGCAAAATCCCGGCGGGAAAAAGCCCGAAATCCAGGACATGATTGACGACGGTTACTGGCAGGGAGCGCCAGTCGGTGGTTTTGGTGCCGGTACCTTTTCTCGATCCTATCGTGGCGAATTCGAGCGGTGGCATCTGAAAACGGGCGTGCACAAGTACCAGAAGGTCCCGGCCAATCAGTTTAGCGTATTCGCCAAGCGCGACGGCGATGCGACCGCATACGCCCAAGTGCTGGCGACGGATGCTCCCGCAAATCATTCACTCGCGGCCTGGAAGTGGAACTATCCGGTTGGACGTGGCCAGTACGCCGCCCTCTATCCCAAATCATGGTTTCAATATAAAACGCCTGAGATGCCGGTGGAACTCACCGTCGAGCAGTTCTCGCCGATCCTGCCCAATAATTACAAGGAGACCAGCTTTCCGGTCGCGATTTACAACTGGTACGCAGTAAATCCCGGTACAAGCAAAGTTACAGTCTCCATCATGTTCTCGTGGACCAACATGGTCGGATGGTTTCGAGGTACAGGGCACGACTTCCAGGAAGCTAACAATCTTCAGAACATCAACAGTGTCCACACGGAGCAATTTCCTGGCGGCGTGATGAAGGGCATCGTATTTGACCGCCTACGCAGGACTCCGGTGCAGGAAGATTGGGATGGACAGTTCGCGATCGCAGCGATTGAGTCCCCTGGCGTGCAGATCAGTTATCTCCAAACTTTTATGCCTTCCCGCGACGGCGCTGATGTGTGGGGTCCATTCAGTTCATCAGGAGTGTTGCCAAACTCACCCTTCCATTTCGCCAGTGGAGGGGATCCTCTGGCCGGCGCCATCGCCGTGGAATTCACACTTGCTCCCGGAGAAAAAAAGAAAATTCCCATGGTGCTTTCCTGGGACTTACCTGTGGTGACATTCGGCAATGGCCGCAAATGGCTTCGCCGCTATACCGATTTCTTTGGCGCCTCCGGCATCAACGCGTGGCAGATCGCACGTACAGGTTTGTTGCAGCAGGAAAACTGGAGTCGCGCGATCGACGCGTGGCAAGCGCCATATGTGAACAATTCGTCCAAACCAGCCTGGTATCGTGGCATGCTGTTCAATGAGCTCTATTATCTGGCTGACGGCGGCACTTTCTGGGGACATGAAATAGGATCGCAGCGCAACGCTCCGGCTGCCGATACATGGAAGCGCCAGACCTTCATTTATCTGGAATGCTTCGATTATCCCTACTACAGCACTCTTGACGTTCTCTTTTACGGCTCGATGCCGGTAGTGAAATTTTGGCCGCTTCTGGACAAGGCCAGTGTTCGCGAGTTTGCCGACACTGTGAACCAGGAAATTGCGACTGAATACCTCTGGGTATGGAAGAGTCAACAGGACACAACACCGGCGTTCCGCGAGCGCAAGGTCAAAGGCGCGCTGCCACATGATTTGGGTAATCCAGCCGAGGACCCGGTAATCCTTGTCAATCAGTTCGACTGGCAGAACACGAACCGGTGGAAGGACCTCAACACGAAATATGTCTTAATGGTCTGGCGTGACTTTTTCCTCGATGGAAAATCCGACGTTGACTTTCTGCGCTATAACTACCCCGGCGTGAAGCAGGCAATGGAATACCTGCGCCAATTCGATCACAATGGCGACGGATTAATTGAGAA
>Ga0126379_10002033_pt1 | contig 12651 bp, 12 predicted proteins | sample PanSoiMetPlot_24_FD_92640 | JGI IMG/M metagenome (GOLD analysis project Ga0126379, IMG submission 92640) | Tropical forest soil microbial communities from Panama - MetaG Plot_24 | ecosystem: Environmental > Terrestrial > Soil > Tropical forest > Bulk soil | place: Panama | collected 2016-02-17
CACCGCGTGGCGGGCATCGGGAACAGCCGTCTCGGCGATCCGCTCGGCCGCGGTGAGCGACACCATCTCGCCGCCGAGCTTGGCAAAACGTTTGAGACGCCCGACGATCGCGACGAAGCCGTCGGCATCCACCGTCACGATGTCACCCGTATCGCAACAGCCACCGGCGGGCGGCTCGATATGGCCGCGCCGCAGATAACCGGCCATCACATTCGGGCCGCGGACAAAGAGCCGGCCGCCACGGTCTATCCCCGGCACCGGCTCGATCCAGTGCTCGATCAGCGGCAGAAATCTACCGACGGTGCCGGCGCGATAGTGCATCGGCGTGTTGAAAGCGATCACCGGCGAGCACTCGGTCACCCCGTAGCCCTCGAGGATCCGTTTACCGAACCGCTGGTACCATATTTCTCCGGTTTCCTTACGCACCGGCTCGGCGCCGGCGAAGACATAGCGGAGCGCGTGGAAATCGTAGGGATTGGCACGGCGCGCATAGCCGGTAAGAACCGTGTCCGTACCGAATAGGATCGTCGCGCCGGTCGCGTAGGCGATCTCCGGCACAGCGCGGTAATGCAGTGGTGACGGATAGAGGAATACCCGCACTCCCGACAGAAGCGGCAACAGGAACCCCCCGGTCAATCCGAAGCTGTGAAACATCGGCAAGGCATTCAAGGCGAGATCGGCCGGGCTGAAATCGACCCGCGCGGCGATCTGGCGTCGATTGACGAGCAGATTGGCGTGGCTCAGCGTGACGCCCTTGGGTTCTCCTTCCGAACCGGACGTGAACAGTACTGCCGCCGGATCATGCGCCAGGACACCCAATCGGCGATGCAACGCCCGAGCGAAACGCGACGCAACCGCGCCGTAGAGCTTGTCGGTGAGGCCGAGCTTCGCTCGGACGTCTTCGATCCAGATTATCTCCAGCTCGGCCGTCAGCCGCTCCGCCAGCTCGGCGAGGTTCGCGAGCTCGACGAAGCGACGCGAAGTGACGACCCGCCGAAGCCCGGCCATCCGGCACGCGGAGAGCACGCCCTCCGCACCGGAAGTGTGGTTCAATATCGCCGGAACCCGCCCGATTGCCTGCAGCGCGAGGAAGGCGATCGCCGCGCCGACGGAATTTGGCACCATCAGGCCGACCATTTCGCCACGATCCGTGCCGCGGGTAAGCATGCGACCCAACACGAGAGCGGCGACAATCACGCGGCCATAAGTGAGCGGCGGCGTCACGGGGTCCTCGATGATCCGGTGGCCGCCGCCATGTGCGGCGCGCGCCTCGAGCAGTGCAGCGAATAAACTCGGCGGATCCGGCCGCCTGGCCATCATCTCGGACATGATGTCGTAAAGGGCCGCACCGGCGCGCTGGCGCCGCGCATGTCCGCGCCATTCAGCAGCGACAGCCAGCTTGCGCGCCGGCAAGATCGTGATCGTCACTTTTGGAAACCAGCGCCGGCGAAGGCGTCCGGCAAGCCGCGAGAACGGGGTGAATTCGACCCCGTCGAGACGCACTGGCAGAACCATCGCGCCGGCTTTGTCCGCGATCAGCGCCGGTCCGTCATACACCTTCATTAGTGCGCCGCCGGTGACATTGAGGCGCCCTTCGGGGAAAATCACGCAGTGTCCGGCATCCTCTTTGAGAGACTTTATCAGCGACTTCGCCGCGATCGGCCGTGACGGGTCCATTGGATAAATATCGACCGCCCAGAGAAACGGGCGGACCCACCATCGCTGGGTCTGGGTCGGGTCAATCGCGAAGACCGGCCATCCCGGCAGAAAAGCGGCGATGAGCGGCGCGTCGAGAAACGATACGTGGTTGGGGACGATAATGACCCGGTCACCCGCCGCTGCGACGTGCTCGAGCCCCAAGACCTCGACCCTGTAGGTCAGGCGGAACAGCAGCCGGGCGAACATGCGCAAAGCATCTCGCGGCATCCAGCCGAAACGCCGGGACGTGCCGCTATAAAGTGCAGAAGTGATCATCTCGCTTGTTCTATCAGGAATACCGCAGGCATGCTCGCGCGCGTAGCAGTACGGAGTGGATCGAATGCGCGTCTTTACGATGCTGCCGATGAGGCATTGGCGCGAGGCAGGCTCGTTCGGGGCGGCAGCCGAGTCCGCCGGGTTCGATGCGGTGACGACAGTCGAGCTCGGCCACGATGTGTTTACACCGCTAGCCTTTGCGGCGCTCGCCACCGAACGAATCGAGCTGACACCGTCGATCGCGGTGGCGTTCCCGCGCAGCCCGACCGTGATGGCGAGCCAGGCCTGGGATCTGCAGGCGAATTCGAACGGGCGGTTCGTGTTGGGGCTGGGCAGCCAGGTGAAGGGCCATAACGAGCGCCGCTTCGGCATCGCCTGGAGTGCACCGGCGCCGCGCTTGCGCGATTATGTCCGGGCGCTGCGCGCGGTCTGGTGCTGCTGGGAAACAGGCGAAAAGCTCGATTACCGGGGCGAGCACTACAAGCTCGATTTGATGACCCCCGATTTCTCGCCCGAACCCACCGGGCTGCCGATGGTGCCGGTCACGATCGCCGCCGTCGGTGATGCAATGCTGCGGGTGGCGGGAGAAGTCTGCGACGGCGTCCGCCTGCATCCGCTTTGTTCGCGCCGTTACCTCGATGAAGTTGCGCTGTTGCGGATCGGAGAGGGAATGCGGCGCGGCGGGCGCAGCCGCGCCAATTTCGATGTTTTCGGCGGCGGGTTCGTCGTCACCGGACCCGATGCGGAGAGCATAGCAGCGGGGATGGACCGGGTACGTGAGCGGGTCGCGCTCTATGCTTCGACCCGCACCTATACACCAATTCTCGCACTGCACGGACTCCAAGAACTCGGCCTCAAGCTTCATGCGATGTCGATGGAGGGCCGCTGGAACGAGATGCCGGGCGCGGTCTCCGACGAGGTGGTGCACATCTTCGCTGCTTGCGGCACTTACGGCGACATCACGACAGCGATCGAGGCGCGGTATGGCGGCCTCGTCGACGCGATCGAGCTGAATTTTTCGGCGAGCACACCCGCTGGGCTTCAGCGCGAGCTGCTAACCGACATTCACCGCATCCCTCACGCGTTCGAGGGCTTCGATACCCGCTGGTAAGCGGATCAGGACGCCCTCGCCTCTTCGATACGCAAGATTTCGACACCGGGCGGCGAAGTGAGTATCTCACTGAAGGCGTGCATCCAATTGCCCGTCTGCTCGGTCGAGCCGACGCCCCGATTACGGAACTGGTCAAGCTGATCGAGGCTGGTCAGCTCGACCTCGAATTGCAGCGCAGCGCCCGCCCCATGCCCGCGCGTCAGAGGCACGAGCATGCGGGCGTTGAGACCGTTGCTGCGAGCCGCCTCGATTTCGCGGCGGATAAAATCGATCGCGCGCTGGCGATTGACCGGCTGCAGGTCGTAGGAAAAGCGAGCCAGATACATGACGTTACTCCTGCGCGTGTCGGGCCGGTCAAAAGGCCGTCCCGTCTCCTTGGTCAACACACGCCGGCAGCGCCTGATGCATCAATGCGGCTATTTTTGCTCCCCAGCTAAAGAGGCTTACGCGCGGCCCTTAAGGCATCCTGCACAGTCGCGAATTCGAGAGGCTTCGAACGCCGCTTTGAGGCGCCACCATAATCGCCACGCTCGGCGGCAAGCTTTTTTGTGAGGCGCAAGCGCGGGCGCTGCGTGGCATGGCCAGAGATGCCATGTTTATGGCTTCCCGTTCCGCCTCGGCCGTGCTGCATCCTGTCTTCTTATTATTCCTATTGTTATGTGTGCTGCGAAACTTACTACAGCCAACCAGAGGCTGCTATGAGTCCGTCTATTCAATCGGCTGCTCGACGGGCCGCCGCAGACGCTTTATTCGGCCACGGGCGAGCTTTGCCTCGCGGCGGCGTTCCCGCGATGCTGCCGTCGGGCGCGTCGGCACCCGCGGCTTGCCGGGCTCGGCGGCGCGGCGGAGCAGATCGATTAGCCGCTCATGGGCATCCTGGCGATTGCGTTCCTGGGTGCGGAAACGCCGGGCGGTAATCACGAGCACGCCTTCGGCCGTCATCCGCCGGCCCGCCAGCCGGCGCAGTCGCGCGAGCGTCGCCTCATCGAGGGCCGGCGAGCAGGCCGCGTCGAACCGGAGCTGAACCGCGGTTGCGACCTTGTTGACATTTTGTCCACCCGGACCCCCGGCGCGCACAAATACCTCCTCGATCTCGTCCTCGTCGATCGCGATATGCTCGGTTATGTGGATCATGCGGGCTTTTCCCGCCTGAGCTATGCCAGTATTCCGCTATGCGCCTCGAAGACATCGTTACGACCTCGCGCAGTGTCAGCGGGACGAGCGCCCGTTCCGACAAAATTCGACATCTCGCCGCCTGTTTGCGGCGTATCGAGCCCGGTGCCGTGCGAACCGCCGTTGCGCTACTGTCCGGCGAGCCGCGCCAGGGCCGCATCGGGATCGGCCTGGCGATGCTGCGCGCCGCCATGCCGAGGGCGGCCGCAGCGGCCGCTACGCTAACCCTTGCCGAGGTCGACGCGGCGCTCGACCGCATAGCGCGCACAGCCGGCGCCGGTTCGGCGATGGATCGCGCGCGCTTACTCAATGAGCTCCTGGCGCGCGCCACACAAGACGAGCAGGACTTCCTGTTGCGGGCGATGCTGGGCGAGTTGCGCCAAGGCGCGGTCGAAGGGCTGATGGTCGAAGCGGTCGCGCAGGCCGCGGGGGCCTCCATCGGCGACCTCCGGCGCGCACTGATGATATCGGGCGACCTCGGCGCCGTTGCGCAGGCTGCACTGACCGAGGGAGGCCACGGGCTGGCAGCACTGACCATCCAGCTGTTCCGAGCGCTGAAGCCGATGCTCGCTCAGACCGCCGAGGATGTCGGCGAGGCGCTGATGCGGCTGGGCAAAGCGGCCTTCGAATACAAACTCGACGGCGCGCGGATCCAATTGCACAAACAGGGAACCGAGGTGCGCATCTTTACGCGGCACCTCAACGACGTGACCGCTGCGGTCCCCGAGATTGTTGAAGCGGTGCGCGAGGTCGCAGCGCCCAGCTTGATCCTCGACGGCGAGGCTCTCGGCTTTCAGCGCGACGGCGCTCCGCAACCGTTTCAGGCGACGATGCGCCGGTTTGGCCGCAAGCTCGATGTTGACCGGTTGCGCCAGAGCATCCCGTTGCGTCCCTTCTTCTTCGACTGTCTTTACTTGGACGGCGAGGCCATTCTCGACCGCCCGAACACGGAGCGAATGGCGGCGCTTGCCATCACCGTGCCGGAGGCCCTGTTGATCCCACGCCGGGTCATCGGCGAGAAGGGCGAGGCGGAAGCTTTTGCGCAAGCGGCGGTCGCGGCCGGCCATGAAGGGACCATGGCGAAGGCTCTGGACGCGCCCTATGAGGCCGGCGCACGCGGCCGTGCTTGGCTCAAGATCAAGACAGCGGTGACCCTCGACTTCGTCGTGCTGGCCGCCGAATGGGGGCATGGAAGGCGCACCGGTTGGCTGAGCAACCTGCATCTCGGCGCGCGCGACCCGGAAACCGGCGGCTTTGTAATGTTGGGCAAGACCTTCAAAGGCGTGACGGACGAGATGCTGGTGTGGCAGACCGTGGAGTTGCGCAAGCTCGCCATCGCCGGGAACGCCTACACGGTGCAGGTAGAGCCCAAGCTCGTCGTCGAGATAGCGTTCAACGACATCCAGGCGAGCCCCCGCTACCCTGGCGGGCTTGCCCTGCGCTTTGCCCGCGTCAAGCGCTACCGCCCCGACAAGCGCCCGGAGGAGGCCGATACGATCGAAACCGTTTGCGCAATCTATCAGCGCCGTCTCAATAACGAAAACGAGCGCCCGTGAGGCTCGCTATTCTACGTCTATCTCGATGACGTCGCGCACGTAACGCCCGCCGCGCCGGTCGCCGGGCATGACGGCGCGCAAGCCCTGCTCACCGAGTTCTTCGCCGTCGCGCTCATAGGCGATCATCGCCGGTTTGCCGCCGAAATCGGGCGCAATTTCGCCGGTCGAAATGACCACCTTGTACCCGTCGCGGCCTCTGATGCTGATCGTATGACGAAGCTCCGCCCCTTTTTCAGGATCGTCGATTCCTCCCACTTCATCGAGCAGCCTCCAGAGGAGCACGCCGGTGTAGCTCGACTGCGCTGTCCCATGCGCCGTTTGAAAAGAGACGACCACCCGCTCGGCTGGTAGTCGGCGCAACACGTCCAAGCTCAATTGTTGCGCATGCTTCACCTTGCCGTCGATTAGCAGGGCGTTGTTCTGCGTCGGAGCCGGCTGGTCAGCGGCGAGGGCCGCTTCGGCTGAGAACAGAAATATCGCTATGAGGCTCGCCGCCAGAAGCCGGTTCATAAGCGCTACTTGGCAACCATTACGTCTGAAGCTTTGATAACGGCGATCGCCTCGTCCCCGACCGCTAATCCCAAATCGTCGACCGCCTCATTGGTAATCGACGAGGTAATGATGACGCCATTGCCGACGTCCATCCGGACATGCGCGGTCGTCATGCCTTTGCGAACCTCGACGACCTTGCCTTTGATCTGATTGCGCGCGCTGAGCTTCATTGCTCCTCCTCTTTGTTACACGAGGGTGGGGCGATGCCGCGTACCGCCCAGGCGGTTGCGGCCATGGAACGGGGTCCATCGCGACCACCGGCGAGGTAGGCGCGCCGCACTGCCGCCGCGAGCACTCCGAGTCGGTATGGGGAGAGACGTTTGACGTAATTCCCGACGGGCCCCTGAGCGTCTGCGATGGGCTCCCAATAATCGCGGAAATCGGCATATTCCATGCGAATGGTGAGCGAGGCCGTCTCTACATTGTGCAGGCCTGCCTCGCCGAAAGCGGCCGCGAGTTCGCCCGGCCCCGTCAGCGGCGCCGAGAAGTGCCGGCCTCTGGCGAGGTCGGCCTCGGGATCGAGCGCGGCCGCGGTGTCCCAGAAGATCCGCTGATAAACGAGGCCGCCCGGAAAATCCCATACGGCGGCGGTAACGACGCCGCCGGGGCGTGTGATCCGGCGCATGCCGGCGAAGGCCCGGCGCGGGTCCGACATGAAGTTGACTGCGAGGAGCGAAAAGCAGCGATCGAAGCTGTCGGCCGGTAAATCGAGAGCGACCGCATCTCCGGTATGAAAACTGAGGCGCGAGTCGGCTGACCGCCTCGTCGCATAGGCAATGTAAGGCGAGGCGATGTCGATGCAGACGATTGCCGCGGGCTCAGGGCGCGCAGCAAGCGCCAGCGCCATGCTGCCGGTCCCGCAGCCGATATCGAGCACGCGGTCGCCGGTCTCGATACCCGCGAAGGCGATCAGCTCTTCCGCGAGCCGGACGCTCCAGCGCCCCATCAGGCGCTCGTAAGCCTGCGCGTCAGTCGCGGTGTAGCTCGACGCCATCCTGCGTAGCCTCCTATGATACGATGTATATAATTGGATATATCCTTATCCACGCGGCTGCTTCAACACCGTCAATACGACTTGAGCCCGGCGCAGGATCAACTGCCGCAACCATCTCATGAAGGAAACAATGAGGCTTTTCTGCTGCCTTCGTGCGGCAAGTGCTGCAGTCATTGTCGCGCTGATCGTTCTCGGGGTCATGCCGGCCGCGAAGGCGGCCGAAATCGTCGTGTTCGCCGCGGCGAGCCTCAAGGAAGCGCTCGATGATGCAGTGCGCGCCTACGGCAATCAAAGCGGCGACGAGGTGAAAATCTCGTATGCGGCAAGCTCGGCGCTTGCCAAACAGATCGAGAATGGCGCGCCTGCGGACGTATTCATCTCGGCCGACCTCGATTGGATGGACTACCTTCAACAACGCAATCTCGTTAAACCCGGAACGCGCAAGAGCCTGCTCGGAAACCGGCTCGTCATCATCGCGCCCGCAGACAGCGATCTGAAGCTCGACATTAAACCGGGTTTTGACCTGGCCGGCGCGCTCAAGGGGGGCCGTCTTGCTATGGCAGACCCCGACAGCGTCCCAGCGGGTAAATACGGGAAAGCCGCGCTCGAGACGCTCGGTGTCTGGAACTCGATACGAGCCGCTATCGCATCGGCGGCGAACGTGCGCGCGGCGTTGGTGTTCGTCTCGCGCCGCGAAGCGCCGCTCGGCATCGTTTATGCGACTGATGCGGCGGCCGATCCGCAGGTCAAAATTGCGGGCGTCTTTCCGCCGGAAAGTTACCCCCCCATCATCTACCCGATAGCGCTCACGACGGAGAGCAAAAATCCAAGCGCTGTCCGGCTGCTCGAATTTCTCGTTTCGCCAGCGGCTCGGCTGATTTTCGAGAAGCGCGGTTTTACCGCCCTTCAGTAAGCGTGAACCGGTTGCAGTCTCTCTCGGGATTTAGCGATCTGGCCGCGTGGTAGCCGCCGCTAGGGCGGTAAGCTCGCGGACGGCGGCTGCATGCGCCTTGGCTTCGATCGTACGATATTGCTGCACCACCTGATGACCGAACGGCGTGAGTTCGGCGCCGCCGCCAGCCGATCCCCCGTGCTTTGTCTCGACGACGGGCGTCTCGAAAAGCCGGTTGAGCGCGTCGACCAGCAGCCATGCGCGACGGTACGACATGCCCATTGAGCGTCCGGCCGCCGAAATGGATCCGAAATCGCGGACCGCTTCGAGCAATCGGACCTTGCCGTGGCCTATGGCCTGCCCCGGACCGAAGTCGAGACGCAACGTGAGCCTCGCCATGTAGCGGAGTCTAGCTCATGTGCTGGAGGCGTAAAGCGGAAGCGCTACCCGGTTAAATACTCTCCACCTCGGAGGAGATGCGCACAGGATTGGGGTTGCCTCCATCCGCGCAAAGAGCGGCTAAAACGGAGTGTTCCGAACCTGGACGCAACGCGATAAGCTCATCTCGGGACGGGTGTCGGACTCGCCGCGCTGGCGAAGACGGCGGCGAGCCTTTTGGCGAGGAGGTTGCAGATGGCGGATTACAAGCTGATTTCCGCGGATTCCCACGTCAGCGAACCCCCTGATTTGTGGGTCACCCGCGTCGACCAAAAATATCGCGAGCGGGCGCCGCAGCTGATGGTTGACCCGCCGGGCAAGCAAGGCGCCTATTTCTATTACGAGGGCTACGCGCCGCATCCGATCGGCATCGGCCTCGGCGCTGGCAAAAGCCCCGAGGAGCTGAAAGAGTTCCTGACCAAGGCGACCTATGCCGATGCCCGGCCCGGCGGCTGGGACCCGGCCGCGCGGATGAAGGACAATGCGCTCGACGGGGTCGAGGCGGACGTCCTTTATACGACGCTCGGCTTCCGCATCTTTTGGCTGAAGGATCCCGGGCTGCAGGCCGACTGCTTCCGCGTCTACAACGACTGGCTCGCCGAATTCGTCAGCTATGACCGGAAGCACATGGCCGGGCTGCCGATGATCTCGCTCTACGACCCCAAGGCGGGCGCGCGCGAGCTCGAGCGCTGCGCCAAGATGGGTCTGAAGGGGGCCATGATCTGGTGCTCGCCTCCGGAGGATCAGCCCTACAGTTCGGACATCTACGATCCTTTTTGGGCGGCAGCGCGGGAACTCAAAATGCCGGTCAGCCTGCACGCGATCACCGGCATGGGCGTGGAGAGCCAATACAATTGGGGCGAGCGCTACATGCGGTCGACGGTGCTGTCACACGAGGTCGAGAAGTCGTTCAGCGTGCTGATCTTCTCCGGCGTGCTCGATCGCTTCCCCGAATTGCAGATCGTTTCGGCGGAGAACAACATCGGCTGGCTGCCCTACTACCTGCAACGCATGGACCGCGCCTTCGAGCGCCAGCGGATCGCCGCCGGCTTCACGAACAACCTGAAGCCGAGCGAATACTTCCAGCGCCAGATGTGGGCGACCTACATCGACGATTACGTCGGCGTCCAGAACCGCCAGTTCATTGGCGTCGACAAGCTGATGTGGTCTTCCGATTATCCGCATCAGGCTTCAACCTGGCCGCACTCGCAGGAGGTGGTCGCGCGCGACTTCAAGGACGCGAGCCCGGAGGACCGCTTCAAGATCACCCGCGCCAATGCGGCGCGGCTCTACGGCTTCGACGCCTAATGTTCAGCGCCGGGCGCCCGCTCCCCTCAATCGTCATGGCCGGGCTTGACCCGGCCATCCACGAGCTGCGGCACAGACTGTGCGGGTTTCCGTGGATGCCCGGCACGAGGCCGGGCATGACGATTGGGGATAATGGTGTCGGCGTTGCGTAAGGGTGGAAGGAGCTCGTGTCATCGGCCGAAGATCCTCGTAACGAGAACCCTTACGAGGCGCCGCATCTCGCGCGCAACGCAGCGAACTTTGCGGCGCTGACGCCGATCGCGTTCGTGTCGCGCGCCGCCGCGGTTTATCCCGATAAGCTCGCGGTCATCGACGGCGCTGCCCGGTACAGCTATCGCCAGTTTTATGAGCGTTGCCGCCGGCTCGCCGGTGCTTTGCGACGCCGCGGGGTCGGGCATGGCGAGACGGTGGCGGTGCTGGCGCCGAATGTGCCGGCGCTGCTCGAAGCGCATTATGGCGTGCCGATGGCGGGGGCAGTCCTCAATGCGCTGAACTACCGTCTCGACGCCCGCTCGATCGCGTTCATCCTGAAGCATGGCGAAGCGAAATTGCTGATCGCCGACCGCGAATTTGCCCCCGTCGTCAAGCCGGCTTTGAGCGAGTTGGGCGGTCCGATCCAGCTCGTCGAGATTGCGGCTGGCGCCGGCGGCTCGGCAGTCGGCGGGACGGAATACGAGACCTTTCTTGCCGAGGGCGACCCTGCTGCCGATTGCGCGATGCCGCGCGACGAATGGGAGGCGATCGCGCTCAATTATACCTCGGGCACGACCGGCAACCCGAAGGGCGTCGTCTATCACCATCGCGGCGCCTTTCTGAACGCAATCGGCAACGCGATCACTTTCGGGCTCGACCGCCACTCGGTCTATCTGTGGACTTTGCCGATGTTCCACTGCAACGGCTGGACCTATACCTGGGCCGTGACGGCGATGGCAGGCACGCATATCTGCCTGCGCCGCGTCGATCCGGCGGCGATATTCGCGGCAATTGCCGAGCACCGGGTCACGCATCTCTGCGGCGCGCCGATCGTGCTCAACATGCTCATGCATGCGCCGGACACCGCCAAGCGGCGCTTCGACCATGTCGTCGAGGTCGCGACCGGCGGCGCGGCCCCGCCTTCGGCGGTGATCGAGGCGATGGAGCGGATGGGGTTCCACGTCACCCATCTCTATGGCCTCACCGAAAGCTACGGACCGACAACGGTCTGCGCTTGGCAAGAAGAATGGGCCGGATTGCCGCTCGGCGAGCGTTCGGCACGCATGGCGCGCCAGGGCGTCGCTTACCCGACACTCGACCGCCAGCGCATCGTCGATCCGCAGACGATGCAGGATGTCCCGGCGGACGGCCGCATCTTGGGCGAACTGTTATTGCGCAGCAACACGCTGATGAAGGGCTATCTGAAGAACCCGGCGGCCACTGAGGCGGCGTTCGAGCACGGCTGGCTCCATACCGGTGATCTCGCCGTCATGCACCCTGACGGCTACGTCGAGGTCAAGGACCGCGCGAAGGACATCATCATCTCGGGCGGCGAGAACATCTCCTCGCTCGAGGTCGAGGAAGCGCTCTACCGCCATCCCGAGGTGATGGAAGCGGCGGTCGTTGCGAAGCCCGATCCGTTCTGGGGCGAAACTCCGTGCGCGTTCGTGACCCTCAAACCGGATGCCGGTCCCGTTTCGGCCGAAGACATCGTCGCATGGTGCCGCGCCAATCTGGCGCATTACAAGGTGCCGCGAACCGTCGCGTTCGGGCCGTTGCCGAAAACCTCGACCGGCAAGATCCAGAAATTCGAATTGCGCGAGCGCGCGAAGGAGATCCGCTCGTGATCCGCTTCGGCGCAACTCTGGCGCCTCGCACACCGACGCTCGGACCAACAAAACCCTCATGGCCGGACTCGATCCGGCCATCACCGTCGGTGTCGGAGACGGAGATCACCGGGTCAGGCCCGGTGATGACGATTATGGCAGCGCCGGCGTTTTGAGCGTAATGGCTGGGAGGGCCGGGCTGTGACGGAGCTGCCGAGCTTTGATCTCACCGGTCAGGTGGCGCTAGTCACCGGCGCCTCCAGCGGGATCGGGCGCCGCCTCGCCGAGCTTCTCGCCGCTGCCGGGGCCAAGGTGGCGCTGGCGGCGCGGCGGGTCGACCGGCTCGCCGAGCTGGCCAGCGAGATCGAGGCCGCGGGCGGGCAGAGCCTGCCGATCGCCTGCGACGTGACCCGCTCGAAAAGTGTTACGGCAGCCGTCTCGGCAGCGGAGAACGAACTCGGGCCGCTGTCGATCCTGGTCAACAATGCCGGCGTCACCGTCTCGAAGCCGCTGTTCGAGCACACCGAGGCCGATTGGGATTATGTCGTCGACACGAACCTCAAGGGCGCCTGGCTCGCGGCGCGCGAATTCGCGCATCACCTGGTCGGGCTGAAGCGCCCGGGCCGCATCATCAACATCTCGTCGGTGCTCGGTTTCCGTACGATCGGCCGAGTACCCGCCTATTGCGCTGCCAAGGCCGGACTGACCCACCTCACCCATGTACTGGCGATGGAACTGGCGCGCTACGGCATTCTCGTCAATGCGATCGCGCCGGGCTATGTCGAGACCGATTTCAACCGAGCCTTCTTCCAGACCGAGGCCGGCAAGGCGCTGATCTCACGCATTCCGCTGAG
>Ga0126379_10002035_pt1 | contig 12650 bp, 4 predicted proteins | sample PanSoiMetPlot_24_FD_92640 | JGI IMG/M metagenome (GOLD analysis project Ga0126379, IMG submission 92640) | Tropical forest soil microbial communities from Panama - MetaG Plot_24 | ecosystem: Environmental > Terrestrial > Soil > Tropical forest > Bulk soil | place: Panama | collected 2016-02-17
CAAACTCGACATCAAACGAGTGACTGCAAAAGCCGTCGCCAGACCCGCGGCGATTCCCAACGCAATCAGCATCATGCCTTGACCCACCACCAACCGGAGTACATCCCGGTGTTGCGCGCCGAGCGCCATGCGGACGCCAATCTCGCGTGTGCGCTGCGCGACTGAGTAGCTGACCACGCCGTAGATGCCAATCGCCGCCAACAGCAAAGCGATGCCGGCAAAGCTGCCGAAGATCACCAGGCTGAAACGGCGTTTGTCGAGCGAGGACGAAAAGATTTGCGCGAGGGTGTGAAAGTCGGTCGGCACATTGGGATCGAGCGATTGCATCGCGTTACGCATCGCCGGAATTAGTGTATTCACATCGCCGTTGGTGCGCGCCACGATTGCAAAGCTCCAGGCTTGTCCCGGGCGTTGCATGTAGTGGACGTAAACGGTTGGTCGGACGTTCGCTTCCAAACCAAAGTCGCGCACATCGCTAACCACACCAATCACGCGGAGCACATGTGAATCGCCATCCATACTCGCGTATTGAATGCCTTTCCCAATCGGATCTTCGTTCGGCCAGTATTGCCGCTGAAGTGATTCGCTGATTAGCGCTACCTGTTCAGTCTCAGCAGAGTCGCTTCGATCGAACAGGCGGCCGCGCCGCAGGCCAATGCTCATGACGTTGAAATACTCCGGACTCACGACGCGAAACTCGGCGTAGCCTTTCCGCTCCGGTTTGTTGTCAACCAGAAACTCGCCGTTGTTGCCGCTATCGGTCATCGGCAAACCTTTGACGCCTCCGACCGCCGTGACTCCGGGCAAGGCCGCGATGCGTTCGAGCGCCTGCTGGTAGAACAACGCCCGGCGCTGCTTGCTCGCGATCTCGTTCACGTAGCCGCTTGGCCGCTCGTCGGCATGCGGCGAGATTTCCATGGCCACCGCGCTCTCAGTGCGAAAACCTGGATCCACTTCCAGCACCTTGATGAAGCTCTTGATAAGCAGCCCTGCCCCGACCAGCAGCACCGTGGTCAAACTGATTTGCGCCACGATCAGCATCGCGCGCAAATGATTACCGGCGCCGCCGGCAGACTCGCCGCGCGCACCTTCTTTCACACTCTGCTGGAAGTCGCGCTTGCCGAAGCGCAGCAGCGGGATTAGAGCAAGACTGACTGCCACCAGCACGGAAAGAGCGAACGTGAACGCCAGCACGCGGCCGTTGACGCTGATCTCGTCAGCGCGCGGCAGAGTGCCGCGATTGAGATCGACGAGCACGTTCACGCCCCAGAATGAAATCAGCACTCCCGCTGCGCCAGAGAGCAGGGCCAGCGTCAGGTTCTCGGTGATGAATTGCCGGGCCAGCCTCCAACGTGTCGCGCCCAATGCGGCGCGCACGCCGAGCTCTCGTTGCCTGGCGGTCGCTTGTGCCAGCAACATATTGGCGACATTGGTGCAGGCCACGAGCAGCAAAAAACCAACCGCCATCAGAACCAACAGCAGACTCTGACTAACGTCCCCGACCATCGCGCTTTTCAAGGACAGCGCCGCCACGTCGACCAAATCTACATTCGTGCCATTCTCCTGCCTGAGCTGTTTGCCAATCGCACTTAGGTCTGCGCGTGCCTGCCCGAGTCCCACGCCTTCCCGCAAACGCGCGATAACGCGCTTGCCATGCGACCTGCGTGACGCCGACGAAGGATTTAATTCAATGGGTACCCAGATCTCAGCGTCTTTTGGAAAGCTGAAACTCCGCGGCATCACGCCGACGACCGTGTAGCCGAGGTTGCCGATATGAAGCGGCGTCGCGTCCAAAACATTCCGGCTGCCGAGCAGCTTCTGCCAGTAACCGTAGCTCACTACCGCGACTGGACTGCTGGCGGTTTTAGCTTCCTCCGGCAAAAAACTGCGTCCGAGCGCGGGTTGCACGCCAAGCGTTTTGAAAAAGTCTTTCGACACGTAAGCGACATTCGTGCGCACCGGCTGGCTGCCGCCGAGGACGGCTGTTAACCCCATGACATACTCCGCCGCCGTAGCCAGCGTGTGATTGCGATCTCGCACATCAAAAAAATTAGGCTCGGCGAAAGTGTTCTGGCGGCCCTGCGCGTCAACCTCTCTGAGACTGACAAGCCTGTCTGCTTCGGCGTATGGCAAGGGGCGCAACAACACAGCGTCGACAACACTGAAAATCGCGGTGCAAGCTCCGATACCAAGCGCCAGTGATAAGCCCGCGGTAATTGTGAAGCCCGGTCGTCTTACTAACATGCGCAGCGCATGTTTAAGATCACGCCAAATCATGTTCATCTGCTGACACCTTTCAGATCTTGCCAAGGCATTCCCATGATCTTACTTTCTGCTACTCATACCTTAACGCCACCAGCGGATTGACTCTGGTCGCTCGTCGCGCCGGCAGAGAACAAGCCAGCAGCGCAATGTGAGCATCGAAATTGCGTGAAGCCTGGGCGTTGCCACAGCATGCGCGCACCGTATCGAATGTCTTGCCAAAGTGTCTGCATCTCTTACCCCCGGTCGAAATGATGAATTGCGGTCCGCGGCTCATGATCCATCTTCGATCATTCATCATCCCGCATTTCATTCATGGTTCACTCGTATCTCAGCGCTACCAGCGGATCGACTTTCGTCGCGCGTCGCGCGGGAATCACGCAGGCGAGCAGGGCAATAAAGGTCATCAACACCGCAATCACCACGAACGTAATCGGGTCGGTAACGCTGACGCTGAAAAGCAAGCCCTTCATTAGTCGTGTCAGCAAAAACGAGGCGAGTAATCCAATCCCGACACCTCCCAGCACCAGCACCATCGCTTGTCGTACAACCAGCTTGAGTACGTCGCGCGGCTTAGCACCTAGCGCCATCCGAATTCCCATCTCGTGCGTCCGCTGGGTGACGCCGTAACTGATCACGCCGTAAATACCGATTGCCGCCAGCGCCAACGCGACGCAACTGAATATGCTTAGCAAGATCAGATTGAAGCGGCGGCGCGAGAGCGAGTCGTGCAGATATTCGGTCATCGGCTTGAGCGACCACACCGGCAGACTTTTGTCGACCGAAATCACCGCCGCCCTCAACGGTCCCGCTATGGCGCCCGGGTCCGATTTCGACCGGGCCACAATAATCATCGAACGCTGGTAGGTCGTGCTCAACGGGTCTTGCAAAAGAGGCACGTAAATTTCCGGCGTCGGCTGTCTATCAAGCCCCAGCTGCCGCGCGTTACCCACCACTCCGACTATTAGCAGAGGATCGCGTTCCTGGCCTTGAAGTCTTAAGCGATGGCCGAGTGGATTCTCGGGACCGAAGTGGCGTCGCGCGAAGGCGTCGTTAATGACGACCACATTGGGAGACTGCCGCGTGTCTGTTTTGGTAACATCGCGTCCCGACAAGAGAGGGATGCCCATTGATTCGAAGTATCGCGACGTAACTACGTGATATTCGGTCGACGGCTCCGCTTCTTTTGGGACGGGCGGGCGGCCTTCGATGGTGAACGAGTCACTGGTATTACTTCCCGTCAGCGGCAAATCCGAAATCGCCCCCGCTGAGACAACGCCGGGCACAGCCGCCGCACCTTCGAGAATTTGCGAATACGTTTGTGCGACCTGTTCGTCCTCCGGGTACGTGGCTCGCAGAATCGCCACTCCCAGCGTCATTACCTGGCCCGGCTTTATTCCAGGATCCACCTGGTTGAGTTTTGCGAAGCTTCGGATCATCAGTCCCGCGCCGGCTAGCAGCACCAGGGAAAGAGCAACCTCGCTCACGACCAGCGCGCTGCGGAGCCGATTTCTGCGAAGACCGGCGGTAGTTCTGCCACTCTCTTTCAGCGCGTCGGTTAGATCCGGTCTGGAGACTTGTAGTGCGGGCGCAAGACCGAACAGCACACCGGTGACCATGGAAAGTAACAACGTGAACCCGGCCACTGTTGAGTCGATACTGATCTCGTGAACACGAGGAATCGTGTCGGCACTGAGGGAAACGACCCAACTCACGACCCAGAAAGCCAGCAACAGTCCGATTACGCCGCCGCTGATGGCGAGAATGATGCTTTCGATCAGCAGCTGTCGCACGATGCGGAGACGGCTGGCACCCAGCGCCGTGCGAAGGGCGATCTCTTTTTGTCGCGCGCCGACCCGAGCGAGCATGAGATTAGCGAGATTTGCGCACGCTATCAGCAGCACAAACCCAACCGCACCCAACATGACGTAGAGTGCCAGGCCAATGTCACCGACGATGACATTGGTCAGAGGTTCGAGCTTTACTCCGTGCCCGGCGTTCTTCTCCTTGTACTGCTGCGACAGTCGCGCAGCAATGGTGGACATATCGGCTTGCGCTTGCGTCAGGGTAACTCCCGGTTTCAAGCGGCCGACAACGTTCAGATAGTGGGGACCCGGATCCAGTTTTGCTGGATCAATAGGCAAAGGTCTCCACAGCTCAGCGCGATCCGGATATGAGAAGCCAGCGGGCATCACGCCAATGATTGTGTAAGGGGCGCCGTTAAGTTGTATCGTGCGGCCCGACACATTCGCGTCTGATCCGAAGCGACTTTGCCACATTGAGTGACTTAATACTGCCACTCGAAATCGCCCAGGCAGGGTTTCCTCGTAGGTGAAGGTGCGGCCCAGAATCGGGTTTACGTGAAAGACTGAAAACAGCTCCGGTGTCACCAGCCCGACGGGCGTATCCGTTGTGCTGTCGCCGGCATCGACAAACATACTCCCGCGTTGATAAGCGGCGAGGTGTTCGAATGATCGGTTCTGATCTTTCCAGCCCAGAAAGTCAGGAAGCGAGGTCGGTAAGGTACCGAGCTGTGGTGCAGTATCCCACAGCCAGACAATCCGGTCGGGATTATCAAAGGGCAAAGGTCTTAGTAACACCGCATTCACCACACTAAAAATCGCGGTATTAGCTCCGATACCCAGGGCGAGCGTAATTAACGCAATCGCAGTGAACGCTGGATGCTTCGCAAGGCTTCTAATTCCGTAGTGAATGTCTTTGAGTATCGTTTCCATGATTCACTTCCCGATTGCCGATTCAGATCTGATCGGCATTTCCTTCACTCGTACCTCAGCGCCACCAGCGGATCGACTCTGGTGGCCCGACGCGCCGGGATTAAGCACGCCAGCGAACCCACCGCCGCCAACAAGACCGTAGTCACGGCCAATGTGGTGGGGTCGGTCGGGCTTACGCCAAACAACAAACTCGACGTCAAACGAGTGACTGCGAAAGCCGTCGCCAGACCGGCGGCGATTCCCAACGCAATCAGCATCATGCCTTGACGCACCACCAACCGTAGTACATCCCGGCGTTGCGCGCCGAGCGCCATGCGGACGCCAATCTCGCGCGTGCGGTGCGCGACTGAGTAGCCGACTACGCCGTAGAGGCCGACGCTGGCCAGGAGGAGTGCCAGCAAGCCGAATACTCCGAGTAACGTTGCCGCGCTGCGTGGCGGACCAAGCGAAGCGTTCAATCGCGTTCCCAGTGTACGTACGCCATAAACGGGCATGTTGCGATCGAGTGCGCGAACTTCATCTGGGACCGCCCGGCCGAGGACCGATGCGTCTGGTGCGCTTGACCGCACAAATAGGATTGCTTCTGATTGATAACGTTGTGCAAACGGAACGTAGAAATAGGGGCGAGGCGCTTCAGTCAATTGCTCGTACTTGACGTCCTTTACCAGTCCGACAATCTCGGAAGCGGACGTGTCGCCCGGAAAACGGGGAATTGAGATTCGTTTACCGATAGGACTGTCATGCGGAAATTCGCGGCGCGCAAACTCTTCGCCAACGATGACCACAGGCGCCGAGCCCACCTGATCCTGTGGCGTGAAATCCCGTCCACTTTCCAGAGTTATGCCAAGCGTTTGAAAATGGCCGGGTGTGATGATGTTGTAATCACAAGCAATCTCCGGATCACCCGGGGATTGCGTTTCAGCCCGAACGCCGGTCCGCCACTGTCCGCCGAGGGGCGCGGTAATCGCCAGACTTACTCCGCTGACACCGGGGATTCTCTGCACTCGCTCAATTAGCTGATCGTAAAAGACTCGCCCCTGTCCTTCGCCTAAACCGCGACGGCCGACATCGATGGGGATCATCAAGATGCGGTCGGCGTTAAAGCCGGGATCGACAGACTGAGTATTGAAGAGGGTCCGTTCAAACAAGCCGGCAGCGATCAGCACGACAACTGTGACGGCGATTTCGGCGACGACGATCAGGGCGCGCAATCTTGAGCGCGACGCTCCAATTACGCCGCTGGCTCTCAGCGTTGGTTGGAGTTCCAACCTTGAAGAGTCAACCATCGGGACGAGCGCGAAGATCAAAGCAGTGACGATCGAAATCGCCAACGCAAACAAGAGTACGCGCGCGTTAAGTTGTAAGTCCTGTGGAGCAAGCCGGATGCCCGTTAAAACGTCAAAGCGAAGCAATAGAGCCTTCGACCAGACCGCCATCAATAAGCCGAGCACGCCGCCACCGATCGATATCACCAATGCTTCGGCGAGCAATTGCCGAACTATTCTGAAGGTGCTCGCTCCGAGGGCGCGCCGGACGGCCAACTCCTTGCGCCGGTTTACAGCGCGGGCTAAAAAGAGGCTGGCAACGTTCGCGGAAGCGATCATAAGCACCAGTCCGGCGATTGCCATAAGTAATTCCATTCTTCTGCGCGCTTCTTCCCTCCGCTCCGGTTGTAGTCCCAGGCCGGCCATGAGTGTCACCCCGGCTCTCTTGTCGATGTTGGGATAGGTTTGTTCGAGCCGGCGAGAGATCGCGTTCAGATCGGCATGCGCAGCTTGCACGGTGACACCAGGCTTAAGCCGTCCGAGCACCGTCAACCAGGACATCTGTCGCGCCTCCAGCCGTCTCTCATAAAAAGTCGGAACGGCTTGAGAGTACATCGTGAGTGGGACCCAGATGTCGGCTGATCGGGACACTTCAGTGCCGGCGAAGCCCTGCTCTGTAACTCCGACAATTGTAAAAGCAAAGGCGTTAAGATGGATTACCCTGCCGACGATGTTCGGATCCGACGCGAAGCGTTGTTGCCACAAGACATGACTAATCACCACGACGGGGCTGGCACCCGGCGCGAGATTATCTTCGGGCATGATTAAGCGGCCGCGATCGGCGCGCGTCCCCAGGGTTTGGAAATAATTGCCGGAGACCAACATGCCTGAAAGCGGCTCCTGAAAGGCGTCGCCAGTCAGCTGCAGGTCAGTTCGTCGGTAAGCGGCCAGGCTAAGGAAAGTCGTGCTCGCGTCACGAAAGTCGACATAGTCAGGATAGGAAACCTCGTTGAAATCTGAACCGTTTTGACTGCGCGAGATCAAAACGATTTGTTGCGGATGATTGATTCCAAGTGGAGTGCGGAAGAGCAAAGCATTGGCAAGGGTGAAGATTGCCGTGTTAGCGCCGATTCCCAGCGCCGATGTCAGCAATGCGACCAGAGTGAAGACCCGGTCCTTACGTAATCCTCGTAAGCCGTACTTCAGATCTTGCCAAAGCATTCTCATGATCCTACTTTCTGCTACTCGTACCGGAGCGCCACCATCGGATCGACTTTCGTTGCCCGCCGCGCCGGAATGAGACAAGCCAGCAAAGCAACGATCAGGAAGAAGCCTGAGACGCACACAAAAGTCGTCGCATCAGTCGGAGTCACTCCAAAAAGCAAAGTGCTCATCAGCCGCGTCAACGCAAATGACGCGGCCAGGCCTATGGCTATTCCGATTAATGCCAGCGTGATTCCGTTTCGCAAGATGAGCCTCAATATATCTTGTATCTGTGCTCCCAGCGCCATGCGCACACCAATTTCGCGCGTTCGCTCTACAACCGAGTAGGCCATTACTCCGTAAATTCCGACCAGCGCCAGCGTTAAAGCCACCCCTGCAAACAATCCAAGCAGCAGCAAATTGAATCGTTGTGGCGCCACGGATTCGGCGCGTCGCTCGGCAAGCGTCTTAACGTCATAGATCGGCTGGTCCGGATCGACCGAGCGCATCTGCTCGCGTATGACCCCAATCATCTGGGCCGGTTCGAGCGTAGTCTTGATAACGAAACTCATTCCGTATTCAGGCATTTCCAGAAAGGGAAAGTAGCCCTGCACCAAACCTACCGGCTCGCCTGGTCGGTAAAGCTTCACGTGCCCAACCACGCCGACGACAGTAAGTGGTGGATCGCCGGGCCTCAGTCCTGACCAAAGAATTTGCTTGCCTAACGGATCCTCATTCGGCCAATGACGGCGGGCAAATTCTTCATCCACAATGATCGTCTTCAGGCCAGCTCTTAGCCGTTGGGTCAGATTGAGATCGCGCACTTGCTCTTCGCTCAAGCCTGATCGATTGTCCTGTTCAGTGAAATAGCGTCCGCGGAGCAACGGAATTCCCATCGTGCGGAAATAATTGGGATCGACAATGCTGACTTCCATCGATGGCCCTCGGCCGGGCGGCGGCGGTGGCTCTCCAACAACGCGGAAGCCGCTCTGCCAGTCGTCACGACTCATCGGCACTCGCGAAGTGACGCTTACATCTTTGACGCCCGGCAGAGCGTGTAGCCTTTCAATAACCTGTTGCGAGAAGTTGATCCATTGCTGTTCATTTGGGTACCTCTGCAGCGGCAATAGCACGGTGAAGCTCAACACTCGTTCAGCGTCGAATCCGGGGTTGACCTGTTGCAGGCGATAGAAGCTACGAACCAATAATCCGGCGCCAATGAGCAACACCAGCGTCAGCGCAACTTCGCCGACGACTAGTACCTGACGTAGTCGATGGCGTCCGCGGGTTGTGCCGCGCGTGGTCTCTTTGAGCGCCTCCTGCACGTCGGTCTGGCTGGCTTGTAACGCTGGCGCGAGTCCAAAAATAATGCCGGTTAGCAATGAAACGGTGAGAGTGAAGACCAGCACAAAACTGTCGATGCCAATTTCACTCGTCCGCGGGATGCTGTCTCCAGCAAAGGTGAGAATAAGATTCACGCCCCATTGAGCAATCAGCAAGCCCAGCGCGCCGCCAGCTAAAGCCAAAAGCAAACTCTCGATGAGCAGTTGCCGGATTACGCGCCAACGGCTTGCTCCCAGGGCAGCTCGCACGGCCATCTCTCGTCGGCGCGTGGTCGCTCTAGCCAGCAACAAATTTGCCACGTTCGCACATGCAATCAGCAGTACCAACCCGATCGCACCCAACAGAATCCAGAATGCGCGACGCACGTCATGCACATAGTTTTCTTTAAGTGGCATGACCAGCGCGCTCACAGCCTTGTTCGAATCTGGATAAGCTTGCTCGAGTCGTGCGGCGATAGTGTCCATCTCGGCACGCGCCTGTTCCAATGTGACTCCTGTCTTTAGACGCGCGACGGCGTTTAGTCCCGGATGATTGTCGCGTGTGTTGAGAGACGGTTCATCGGCCATCTGCCCAATAGGGACCCATAGCTCGGCATCGCGCGAAAAACTAAAGCCTTTCGGCGCTACACCGATCACCTCGTATGGATGTTCGTTGAGCGTAACTGATTGATTGAGTATCTTCGGATCGCTCCCGAATCGTCGCTGCCATAGTTCGTAACTCAGCACCACCACAGCGGCGGCCCCGGGTTTGTCTTCTTCCTTCGTGAAGAATCGGCCAAGCGCTGCATGCACTCGCAATGCCGTAAACAGGTCAGCTGACACCTGCCCGGTCCTCAATCGCTCCGGTTCGCCAATGCCCGTGAGGTTGTAGTCACGAAAGTTATAAACACCGATCTCTTCAAAGATACGGTTTTGCGCGCGCCAATCACTAAAGTCCGGGTAGGAGATTGACATTCGCTCAAACTTTGGACTGCGCTCGCTGAGAAAGACCAAACGATCGGATCTATCGTAGGGCAACGGACGGAGCAGGACGCTGTTCACGACCGTAAAGATCGCAGTATTAGCGCCTATACCGAGCGCCAAAGTGGCTATCACAATTGCGGTGAAGCCCGGCCGCTTCAATAGCATCCGCGCGCCGTAACGAATGTCCTGCGAAAGGTTCTGCATAAAGTTCTCCAACAGCTGCCAGCCGTTACTCAGCACTACTGGCTGAGAGCTGCGAATTCATAGCTGATACCTACTCGTACCGCAGCGCCACTAGCGGATCGACTTTCGTAGCCCGACGCGCCGGCACGAAACAGGCGGCGAGCGACACAGCGATCAGCAACCCTGCGGTCGTCGCAAACGTCAGCGGATCTCTGGGATTGACGTCATACAACATCGTCGTCAGGCTCTCGAGATATTTCGTTACGATAAAAGCGGCGCCCAGGCCGAGAATTACGCCGGCGATCGTGAGCGTCATGCCCTGCTTCAGAATCATCTGCATCACGCGGTGGCGATCGGCACCCAGCGCCATGCGAATTCCAATTTCATGCGTGCGCTGCGAAACAGACCACGCCAGCACGCCGTACAAGCCGATCGAAGCGAGTTGCTGTGCCAGCACGCCGAACAGCGTTAGCAGCTTGGCAAACAATCTTTCCATCGTGAGAGTTTCGTCACTCTGTTCTATTTGCGTCTTGACATCCTTCAGAGGCAGATTACTGTCGACTTCACGTACTGCATTTCTAATTCCCGCTATCACTGCATTCGACTCTGCCGGGGTTCGCACCTCGAAAGTTGCCGAGCCAATACTTCGCAGATTCTGTAACCATGGCAGGTAGACAGTCGGCGGAATCTGATCGCGCGCGCTGGTGTACTTGGCATCTCTGGCAAGGCCGACGATTTCGATCTCGGCTGGTTTGTCCGCGTCGAAACCAAAGCGTTTGCCAATCGGATTTTGATTCGGAAAGATCCGCTGTGCGAACGTCTGATTGACTACCGCAACTTTCGGGGCGTGAGCGTCGTCATGGGCATCAAACGTGCGGCCGGAAACCAGCGGGATGCCGATCGTTGCCAAAAAGTTTTCGCGCACGTGATGAACGAAGACTTCACCACTTCCGGGTGCGCGTCCATCCGGCCCGGCCTGCGCTCCGGAAAGAAAGACCATGTTCGTGTACGAACTGAAGGCCAGCAGCGGCATGCGTGAGAAGGTTACGGAATTGACGCCGGGCACCGCTTCGATGTGCTCGGCAATCTGATGGTAGAGTTGCGCCAACCGCTCGTCCTTGTAACCGATTAAGTTGGGCTCGACCGTAAAGACCAGTAGATTATTTGCATTGAATCCCATGTCGACGTGCTGGAGATTTATGAGCGTGCGTACGAGCAAACCGGCGCCGACCAGCACCAACAGCGAGATCGAAACCTGGGCAATTACCAATGACTTAGTGAGCCACGATCGCGAAGCAACGGTGAAAGATCGCGAGCTTTCTTTAAGTGACGGCGTCAGGTCGAATCGCGTTGCCCGCCAGGCCGGCGCCATTCCAAACACAACTCCCGTCAACAGCGACACTGCAAGCGTAAATCCGAGTACCCGCCAATCAAGCTGCGGGTTTAGGGCGGGCATGCCGAGATGACCCCAACTCCCCACGGCAAACAATCCATCTTTGATCCAAACCGCGAACAACATCCCGAACCCGGCGCCGAGCATCGCGAGCAACAAACTCTCTGTCAGCAGCTGGCGAATCAAGCGCGCGCGACTGGCCCCCATCGCCAGTCTGACCGCAATCTCTTTCTGCCGGGAAGACGAGCGCACCAGCAGCAGATTCGCCACGTTTGCGCAGGCAACCAGCAGCACCAGGCCAACAACTCCGAGTAGCAGTTTGAGAGGGCGCAGATAAAACTGGCGAGTGTTCATCTCGCCCTGGCTGCCGGACTCAGCGCCTAAGCGCGGATAATCTTTTGGCTCTAATGGACCAATTGCCCTCTCGCCTCCGGCCTTCGCCTGATCCTGACGCGCCGAGCGATGTTCGATTACTGATTGTTGAAACGTATTCTCGAGCAAAGCCCGGGCTTGTTCGATAGTTGCGCCAGGCTTTAGTCTGCCGATCAAACGCAACCACCAGATGCCGGCTCCTTTCATATTCGAGCGTTCGCCGTTGACTTGCAGCTCCCAGGAAATCGGAATGTAGACGTCCTGCGATGAGCCGACTTGCATCGTCCCTTCAAAGCCCGGACGCGCTACGCCCGCGACCGTAAAGGCGACGTTGTTCAGATTGATCTGTTTATTAACAATGTCCCGAGCGCCGTTGAATCGCCGCTGCCAATAGCGATAGCTGAGTACTGCGACCGGGGGAGAGGCGGCGCGGTCGTCCGTTTCCTGGATAGTTCTGCCGATAAACGCCGGCACACCGAGCACTGAAAAATAATTACCTGAAACTGCTTGTCCGCTGGCCACGTCAACCTGGCCGTCCGCATTCACATTGAGCGGCACGGATCCAAAAGCGATGATGTCAGCCAACGGGCCACGCTGCTCGCGCAGTCGCTGAAAACTTTGGTAAGGAAAAGACGTGCGAATATTGAGTCCGGTGGCCGGATCAATGCGGTTACTGCCACTGTGTCCGCCGGTGCTGAAGCCTTTATTCGAAATGGAATTAAACAATACCAGCCTATCAGGATCATTGACCGGCAGTTTTTTGAGCAGTACCGCATCCAGGACACTAAACAGTGCGGTGTTCGCGCCGATACCAAGTGCCAGCGTAAGGACGGCCACCAGGGTAAAGCCAGGATTCTTCCAAAGCATCTGCAAGCCGTATCGCAAGTCCCGCCAAAAAGTGTTCATCAGCTACCCCCGATCACTCGTACCG
>Ga0126379_10002037_pt1 | contig 12649 bp, 10 predicted proteins | sample PanSoiMetPlot_24_FD_92640 | JGI IMG/M metagenome (GOLD analysis project Ga0126379, IMG submission 92640) | Tropical forest soil microbial communities from Panama - MetaG Plot_24 | ecosystem: Environmental > Terrestrial > Soil > Tropical forest > Bulk soil | place: Panama | collected 2016-02-17
CTACGCGATGCGGACCGACGGGGTCGACGAGCCGCTCGACTACCGGGTGGCGCTGACGATCGCCGGCGATGAGATCAGCGCCGACTACGCGGGCACCTCGCCGCAGCAGCCGCGCGCGATCAACTGCGTCATGGCGTACACCTATGCGATGACCGCGTACGCGATCAAGTGCGCGCTCCTGCCGGGACTCGCCAACAACGAGGGCATGTACCGCCCGATGCGCGTCACCGCGCCCGAGGGCTCGCTGCTCAACCCGCGCTTCCCGGCCGCGGTCGTCAGCCGCGCCGTCACCGGCCACTACGTTCCGGTTCTGCTCTTCGGCGCGCTGCATCAGGTGATCCCGGATCGCGTGATGGCCGGCGCCGGCTCGCCGCTCTGGGCCGTGCAGCAGACGGGCCTACGCGCCGACGGCCGGCCCTACACGAACATCTTCTTCTTCAACGGCGGCATGGGCGCCACGCCGAGCAAGGATGGTGAGCACGTGCTCTCCTGGCCGAGCAACATCTCCTCGACGCCCGTCGAGGTGGCCGAGCGCAACAGCCCCCTCTTCTTCCGCGAGAAGCGGCTGACACAAGGCTCAGGCGGAGCCGGCCGCTTCCGGGGCGGGCTCGGCCAGGACATCGTGTTCGAGTGCGAATCGGATGCGCCGATCGTCGCCTCGTTCATGGCCGAGCGCACGAAGTTCCAGGCCCCGGGCTTCGCGGGCGGTGCCGACGGGGGGCTCGGCGACGTGCAGATCAACGGCGTGTCGATCGACAACCGCCGCCAGCACGTACTCAAGCGCGGCGACGTCGTCCTGGTACGGACGCCGGGCGGCGGTGGCTACGGTCCGCCCGCGCAGCGTGACGCGGGCCGCGTCGAACGCGACCGCGCGCTCGGACTGCTAGGCTCTTGACACGCCCCGGAGCGCCAACCATACTCGCCTCGCTCCTTTGCCCTTGAGTCGCGGACCTGAAGAGGAGGAGACCATGAGGCGTCCGGTACTGTTCGGGATCGTCATCGCCCTGTTGCTCACGATCACCGTAGTCGCCGCATTCGCGCAATCGCCCGCCGGCATGAAGATGTATGCGTTCAGCTCCGGCGCCGTCACGATCGCCAAGAGCGCGCTCCAGTCCGGCGCCACGAGCGCCCCGGTGCAGGTGCCGGTGGGCTTCTTCGTCGTGATGCATCCGAAGGGCAACTTCCTCTTCGACACCGGCAACAACGACAAGATCATCAACGATCCCAGCTACTGGGGTCCGTTCGCCCAGGCGCTCCAAGTCGTGCGGACGCCGGACGTGGCGATCGACACGCAGCTGAAGAAGATCAACCTGACGCCGAACGACATCAAGTACGTCGCGGTCGGCCACATGCATCTCGACCACGGCGGCAACGTCTGCAAGTTCCCCAACGCGACGTTCCTGGTGCAGAAGGACGAGATGAAGAACGCCGCGTGGCCCGAGCCCGGCACCGCCGGCCCGTATATCCCCGGCGACGTCGCCTGCTTGCGCAACGACCTCGGGCAGGCGCTGCCGAACAAGTACAAGATGGAGCAGCTCGAAGGCGACCTGGACGTCTTCGGCGACAACAGCGTCGTCATCAAGCGCTGGCCCGGCCACACGCCGGGCAGCCAGATGGCCGTCGTGCGCCTGCCCAAGACCGGTACCGTCGTCCTGACGAGCGACAACGTGTACTTCTCCGAGAACGTGACGAAGAACCTCTTGCCCGACATTTCTCTCGCGTACTTCCCGACGGGCATCCTGAACGCATACGAGTACATCCGTATGCTGCAGGGCCGCGAGAATGCGAGCTTCATGACGGCTCACGACCTCGATGGCCCGGCTTCCAAGGCCGCCAAGAGCCACGATCCGCAGAAATTCGAATAGTGTCGCACTTCGCAAGGACCTGACGTAACCGGTCCCGCCGGGCTTCTCGAGCGCCGGCGGGACCGCGCTTCGATCATCTGATGAGCGCGGTCATCGTCGCCGAGCAGCTGACCAAGTGGTACGGGCCGCGCCTCGCCGTCGACCACGTCTCCTTCACCGTCGGCGCCGGAGAGATCATGGGCCTGCTCGGCCCCAACGGCTCCGGCAAGACGACGATCCTCAGGATCTTCACCGGATACCTCCGTCCCTCCTCTGGCGCGGCGCGCATCGCGGACCTCGACGTCGTCGACGACGCGCTGGCGGCACGCCGTCGGGTGGGCTACGTGCCCGAGGACGCGCCGCTCTATCCGGGCATGGGCGTCGCCGAGTTTCTCCGGTTCATGGGCCGACTCAAGGGACTGGCCGGCGCGGGCCTCACCGCGGCCGTCGACGCGGGCCTCGAGCGGCTGCGGCTGGGATCGATGCGCGCGACCCAGATCGGCCGGCTCTCGCGCGGCTATCGCCAGCGAGTCGCGATCGCGCAGGCGCTGCTCGGCGATCCGCCGCTCCTGATCCTCGACGAGCCGACGAACGGGCTCGACCCGCGACAGATCATCGAGATGCGCGAGCTGATCCGCGCGCTCGGGGGCGAGCGCACGATCGTCGTGACCTCGCACATCCTGGGGGAGATCGAGCGCGTGGCTGACCGCGTCGCCATCTTGCTGGCCGGCCGGATGCTCGGTACGCACGCGGTCGGGGCGACGCACGGGGGCCGGCGGCTCCGGGTGCGTCTGCGCGGCGAGGAGGCACCCGTCCGCGCGTGCCTGGCGGAGGTGCCGGGCGTCGCGGCGGTGCATCTCGAGGGCCGACCGGCGGCCTCGGCGCCGGTCTACCTCTTGGACGTTGCCGACGCGTCGGTGGCCGAGGCTGTGGCAAAGGCCGTGATCGCGGCCGGCTTCGGTCTCTCGAGCCTGGAGCTGGCGCCTGTCGACCTGGAGGCGCTGTTCCTCGAGCTCACGCGCGAGCCCGCCGAGCCCGGCCGGTGAGGAATTTCGTGACGCTGCTGGCGAAGGAAGAAAAGGCGATCTTCTCGTCGCCGATCGCCTATGCGATCGTCGCGGTCTACCTCCTGCTGATGGGCTACACGTTCACGCTGATGCTGTTCCTCAATCGCACCGCTGAGCTGGTGCGCGTCTTCTTCCAGGCCGCGGTGCTCTTCCTGCTGATCGTGCCGGTCATCACGATGCGGCTCCTGGCCGAGGAGCGCCGCAGCGGCACATTGGAGATCCTCCTGACCTCGCCCGTTCGCGAGATCGAGATCGTCCTGGCGAAGTTCGCCGCGTGCCTGACCCTGGTGGCGGCGATGCTCGTGCTCACCGCCGCCGACGCCGTCGTTCTCGGTCTCTACGCAGATCCGGACTGGGGCCCGATCTACAGCGGCTTCGTCGGTCTGCTCCTCTTGGGTGGAGCACTCGCCGCCATCGGCCTGGCGGTGTCCGGGGTCACGTCGAATCAGATCGTCGCCGCGGTGATTGCCATGGGCGCCGGGATCCTCTTGTGGATGATCGACTCGATCGGCTACCTCTTGCCGGAGCCGTTCGACACGATCGTCACCAGCCTCTCGCTGGTCGCGCACTTCACGCCGTTCGCGACCGGCGCCCTGTTTCTGTCTGACCTCGGATTCTTCCTGACGGTCATCCTGGTCGGCCTGCTCCTCAGCATGCGCACCCTGGCGCGGCGATAGGCGTCGTGAGCCGCCTCGACGCCGTCAACTGCTTGTGGTTCGCCGGATGGCTCGCGGCGGTGCTGGCGCTGTTCGTCCTCGGCGCGCGTCTTCCCCTGCAGCCCCGCCTGCGGCGCGTCGCGGCCGCCGCCTACGCGCTGGGCGTGGTCGTCGCGGTGATGGCCATCGCGGCGCTGGCGAACGCGGCGCTGGCGCTGCACGACGTACACTTCGATCTGACGCGTGAGCGGGTGTTCACGCCGTCGCGGCAGGCGGAGGCCGTGGTCGACTCGCTCGCGCGTCCGGTGACGCTCACGTACTTCTATCAGGCGCAGGACCCGGCGGGCAAGCGCGCGCGCGACATGGTCCAGGTGCTCGGGCGCCGCAACCCGCTCCTGCTCGTGCGCACCGTCGACCCGGACAAGCAGCCGAGCGTCGCGGAGACATACGGGATCCGCATCTACAACGCGGCGGTGCTCGAGGCCGACGGGCGCCGCGTGCAAGTCATGGGAACCGACGAGGGCCAGATCGCGCTGGGCATCCAGCGCGTGCTGCGGCAGCGGCTGATCACGATCTGCTTCATCGAGGGCCACAACGAGTATCCGATCGACAACTTCGAGTTCCACACGCACTTCGAGGGGCTGGCCGGCCACAGCCATGGGGAGAGCGGAGCGGGCGTGGTGCTGATGCGCGGCCACGGCGCGGGCCGGATGCGCCGGGCCCTCGAGACGCTCGGCTACGACGTCCGCTCGATCATCCCGGCCACGCTGCGCGCGATCCCGGCCGAGTGCACCGCGATCGCCGATCTCAATCCGCGCACGACCTACCTGCCGGGAGAGAGCGAGGCGCTGAGCGCCTACCTGGCGGGCGGCGGTGCGGCGCTCCTCGCCTACGATCTCGGGTTCGTCCTCGAGCCGCGCCTGGCGGCGGCGTTGCGGCGCCTGGGCATCGTCGTCGAGCCCGACGTCGTCGTCGATCCGCTCGATCACTACTCCACCGACCCGGAAGTGGTCGCGGTCCCGGTCTACGAGGACCATCCGATCACGCGCCGGCTGGCGCTCGCTTTCTTTCCGGGCATCCGCTCGATCAGCCTGACGGCGCCGCCGCCGGGCGTCGCGCTGGCCCCGCTGTTCCGCAGCAGCGTGCAGAGCTACACGCGGGCGATCCGCACGGTCGCCGAGCGCGAGCCGGGCCAGGAGGCGCCGGCGCAGCCCGCGGGCGCGCGCACCGGCCGACAGGTGCTGGCTGCCGCGGCCGAGGGATTGTGGCCCGGCGCGCCGGCGGACGCCAAGCCGTTCCGGCTGGTGCTGGTCGGTGATGGCGACTTCGCGAGCAACTCGTTCCTGCCGTACATGGCCAACGCCGACCTGGCGCTCTCGATGGCGCGCTGGCTCGTGCGCGAGGACCACGCGCCGTCGGTGACGTCGCATATCCCGGTCCCGCCGCTCGTCTTGCTGACGAAGCGGCAGATGCAGCAGATCTTCCTCGCCGTCGAGCTGCTCCTGCCCCTGGCGGTCATCCTGTGCGGCGCCGTCGTGTGGTGGCGCCGACGTTAGCCCGGTCTCGTCGCCTCCTCGCATGCGCGGTCGCCGCGCTGGCGGTGGCGTTCCTGCTGGTCATGACGATCGCCGGCCGCCCGCGCGAGAGCGGACAGCTCGTGCGCTTCGTGGCCGCCGGCGTCCTGACCGAGGCGCCGGCCCGGATCGATCGGGTCGAGCTCAGCGGAAACGGGCGGCTCTGGACGTTCGCGCGGGTCGCGGAGGGCTGGCTGAGGGACGCGGAACGGGGTCGAGTCGTGGAATCGCTGGCGAGGCACCTCGACGACGGCCTCAAGTTCCTGCATGCCTCCCCGCCCATCCGCGTCCTGGAGCGACGCGAGTGGGCCGAGCACGGGCTCGGTGAGTTCGGCCTCGAGCCTCCCGCGGTGTCCGCGCTGCTCTCGAACGACGGCCGACGCGTGCTGGCCGTGCACTTCGGGTCCGCCAACCCGCAGAAGGTGCTCCAGTACATGCGCATCGATGGGCGGGACGAGGTCTACGTGATGTCGCGCTTCGTCGGCGCGGAGTGGGAGCGGGCTCTGGCGGAGGCCGGCCAATGAGCCGCACAGCGGCGCTGGCCGCGCTCGCGGCGCTCGGGGCGCTCGCGGCGGCGGGCGCCGCGGCGCCCGCCGGCGCGCACACCGGCGGCACCACCGGCTACGCGGCGGTGACCGTCCACCGGAGCACGGTTCGGTACAGCCTCGTCCTGCCGGTCGCGGCGCTGCCCTCCGCGATGGCGGAGGATCTTCGGCTCGCGCAGGGCGGCAGCCCCCAGGCGCGCGAGCGGCTGCTCGACGTACTGCGGCACAGGATCGGGCTCAGTGGTGACGGCACCCGCTGCGAGCCGGGCCCGGGGGTCGTCGAGCCGTCCGCGGTCGACGCGACGAGCATCTCGATGCTGGTCGATTTCGCGTGCCCGGTCGGATTGCAATCGCTCGAGATCCGGGACGATATCTTCGACGTGCTCGGCGTCGACCACCACACGCTCGTGAAGGTCGAATGGCCGCGGGGCACACGCCAACTCGTTCTGGAGCCGACCGCCCGCGACGCGCGCCTCGCGGTCGGCGATGCGCCGACCCAAGGGTTGGCGTCGTTCGTGACGCTGGGCATCCATCACATCCTGAGTGGCTATGACCATCTGCTGTTCCTGATCGGCCTGCTGCTCTCCGGTGGCAGCCTCCTGGCGCTCGTCAAGATCGTCACCGCGTTCACCGTCGCCCACAGCGTGACCCTGTCGCTCGCCGTCACCAACGTGGTCAGCTTGCCCGATCGTCTGGTCGAGGCGGTGATCGCACTGTCGATCGCGTTCGTCGCCGCGGAGAACCTCGCGCCGAAACCCGCGGTGTCCCGCCGCTGGATCGTGAGCTTCCTGTTCGGCCTCGTGCACGGGTTCGGCTTCTCGTCCGCCCTGCGCGAGCTGGGTCTAACGCGTCAAGGCCTCGTACTGTCGTTGTTCGGCTTCAACCTGGGCGTCGAGATCGGTCAGGCCCTCGTGATCGTGGTGCTTCTTCCGTTCCTCGTGCTCCTGCGCCGCAGCGGATGGCAGGCGCGCGCCGTCACGGCGTCGTCGGTCGCGATCCTCGTGGCCGGCGTGATCCTGTTCGTGGAGCGGCTCTTCCTGTGAGCGGCGGCGCCGTCAGGCCTTTCTGAAGCGATGGACGCCGTCGCCGTCCACCAGCCGGAGCGCCCGCCCCTCGTCCTCGAGAAAGCGCAGGTGCGCGAGCGCCTCGCCGACGGCGAAGCTCAGCTGGTGGCTGTCGAGCTCGCGGCGGAAGAGTACGGGCACCAGCTCCGCCGCGGTACGCGGCTCGACGAGCGCGTCGAGCGACTCGTTGAGCCGCGCGGCGTGGTGGTCGCGCAGGAAGCCCAGGCGCGCGTGCAGCCCGCGGAACGGCAGCCCGTGCGACGGCAGCACCAGCGTATACGGCGCCATCGGCTCGAACCGGTCGAGCGAGTCGAGGTACAGGCGCAGCGGATTGAGCTGGGGCTGCTCGGACCAGACGCTCACGTTGGTGGTGATCTTCGGCAGCACCTGATCGCCCGAGATCAGCACGCGCCCGGCCTCGTCCCAGAGGCACGCGTGCTCCGGCGCGTGGCCCAGCACGGTCAAGATGCGAAACGTCCGGCGGCCGATCGTGATCGCGTCGCCCTCGCGAATACGCCGGAACTCCGGCGACACCTCGGGCACGAGGCTCGGGTAGTGATTGCCACGCCGCCCGAGCTGGACCAGCGCCTCGGGGCCGCAGCCGTGGCGCCGGAAGTGGGCCAGCCGCGGCTCGAAGTCGGCCGCGCCGCGGCTGCGCCAGGCGTACTGCGCGTAGAGCCACTCCGCCTGCGTGCACCAGAGCTCGGTCTTCCAGCGCGCCGAGAGCCAGCCGGCGTTGCCCATGTGATCGGGATGAAAGTGCGTCACGAGCACGCGCCGCACCGGGCGGCCGCCGAAGTGCGCGGCGAAGATGCGCTCCCACAAGGCGCGCGTGTCGTCGAGGCCGACGCCCGTGTCGACGATGGTCCAGCCGTCGCCGTCCTCCAGGAGCCACAGATTGATGTGATTGAGCTGGAACGGCAGAGGCATGCGGAGCCAGGAGATCCCGGGAGCGACCGCGCGGACGTCGGCGGGCGCGGGCGGTTCCGTCCACGGATGATCGAGCGTCATGCGCTGCAGTGTACCTTGCGCTCGCGGGCCGAACCTGATCTTCTATGCGCCGCCGTCACTCCATGCAGCGCCATCGATGCTGCGCACTGCCGTCAAGGATCGGAGGAGATCGCATGAGCCTGCCGCGTCTCGCCGCCGTCGCCGTCACGCTCGCGATGCTCAGCGGAACCGAGCTCGCGCACGCGCAACTGCTCCTGTCGACCAACGACAACAAGGTCGCGCTCGTCAACGGGGTCGCGACGGTCGTGAAGAGCCCGCCGCCGGACACCCTGACCGTGATCGACATCAAGAGCTGGCCGCCGAAGGTGGTGGCCGAGCTCGACGTGCCCGGCAGCGTGGTCGGGCCGCCGTTCAGCGTGACCCTGGCGCCCGACGAGTCGATCGCGCTCGTGACCGCCAACGAGAAGCTCGACCCGGCCGACCCGACCAAGCGCATCGCCAACAACACGATGTCGGTGGTCGACCTCAAGGCGACGCCGCCGAAAATCATCGCGACGCTCGAGACCGGCAAGAACCCGGCCGGCGTCTCGATCAACCGTGCCGGCACGCTGGCGCTCGTCGCCAACCGCGGCGAGGGCACCGTGTCGGTCTACACGATCCAGGGCAAGACAGTCACACCCGCGGGCAAGGTCGCCATCGCCGATGAGAAGTCCGGCACGAGCCACGCGGCCATCGCGCCCGACGGCAAGCTGGCGCTCGTGACCCGCGACGGCGACGATCGCATCTCCGTGCTCTCGATAGACGGCACCAGGGTTGAGTACACCAAGCGCGACATCTCGGCGGGCCTGAGACCCTACGGCATCGACATCGCGGGGAGCGGCGCGTTCGCGGCCGTCGCCAACATCGGCCGCGGCGGTGGCGACGCCGACACCGTGAGCATCATCGACTTGAAGGCGCAGCCGCCGCGCGTCACCAGCACGATCACCGTCGGCCAGACGCCCGAGGGCATCAAGGTCTCACCCGACGGCTCGATGGTCGCCGCGGTCGTCATGAACGGCAGCAACAAGCCCAAGGACTCGCCCTTCTACCACGACGCCGGCAAGCTCGTGCTCTTGCGCGTGAGCGGCAACGACCTCGCGCGCGTGGGCGAGGCGCCGATCGGCCACTGGTCGCAGGGCGCCGCGTTCTCTCCCGACGGAAAGCGCATCTTCGTCGGCAACATGGTCGAGAAGGACATCCAGGTGCTGAGCCTGGACGGAACGACGCTCAAGGACACCGGCGTGCGCATCGCGGTGAAGGGCGGGCCGGCGGCGATCCGCATCGCCGACCGGTGAAGGTCAGGGGCGCTCTTCGCACCCCGCAGTCGGAAAGAGGAACCAGCGCTTGCCGCCGAGCATGTGGCCGCAGTGCTGGCGCCACCACGCGGCGGCGGTCGGGTCCTTGACCTGCAGCAGATTGACCGCGTCCCGCGCGTTCACGGTAGCCGGCGTGCACGGCGTAGCGGCCGGTCACGAGGCCGATGATCTGCTGCCACCACTCACGCGGAGAGGACAGTACGCCCGAGGTCATCGCGAGCTGACGACCGGCCCGCCGCGGGTCGAGGGGTAGCTCGAGCCCGACCCAGGCCAGGCGCACGGAGAGCGGCGCCTCGCCCGGCGGACACGAGGAACCCGTGGCCATAGAGGTGGACGATCTCATCGGATCGATCGAGGCCGAGGCGGATGCCGGCGATCTCGTCCTCGACGAACGGAGGCCGGGGCGAGCTCTGTGCAAAAGACTCCCCGGCGACTGAGATCCCCCAGAGCGCCGCCAGCGACGCCAAGCGAAGACCCAGGCGGACACTCACCCCACGCGAACTAGGCCCGCGGCTTCACCCAGGTTTCCGACCACGCCAGGCACGCGCTCGAGGCTTGCCGGTCGCCGCGCGTCTCGGCCCAGGGCTGCCCTGTCGCGAAGCGACCGTTCCACTCGACCTGCGCCGAGCGCGCGGGAAAGAACGTGCTGAACACGCCGATTGGGCGGTTGTTGAAGCCGGGCGGCGCGTTGAGCACGAAGGGCTCGATGCAGTCGTACCACGTCAGGCGGATGCGGTCGGACGCCGCAACCACAGTCTCCACCGCGGTCGAGCGTGGGTCGCCCGCGCGGCTGAACTCGGCGGCGATCACCGGCACGTTCGTGTCGGCGAACGCGGGGAACAGTAAGGCCTCGATCGTCCGCTGTAGCCAGCGCGTCACCGCAGCGTTGTCGCTGAAGATCCACGTCTTACCCGAGCTGAGCTCGCTCTGGGCGAAGAGCACGTGGCCGGCGCCCGCCGGACACCAGAGCACACGCCAGTGGCTGAACCGGTCCGACTGAGTCTTACCGCCGTCGTGGCTCAGACGGATGAACGAGTTCTCGCCGGTCATCAGGACCGCGTTGGGATCGACGGGTGGTGTCATGGTCTCGTCCTCAGAGGGCCGCCACCTCGACGCGCGCGTCGTTGTAGCACGCGCCCTCGGAAATGTCGGCGTGGTCGGCCGGACACAGGGCGGAGATGGTCTGGCCGTTGTCGGTCGTCGCCATCCAGGCGCCCTTGAGCGAGCAGACCACGCCGCGGGGGATGACGTCGGTGACCCGGAGCGGCAGCCGGACCTCGCCGAGGTCGTTCCACACGCGCACCCGCATACCGTCGCGCAGGTTCCGGGCCTTGGCGTCGTCCGGATGCATCTCGAGCGGCGGCGGTCCGTCGTCGACGTGGAGCCCGCCGAAGGTCGACGTGATGCGCTGGTCCGAAGCCGGTGAGATCAATGTCAGTGGATAGGACGACGCGACCGGTCGCCAGCTCGGCAGGCGCGCGCCGTACTTCTTCTCGAGGTAAGGCGACGCGAGCTCCACCTTGCCCGACGCCGTCTTGGGGAAGACGTTCTTGAACAGCACCAGCTCCTCGCCGCCGCCGTTGACCGTCATCGGCGTCGCGCGATCGAGCGGGATCGCGCTCGGCCGCTTGCCGCCCATGCGCGGATCGGCCCCGTCCAGCGCGTCGTCCATCAGCTCGGCGTCGCTCGCGCGAAACGCGGGATCGTCGAATCCGAAGCGCGCCGCGAGCCGGCGGAAGATCTCGGTGTTGGGCAAGGCCTCGCCCTGCGGCGGGATCACGCGATCGGCGCGCTGCAGCCAGTGCGTGCCGTACGCGGCGAAGAGGTCGGCATGCTCGAAGTGGCTCGCGGCCGGCAGCACCACGTCCGCGTAGGCGAGGCTGTCGGTCATCACCACGTCCGAGCCGACCACGAAGACATCCTCGCGCGCGAGGCCACGCCGCAGGACGTTCTGCTCGGGGTGCACCACGAGCGGATTGTGGTTGTAGATGAACAGCGCCTTGATCGGCGGCGACAGTTTCGAGTCGTTCAGGTGGCGGCCGACGTCGATGATGTTGATGAGACGCGTGCCGGCCGGGACGAAGTCAGGCCGCCCCAGGCGCGCCGGCGTCTTCGGGAACGCGAAGCCCGCGCCGTTGATGAGCCCGCCGCCCGGCACGCCGAACTTCCCGGCGAGCGCCGGCAGTGCGAACACCGCGCGAATACCGCTGCCGCCGTTCCGGTTGCGCTCGAGCCCGTTGCCGACGGTGATCACCGCGGGCGAGATCGTCCGGTACCACTCGGCGAACTGGCTCACGAGGCGCTCGTCGACGCCGCAGATCCGCGCCGCGTCGGCGAGCGTGTAGCGGCGCGCCAGCGCCATGTAGTCGTCGAAGCCGGCCACGTGGCGTTCGATGAACGCGCGGTCCAGGCCGCCACGCCGCTCGAGATCGGCCGCCATCGCCCACGCCAGGACCACGTCGGTCCCCGGCCGGAGGGCGATGTGCAGATCGGCCTGCTCGGCGATCTTCGTGCGGCGCGTGTCGACGATGACCAGCTTGGCGCCGTTGCGGCGGGCGCGGTTGATGATCGGCACGACATGGAGGTTCGACCACGTGACGTTGCTGCCCCACGCGACGATCAGCTTGGCGTGCTCGGCCTGCTCGGGCCGCACGCCCGGCGTCGGACCGAAAGTGCCGACCCACGCCTCGGTGCGGATGCCGCCGCACAGCGGCCGGCGATCGAGCAGGCTGGCGCCGAGGCGATGGAAGAATCGGAGGTCCATCGAGCCGCCGGCGAGCATCCCGTGGGGCCCCGCGTAATTCAGCGGCAGGATCGCCTGCGGGCCGTGTGCGGCGATCGCGGCCGTGAACCGCTCGTGGACGACGTCGAGCGCCTGCGCCCACGAGATGCGCTCGAAGTGCCCCTCACCTTTCGCACCCGTCCTGCGTAGCGGCGTCGTGAGCCGCCCCTCGCCGTGCACGAAGCCGGGATACGCCTCGGGCACCTTCGCGCACAGGACACCGGCCGTATAGGGGTTCGCGCGCGAGCCCTTGATCGCGACGATCTTCTCGTCCTCGACGGTGACGGTCAGGCTGCACGTGTCGGGGCAATCGAGCGGGCAGACGCTCGGGTGCTCGGTCCTCATGCGCTTCCTCCCAGCGCCTCGGCCGGCGGGGCCCCAGCCCCGCGACGGCCTGCGGCGCGCACCGCTTTTGATCCGCGCGCCTCGGCCGGCGGGGCCCCAGCCCCGCGACGGCCTGCGGCGCGCACCACCCTGTGTACACGGTAGGGGCGAGCGGGGAAAGAGCCATTGGACGGGGTAGCCATAGAGCCAATCAGCGTGCCGGCACCGGAGGCAATGTCGCCATGTAGTGCGCGAGGTTGTCGATGTCCGCCTCGCTGAGCGGCTGGGCCGCGGTGGTCATCGTGCCGTCGAGATCTCCGGCCGTCTGCGCCTTGAATCCCCGCAGCAGCTTGACCAGGTACGTGAGGTCCTGGCCGGCCAGGCGCGGAATCTGCTCGTGGCCGACGAGCCCGGGCCGATGGCAGGACACGCAGTGATGCTGCTTGGCGAGCTCCCGCCCGGCGTCGACCTTCGCCGGATCGGTCGA
>Ga0126379_10002038_pt1 | contig 12648 bp, 10 predicted proteins | sample PanSoiMetPlot_24_FD_92640 | JGI IMG/M metagenome (GOLD analysis project Ga0126379, IMG submission 92640) | Tropical forest soil microbial communities from Panama - MetaG Plot_24 | ecosystem: Environmental > Terrestrial > Soil > Tropical forest > Bulk soil | place: Panama | collected 2016-02-17
GCTGGCCGAAAGCGTCAGAGTGCTCGTCGCCGTCGCCGGAGTGGGATTGAACGACCCCGTCACACCGCTGGGCAGACCCGACACGGACAGGGCGACGCTGCCGCTAAAGCCGTTCTGCGGAGTGATCGTGACCGTGCTCGTCCCGCTCGCTCCCAGCACGACGGTGAGGCTGGCTGGCGAGGCCGAAAGCGTAAAGTTCGGACTCGGCTCTCCGGTCGGCCAGTTAATGACCAGATTGGTGGCGTTGAGGGTTCCGATTCCCGTGGCGAAGTCCCAGCCTGCCGTGGCGCCATAAGCCGGGACAAATGAGGAATTGGAGGTAGAAAGGACGCCCACCGTGTTCGGCCCGGAGGAGTTGTAGCAGTCGTTCCCGCCCGTGCAATTCACATCCATGTCGCCCTGGCTCACGTCGTAGAAAATGCAGTTGACGGCCACTCCGTTGCCGTTTGCCGAGTTGCAGTCGCTGCTGCCGGTCGACCCGTATTCGGTCGCCGCGAGCTGGTAATAGACCGGGTTTGGATTACCCTGGCGCGCGCCTGTCTTTTGATTGACGAGTGCCTGGATGCCGGCCAGGATCGGTGCCGAAAACGATGTTCCCCCCGCTCCGGACCAGCTGCTGGGATCGCCTGTGCAGGGAGCACCTCCATTGGAAATATCCGACCAACAAAACACGTAATAGTGACTCCAGAGGCCGTCGGCGGCGAACAGGGAAACATCCGGGGTGTCGCGCACCCCGTCGCTCGGGTTGCCCAGCACCGACTGCCAGGACGGCTTGGGCCATCCCTGGCAGGTCCCACCAACGACTCCGTCGCTCGACGGTGTCCCCGTCGCGCAGCCGCTGGGGCTGCCGCCGCCCGCAACGGTGGTTTGAAAAAGTGCGCCGAAATCGGGGTCATTGCAGAGGCTGCCGGACCCGTAGGCTGGGCCGAAGCCGAAATAGCTCGAGAGGAGCTGCCCCGCGCAGGAGTCGTTCCACGGTATCTCCGGAATGTACGACTTTGCGGAGCCGAAGGAGGCGCTGTTCGTCGAGTTCCAATAAACGTCGTTGGTGCCGGAATAGGTGTCGCTGAAGTCCGTGCCGCCCACTGCAACGTTGTAAGCCGTGGACGCAAGCGCGTTGGCGCCGATGCCGTGCGTCGCCTCCGTTGCGCTGTTGTCGCAGCCAGCAGCGCCGCTGTCGCCCGAGGCGACGAAGATGGAGATGCCCTCCGCGACGGCTTGCTGGTACGCCGCGGTGTAGGCTGCGTTGGCCGCCGCACCGTTGACGGTCTCACACTCTCCGTAGCTGACGCTCATGATCGCCGGCGGCTGTCCGCTGGCGTTGATCAAGTTCTCGATCGCAATCAGGCCCCCGAACGTCGTGCTCGTGTCCGCGCAGGCGGCCAGCTCGATGGCGGCGCTCGGAGCCGCGGCGCTGGCCCACTCCGCATCCAGGATCGCTTCCGCACTATTGGGAGCAAAGGCTCCGGGGCTTGCGCAGTTGTTCGGGCCGCTCGGAGGCGGCGGGTGGAGCTGCGAAAACGAGCCGGACGTGTAGCCGGAAAGCCCGAACGTGGAACGGAAGTCGCTCCAGTCCGCCATACGGAACACGTCGCTGTCTTCGATGACCACGATCGTCTGGCCCTGCCCCGAATAACCCGCGTTAAGGAGAGGATTCAGGTTGTAAATGTTCGCCAGGTCTGGCGGCGCCATCACAAAGACATCGCCAAGGAGGGAGCCGACTGTGAAACTCGGGCGCGGCCTACGCATTTTGTGCATGCTTCCCGGCCGGAAATCGTGCAGAGAGACGAGGCCGATCACCACCGGAGCGAGCGCGGCTGGAATCCGCGGATCGCTCACGTTGGCAATGTGCTTCTCGCCCCCGACCTCGAGGTGGTGGATCTCCGTCCGAAAAGCCTTTCGGACCTGGCTCGCGTTACCGGAAAAGTCAATGACCATACCGCCGGGATAGACGAGGTTGACATGAAAACCCTTCGACTCGAGCCAGCTCGTCAGGGTGTCGAGATCCTGCTGCGCGACACCGAATCGGTCTCCGAATTCCCGCGCCGTGAGCCACTTGTGAAAGTTCTGGGACTCGGGATTGTGGAGCTCCTCGATGAACTGCTCAAGGGCTTGCTCCTGCTCGGGAGAGCGGTGCAACTGGAGCAGCATGTGCTCGAGGCGAGAATCGTCTGCAACCGCGCCGCGATCGTTTCCGACCTTCGTTTCGTGGCGCGTGTTGCCTGCAAGCGTGACGAGTTTTTCTTCGTCTATGTTCTGCACGATGCGGGGGCGCGAGTACCGCCCGATGTCAGCCGTTTGGGCATCGGCAAGCGAAACGGCGAATACAAATGTCTGGAGAATGACGAAGAGCAGAGGAAACCCCGCCTTTCGAAGCACAGCTTTCCTCAGTGAAATGTCGGTCCGACGCGCGACGAGGACTTGTTCACGGGCCGAAGAACAGCCGCAGCCGAACGCTCCTGTCTGGAGGCAACGGATACACGAAAAGCGGACCGAAAGCAACGGGCCGATGCCTCTGAACTCGGTGTCACTCGCGATCCCGGGCCTTCTTGAATGTTTCGCCGGCCGGACACCGGTCCCCTGCGAAGACTTCGGACCCCCTTCTATGTCCTTGAAACGAGTACGCTTGCGGCCCCGAACCGCGCGACCAAGGGCCGCGAGCGTTCGATCTTGGATCTGGACTCCTCGAGTTGCAGGGATTTCCGAAATCTGAGTCGGCGGTTCGAGTCCGCCCGCCCCCACCACGTGAGTGAGCGCTACTCCTTCTTCTTCTCGAGGCCCTGGATTTTGCGGAAGCGAAGGGTCTCGCCGGTCTCGACGCTGCGGACTCGGAAGGAGCCGGGCTCGGTCTGGAACTCCCACTTCCCCGGCGTGGGATTCTGGAAGGCGGTCTGGCACGTCCCGGCGACGGTGACGCCGATGAAGCCGTCTCCCTCGGGATGGATGTCCACCTGGCACTCGCTGCCGCGGCGCATCACCCAGATCAATCTCGCGGAGTCGCCCTGCGGCTGGAGCGAAAGAAGCCCCTCGAAGCGGACGTTGGTGCCGTTGTACTTGCCCTGCACCGTCACGGTCAGGCGCTGCTCGTCCACGAACGGCCGCGCCGGCTGAACGATCACCCTCACCTTGTTGCCGGGTCCGGCCACTCCGTCGTAATGCCCGACCAGCTGCTTGGCCAGACCCACATAAGCCTGGTCCGCTCCGACCGCCACGGAGGTCAAAGCCACGAGGAAGGCCAGGATCAGAGCAACCCAGAGCGACCGGATCAGAACCGTCTTCATTGAACCCTCCGAGGCACGAAGCGGAGCAATTCTAGAGCCACCGAAGGTTATTCCAGACAAAGGACTTACCGTCCCGAGGAAAGGGACGAAACGCACCGGAAAGGGCCGAACCGTCCTCTCTTAAAGACAGGCGGAGGCCGCTCGATTGATCGGGGTGTTTTATGCGCCCCAACGGGCGCGGGTGCCGCGGGCGTCGATGTGGACGAAGGGACCGTGAGCGCTCGTGGCCGGGTAGATGCCGATGCCGCCGACGAGCTCCGGGTGCTGGCGTTCGACCGCATCGGCCGCCGCCGCCAGGATGCGGGCATCCTTCAGATCCACGCGCCCGTCGCCGTTCAAATCGTCCATCCTCCCGGTTGCGCCGTCGTCGGGATAAACGTCGGCGGCGTCGCCGTACTGGTGTCGCGAGACTTCCGAGCGTCCTCCGGCGCCGACCCCCTTCTCGTTGTAGGCGGGGGTGCGGAAGCCGCTCATGACGAACAGGCCGCGGACCGGATGGCCCTCCTTGCGAAGCTCCTGGATCGTCAGTTCGAGCTTGTCGAGGAGGCGGGACTGGAGGACCACGTATTTCGGCCAGATCGAGAGCTGGTCCTTGGTCAGGAACTGGCCGAGCGTGAAGTGCTCGGAGATGCGGGTCGAGAGGTTGTCCTGCGTCACCTGGATGAAGCCCTTCGGATTGGCATAGGCCGGGTTCGAAAGCTCACGCTTCTCCGACGGCCAGTTGCCCAGCACGTAGGTGCCGATCTTCCCCTTGACCTTGGCGGAGAAGGGAACCAGGTTGATCCGGACGGCCGAATCTCCCGGCGTGACCGGGTCGCCGGGAAGCGCGAAAAAGGCCCGCAGCTTGCCCGAGAAGCCCGCCATGGGCGCGATCGGGAGACCGGATGGATTGCCGGCGAGGGGTCCCAGGAGCGCCCAAAAAGAAAGCCCCGCCAGCGCGGCAGTACGGAGTTTGTGTCCCACGAGAGACTGTCCATTGTAGGGACAATGTTTCCGAAGTCAAGGAGTTTGTTGAGACCGAGTCTCAATAGATGACGACTTGGTCCCCCACCTTCGCCATGGCGAAGAGCTTCTCGATGTCCGGATCCGAGAGCCTCACGCAGCCGTGGGAGACGCTCCGGCCGAGTTCTCGCGTGGCCGTGGTGCCGTGCAGCGCGTAGCCGTTGCCGATGTTGAGGCGGAAGTGCCCGAGAACTTTGTCGAATTTCCGCTGCGAGGAGCCGGGAGGCGGGACCACGATCGTCTTGCCCGCGCGGATCAACTCTCCCGGGGGAAGAGGTCTTTCGGACCCGTCCGCGGAGACCTCGACGACCTCGGTGCCCTTCACCTTGAGGACGCGGGCCGGGGACTTCGACGCCTTCAGGAAGGACCAGACGCCCGAGGCAGGCGCGGAGACGGGCTCCCCGGTGGCGGCGTCGATTGCGTCTCCCGGATTCAAGTGGACGACCTCGAGGTTCTTTTTCCGGGCTTCCTCGACGAAGTGCCAGTCCGGCGGCACCCAGACGGGGTTTTCCTCCTTCGACTGGATGCGGAAGCGGCCGGTCGGCGTATCGAAAACCATCTTCCGGCCGGCGATCTCCAGGCTGGTCCCCTTGCCTGTCGAGCACACGGCTTCGAAGATCGTGTGGCCGCCCCGGCGCACGCGCAGGCGGTTTTCAGCGGTCGAGACGATGATCGTCTGCTCGGGTTCCTTCGTTTCGTCCAGGTCGAGGGTGGCGCTCGCGACGTCGGAGCGCAGCTTCTCGACGTGCCCCCCTTTCTCGTCGGAGATCTCCCGCAGCTCCTCGAGCTTGGCGCCGAGCTTCTCGGCAATCATCCGGTCGATCCGGTCGAGCCTCTTCAGCCTCTCAGAGTCGCGGGAGTTCTCCCACTCCCCCGCAGCCGCGAGCGAGGCCAGCCCCGCCGCGATCACGAAGAGCGCCCACGCGCCAAGGAATCCGAGGCGATAGATCGAGAGGCTCACGGCAGGATGTAGATGCGCGTGCCGGGAAGGATGCGGCGCCAGATCGCGCCGAGGTCCTGCTCGGACATCATGAAGGAACCGGGCCGGGCGCCCTTCAGCGGGCTGTCGGAGGGCGGTGGAGAGTGGAGGGCGTACCCGTCGGCGAATAGGAGGACGTAGCGCCCCAGCCCGCCCGGGACCGTGGGCAGCTCGCGCGGCCGCGGCTCGCGGTTGACCGCGTAGACCCATTCGGGGACCTTCCAGGCCGGCTGCTCGAGCTTCTCCTGCACGGAGAACGCGCCCGTCAGCGGCGGGAAGGTCCACTGCCGGCCGCGGGCGGTGATGGTGTCGGGCGCGCCGATGTCGAAGCACCCATCGCGGACGACGCGGTCGGCATACTTGAAGGCGAAGCGCCGGTCCGACCTGTCCAGCACGAGATAGAACTCCTGCGCTTTCTGCGCTCGCGCGTAAGCGAGCCGCGCGTCCAGCTCCCGGGAGAGCGTCGCTTCGTCGGTCTCGAGGTCGGCGAGCTCCCGGCGGATCTTCTTGATCTGGAACGGTGCCCCGGAGTCCTGCTTCAGGGCAGCGGCGAGCCGCGCGTCCACCGCGCGTCGGTGCGCGTAGGCGCCGAGCCCGCCGAGGACTCCGACGACCAGCAGGAAGAGGTTCAAGGCCAGCGGCGGCCGGGGCAGCTTGCGCCGGTCCGTGTCCTTACCGAGACGGCGGAGTTCCTTCGTGCGCACCCGCACGATCCCCGACGCCTGCATCGGTTTTCTCTGCCACCACTTCCGTGTGGCCGCGGGCGTACCGGTTCCCAAGGTGGACTACCCCCCGGGGATGCTTTACCACGATCGGGGCCCGACGCAGCTTGCGCCGCCGGTGGAGGCTACATCTCGCGAGCGCGCATTCGCTCGCTGACGAACACGCGGGCGGGCGCCGAGGCGGGGATCTCTTCCGGAACGCCCAGGAAAAACCCCTGGCCGTAGGGGACTCCCAGGCGGCGGCACTCTTCCAGGTCCTCAGGCGTCTCGATGCCTTCGGCGACGCAAACCGCGTCGATGCGGCGCGCGAGGTTGACCAGCATCTCGACGACGTCGCGTTTGATCGTGTCGGCGTGAAGGCCGGTGACCAGCGTGTTGGCGACCTTGAGGAAGTTCGGCCGCAGCTCGGCGATGGATTGCAGCGACGCGTAACCAGACCCCGCGTCGTCGATCGCGATCCGGAACCCCTGCTGCCGCAGAGCCGACAGCGCGTCGCGGAAGATCGGCACGTCGCGGATCGCGGACCGCTCGGTGACTTCCAGGATCACTCGCTGCTTCAAGTGATTCAGCGGCGCGAGGGCCGAGGGCCGCGACGCCAGCGCCATCACCGAGTCGGCTTCGACGTTCAAGAACAGCAGGCCGGATTCCCGCCCCTTGTAATGGCCGGCCGAGGACTCGATGCAGAGCTGCTCGAGGTCCCACGTCGCCTCGTGCTCGCCGGCGAAGTCGAAGAGCAGCTCCGGGCTCTCGAATGCGGTGTCCACCGGCCCGCGGGTCAGGGCCTCGTGGCCGTAGACCGCCATCGTCGTCAGGTCGAAGATCGGCTGGAAGACCGTCCGGATGCGGCGGCGCCGCAGGATCTCCTTGAAGGTCTCGCGCAGGCGCGACTGCCGCTCCCCTTCCTTGGTCGAAGCGATGACGATCGCCTGCCGCAGCGCCCGGTACACCAGCCTTTCCACGCGCATCTGTGGGTTGGACTGGATGACGGTGTGCCCCACGAAGACGCCGATCCGCTTGTGGATGCGCGAGCCGAAGGACTCGTCGAGGATCCCGCGCAGGGACTCCTCGACCTGCCGGGCCTTGCGCTGGAAGCGGGTCAGGGCGTCCTCGGCCGTCTCCAGCGTCGTGAAGACATAGAAGTCGGATCCGCCCGCGCGGTTGACCGCGACGAAGTCTTCGGTGGCAAAGACGGTCCCGAGCATCCGCCGCAGGGCCTTGCCGGTCGCGCGCAGCAGGCTGTCGAAGACCTCCCAGCCGTAGGTGTCCTCGATGTGGCTGTACTGCTCCACGTCCACGACGAGGACCCCGAGGTCGCGGCTGTCGAGCAGCCGGTCGCGAAGAGCGTCGATGATGACCGGGACGGTGGGCAGCTCCGTGATCGGATCGAAGAGGAGGTTGCGGAACCGCACGTCCTCGTTCTCCGACGGCAGGTACGCGGGGGCGGCGGTATCGCCCCGCTCGTCGATCAGCTTACGGACCGTCGAGAGGAGGCGGCGCCTCGTGAAGGGCTTGGTGACGTAGTCGTCAGCGCCGACCTGCATGCCAGTGATCAGGTCGCGGATCTCGCTCTTGACCGTCAGCATCGCGACCGGGATCTGCCTGGTCTCCGGGGCGTTCTTCAGGGTCGTGCAGACCTCCCACCCCGAGAGCTCCGGCATCATCACGTCGAGCAGGATCAGGTCGGGCTGGAGCTGGAGGGCCATGTCCACGCCCTCGCGCCCGTTGCGGGCGGAGAAAGTCGTGTAGCCCGCCGAGGTGAGGATTGTCTGGACGATCAGCAGTATGTCGTCGTCGTCGTCAACAATGAGGATTTTCTCAGCGGACATACACACTCATACCCGGTACCCGGTGTCGCGAAACCCGCCTTCCTTTCAAGGATTTGGCAGAGTTGACCTATTGTAGCAGGGACCGCCGCTAGAGGAGAAGAACCGAGTGCAGCCGGCGGGAGGCCAGCCGGGAGCGCCCCTTCAGCGCCTCGAGCTCGATGAAGAACGCCATCCCCGCCACCTCGGCGCCCAGCCGGTCGGCGAGCTCCCCGGCGGCCTGCGCCGTGCCTCCCGTGGCCAGGACGTCGTCCACGATCAGCACCCGCTCCCCCTTCCGGCAGGCGTCGGTGTGGATCTCCAGGCTGTCCTTGCCGTACTCGAGGCCGTAGCTGACCCGAAGGGTTTGCCTGGGAAGCTTGCCCGGCTTGCGGACGGGAACGAACCCGATGCCCAACTCGCGGGCGATCGCCGCCCCGAACATGAACCCTCTCGCCTCGATCCCGAGGACCTTCTCCGGCGGAGAACCCCGGAAGGGCTCCGCCATCGCTCCGACCGCGGCCTCGAAGGCGGCCGGCGAGGCCAGAAGCGGTGTGATGTCCCGGAAGAGGATCCCCGGCGTGGGAAAGTCGGGGACGTCGCGAATGAGCGACCTGAAATCCGCCGCGTTCATCGCGTGATCTCGAAGGAGGAGAACTGGCCCGGCTCGGCCTCCTCGTCCACGAGGGACGCGACCCGGCTGCCGGCGGGGCCCGAGCGGAGCATCTCCAGGTAGCGCGCGACCGCCTCGCGCTCCCCTTCGGCCACGGTCTCGACCGTCCCGTCGGGGCGGTTCCGAACCCAGCCGGAGACGCCCGAGGCTCTGGCTGCTCGCTCGGCGAAGAACCGGAACCCCACACCCTGCACGCGTCCCGACACGACCGCCCGGCGCGCGACCTTCTCTCCCATCCGGGCTAGTCTGCCATGCGGCGCTAGGCCATCTCTCGGCCGAAGCGGCCGAGCAGCGGGACGAAAACGACCTCCTCGCCGTCCTCCTGCCCGAAGTGGTCCTTGCGCTTACGGATCACGCGGATCCTCTGGCGCTGCGGGGGACCGACCGGCAGGACCAGGCGTCCTCCGACCGCGAGCTGCTCTAAGAGCGGCTCGGGAACGACAGCGCATCCCGCGGTCACGAGGATGCGGTCGTACGGCGCCGAGGCGGGGTAGCCGTACGTCCCGTCGAACGCCTTGACCGAGACGTTGTGACAGTTGATCGAGCGCAGGACCGAGGCCGCCGAGCGGGCCAGGTCGTCGATCCTCTCGAGGGAGTACACCGTCCGCGCCAGCTGAGAGAGCACCGCGGTCTGGTAGCCGGACCCCGTGCCGATCTCGAGGACCTTGTGCGCGGGATCGAGCGCCAGGCGCTGCGTCATCAGGCCGACCACGTAAGGCTGCGAGATCGTCTGGCCGTGGCCGATCGGCAACGAGTGATCGCCGTAGGCCTTCGCCCGCAGCGGCTCGGGGACGAAGAGGTGCCGCGGGACGCGCCGCATGGCGTCGAGGACCCTCGGGTCGTCCACGCCGCGGGGCTCGACGTAGCGAGCCACCATCTCGAACCGGGCGGCGGCCTCCCGCTCTCCCGGTCCCGTCCGCTCGGTTTTGAGGGGCATCCCGGAAGGACATTTTACCGGAACGCGGTCAGAACCGGATGATCTGATTCGTACTCGCGAGAGCGACCCAGAAATGGATCCCGTCGCTGCAGGTCCCGGCCGGCGAGGAGCTCATCGGTGTCGAGATGAAGACAATCGGGGTGAAATCGGCAGCCTTCCAGATGGAAGCTCCCTCGAAACCGAGCGCGCTGTTGGTCACGAGCACCCGCTGTCCGTCGAACGAGACTGTGTTCGGCGAGTTCAGCCCGTTGCCCGTCAGCGTGGCCAGGACGGCGCCGGTGGCCGGGCGGACGACGCTCACCGAGTTGGAGCCGTTGTTCGGCACCCAGATGTTGTTGCCGTCGAACACGGCGCTCGTCGGAAACGCGCCCACGGTGACCGTCTGGAGAACGCCCCCGTTGCCGTCGAGCTTCAGGAGAGAGCCCGCGGTGAAGTCCGTGATCCAGATGTTGGTGCCGTCGTACAGAGTGTCGAAGGGCCCGCTGAAGCCCGCGGTGACCGTCTGGACGATGTACGGCGGGGCGGGCTGCGGGCTGATGATGGAGACGGAGCTGCTGCCCCGGTTGGCCGTCCAGAGCCGTGCGCCGTCGAAGGTGATTCCCCGGGCGTCGCCGCCGAGGTTCGTCGCCACCGTCGTCACGGAGCCGCCCGCGGGAGCCGGGTCGATCTGGTAGAGCTTGCCGGGGGTCAGGTTGCCCGTGACGAAGACGTGCCCCATCGCCGCGACGAGGTCGAAGGCGGCTCCCGCGCCGGTCCACGTCTGAAGCAGGAGGCCGTCGCTCGCCCGGACCCGGGAAACGGTCCCCGAGACGTTGTTGGCGACCCAGATGTCCGCTCCGTCGGCGGCAAGGTTGAACGGATCGGTGCCGACGTTCGTGACCCCCAGGTTGACCTCGCCCCGGACGGTCCAGAACTGGTTCAGGGCGGCCCGCCGGCTCCCTCGGAGAAGGGTCCGGTCCACAGTGCGGGAAAGAAACGCCGCCATCTGAAGGCGGCTGACGTTGCTCGTCGGATCGTAGGTCGTTGCCGTCGTCCCCGTCGTGATCTCAAGGTAGAAGATTTCCAGCACGAAAGGGCAGAAGACGTCGGCAACGACGTCCGTGAACGGGCCGCACGTGGCGAGCAGGCTCCACGCTCCTCCCGCCGCGAGGGACAAGGCCGCCGCAAAGACCATTCGAGAAACCTGGCGAATGCCCCGATGAAGTCGCATGCATACCTCCTTGCCGGAGCCCGGCGCTCAGAACCGGGCGATCCGGCTAAATGCGAACGAGCGGAAGGCGTCCGCGGCCACGACTCTGAAAGGCCCGCGGTTGCCGGGAATGGTGGAAGCGCCGCCGTTCAAAACCGCGGCAATCGCGAACGGGCTTCCGGCGCGGAGCGGCCGGGTATTCCTCATTGGCGTTCCCCTTCCTTCCGACCCAGGAGGGCCCGCGAATCGTCCAACGCTACTCCCGTCGCCCGCCCCTGCGCAAACCCGGCCCGGGGGCCGGTGGAATGCCGAGGAAATCGGGCGCGTTAGAATGCGGTTCACACTCGAGGAGGAGGATTGACGCCGCAGGAAACCGCAGAGCTGACCCGGGTGTCCGGACTTCCGGACGTTTCGCGCGAGGAGCTGAAGAAGTGGTACGGGCTGATGCACCTGGCCCGGGTGCTCGACGACAAGGCGCCCAACTATCTCAAGCAGGGACTGGGCTGGAGCTACCACGCGCCATGCGCCGGGCATGACGCCATCCAACTCGCCCTGGGGATGACGTTCCGGCCCAACCGGGACTACCTCTTCCCCTACTACCGGGACCTGGCGACCTGCGTTGCCGCCGGGCTGACTGCCGAGGAGATCCTCCTGAACGGGATGTCCAAGGCGACCGACGTGGCCTCGGGCGGGCGGCACATGTCCAACCACTTCGCCAAGCCGGAGATCGGAATCCAGAACGTCTCCTCCTGCGTCGCCAACCACGCGCAGCACGCCGCCGGCCTGGCGCGCGCGATCAAGACCTACGACAAGGACTCGATCGTCTTCTGCTCGATCGGCGAATCCTCGGCCTCCGAGGGCTACTTCTACGAGGCCGTCAACGGGTCGAGCCGCGAGAAGCTCCCCGTCGTGTTCGTCGTCCAGGACAACGGCTACGGCATCTCCGTGCCCAAGTCCGACCAGACGGCCAACCTCTACGTGTCCGACAACTTCACAGGGATGGGCAACGTCCGAGTCCTCCACTGCGACGGGCTCGACGTCTTCGACTCCTTCCGCGCGATGCGCGAGGCCGTCGAGTACGTCCGCTCGGGCGCGGGATGCGCGATCGTCCACGCGACGTGCGTGCGGATCCACTCGCACTCCAACTCCGACCGTCACGAGCTCTACCGCACGCCCGAGGAGCTCGAGGCCGCCCGCGCCGCCGACCCGCTCCCGCGCTTTCGCCGCACGCTCGTCGAGAACGGACTCGTCGGCGAGGAGGAGCTCGTCGCGATCGAGACCCGCAACCAGCAGATCTACGACGCCGCGGCGGATCGCGCGCGCCAGGCGCCGGACCCGAATCCGGCGACGATCCACGACTTCGTCGCTCCGAAGCCCTGGACTCCGCCGGACTGGCCGGAAGGCCTGCCCGACGGCTCAGGGGAACCGGAGACGCTCGTCCAGGCGATCAACTCCACGCTCAAGGAAGAGTTCCGCGCCAATCCCGACACCTACATCTGGGGACAGGACGTCGCCTACCGCGACAAGGGCGGAGTCTTCAACGTCACCAAGGGAATGCAGCAGGAGTTCGGGCCCAAGCGGGTCTTCAACGGGCCGCTCGCCGAGGACTACATCCTGGGGACGGCCGACGGGTTCTCGCGGCTGAACGAGAAGATCCGCGTCGTCGTCGAGGGAGCGGAGTTCGCCGACTACTTCTGGCCGGCGGCAGAGCAGATGGTCGAGATGTCCCACGAGTACTGGCGGACCAACGGCAAGTTCGTGCCCAACGTCACGGTCCGCCTGGCCTCCGGCGGGTACATCGGCGGCGGCCTCTACCACTCCCAGAACATCGAGGCCTGGCTGACCAGCCTGCCGGGCATCCGGATCGTCTGCCCGGCCTTCGCCGACGACGCGGCGGGGCTGCTCCGGACGGCCATGCGATCGCGCGGGATGACGGTCTACCTCGAGCCAAAGTTCCTCTACAACAACCCGATGGCCCGGTCGAAGGTGCCCAGGGAGTTCGCTGTGCCGTTCGGGAAGGCCAGACGTCGCCGCGAAGGGAGCGACCTGACGATCGTCGCCTA
>Ga0126379_10002040_pt1 | contig 12646 bp, 16 predicted proteins | sample PanSoiMetPlot_24_FD_92640 | JGI IMG/M metagenome (GOLD analysis project Ga0126379, IMG submission 92640) | Tropical forest soil microbial communities from Panama - MetaG Plot_24 | ecosystem: Environmental > Terrestrial > Soil > Tropical forest > Bulk soil | place: Panama | collected 2016-02-17
CGCACCCAGGCCATGGGAAAATACAAACCACCTTCATCCCGGCCCTTTGGCACTAGATCAAGAAAGTTGTAGGTATGTATCCCTGTTTCCACACCGCGCCCGTATGTCGAGTACGTGTGGAAAACGTCGTTTCCATTTTTGTAGAAGACGCTGAACCCCGGGGCTTCCTCGCTGGGATGACCGCTTGTGCCGAAGTTGTAAATATCGCTCCTGGCCAGCTCTTCTTTTGTGAACGACACGCCATAGTCGCGGTTGAAGTCGTTCTTGTACGACGAGACCCAGTTGAATCGCCAGCTCATCCGTTTCTTGAAGGGTTCGATCTTCGCGAGGGGCGCTCGTGAAATCGCGACAAAAGCAACGTCACGCTGCGCCAGATGCACCAGGGTGGCGTCGGTATGGTCCATAACGAAGGAGCAACTTGGGCACCCCTCCTGCCAATCTGGGCCGAACATGAAGTGATAAACCATGAGCTGACTCTTGCCCTCGAAGAGGTCAGAAAGAGTCTTCTTACCGCTGGATGAGTCAAAAACGTAAGCCTTATCTACCTTGACCCAGGGTAAACTACGCCGCTCCGCCGCAATCGCATCGCGTTCGCGTGTCAGCTGCTTTTCGCGCGCTAGCAGTTGCTTGCGAGTAATGAGCCACTCATCTCGCGAAACAATTTTCGGATTCGTGATTGTGCAGGTTGACGTCTTGAGTTCTCCTTTCATGATCCAGTCTCCTTTTTTGATGGGGATTGTATTGCGATTTTCGTTGTACCTGTCGAGCTACGAAGCGTGTTCATCGCAAGCGCTGTTAGGCTGCCTGTCGAAGTTGCCCCCGTCACTATCAGCGCCAGAGTTGTGAGACAGGCCGGACACATGTGTGACTCCTCACGATTCAAGCGCCGGCCGATTTAGCTCCCTGATCGGCCGCACCTCCAGGCTCCCGAACCGCGCTGATGGAAACTTCGAGGCCACCTGGATGGCCTCGTTGAAATCTCGGGCGTTGATAAGAAAAAACCCACCGACCTGCTCCTTCGTTTCAGCAAAGGGACCGTCGGTCACAGATAGCTTGCCGTTTCGCATTCGCACGGTCATTGCCGTCTGAACTGATTCCAGAGGTTCCGCCAGAATGAGGTGGCCGCTCTTCTGAAGCGCTTCGCAGTAGGCCGAGGTTTCATCCATGATAGCCCCGCACTCGCTCTCGGACATGGAGTCCAACGTCTTCTCTTCGTGGCAGCAGAAGAGCAGATATTTCATGGTTCTGACCTCCGATGTGAATGTGAAATGCTGTTCTTGTCAGATAGTCGTTCGGAAAGACCAAAATCGACATGAGCGAGCGAATCTTTTGGATTCAATCACTTATGAGAGGTAGAGGCAGCTAGTCAACCGGCCTTTCCATGCAGTTCACTCAACCGTCGCTTAAGAAACCGCTGTTCCGGCTCCTGCTGCGTGAGACTCAAGGCCCACTCATAGGACACACGGGCATCCTCTGTTCGCCCCAGTCGCCGGCAGAGATCGGCTCGGGCCGAATGAGCCAGGTGATATTTCTGGAGATCCCCTCGCGTGAAAATGGCATCGATCAAGGCCAGTCCGGCCGAAGGACCATCGCGCATGGCAATGGCGACGGCACGGTTCAACTCGACCACAGGTGAGGGCTCTGCGCGTAACAGCACGTCGTAGAGTGCAGCGATCTGAGCCCAGTCCGTGGCGGTGGCACTGGGTGCCTGCGCATGCACGGCTCCGATTGCTGCTTGAATGGTGTACGGTCCGACCGGACCTGAACTAAACGCTCGTTCCACCAGCGAGACCCCCTCCGCGATCTGATCTCGGTTCCACAACGAGCGATCTTGATCCTCCAGGAGAATCAAGTCGCCCGCAGGCGACGTACGTGCGGCTCGCCGCGAGTCGTGCAGCAGCATCAGCGCGAGGAGTCCAACGGCCTCAGGCTCCGGGAGCAACGCAGTGAGCAACCGCCCCAAGCGGATGGCCTCAGCTGACAGATCATGCCGCGTGACCGAGCCGCCGGCTGACGCGGAGTACCCCTCGTTGAACACGAGGTAGACGACGCGAAGGACCGCATCCAGCCGATCCGGCAACTCGGTCTCCGATGGGACTTCATAGGGAATGCGTGCGTCGCGGATCTTCGCCTTGGCGCGCACGATGCGCTGGGCGATCGTGGCCGGCTTCGTCAGGAAGGCGCGGGCGATTTCCTCGGTCGTCAGGCCGCACACTTCACGCAGCGTCATCGCCACTTGGGCCTCAGGCGGCAGGGCAGGATGGCAGCAGGTGAAGATCAAGCGGAGCCGGTCGTCCTCGACGCTCTCGACCTCCTGCTCCTCGGCGTTACCGGTCGTGGTTTCCAGTTGCTTGGCAAGCTCCGTCAGCGACTCATCGTACCGAGCGCGCCTGCGCATGCCGTCGATGGCTTTGAAGCGGCCGGTCGAGATGAGCCACGCGCGCGGATTGGATGGGATGCCATCCCTCGCCCAATGCTCGACGGCCACGGCAAAGGCATCGTGCAGCGCCTCTTCTGCAGTGTCGAAGTCGCCCAGGAGACGGATCAACGTGGCGAGGACGTGCCGTGACTCTGTGCGGTAGATGGCATCCACCATCTGCTGCGCCTGGCTGTGTGCCTCCATCACATTTCCTTGAGGTATTCGTGAACGAACTTCACCGCCATTGCTCCTTCGCCGACGGCGGAAGCGACGCGCTTGACCGAATCCGACCGAACGTCGCCTGCAGCAAAGATCCCCGAACGGCTGGTCTCCAGCAGGAACGGCTGCCGGCGTAATTTCCAATGCGGGGATTCGGCGAGCGTCGCCCCGGTCCGGATAAAGCCGTTTTTGTCCCGTTCGATCTCTTCAGGCAACCAGTCGGTCCGTGGCACGGCGCCGATGAACGTGAACACGGCCGGAGTCCGCACAGTCTGGCTCTCTCCGGTCTTATGGTTCAGCATTTCGACGGAATCCAGCTGGCCGTTGCCGTTCATCCGCTCAATCGTCGTGTCGGTCAGGACTTCAATGTTGGAGATCTGTTGGATCCGTCTGGCCAAGTAACTGGACATATCCTTATGAAGGTCGTGCCCGCGAATAACGAGCAGCACCTTGCTTGCGTGCCCGGCAAGAAACACAGCGGCCTGGCCGGCGGAGTTGCCTCCGCCCACCAGCACCACCTCCGCGCCGCGGCACATCTGCGCTTCCGTCGGTGTCGCCGCATAGTAGATGCCTCTGCCCTCGAATTGCTCTTCACCGTCGACGCCAAGGCGTCGATAATCGACCCCGGTCGCAATCAGCAGACACTTCGTGGTGACCGATTCCTCACCGTCGAGATGCACGGTGCAATACGCGTTGTCGAATGAAACGCCGCTGACCGGCGAGGTCACGGCGATGCGGGCCCCAAACTTGTTGGCCTGGAGGATGGCGCGATCGGTCAGCTCGCTTCCGGTCACGCCCGTGGGAAAGCCCAGATAGTTTTCGATCCGCATGCTGGTTCCGGCCTGGCCGCCTGGGGCGGTGCGCTCAAGCACTGCCGTCCGCAGGCCTTCCGAGGCACCATACACCGCGGCTGCGAGCCCCGCAGGGCCGGCGCCCACGACGACCAAGTCATATACCGTGTGCTCCAGCGGATGCCGGATCCCGATGCGGTCGGCCAACTCACGGTTGGAAGGGTTCCGGAGAAGCAGCATGCTGCTGCAGGCGATCACCGGCGTGTCGGCTTCCGTCACGTTGAACTGTTTGAGCATCTTGTCCACCTGAGGCTCGGTTTCGAGATCGGTCCAGGTGAACATGACCCGGTTCTTGGCCAGGAAGTCTCGGACGCGGAACGTATCCTGAGAGTAGCGCGAACCGATCACCCGTAAGCCGGTAAAGTCTCCCAATTGCCGCACGAGTTGTCGCCGCGCGATGAATGCCTGCAGGACGATGTCACTGAGAATCGGGCATTGATTCAAGGCCTGTTTCAAGGCATCGCTCGAGATTTCGTAGACCTCACAATCACCGTGTGCAACAGCGGTCACGATCGACGGATTGCCGGTCAGATGCGAGATGTCACCGGTGAATCCGCCCTTGCGATGGATCGTCAAGCTCCTCGGGACATCGCCCGAGGAGTCGATGATGTCGACCTCACCCGAGATGATGACATGGAATTTGAAGTTGCGATCGCCGACCGCAAACAGCGTGTCGCCATCCAGATAGACCTTCCGCACCGCGCTGGTACACCGGCCCAGCTCGGCGATCTGTGTATCAGTGAGGGTGGGGAAGGCCACAGCGCGAAGATCAGGTTCGGCCATGATGCACCTACCTTTCAGGTCATTGCCCCTTAAGCCGCCGTATGAAGGAGATCGGGTAAGCCGAGGTGCGTACGCCGATCATCGGATCGGCTGCCTCGATGCCGGGAACCAGTGCTCCCGGCAGGAAGAGCAGCTTGTCAGCCGTGTGACTCTCTTTCGTCGTTTTGGTAATGGCGATTGTGCCCAACTCCACCGTCTTGTGACTGTCCGGTCACGTAATCGAGGGGTCGTCGGCCTTATCGCTCGCCTCGGCGACCTGCAGCATGAGTTTGAACTTGGCAGGACCATGACCAACCCGTTCGTTGATTTCGTCGACCAGATAGTCGGGTCCCGCCTTTGAGGCCTCGTCTTTGCCGAGAAACTTGGTTCCGGCATCAGGCCGCAGTTGGTAGCGCCCGAATGTGACGACCCCCTTTGCATTCGTGAACTTGAACGCGTTGATCCCGAAATAAGGAAGCGTGGCAAAACTCACCGGCGGCGGTTTCGGGATCTCGACGAAGGCTTTCGCGCTGGGATGGGAGTCCAGGAACTTGTCGAAGGCGGTGGGCTTGGGCGCCTCGGGTCCGCTCGCTGCAATCGCAAGCAGGAAGTCTCTGAATTCTTCCGCCGTGCGAGCCGGAAAGCCATTGACGGAAAGGACCACGATATCTGTCTTGGATCCATCCGGCAGGGCAAACTTCACGGCCATGCCGCGCGGCATGTCATCGGTATCCGGGACAGTCGGCAGGCCCGAGCCTTCGGAGAACCGGACCGTCACCGGAATGGGCTTCTTTCGTTTTTGAAAGTGAGCGGCCTTGCTCACCGACGCCGCGGAGGCGCTCGGCGTGAAGGTCCCTTCCAAGACGACGCCCTTGGCATGGTTGGCGCGCGCTCCGGGATGAACGCCGAACACACTGTTGAACGCGTCCACTGATTGTTCAGGCAGTGATTTCTGAGTGGCAGATGTGTCCTGAGCAATTACATAGGCTGGCGTAACCACAATAATGGCAAGGGTTGCTGCTGCTGTGAGCGATCTCAACATTGGATGCCTCCTGTGACGGTCCACACTCAAACCGTCGGAATCGTGCCCCCGTCAATGACGAACTCACTTCCTCTGATGCTTGACGCCCGGATCAATGGTTCCCCGCCGGCGATGCTCACCATGGGGGCGCCACATTCATCGACTGCCTTCCAGCACTGCTCCGGGGACAGGCGCGTGTCGAGAACATGGTCGGTGTATTGGATCTTGCCACAGCCGGCACAAGCCAGGTCGCACCGGAACAACGGCTCGAGCATCAGGACTAGGGGGTATCGCGGCATGCGTTTCAAGCGTTGAGTCAAAACGTACCGCGCGACCGTTGCCACTTGAGCGAGGGGAACACCCATGGCGTGACTCCTCAGTCATTACTCGAGAGGAATGCGGTGTTTATTGTGCCCTAGCCAGGTGTCGAACGTTTGCAGATCTGGATTGAGCATCCGGCTGACCTTGAGGTCGCGCGCACCGCAGAAATACGATTCGAAGTCCCGCGTGAACTGAAACATGTTGGCGAGGTCGTCCGCCCCCTGAAACCCGAACTTGGCATAGACCCCTGGCTCGACCGTTTGGTAATGCACCTCTTGTCCGAGCGCCCGCGTCAGCCTCGTGGCCATCTGAGCACCGGTGAGATGCTCGCCGGCGATCCCGACCGTCTGACCGATGAATTCGCTGCCTCGCTTGAAGACGCCCAGCGCGCCCTTGCCGATATCGTCCACGGCGATGCCCGGGAGTTTCTTGTCCCCCATCGGAAAGGTGATGGCGAACTTCCCGTCTGGTCCCCTCCTGGGACCCATCCCGAAGTTGATCAGGTTCTCCCAGTAGAACGAGGTGAGATAGAACGTCGTCGGTACGCCGAGACGTGTGAACTCACCATACGCCTCGGCTTTGGCGTCGAAGTGGGGCACCTTGTACTTTCCCATCAACGTTGGCATCCGGTTGTCTGAGAGAGGAACCCATCGCCGCGTGTCTTCGAAGGTGGACCAGATCACGTGTTGGAGCCCTGCATGTTTCGCGGCTTGCGCTTGCGCCTTGGCTTGCGCCGTTTCTTTCTGAGGCGAGAAATGTTCCCAATAGTTGGTAAGGCAGAATGCGCCATAGGCGCCGGCGAACGCCCGCTTCACGCTCTCGATATTATCCAGGTCGGCCGCGACCACCTCCGCTCCCAACTTCTCGAGCGCTTTCGCCTTCTCGGAATTGACGTCTCGTGTCAGGGCGCGGACAGTAAAGGCGCCGGCCTTGTCATTCGCAATGGCGCGGACCAAGCCCCCACCCTGCGCTCCAGTGGCACCCACGATTGCAATGATCTTCTTGTCATTCATGTCAGACCTCCCGAGCTTATGCTCATTACCCAGGTATCGTTAGTGTCCGACTCGCCCTTTCCGACGGAAGATCGCAAACCATGCCTTCGGGCCGCCGTCGGAGAACGCAAAGTCCATGGACTCTGTATTCACCTCAAACCGGGACGGCTCTATGAGGTCAACCTCGAACCCCTCAGCGAACGCGTCCAACAGCTCCTGCCGCGACACCCTCCGCGGGCCCTTGCCCGCCGGTTCCTCGTCGCTGAAGCACATGAGGAACAGCCGGCCGCCGGGCGCCAGCACGCCTGAAAGCCCCTCGACGTAGCAGCGTCGATCGTCGTCGGAGAAGACGTGGAACAACCCACAGTCGATCACGCTGGCGAAGCGCTCATCCCAGGCGCGAAGCCTCAGTGCGTCCTTCACGATGAAGTGTGCCGACAGGCCCCGCTCGTCCGCCTTGACCCGAGCCCGGCGAATCGGTTTCTTCAGAAAGTCAATACCGGTGACCCGGTGGCCCCGGGCCGCGAAGAACAGGGCGTTCTCCCCCGAGCCGCAGCCGGCGTCGAGGACCGGGCTCACGACCAGGTTTGCGACCGCGACGAATGGGGCCTGCGGTTTCCCGATATCCCAAGGCGCCTTCCCAGCGTAGAGAAACCAAAAGGTGGCCCTGTCTACCACGTTGCTCATGTCTGGCAATGCTCTACGTCCGTGTCATCAGCTCGAGAATGTGTCCGCTGGGATCGTCAAAGTAGACGCCCCTGCCGCCGTTCCAGTTATTGAGCTTTCCATCCCGATTCCATGGATCGCTGCCGAACAAGACTCCTGCCTCCTGCACCCGCTTCAAAATGGCGTCGAACTCCTCGTCACTCACATGAAACGCGTAGTGATGAACGTCGAAACCGTCGGCATCGTCGAAATCGAGGGTCAGGCTCTCATTGACGCGCACCGGGGCAAAGTGTCCACTTGCCCCTTCGTACTTCAATCCAAAGATGTCCGCGAAAAAACGGGCAGAGGCTTCCTTGTCGCGCGCCGGGACGATCGTATGATTCAACGTGATGGCCATCAGATACTCCAGGCTTACAGTGTTTTCATGTCGATGACAAAGCGATACCGCACATCGCCTTTGATGGTCCGCTCCCAAGCCGCGTCAACCTGTTGCATGGGTATCACCTCGACATCTGCCGTGATGTTCTTCGCCGCGCAGTAATCGAGCATCTCCTGAGTTTCGCGAAGACCACCCACACCCGAGCCAGTCAGTTTACGTCGCTTGAGGATGAGCGAAAAGGCCTGGACCTGCAACGGCTTCGCCGGAACCCCGACCATCGTCATCACCCCATCCCGACGCAAAAGATTCAGATACGCATTCACATCATGTGACGCCGAGACCGCGTCGAGGATGAAATCAAACCGACTGGCGAGAGCATCGAGATTCTTCGGGTCCAACGACACGACAAAGTCATGCGCGCCAAGACGACGCGCATCCTGTTCTTTGGTTTTAGACGTGCTGAAGACGGTGACCTCCGCGCCCAATGAAGCAGCCAGCTTGACTGCCATGTGGCCCAACCCTCCCAAGCCAACGATCCCGACTCGCTGGCCCGGGCCGACCTTGCAGTACTTGAGCGGTGAGTAGGTGGTGATGCCGGCGCAGAGGAGGGGAGCGACGTTCGCAAGCGGAAGCTTCGGGGAAATCTTGAACGTGTACTGTTCATCCACCACGATGTGAGAGGAGTACCCACCGTAGGTCAGAGTCTTCTTGTCTTGCTCGGTTCCGTTGTACGTCCAGGATGCTTGTTTTGCGCAATATTGCTCCAGGCCTTCCTTGCAGCTCTCGCAGACTCGACAGGAATCCACGAACGTGCCGACGGCGGCCAACTCGCCAACTTTAAATCGGGTTACTTGGGATCCAACGCGTGCCACGCGCCCGACAATTTCATGGCCGGGGACCATCGGGAAGATCGAGCCGCCCCACTCGTCTCGCGCCTGATGGATGTCGGAGTGGCAGACTCCGCAGTACAAGATCTCGACGAGCACGTCGTGTGGCCCCGGCTCGCGTCGCTCGAAATTGAAAGGTTCGAGAAGGGAGGTCGGGCTTTTGGCTGCGTATCCACGTGTCGGTAACATCTTCTACCTCCCTTGTGCGGTCTCCTTTGTGTATGGATGCGTTCAGCTCCCTGAGTTTCGAAATTACAGTATTCGCAAAAGGGGCTCAGGTTACTCTTCCGTTCCTCTAACAGTTGCGTCGAGCACCTTCGCGTCGTGACACATTGCTTTCCTGCGTATCTATCAAATGATCGAGCGAATCACGCCACCGTCCACACGGAGGGCCGCTCCGTTCGTGGCTGACGAGAGCGGGCTGGCGATAAACGCAACCAGCGCGGCCCCTTCATCAGTCGTGGCAAACCGTTTGAGCAGCGAACTAGGACGGACGGTTTCGAAGAACTCCTTCTCGACCACACCGGGCTCAACGTTGCGAGACTTCGCCATGTCACTAACGAACCCCCCGACTCCCTCGGACTGCGTCGGCCCTGCCAAGATGGAGTTGACCGTCACACCGGTACCTGGTGTGGTTTCCGCCAGACCACGCGCCAGCGCGAGTTGCATGGTTTTCGTGACCCCATAGTGAATCATCTCAACAGGAATATTGATGGCTGACTCGCTCGAGATAAAAACGATCCTGCCCCAGTTCCTCGCTTTCATCTTAGGCAGGTAGTACCGGCTCAAGCGCAGGCCGCTCATAAAGTTCGTTTCGATGATCGCCATCCAAGCCTCGTCCGAGATGTCCTCGAAGGCCTTCACTTCGTAGTTACCAAGGTTATTGATCAAAATGTCTACGTGCGGGAAACTACTGGTGGCTCGCGTCGTCGCCTCCACCTTGCTCAGATCACCGATGAGCGCCTCCAGCTTGCCTTCAGGATGTTTCTGCCTGATTTTTTGGATAGCCGCGGTGACACGCTTTTCCGATCGACCGTTGATGATGACCGTCGCGCCCTCAGCGGTGAGCAAAGCGCCAATTGCGAGCCCAATCCCCGCGGTCGAACCAGTCACCAGCGCAGTTTTTCCGGATAGTTGTAAGTCCATGGTATTCCTCGCTTCATTTCTTCATCCGCCGGTCAGATAAAGTAGTTGTCGTGACGGAGGCAGAGCTCCCGCCACTCTTCATCGTTGAACTGGCGACCGGCGGCTTTATCGGCCAGCGCTTCGAAATATGCCTCGCGCGGCGCGCCGGGCGCGAACAGGAGCAGCATGGATGCCGGTTCGTCAGATTCGTTCTGGAAGGCGTGCACGCCACCCTCGGGAACGTACAGAAAATCCCCTGCCGTCGCGTCGACCCAGCGCTCTCCGTTGAAGAGCCGCACCGTCCCGGACAGAATGAAGAACGATTCGGACAACGTTCTATGAAAGTGCGCGCTTGGCCCCGGTGTATGCGGTCTGGCATCCCACCTGTATAAGCCGAATTGTCCACGGGTGGACGCTCCGGTGGCCAGGTAGCGCACCACTGTGCCAGAACCGATCATCAGCTCGGGCTTCTGGTCGGCCATACGGAATTTCGCACTGATTTCGCCCTTATCACCTAAATAGCGAGCTTCCGGATACGACATCGGTCACTCCTTTAGAGACGCTTCTCCTCCAGGTCGTACACATCGAACCAGTGGTACACGACCCGGTGGCGCGGGACGTATTTCTGGATGTAATCCTCCATGGTTTCCTGGAGTCCTAGCGTCAGGTCGCTCAGACGCAGATCACGTTCCTTGTTGTTCCAGATGACGATCTCGGCACGGGAGCGTTTCTTGGCGTGCTCGCCAATCCACACGACGACCTCGTCATCGGTCGCGCCGGTGGCGACAAACGACCTGTACACGTTGTCTTCGATTTCAGCGAATTTTAGCCACCGTTGATCGAGTGGACAACTGGAGTGGTAGTCGCCCTGCCAGCCAACGAGGACGGCTCGGCATTTGTCCAACACCCGAGCAGCGAGCACATACCCGGCCAGCGTTTCTCGCGGGCTGCGCGGAAACCCTTTGACGTCCCGCAGGTCGCGGGCCAGCAGTTTGACTTTTTCAAGGCTTTCTTTCATGAGGCAGCTCCCTATTCATCACATCACCACACCGCCGCCGGCGTGGATATTTTGTCCGGTCAGCCACCGTGCCTCTTCGCTGACCATGAAGGCCACGACGTCGGCAATGTCCTTTGGCGTGCCAAGTCTTTTAAGCGGCGAGGCCTGCTCGCCGATCTGTCGGAACGTGGGATCAGGGGGGAGCATGGCCGTGATCGTGTATCCGGGTGACACCGTATTCACAGTGACCCCCTTGGGTGCCAGCTCGTGGGCCAGGCCTTTGGTGAACTGTTCGAGCGCCCCTTTGCTGCCGAGATACGCAGTAGCGCCGCCAAACCCGACATGGGTGCCGTCCGTGGAAATGTTCACAATGCGCCCGCCTTCCTGGATGACCTTCGCCGCTTCCTGAAGCGCAAAATACGGACCCTTGGCATTGAGGGCAAACATGCGGTCAAACTCTTCTTCAGTCATTTCGGCCAAGGGCTTGAGCATGAACATCCCGGCGTTGTTTACCAGGATGTCCAGCCGACCGAATCTCTTCACCGTGTCCTTGACCAATCGGCCGGCATCGCCAACCTTGCTCATATCGGCTTGGACCGCCACGGCCTTGCCACCTTTGGCCTCGATGTCGGCAACGACCTGCTTGGCCTTGTCCGCACTCTTGCCGTAGTTCACGACCACTGTGGCGCCGTCCTGCGCCAGCCGCTCCGCGATCGCACGCCCGATACCGTCCGACGACCCGGTCACGATAGCCACTTTGTTTGTTAAGGAACTCATGGTCGCGTTCTCCTCTCTTTGATCCTACTGTTGTCAAAATAGCTAAACGGGTGTTTGGTTAAAAAGCGCTTTCAGCTGTCTACGTGCTTGCGGTTCTCAAGGCCCCCGATGGAAGTATGTTGTATCGCTACCGTAGCACTTCTACCTGCTCACCCATGACGGGCCAGTACTCCCAGCCATCGGGGAGATCCACGTTCATCGCCGCGCCCCGTCGTAGTGCGATCAACGCTGTCTCGGGATCGAACAATCCCGCTCTGGCCTTGGGGATCGGTGTCATGCGCACACCGATATGAAACTGCAGCAGGACAGAGAAGACGCAGAACCATGGGTCACGGCGCCGAAAGCCTGCGCTGAAGCAGGCGACCTGGCCCTCTCCTTCGGGATCCGTTCCGTATCCTGCCAAGACATGTGTGCCATCGTGAAACACGGCGAATTCAGGACCGCCGCCTTTTTCTCCCGGGAGCGCAAACTCGTTTTTGCGGCAATATCCCCAATAGGCTCCCCCAGCGAACCGGCCGGATACTTCTCCAAGGCCTGGTAGCGGGCTGCGACCGCCTCGTTCTCGTACTGTCCCAACATCCCTCCGACCAACTTAAAGATTCCCCTGAGGCCCTCTTCGTTCCACACCTCTTTCAGTTTGTCTCTCACCCAGAATCGGGGCAAAGGTCAAGGCGGAGACGAAGAATTTCCCCGTTCAGGACATCTCGCAGGTCTTTCGCTTCAGGCACACGTACCTCGAGCGCCTGGGCGAATTGCTCGACGACGTCGCCCTCTTGCGGACTTGCTTTCCGGGCGACAAGCGACATCACGATCAAGCCCTGCACCAGCTGATCCCTGATCTGTTGGTCGGGGAGCGCGCGGGCCAGTTCCACAGGCGTGATAGGACTGAGTTGTTCCAACCGATGCGTTGTGCCGATCACCTGTTGAATTGCTTCCATCATGTGCAGTTCCGAAGCGTCGAGCGCACCATCTGCCATCGCGACGGTTTTCCTCGCGCGCAAACCCCAGTAGGCTTGTTCGGGACTCGGTATCTTCAATCCCGTCGGCTCATCTCCTTGATCAGAAGTCGATCAACACAAGGCTCTACCAGTCAGGCTGCAACCGTTTGGCCGTCAGAAATGCTCACCGCATTTCGTGGTTTCACAGTCATTGCCCGCCAGGCTTCGATGCCACCAGCGAGGGGCCAGACGCGGGCAAATCCAAGCTTGCGCAATAGAATCGTCCCCTGGA
>Ga0126379_10002041_pt1 | contig 12641 bp, 11 predicted proteins | sample PanSoiMetPlot_24_FD_92640 | JGI IMG/M metagenome (GOLD analysis project Ga0126379, IMG submission 92640) | Tropical forest soil microbial communities from Panama - MetaG Plot_24 | ecosystem: Environmental > Terrestrial > Soil > Tropical forest > Bulk soil | place: Panama | collected 2016-02-17
AGCGCCCATGCGGCATCGGGGCCTAAGATTTCGCGCGCGATGTCCTCACGACCTACGGCCTGGCGCCGCGCCTCTGCGCGAAGGGCGTGTCTCGTGGCGTTCCAGGCGACGCGGAACTGGCGCTCGGTCGCGCCCTTGCCGGCGTCCACGAACTCGATCAACCGTTCATATTCCGGTGGCGGAATCGCGGCGCCAGAGACGACGCGCGCGTTGTAGTCGGCGATAACTCGCATCGCGCGGCGCACCTTCAGGGCATCGGTCGATGAGAGTCGCCCGCTTATCCACGAGTCGATTGTGCCGACGCCGGGCTGATCGCCCTCGGGATACTTCGACAGCACCTCGTCCGCGCCACGCGCCTCAGTGATCGCCCGCGCCGTGAACTTCGTATCGTCGCGGAAGCTGCCATAACGGCCCTCGCGCTCTTTGCGATCTGCGCGAATCGCCGCCGCCTCCGCAAGCTCTGCAGCGCGCGCCTCGCGCTTCGCTTGCGCATCTCTTCGCTGCTCTGCCGCCGCGTCGCGGACATCCTCGCCCGTGGCGACACGCCTTGCGCCCGCTTCTGCGGCAGCGCGCTCTGCCGCCGCTCGCTGAGATGCTGGTGTTTGCTTGTACTTCTCGTTGATGATCGGCATCAGCTTGTCGGCCGTATTCATCGACGCGCCGCCAAGGATCGCCTCTACATCCGCGCGCGGCATCACGGACGACAAGCCGTCAATGAGCGCGACCATCCCCGGGTCGTCCTTGTCGTACTTCGCGCGATACTCATCATTGCGTCGCTTCGCTTCGCTGAGCCGAATCAACATACCCTCGCGCTGCAGCTGCAGACTTTGGCCACGCGCGTCGAGCTCCCCCTTGCGCGCCTCCAGGAGCTGTCGCTTGTATTCGGCGTCGTCGGCCGTGTGCCGCCGCCCGAGCTCGGCGATCTGCGCCTGCTTGTACTGGCGCTCAAGATCGCGGTCGCCTCGCTTGGCCCGCTCTCGTGCGCCCGCCGCGATGATCTGCCCGACGCCTCGGCCGCGGTTGAGCGCGACGTCCAATAGAGCTCCCCACGCGGCGCCTTCGTCGCCGATGGCCTTGCCCGGCGCGCTTACAACGGTCTTGATCGTATCGCCGAGCGCGCCCCAAGCGTCGTGATCATCCGCAGGCGGTGCAGGGGAGGCCGGGGCCTGCGCAGCCGCTGGCGGCGGGGCCGTGGTCGCTGCCGGCGGCGGCGCGGGTGGCGCGATGGCGCCGAGCTCTTCGGCCCGCTTCTCCTCTTCTTGTGGATCGAAGATGTACATCTACTTGAACCACCGATCCGGCCGGAAGATGTTGCCGAGCGAGAAGCCTGTCTGCTCTTGGTTCGCGAGCATGTCGGCCGCCGCGCGGTCTTCCTTCACGCCGGCCTTCTTCATCTTGAAGTCGACGACGCGGCCACCCAGGTTATTGAGCGTGTCGTTGTAGAAGCCGCGCGTGTTAGCAGTGGCGTTCAGCACATCCTGGTCTCGGCCGTACGTCGTGGTGCCCGCTGTCGTGCGCGCTGTGTTTTGGTTCTCGCGGATCTTCTGCTGCTCCTGCGCTTGCCACTCACGCGCGGCTTGCCCTTGCTGCGCATTGAACGTGCCGACGACGTCCTCGGCGCTGCGCATCTGACCTGCCGTCGTGCCGTAGCCCTCAAGCGCTTGCATGGCGCGCTTCGAGGCGTTCGCTTGCGCGCCGAGGTCCGCAAGCACGCGCTGGTTCCCGAGCTGCTGCTGCGCGCCCAGCATGTTCGTGAGCTCGGCGCCCGAGCCGCGCATGCCGCGCGCTGCAAGATCTTGCATCACGGCGTCGCGATTTGAGCGTAGACCTTGCTCTTCTTGCTGGCGCGCCTGCTCCATCATGAAGCGCTCTTCAGCAGTGATGCTCGGGTCCGTCAGCGCTTTGTACTTATTGAGCGCGTCGAGCTGCGCGTCGTAGCCCGCGCCGAGGCTCTTATAATCTTGCCACCCAGCTTTGCCGACGTTGCCGTATTCGGTGTCCATCTGGCCGAGGTAGGTGCCAAGATCGGCCCGCGTCTGCGCGTTCGCGGCTTCGGCTTGGCCCCGGAACGTATCGAGGTCGCCGAAGAGCGCGTTTGCCTGATCCATTCCGAGGCCGTACTGCTCTTTGGCCTCTGCACCGGCGCGATTGAGCCAGAAGTCGGGGTCTTCCTTCTTGCCGCCGCCGCCCGCGGTCTCAGGATCCTTCTTGGGAACGCCCGTGATGATCTCGCCCTTTCTGTTGGGGATCCCGAACCCCGGGATGACTTCTTGACCCGCTTTATTCTTAGGCATTGAGCGTCCCCACGACTGCGAAGTTGTAGCGGTACATGGTGGTCGTCCCGGTCGTCATGCCGGGCACGCGCAGAACGAGCGCGCGCCTACGCGGGCCGTCCCACTTGAACGGGCAGATGCCGCCGGCGATGATCGGCGCTTCGAGCGCGTTGACTTGCCTGACGCGCGCGCACAGAACACCGAACGGTTCTTGCTCGAGGCTGATCGCAAGCGGCTCGGTGTAGAGCGCGTCAAACTCCGGCACAGGGATCCACTGCAGCGTCGCGCGGATGTAGCGATCGATAACCTGCATCGCGTCCGCCAGGCGCGGGTCCGGGAAGTTCTTGTCGCGAATCGTCGGGGCGCGGTCGGTCATCGGTAACCCGCCTGGCGAAAGACTTGCTGCTCGGAGAGCGGCTGATAGCGAAGCGACACGCCGCGTAGCGACACGATCACGCCCTCGGTGCCGGGCAAGTAAAGGCCCGGCGCAAGCGTGTGGCCGATCGCCGGCGCGTTACGCGGCACGCCGAAGTTCGCGCGCGCATCGTTCTGCTTATTCACGACGCCGGCCTCGGCGCCCTGACTACCGTTGAAGCGTGGCGCGATGACCGCGAGTTGGTCAGCGCTCTGCTTATTCAGGATCGCCACCATGTCGATCCACTGCTTTGCGCCCAGGGGATCGTTATCGTGCACTGGCTGATAGTCGAGCGTCGCAGCGCGCCCGACCGTCGACTGATCGATGCCGACGATGGAGCCGGTGCTGCTGAGAAACGCCATCTGGCCAAGCACGGGGGCGTAGCCAGCAGCGGTGTCGGCGATGTTACTGCCGGGGTTACTGACGTGCGTCGTGAACGCCTTGGTGCCTGCGTTGTAGACGTAGTACATGCGCCCCGTGATAGGCGCGTCGGCTGGGGCGAGCGTGCCGATCCAGACGTCGTTATTTTTGTCGTCGGCGGTGAGGTAATAGGTGGAGTTGAGAACGTTCGCCTCGGGGAATAAGAGGTTTCCCACGATGCCGGCGGAGATCTGACGCACGCCCTGCGGCGAGACGCCGACAAAGCCGAGCGAGCCGTACGCGAATACCTGATCTCGCAGCACGCAGTAGGCGCGCGGCCCCGCGATGATGAACGTGGGGTCAACGAGCTCGACGCTCCACTGCGCGCCAATGCCGCTCGAGCGCGTGAGGTAACCCGTCACGCGATACAAACCGTCAGTGCAGAAAAACCAGAGCGCGTCGCGGTTCGCGACCGCAGCAATGATCTCGTCTTTGCCAATGGGCGTGGAGTTGCCGGGCGCGACGGCTTCGGGCTGCTGATCCCACGACCAATAGCCGCGGTTTTTTTCTTGCGTGTCGCGGATCGTGAGCGCCGCAGTGCCGCTATCCATGTTCGGCAGCGGCGGGTCGTAGTTCTGACCGTTCGTCGCGCGCACCGTCATGAAGTTGCCGGTCTTGCCCGTTTGTACGTAGCGGAAGGGCTCGACGCTGAAGCCCTGGTTGAACACGCATTGCCACACGTAGTTCGGCACGCCGGGCGCATCGCGGTATGCAACCGTCTCGTCCGTGTAGATGGTGTAGAAGCGCGTGGGCGAGACGGCCGGCATACCGATCGAGTTGAGAAACTCGTGCATGTCGAGAATCGGATAGGGGGTGCCATCGATTTCGAACTGATCGATAGTAAAGACGCCCGCCGCACTGGCATTGACACCCGCGACCGCCGACATCGTGAAGCTGGTGCCGCCGACAGCTACAACGGTTTTGCCGTCCGCCCAGGACTGCCCGCCAAGAGCTTGACCCACCTTGATCCCGACGATGTCAGCGGCCGAGATGCCCGTGACGATCGCGCTCGCGGCAGTCACGCTTCCCGCGCTCAGAATGCGCATGCCGATCCCGCGCTCGCGCACACGCGCAACCGACGCCGTGGGCGCTTTCGACAGGTCGCCAAGACCACTCGGAATACGCACCTTGATAAACGGCGCGATGGTCGTGTTCGCGTACCAGGTCGCACCCTGATAGACCGCGTGCACCTTCGACTTCGGCGGCCGCCGGCGCATGCCCTGTAGGCTCTCTTGGCCTGGGTTTGTATAGAGCTCGGAGGTAAGCGAGCGCGGCTCGGTGTCGTCGACTATCCAGTCCGTGACCTGCAGTGTCAGATCGAAGGCGGTGATCGTGTACGTGCGCGTGAGGTAGAGGGTCGTGCCCGACTCGGTATTGATGTTGTCGCTTGCTGACTGCTGCGGCATCGAACGCCAGATCTTCACGACGTCGCCGGCGCGCACGCCACTACGACCGTCGGCCGGGGCCTGCGCGCCGAAGCGCGCGATCATGCGCACGTCGGCGGGGCCCTGGCCCGTGGGGCATTTGAACTTCACGAGCGGCGACGGATCGCTGATTAGGATGTAGCCGTCGGCGTATTTGCGCTCGATCGTCGCCGCGTACGTGACGACGTCGTTACTCTGAAGCGCGAGCCCCGGATGTCCGAGCGCCGGCGCTGTCAGTAGCTGAAACGACCACAGGATCGGTTGCGGAAGCCCCGCGTAGCGCAGCGTGCGCTCGGCGGTCGTTGTGGGCGTGAGATAGTCGCCCGCGACGATGCCCCAGCCACCTTCGACAAGCACGCGCCCGCGCATCGAAATGGGCCGCGGTACGTGATCCCAGTTGTACGCAGGCGGCAGATACGTGTCTTCGAAGGGCGCCTCTGCGTCCGGCGGGATCGTAGGCGGTGGGCCCGTCGCAAGGCCGAAGCAGTCGTACCACCACGCTTTGTGCACCCCTGACTTCTGCACGAACGCCAGGGCCATACCGAGCCCGGTCGTCATGTAGAGCTGGTAGCTCGTGTTGAGAAACGGCCCGAGGTTTACGATCGTGCGCTCGGGCAACTGCGACAAAAGCCCGGGCGAGCGCAGAACAAGATTGTCCGCACGCGACAGCGCTCCGGCGGGGTATTGCCCGTACTCGTTCGGCTCCGTCACCAGACCGAGCGGCACGACGACGGTTTCACGCGGCGGCATTAGCGCCACCCCCAATAACCGCGCCCCGCGCGGCCGACTTGCAAGACGCTACGCGGCGCTTTCGCGGCGCGGGCCTCCGCCATTACGCGCGGCTGGATGAGGCTACTGAAGCGCTGCAGGTCCGCGCCCGTCATCGCCTGCTGCGCTGCGGCCTTCTGCGTCATGTTGAGCTGCTGCATCACCTTGATCGCCGCGACCTCGGCGAGCGGGCGGTGGAAGTCGACCGGCAGCGGCGGCCACTCGCTCTGCTCGGCGGCGCGCACGTAGTCGCCGATGCGGATCTCGTTCCAAGCGTCTGACTCGGGCAAAATGCCGAGGCCAATCTGAAAGGGCCCCACCCCGTTGATCGTGCAGGGGCGGCTTATGACGGGCGGATCGTGCCAGCCGTCTGGATGCACAACGTCAATCAGTTGCCCGTGCGCGATCTCGGTGTTGGTCATGAGGTCGAGCGGCAGCGCATCAACATCGACCTCGCCCGCGGCGCGGTCGATGTTCGTGATGGCGCCCTCGGCCTGTGGGGCCACCATGCGCGATGGACGCAGGTAATACGTCACGCGTACCGAGACGACAGAAGCCGGCGTCGGCAAAAGCCAGATCATGTCCCCGCGGATCACGTACTTCTGCGGCGTCCCTACCCCGCCCTGCACCGCCTCATAGTCTTGCGCGTGCGTCTCGCTTAGCTCTTCGAGCTTCTGGTAGGTACCGGATAGCGAGGGCGTTGCGAGGCCGTCCGGGTCGCCCCCGCTCGCTGGCGCGATCGCCACCTGCTCGACGGCGATCGCGCGCTTCGGGATGCGTAGCGCCTTCACGCCCGGCAGATGATCGAAGTAGTCGCGCCGTAACCAATAGCCCTGGCGCGCGCTAACGATGGCGCGGCCGAACGTGGTGTGCAGCGCGTCCGTGAGCTCGATCGATAGGCGCAGATCGTCGTAGTCGGGAAAGAGCGTCTCGTCCCCGATGAACGCGGTCATGCGTAACGCTGCAATGAGCTCGGTGCTATTCATCGCAGGCCGTAGAAGCTCCGCGCCATGCCCAAGGCCTGCGCGCGCTCGTCTGCGTCGCTACGCACTGCGCCGAGCGGCCCTTTGTTCGCATCCGGGTAGAGAAGACTCTGCTGCTCGGCGCCGGTCGTTGCGCCGCGCCAAGCTTCGTTCCCCTGCGGCGCTTGTTTCTGTCCGAGCTGCCCGACGAGCGTGTTGATGAACACGTTCGTAAGCGCGTTACTGCGCTGGCGCTCGATCGCCTGCTTCTGCGCTTCGGCCTCGAGCGCGGGGCTGTCGCCTCCGAGGCGCGAACCTGCGTGTTGCAGGTATTGCGTTGCAGCGGCGCGGCGCTGATCGTTTGCGCCTTGGTTCGCGCTAAGCGCACCGGCAAGCGCCATGATGAAGGCCGGATTCATGTTTCACCCCTTCAGGGGGCGGCCCGGCGCGCAGCCTGGCGAAAGAGCTGCGCGCCGGCCCTGACCCGTTTACGCCGGCACAACGTCGCCGGTGTTCGAGATGCCGGAGATGATCGCGCAGTGGTACGGGATCTCCATGACGGGTGCCTGATTGGACATCACGCGCAGCTGGTAACCAGCGTTCTGCGGGAGCTCCAAGAAGAACCAGTCGTTAGGTCCGTCACCACGGAACGTGACATCCGTTGAACCGACACGCTTCACCGTGCCGGTCTTGAAGAACATCGCGATGCCCTGCTTCATGTAAGCGTGGACAGCGACCTCGATGTTCCCGATGGGGCTCTTGTATAAGAGCGACTCTGCGCCCTGCCGCTTCACCTCGTCGGTGTTGCCGGTGTAGCGCTGCAGCGTGTCCGCCTCTTCTGCGAGCTCGGCGAACGTCATGCCGTTTACGAAGAGCGTGCCGCCGCCCTTGATCCCGTTCGGATACATCCGAGCGGCCATCTGCAAGATCTTCGCGCGCGCGAGCGCGCCACCCGCCGGGTACTGCACCGACTTCCACATCGGGTAGAGCGCGGCGTTGATGTTGAGGATCGTGCCGACGTTCTCGAGTAGCGCCTGAAGGCCGTAGCAGCTCTTCGTGCGCCAGCCCGCAGGCACAATCACATCGCCCGGCGCAACCACTGCCGCTGACGCTGCTTTGAACAGTGTTAGGCGGCACTGCGTTGCATCGACCGACTGCACTTGCACGCCGGTGTCACGCACCGTTGTGCCATTCGCCTGGTAGACGTCCACCAGGCCGTTGATCATCATGTTCCAGATGCCCGGCGCCCAGCTGCCGCGCGTCAGGTTGATGACCTGTGGTGCTGCGAGGTTTGCGCCGCTGACGGCGGCGTTCACGACGCCGATGTTGGCTGCTGCGGCCGCTGCAGTTCCGCACCCGTAGAGGAGGCTGATCTCCCGATAGAACTCCATCGACTCCATCAGCGACTGGATCTTCAGATCGAAGGCGCGCATGAACGCGCCGCCGGTCGATCCTTCACCTGCGCCGTTATTGGACTTGAAGGCGACGTCGTAGGGGACGTTACCGACAAGTGCGAGCGTCGCGCCGTCGAGCTGCGCGTTCTGCAGCACGGAGTCGATGGCTGCGTTCAGGGCGAACGCTGTGCCGTCGACGTTCGGCGTGATGCCGTGTTCATTCCCGACCTTGACCGGGAAGTTATAGTTTTCACCTGGGCGACGATCTTGCTGAACAAACGCGGCGAACTTAGCGACCGTGTTGTCGCTAGGCATCGGGTTGATGAATGACCCGTATCGCCTTTTGAAGTTCGCCTGCCAGTTGGCGAGCGATGACATGTTGTTCCGGCTCCGATGGGTTGGGGGTGTCCCGTTGCCCGTTCGGTTGCCGGTGTTCGCCGCCGTCAGCTGCTTGCCCGCATGCAGCTACTAGCTGCGGGGTGCAGTGCGCCGTGAGTCGGTCCTACTTGATCACGTGCGCAAAACCTCTATTTGTCCTCGGTGGGTGTCAAGCTGACCTCCACCCGGCCCTTGTCGTAGTCGACGTTCACATTGACGCCTCTCGGATCACACGCCTCAACATCAGAGAGGGCGAACGTCTGGGCGCCGCAGCGGTTCACCATCGCGTGGAGCAGCATGCACATGCTCGTGAGCTTCTCTTCGAGCTCCTTCACCTTGCTCTGCCGGCGCTTCAGGCTGCCGTCGACGGTCTTGTACTTCATCGGCCGTTCAATCTTTGCAAGTGCTCGGCGAAGTCTTGGGCGTTACCGCTCTGGCGGCGCACGATTGGCTTCCCTGCGGCGGGCGCCGCGCGTCGCGCGGGGATCGTGCCGTTGTCGTTAGCGCTGCGCGGCTTCGGAAGGCGCGTCGCGATGTCCTGGAGTTGCTCGGCGGTGGCTTGTGCGGCGGCGTCGACCGTCGCGGCTTGCAGCTCGCCGCCCTCGTAGAGGTTACGAAGATTCGAGCTGAAGAGGTCGCGCGCCAGGGGATAGTCGCTGATCTTGTACTTCGCGAACGCGCGCGGAACCATCTGCTCGAGCTGGTGCTTCATGCGCACTTGGCCCTCGTTCGGCTCTTGCGCGCGCCGCGCCTGCATCTCTTGCTCGAGGCGCGTTGCCTTGCGGGCCCAGGCCTCGCGCTCCATGCGCTCTTCTTCGAGCTGCAGCGCGTACTGCTGCGCTTCGACGGGTAGGTCTCGCAGGGCGAGGCGCCGCTTCCCCTCGATGCGCGCCGCCTCGATGAACGTCTTGTAGAAGCCGAGCTCTTTGGCGGCGGCGATGAAGCTCTCGGGCGTGCCGCCGAGATCTGCCATGAGCCGCCGCGCCCCTTCTTGGACGTTGCCGGCTTGCTGCCGCAGCTCTTGCACTTCGGCGAGCTTGCGCGAGTAGTCGGCGTTTCGCTGGTAGCCCTGGCCGAGCTCGGCGATCGTGACGTCGTAGACTTGGCCGTTGATCTTCACGGGCCAGGTCTTTTGGGCGAGCGACTCGGGCAGGTTATAGCCGTCGAGCTCCTGCTTCAGCTTGCGCAGGCTCTCGAGCTCTGCCGCTTCGTCCGGGGGCGGCGCATCTTCAGGCGGCGGCTCGCCGGGGTCGGTGTCCTCTTCGCCCTCTTCGTGCGTGGGCGGCCCGGGGTCAAGCGGCACCTTCTTTTCGGGCGGCGGGTCTTGGACCTGAATCGGCTTATCGGGGACGGCGTTGTCGTTGGCGGCGTCGCCGCTATCGGCTGCGGCGAGGTGGTCCATGAAGTTACCGGGCGTTGCTGCGGGTGCTGCTGTTTCCATGTGGCTCCGTTTATGCGGCTGGCGTGATCTGGGTTTGTACGCGCGCCTCGGGCGGCGGCTCTGCCGGTAGCGGCAGCTTCACGCCCGACGGGTCGCGCTGTTGCGGGCGATTGCCCGCCTTCTCCTCTGGGCCGCCGGCTTCTTGCGGCTGGCCATTGTCGTTCGCGGGCGCTCCACCACCGGGTATGTCCATTGTCGGCATGGGCGGCGGCTGGATGCCCATGAAAGCCGCCAAGAACGGGCTCAGATTCATCCACTGCTTCTCGTGCTCCATGATGTGCATGAGGTACGCCTGCAGCGCCTGCGGGTCCTCTTGCAGCTGTGCGCTGCGGGCCTCGATTTCGGCGTAGTGCGCCGGCACGTGCTTGAACGGGTCGTCGAGCGCCAGCACTTGCACCGGCAAGCCCTTCGCGAGCTGCTCGTTTTCCCAGCGGATGCGCATGTCGCAGGTGCGGTTCTGGCGCGTGAAGGCCTTCGATTGCCCTGTCGTAATGAGCTCGATCGCGGGCCCGCGCTCTTCGGGCGGCAGTTGCTTCACCTGCTCGAAGACCTGCAAGCGCCCAGCGATGTTGCGCATGAGCGGGTTTGCGGTCTCGACCATCACGCGCTTGACGCCGGCGAGGTCATCGCGCGTGAACTCTGCGAGGTACGGCCGCTCGTCGATGCCGGCAATCTCAGCCACAAACGGCGCATCCGCGTAGAGGTGCACCATGTCGAGCTTGAGGTTCGCGCTGCGCGTCCGGTACGCGTCGAGCGACGCCTGCCGGCCGCTCTGGTACTCGATCGCGATCGAGTGGAAGAGCGCGGCCATCTGGCCGCTCGAGATGTTGTTGCCGGGGTCGCCGCGCGCAACGCTGTTGAGGCCCGAGATGGATTCGTGGCGCTTATGCAGGTACTCGAGAAACCACTTCGAGGCCTCCGGCATCTCCGCGAACTCGACCACCTTCGGGGGCTCGCTCGCGGGGTTTTTCGTGAGCACCCGGTGCCCGAGCGCGATCAGGTCGATGTCGTACTTCGTGCCTTCATCCACCACGATCGTTTGCCGGCCGAACGTCGCGAGGTTCGAGGCCGTGTCGCTACACAGCTGGTCGATCATCTCGTTGATCGAGCACAGGTCCCAGCTGTCGGCGTAGCCGAAGCTTGTCGCGAAGAATTTCCCGCTACACAGCTCGGTGATCGGCGTGCCTTCGCTCGTGGGGCTCGGCCTATCCCACAGGATCGCGTCGCCGACGAAGCCCACATAGCGGCCCGCGGGGATCGCGGCGCAGGGCGGGTGATAGAAGTGCTTCACGATGCAGTCGTCGGCGGTCACCGCGTCGGTGTCGAAGCCGAAGAGCTCGCTCACGGCGTACTCGTCGAGCGTGCTCTTACCTAAAATGTCCTTCTTCTGGTCGGGATAGATCGCAGCGAGCTCCCATTTACTGCAGCGCTCGCGCACCATGCGCCAACTGTTTTCGTCGCGGCTGTACGGCTCACACACGACTTCCCACGGGTAGAGCACCGTGGTCATCGGCGCGCCCGACTTCTGCTTCACGGGCATCGTCGCGGGCTGCCCGGTCGACAGCATCATGTCCGGGACGGGCTGCATCACCGTCACGACGTCGCCCGCTTCGTAGTCCCAGCGGTCCCAGCCGTAGGCGATGCCGAAGACGCCGTCTATCTCGAGGAGCTGGCGCTCTTTTTCTTCGCCCGAGCCCCGGCGGTAGATGTAGTTTACGATCTGATCCGAGATCTCGACCTGCGCGAGGCTCGCGTAGTCGGTGTTGGTGGCCATGCACTTGAAGCTCGGCCGCTCACCCATCGCAATCGTGTTCTGCTGCTTGATGAAGCTGCGAACCTCGTTGATCCGGAAGCGGATGAACTCCGCCTGTGGCCCCACAAACGCGATTTGCTGCGTCGCGAAGTCGCTCAGGGCGAGCGGATCGAGCCCGTAGTATTGCGCGTAGGCGACGCGCCACATCGTGAGAAGCCCGCGGCGCTCGCAGGCCTCAAAGAAGGCCGTTTCTTTATCCTGCAGAGCGGAGACGAGGGACTTGCCCTTCTTCTTCGCCCAGTAGATGTCGTTACCTTCCGCATCCTGGTCTTCGCCCTCGAAGTCGTCGGGTAGAGCTAGCCCTAGCCCGCCGCTCGGAGCGGCAGCTTGCCCGTCCATCTCACGCGAACCCCAGTTTCAGAAGGCCCTGTGAGGGTAGGTACTTGACTGCAGCGGGGCTCGCGCCCTTGCCGAGCTCTGTCAGAAAGCTCGCGAGATCCACGACGCCGTCGCCGTCGACTTCGGCCCAGTATTTCGCCACAGCGATCGGCTTACTCTCGCGCACCTCTTTCGCGAGCTCGGCGACGGGCGTCGGGCTGATCTCTCGAATGCCCTGCGGGTTATGCCGAATGGCAACTGCGGGCGTGCGCTCGTTGTCGCGCGTCAGCGTGATCACGGTGTGCTTGTCAGTCAGGCGATCGAGGCGCAGCTCGTGCACCACTTTCGCCTGCGTCCCCGGGTACATCATCTTCACGTACTCGCGCGCGGCCTTGATCTCGTAGTCGTCACTCACCATGACGAAATACGTCGTCTCGGCCATCTGCACGCGTTTGCCCTCGGCGGGCTGGGCTTGGCTCATTTGAACACTCGCTGGCGTTGCTGCATCCCGCTCAGGATCCCAACCTGCTGGGCCCTTAGCTGTGCAAGGTTTTCGTCAACCTCTTTCGCCAGGTTCTCGATCGCGAGCTTCTGCACGTTGCACAAACCGCGCAGCTCCTTCATCTCGCGTCCGAGCTTCTCTTCGTATTCGTCTTGTCGTCGATGCAGGGCCGCCGCCGAGCGATCCTGAATCCACCTTCGACACAGATCCCACATCGCCACCGACCAAGCGATCGCTACCACTGCGAGGCCGATGGCGATGTAGTCGTTCATTCCCAGGGCTGCCTTCCGATGAGCTTCCTGAAGTGCGCGAGCGTTGGTTCGCTCGGCGCGGCCCCGAAGCGCTGGAGGTTCTGGACGATCGCCGTCATCGCCTGATCGATGGACTTCTCACACATGTCCGGCATGCGGCCGACGAGCCACGCCTCTGCGCGCGCGGCTTCGTGCGCCGTCAGGTGCACGTAGTTGATCGCCTTGTTGTTCTGCGCCCAGGTATCGAGGATTTTCAGCAGCGTCGCCGGCCCGATGTCGAGC
>Ga0126379_10002045_pt1 | contig 12626 bp, 10 predicted proteins | sample PanSoiMetPlot_24_FD_92640 | JGI IMG/M metagenome (GOLD analysis project Ga0126379, IMG submission 92640) | Tropical forest soil microbial communities from Panama - MetaG Plot_24 | ecosystem: Environmental > Terrestrial > Soil > Tropical forest > Bulk soil | place: Panama | collected 2016-02-17
CATACTTGGTCCTATAAGCTTGATAAAGCTGCATGATTATGATTCGAATCACGAAAACGCTGAACTAGACGCAGTGATCGCCATCGCCAGCAAATCCGAGGGCCGGCCTTCATGGACCGATTTGCTGCCCATCATCTCCGCTTCGCTGCGGACGTCTGGGTGGTCGCGCGGCGGAGAGCAAGGGGAAGTTCCTGCCAATTGGCCAAAAGATTGCCGATTACTGACGGAAGAGCACCGCGGCATTACCTACAATCTCTGACTTTCAGCTTACGACGTCAGCGGGCGTTGAGATCGCAAATCGCGCTTTCTCACTTACAGAATGAGTCTAATCTAGATCATTTCTAAGGTATGATAATTTCGTGACAGCCAGCAAACCATTCGAATTCATATGGCATAGGAAGGTGCGCGAGCAACCAGTCTAGCGTTGTGCTGGCTAATCTCGGCATAGACTGGGTCAGCCCGCGCGACGACAGTGGTGCACATAGTGCGTGGCGACAATAGGGCGCGTGGTACAAATAGAGAGGCGCGTTACGCGTTCCTTTCCTCCGATCCCAGCCAGGGCCAATTGCGAAGGCAGGCTGGCAGTTTAGCGTCAAGTTGCGGGGTCCAAGGGCTTGGTGCATTTCCAACTGAACCACTGCTTGAACATGCCAGCCCGGGTGCGATCATTGCCAATAAGGGCGTATGACGCCGACGCGCTCATCAACAAGTTCATGGACCACGGAGTGACCCCCGTCATCCCGACCAAGGCCGGTCGCAGGGATAAGCGCGAATGCGTTTTGCACTCTATTGCGAGCGCAATCTCATCGAGCGTTTCTTCAACAAGATTAAGCACTTCCGCGGCATCGCAACGCGCACTGGCGTGAAACTATCTCGATGGTAATTATCCTGCTTAACTGAAGATAGGCCTAGTTTTCCCCTCTTTATTTGCAATGGGTGCGCGTTCGAGTAGACCACTCTAATGGGCTGAAAACCAAATTTGACAAGTGCACGCCGGTCCGAAAGCGGCCGCAGTAGTCAAGGCAAGAATGCGATGGACCAAGTTCCAACCAATCCAATCCCGCCAGAGCAGGAGACCCGGGTTCAATCGTTCAATCTTTCGGGTTCAAGCTTGGGAGGCCAACTGCAAGACTATCGCAGAGTCGGTACTCGGTGGACTGCATTACATTTATGGGCGTGCCTCATGACGGACCATATTTTGCATCGGTCAGGCCGATCCCTGAGCGCGCCTTCGTAGGCCCTTCTTTCTTTCGCAATATCCTCGGCATTGGGTTCCCAGGACCTAGGCGCTTGTCCCTGCCACACCGCTAACGGCAGCCGCCCGTTTGCCAACGCAAAGAACGCCTCATTGTTTTGTCGCAAGGCCTTGTACGATAGAGCTTCAACAGTCTGAGCCAAATTAGACTTCCTCTCTCTCTCAATTGCAAGCGTGTTCGAAAGTCCAGTGATGCGCTTTCGATGGAATAATTTTGCAACCAGCCACCCGAATATGATACCCGCGACGGCGAGTAACACGAGCCAAAATATAGCAATCTGTATTTTACTATCCAACACCTGAATTGCGCACTCAACCGCCCGCGATGTGCTGTCCAACACGCTATTTATGTCGTAAGACATCCAATGCACCCCTTCAGACAACCTATTAACGGCGACTGATTGTACCTCTTGGTTTGTACGCTATCCCGCACTATCGGAGCGAGCGCTCACGGGTCGTCGCCCCAATTCTAAGGTTCGTCATCAAGCTCGCACGCGACCTCGGCGGATTGTCAGTGGCCCGAATATCGACGACGTGCTGGCTCGTGGCGCGCGACGAGTGCTCCTACACCGTCGACCATCCAAATTCGCTGATATGGAGCCGAGAACCCAAATCGAAATATTCAGCCGGAAACCACTAACAACACGTGAAAATGCGGATAAAAGCTACGGGTCCGCCTTGGCGTGGCCCCTCGGACCCCAACCAGGGCCGTACCGAGCGCTTCCACCGCCGGGGCCTGGAGAGGCGGCCAAGCCCCTCGAGCGAACGAGATCGCGCTCCGCATTCGTGAGCACTGGAATTGGCTGGTTCGACCATCGGCATAAGCAGACGGTGGGTCGAGCGCTTCACCGTCAAACGATTGACTGGTCGATCAGTATTCAGATTACCGCCGTCGTCACGTGAGCAGAAAGTTACGAATCAATTCCAAGAACGCTTGGGGGCTGTCGACCTGAGGGGAATGCCCGCCACCTGGAATCTCCACAGCATTGCTGTTCCGTATCCCCACCAATAACTCTTCTACGTGCGCATGCGTCCTGGCAGCATCGAGTTCCCCGCGAATGATGAGCGTCGGGGCGGTGATTTTCGGAAGACTTGGACGCAGGTCCAAGTTGAAGGCATTGGTCAGGACCGAGCCCATGAATGATTTATTCACCTGCGCAACCGTATCGACGAAAGTCTCAAACTCCCGCGGATCCTCCGGTCGTCGTGCGATCAGTGAATCGACGAGCCGTTCCGTGAATTGGCGGTTTCCGTGGCCAGCAATCCAATGGTCGAGAGCTCGTCGAAAATCAGGTTTTACACCGACGGTCCGGGCGCCAGTCCCAACCAAAATGAGCTTTTTGATTCGATCGGGCTCTGCAGCAGCCAAAGCCTGCGCAGCAATGCCACCCATCGAATTGCCGACGACGTTGCACCCATTGATACCCAATGATTCGATCATCGCGCTTATCGCCAGTGCCAACCTTTGCGGGCTTGCAAATTGTTGCCAGTTTTTGCCAGCTCCGAGGGAGTAGAGATCGATCGCATAGGTCTCGAATTCAGGCAAGGCATCGACGGTTTGACGCCAGAATTGCCAGCAGCCGAACCACGGATGCAATAGAATGATCGGTTCGTGGTGACGCCGGATTAATGGTTGGCGGCAGTAATACTCGAGCCTGGCGTCGGAAATCTCAACGGACTCACCCATCACTGGCACTTCCGACATCACGGCTCAGACGGAGAGCGGGCGGGAACAAATTGCCCGATGCCCTCGGGACCTGTCCACTTGCCATTTTCAACCAGCACTTGCCCTCGCACCATAGTCAAGATTGGGAAACCATTGAATTCCCAACCATCCCAAAGACTGTAGTCGCAGTTCGAGTGCAAGTCCGCCAACGTCACCGTCCGTTTGAGATTCGGATTGATTATGACGATGTCAGCGTCGCTGCCGACCGCAATGATGCCCTTACGCGGATAAAGACCGAACAGCTTGGCGACGGCAGTCGAGGACACCTCTACGAACCGGTTGATGTTGAGTTTCCCCGCCTTGACTCCTTCGGAGAATAGGTAGGCCATTCGCGTCTCGATACCGTTGTGTCCGCCGGATACGTTGTCGACTTCTTTCCCGGCAAGTTTCTGTGCGAGCGGTATAGTAAAGTCATCAGAACTCGTAACATCAAGAACCCCAGATTTAAGGGCTTCCCACAGCGCCGCACGATCCCTTGGCGATTTGAGAGCTGGATAGTTATGGTAGATCATGCCGTCGGGCTTAGCGTAGTCCTCATTGGAGAAGGCGAGGTAGTTGTGCAGTGACTCCCCGTACACGGGTTGACGTTTGCCGCGTGCCTCAGCGATCGCTTCAACGCCTTCGATGCTGGAGACATGAACGACGTACAAAGGCGAACCGGTTCGACGCGAGAGCAACAGCATGCGCATAATAGAAGCCTCTTCGCATATGCTGGGCCGCGCTTCATGGACATGCGATGCGTGCTGATGGCCGTGCCGGTAGAGCTTGCGCACGCAGAAGTCAATGATGCAGTCGTCCTCACAATGGACCATCGCGATTCCACCGTGCTTTGCCAGTTGCTGCATCACGCCCCAGATTCGTCCATCGTCCATGAACAATCCACCTGAAGCTGAGCCGCCTGAAAATGTGGTAAACATTTTGAACGACGACACGCCGCCCGAGATGGCCTCCGGTATCTCCTCAAGCACCTCGAACGTCGCGCCGCCGGTGATCATCGCATGCAAAGCGTAATCAACATCGGGCTTGTCGTTCTTAATTTCCGCCTGTTTGGCTTCGATGGCTCCGGTTAAGCTATCGGTGCCCGCTTGAAGCGCGAAATCGATAAATGTTGTCGTGCCGCCGAACGCCGCGGCGCGTCCGCCATACTTTGCCGACTGCGCACGCATCGCCGGGGTTAGCGCGATATTGAAGTGGACATGAGCGTCGATGCCCCCCGGTAAGACCAGTTTTCCGCTCGCGTCGATAACGCGAGCGGCCGGAATGTCGAGTGACTGCGGCGCTGCCAAGACAACGATGCGGCCGCTAGCGATGCCGACGTCGCATTGTTCGGTTGAATGCGGTGAAACAACGGAGCCGCCCTGGATCAATACGTCCAACATGTGTGCCTCCCATTGGCGTCCGGTTCGTTGAAACATTGGGCTTGCATGATAACCCGTCAGATCTAACTAAATGACGCCGCGGGCGAGAAGGTGCTTGACGTGCGAAGACGTGTAGCCTAGCGCGCGCATGAGCACCATGTCTGTATCCGCCCCAAGATCGCGCCCCGGCCAGGTGATTTCACCAGGCGATTCCGATAGTCGCGGAACGACGTTGGGCATTTTGACCTCGCCCAAAATCGAATGCGCAACAGTCGCCAGGGTTCCGCGTGCCGCGAATTGCGGATCCTCGAATATGTCGGCAATGCTGTAGATAGGACTACTCGGAATCTCGGATTGCTGTAGTGCCTCGACAAGCGGCGCCATGTCCTGGTGAGCTGTCCAGGTTGCGACGATGTGATCGATTTGCGTGCAATTTGCGACACGCTCGCGTTCGCGAGAAAATCGCGGATCGGCGACCAACTCGCCTTTACCCATCAAAGTTGCGAGGCGAGCGAAGATGCGGTCGTTCGTGCACGCGATTGCGACCCACTTTCTATCGCGCGTCGGATAATGATTGTGCGGCGCCGCCAGTGGCGTCGCCGAGCCCATGCGTTCACGAATTTTGCCGGTGACGGAATAGGTGATCGCGAGGCTATCGAGTATGCGGAAAATGCTCTCGTAGAGCGCTACATCTATGATTTGCCCACGACCGGTTACCGCGCGATAGCGCTCGGCCGCGAGCACGCCATACGCCGCGAAGAGACCGCTAAGGTAGTCAGCGATCGTCGCGGAGCCCGGGTTCGCCGGCGCGCGATCCGGAAATCCACACTGATACGTTAGTCCGCCGAACGCGTGGGCAATGCGGCCGAACCCAGGGCGGTTTTTTGCGGGACCGTCCTGGCCGTAACCCGAGATACGGACCATGATGACTCCGGGATCGATCGCTCTTAAGTCCTCGTAGCCCAGTTTCCAGCGTTCGAGCCTCCCGGGTCGGAAATTCTCGAGCACGACGTTGTATCCGCTACGCACGAAATCGCGAATGATCGTCTGTCCATCAGGATCGCGCAAGTTGCAGGTCACGGTATATTTGTTGCGCGACTCTTGCAGCCAGAACAGCGGTACGCCGTCGCGCTCTTCGCCCAAGGTTCGCAGAGAATCGCCGGAACCGGGGGCTTCGATCTTGATGACCTCGGCTCCGAACTCGGCGAGCAGCGTTCCGCAGAACGGAGCCGCGATAAACGTTCCCAAATCCAGGACGCGCATACCCGCGAGCGGTTTATCCGGCATTGACGGGATCCATCACACCGCCGCCCAACGTCGACTCGAGGGCGGCGTACTGAGAAAAGTGCAGGACATTGTGATATTCCTCGAGCGTCGCCAGACGCGATAGATCCTCGAGCCTGCCGTCGCGCCGAAGTTGGGCCATTGCCTGCCGTACCGCAGACGTTGCTGCCAGGAAGGCAGTCGCCGGATAGATGGCGACGGCGAAGCCGAGTTCGCCGAGGCGCTGCACCGAAAGATACGGAGTGCGTCCGGTCTCGACCATATTGGCAAGCGTCGGCACCGGAATGCCCGAGGCGATTTCCTGGAGTTCCGCCTCGCTTTCCGGTGACTCAACAAAGATGACATCGGCACCGGCGCGCGCATATGCGCGTCCGCGTCGGATGGCTTCTTCCAGGCCGTGAGTGGTGCGCGCGTCGGTTCGCGCGATGATAAGCGTCTCCGGATTGAGCCGTCCGTCAGCCGCGGCGCGCAAGCGCCCCTCCATCTCCTCGGCCGGCACGACATTGCGACCGAGTTCATGACCGCATTTCTTTGGGCTGGCTTGATCTTCGAATTGCACGGCGCTCGCTCCGGCTGTTTCGAGTTCGCGCATCGCCCGGCGAACCATGATTAAGCTGCCATATCCGACGTCGGCGTCGGCGACTAGCGGTACAGTCGTTACCGCCCGCGTGCAGCGGACACGATGGGCCATCTCGGTGAGCGTGATGAGCCCGACGTCCGGAAGACCGAGCATTGATGCGGCCTGACCGTTGCCTGTCATGTAGATTGCTTCGAATCCCGCCCGTTCGATGAGCAACGCGGAGAGCGCATCATATGCGCCCGGAGCGGCGACGATGCTGCCTCGCCGAAGTAAGGCCCTTAGCGAGAGTGCGGCATGGTTGTGGTTATTCATCGGATTTCCCCGGTCCTCATGCGTTGCGGCTGCGAGCCACACCATAGAGCGCGACAGCCGCTATGATCACGACCCCCTGGATGACCATCTGCCAAATTGCCGGAACGTTGATGAGCGCCATACCATTGAGCAAGACGCCGATGAAAATCGAGCCGAGCGCGCCGACGACGACGTTACCGATTCCGCCCGTCAAGCTAACGCCTCCAACGACGACGGCGGCGATGACGTCGAGTTCATATCCCGTTCCTTGATAGGGTACTGCAAGCCCCACTTGTGAGGTCAAGATGACGCCCGCGAGCGCCGCGCAAGCTCCCGAAATGGCGTAGGTTGCCGTTCGGATGCCCGCCAGCGGCACCCCGCAAAGACGGGCCGCGGCCTGATTGCCGCCCAACGCATGGATGGATCGTCCGATGGTGGTGCGGCGCTCCAGCAGCCACGCTGCCGCGAACAGCGCGGCGAAGACAAGGATTGATATTGGAATGGGTCCGAGATGCCCACGCCCGAGCATGAGCGAGCTCGAATTCTCTGGTATATCGACGTTATACTGATTCGATATGATGTAAACGACCCCGCGAACCACACTGAGCATGGCTAGTGTGGTGATGAACGGATCGATGTTGAGACGGGTGATCACGACGCCGTTGATGAGGCCGACGATGAGCCCAGCGAGCGTTCCGACAACGATCGCCGCGAGCGGACCGGCGCTGGTGTCGCGCATCACGATCGCTGCGACCATCCCTCCGAAACCGAGGATCGAACCCACCGAGACATCGATGCCTCCTGCTAAGATGACGAGCGTTTCGCCAATCGCCATAATGCCGATAGTCGACGTTTGTTGGAGGATGTTGATCCCGTTCGTAAAGGTTAAGAACGCCGGGGACAAAGCTGCGAAGACGGCAATGAGAATAGCGAGCGCTGCGTAGAATCCGAAACGTTCAAACGCTAGCGCGGGTGTCACTCTGGCTTGACGCAGGCGCGCGTTGGGTGAGACCGCGGGATTCATACCAAGCCCCCAGTGGCGGCATCGAGCAACACTTCCTCGCTGGCGTTCGCGCGATCAATTTCGAGCGCGATCCGACCGTCCCGCATGACGACGATGCGATCGCTGATGCGGAGAACTTCCGGCAAATATGAGGACACAACGATCACGGCCATTCCGGTTTTGGCGAGATCATCGATCACGCGATAGATTTCTTCCCGGGCGCCGACGTCGACGCCGTGCGTCGGCTCGTCGATCAGCAGCAACTTCGGCTTCTTTGCAAGCCATTTGGCCAGCACGAGCTTCTGTTGGTTTCCACCGCTGAGATGGTTTGTCCGCCACCGCGGCAGCGGCGGCTCAATCTTCACTTGCGCGACCATCCGTGTGGCCAAGCGCCGTTCGCCGGTGGGATCGAGCCAGATCCCTGCGGTCGACACGAGATCATAATTCGGCAGTGACAGATTCTCGCTAATCGTAAAGCTGGAGACGAGGCCCTCGCGCTGTCGGTCTTCGGGCACCAGGCCGAGACCTGACTTGACCGCGTCAATCGGCGAGCGCGGTGAATATGTCGTCCCTTGGAGCTTCATTGCGCCGCCATCGATGCGATCTGCGCCGAAGATCGCGCGCAGCAACTCCGTTCGCCCGGATCCAACGAGACCTGCAATGCCTAGTATCTCTCCCGCGCGCACAACAAAGCTGATGTCGTTGAGTATGGGGTCGCTTCGAAGGCCGTTGACCGAGAGCACTTCGCGCTCGTCGCCACCGATCTTCTGTCGCATGCCATCATTGATGTCGCGGCCGATCATCATTCGGATCAAAGCCGGGCGGTTAGTTTCACCGACTGGCAGCGTGCGTACACGTTTTCCATCACGCAGAACGGTCACGCGGTCGGCGATGTCAAAGATCTCTTCTAAGTCGTGGGAGATATAGGTGACCGCAGTTCCGCGCCGCTTGAGGTCGCGAATGATCTCAAAGAGGCGCAATGTCTCTTGATGCGTCAGCGCCGCGGTCGGTTCGTCCATGATGACAACGCGAGCATCAAACGCTAGCGCGCGCGCGATGTCGACGACTTGTTGAACGGAAGGTCCGAGTTCGCGCACGGTCGCATCGACGGACGCCGGACTACCGAGGAGCGCCCAAATGTGTGCGGCTTTGCGGCGTAGCGCTCCGCGGTCGATCAGGCCCGGCAAGCGGTACGTGGGTTCGTGACCGAGCATAATATTTTGGGACACCGTCAACTCGGGAACGACCGCGCGTTCTTGGTAGATCACGGCGATGCCATGATCTTGTGCGGAGGCGACGCTTTGAAGCGTTACGGCCTGGCCGTCGATGCGGACCTCACCACTGTCGGGGGCAATGACACCGGCAAGCATTTTGATCAACGTACTTTTTCCGGCGCCATTTTCTCCTACGATTGCGTGCACTTCCCCTTTCCGCACGTCGAAGTCAACGCCGTCGACGGCGCGAATCTCGACAAACGATTTATGCAGTCCGACGGCTTCGAGGACCGGGATGCCGTGGTTTTGCTCGGATGGGTTGCGCTGCGGCTTATCTGTCGACAGCATGGCAATCGGCATCGGATCGAGAATTTGTGCCCATCGAAGACGCCGTGGGGACCCGGCGCTACGTTGACTTAAGACATCCAAACTCACGGCAACCAAGATCACGATTCCGCGCGTGAATGACTGATAGTTTGAGGGAATTCCAATCAGCGTCTGGCCCTTCGCCAATACGGTGATGAAGGCGGCCCCGAGGAGGGTCCCGGTGAGGGTCCCACGGCCCCCGAACAAACTTGCTCCACCGATGATGACAGCCGCAATGACGTCGAATTCCTCGCCCGAGCCGGCTTCGGGCGCACCGGTCTGCAGCCGGGAGGTAAGAGTGATACCGGCAAGGGCCGCGCAGAACCCGCTGATGATATACGTGCTCAACTGGATGCGGGCGACGCGGATGCGCGTTAACCGGGCAGCCAGTTCGCTGCCGCCGACTGCATAGAGGTGGAGCCCGAATCGCGTACGCCGCAATACGAATGTGCCTACTGCTAAGAGAGCGGCGAAGACGACGAACGATATCGGCACGCCGAAAATATCGCCTTGCCCGAGTATGAGAAAATTCTCGTCAGAGATAATAGCGGCTTGCAGATCGTGAACGTCCGTCCGGTACAACGAAAGGCCGACGCCGCGAATGATGTACAACGTGGCAAGAGTTACGATGAAGGCGGAGATGCGCAGGCGCGTTATGATAAAGCCGTTGATCGCGCCGGTCACGCAGCCGACTGCCAACGCGATCGGAATAGCGACCGCCGTCGTTACCTCGCCTAAGCGGATCAAGTCATCGGAGACGATGCCCGCAAGCAGCAGACCGGAGCCAACCGACAGATCGATGCCGCCGCCGATTATGACAAACGTTTCGCCGATCGCCAAGATTCCTAAAATCGAGAGATCACGCAGAACATCACCCAGGTTATCGACGGTGGAGAACCCTGGCGCGCGATAGGCAAAAAAGGCCGTCAACGCGATCAACGCGGTTCCAAGGCCTTGCGTGCGCGCGCGTGCGATCGCGAACTCAAGGCGCTTGGTGAGCGACGGAGGCGGCTCCGGAGACTGAAGCTCCATCGGGTCAGCCGGCTTGCGGCCGGTCATCGCGTCCGCGTGAACTTTGGTCTATGCGGCGGGCCATGGGACTTGGTCAATATTCTCCTTAGTAACGTTGTACGGCGGAAGCTCAATGCGTCCAGCGAATTGCCCACCCTTGACGCCTGCCGTCATCAGCCACGCGCCCAGGAACATCACCGTATCGGGGACTGCGTTGGCCGCAATGGCGGAGACGCCATCACATAGGCCACTCTTGATAGCTTTGAAAAAATCCAGTTCGCCGTCAGCGCCCCAGAACTTGATATTGCCCCGCCGTCCCGCTTCGACCGCCGCCTGAGCGGCCCCGATGGCCATCTCGTCATTCACGCCGAACACCGCGTCGATATTCGGCTGTCCCTGCAAGATCGTTTGGAAGACGTCGTGGCCTTTTTTTCGATCGAATGCCGCGCTTTGGTCAGCAACGATCTTCATTTCCGGATACTTTGCCAACGCATCTTTGAAACCGGCCATGCGCTGAATGTTGGCCCCGGTTCCCTGAACACCCTCGATGACAACGATGTTGCCTTTATTGTTGAGTTGTTGGGCCATGCCGTCTGCAACTTGAACACCCATCGCGTAGTGGCCCATCCCCACGAACCCGGTATGTACGCCGGCAATGTCCTGGTTGAGCGTAATCACAGGGATACCCGCCTTTTCAGCCTTGCGTGCAACCGGGGTCAACCCCGCCGCATCCGTTGCTTGTAGCACCAAGAAATTGACGTTTTGACTGATGAACGCTTCCATTTGACTGGTTTGCTTCTGAACGTTTCGTTCACCGTCTTGAACGCTGACGTCCATGCCGAAACCTTTCCCTTGGCGAGCACATTCGTCACCCCAATACTTGATGAGCGGATGCGAAAGGGTCTCGAGCACGACGCCAACCCTCATGCCCTTCGTACTTATCATTTTGCCACTTGGGCCCTCGGCGGCAACGGCGGTCAGTGATTGATTTGCGAGCAGGGTTGCAGAGGTAAAGCCCGCGCCGGTAACGAGAGCATCACGTAAGAATCGGCGTCGCTGCATGTGACTAGTCATTCGACCGCCTCCTTTTGGTTACCCGCCGTCGGTGACGGCTGATAGGGGGAAACTCGACCTGAAGCTCCTCGAGGTGCGCGCGCATCGCATCGGCCGCTCCATGTGGGTCGTGCGCTTCGATCATGCGCAGGATGTCATTATGCCCCTCGTGCTGGCGCGCGCGAAACGCGGCTTCAATGTGTCGTCCTTCGCGATCAAGAGAGTCCAAGACATCAAAGTAGAGATGGGAAACCGCGTTGAGCATCGCCGCTAAGACAGTGTGGTGCGCAGCCGCGGCAATCGCGAGGTGAAAATCAAGTCCGCGCTTGACATATTGCCCCGGCTGAGCGTGAGCGCGCTTTTGCGCCGCCTGACGCAGTCGCGCGATATCTGCAGGGGTGGCGCGTTCCGCGGCGCGCTCGGCAAGACGCACTTCCACGAGAAGCCTGGCTTCGATCAACTCGCCGAAAAGCCGTCGCGGTGTACCATGGAATTTGAGAGGCGAGAGGAGTCGCTTTCCCGGCTCGCCAGTAAGAAACGTTCCGACGCCATGCCGGACTTCGACCAGTCCCATTGTTTGCAGGCCCTGCATTGCTTCGCGCAATGATGAACGGCCCACGGCGAGTTGCTTCGCCAACTCACGCTCCTGCGGAAGTCGGTCACCCACCTTCAACCCTCCGCGCACGATCGCGCGTTGGATTTCGGTCATGACAGCGTCCGGTAGCGACTGCGGACGACGCATACGGCACCGATCCGAAGGCATGGACATCAGGAGATCAGACCACCCTAAGCTTGCCGTACGGTCCGCGTCAATAAGTTTTTAGACCACTGGGAGCCGTCTGCTGATGACAATGTCACTCGCTCATTGATCGTCGACGGCGTCGAACGCAACCAACAAAGTCCACCGCGAAATTCTCCACAATTGTGCCTGGCTGTCGCTTGGCCGGCAATTCGCCCTCGGTTCGTTGTCGGGTTCGCCGCCAGCGAATGATTCCGCAACGGACACGTCGGCCGCTGAACTACAGTCAAATTCACGAACGCTTGTTTGTGGGAAAAACAAAGCGCTACGCAATTGCGGGCGCGGACCTCAAAGCCGTTTACACCGCGTGCTGCGCGATCGCGGCTTTATACATGACGAATACGGGCTTCCGACCCGCTGAGATTGGCGATGACGGCATTGGCGCATGCGCGGGTCCCCGCCGTCCCGCCGATGTCCCGAGTTCTAGATGACGGTCGAGCAATCGTTTGATTAACGGCAGCGCGAATGTCGGCAGCCATGCCGCTCAGCGCATCGTTGGGAGTTCTTTGCGCCAACCAATCGAGCATCATCGCCGCGCTTAGAATTGTAGCAAGCGGATTGGCTTCGGCTTTGCCGGCGATCCCGGGAGCGGAACCGTGCGCCGGCTGGAAAACGCCGTGGTTGTCGCCGATGTCGGCGGACGGGGCGAGTCCGAGACTGCCAACGATCCCGGCGGCGAGATCAGA
>Ga0126379_10002046_pt1 | contig 12625 bp, 6 predicted proteins | sample PanSoiMetPlot_24_FD_92640 | JGI IMG/M metagenome (GOLD analysis project Ga0126379, IMG submission 92640) | Tropical forest soil microbial communities from Panama - MetaG Plot_24 | ecosystem: Environmental > Terrestrial > Soil > Tropical forest > Bulk soil | place: Panama | collected 2016-02-17
AGGTTCGTTGCGATCCTACCTACTGACCTGCAACGGCGTTCCCTGTTCTTATATCTTGGGACAGATATGTGGGACCAGATTTCGCCCCGTTACTGCGGGTGTAGATCCTGACTGGAGAAACTATAGTGCTGGCACAGTTCTCCTCTTTCTTGTTCTGGAGGATCTCTTCAGAGAAGCTCCATGCGGCTATTATGATCTCGGAAGTTTCGCTGCACACAAAGAATATTTGGCGACAGACCGTTACCTTGAAACTGATGTTTGGCTTTTCCGCCGACTGCCATACGCCGGGTTAGTGAGCAGCGCCTATCGCGTATGCAATTTGACGACAAAGCTTGCAGGGGTTACGTTCGAACGGCTTGGATTGAAAGAGAGGATAGTGCGACTGATGCGCCGAATCTAGCCATCGGCGAATGTGTTGGGAGAAACCGAAGGTGCTCTAAAAGGCTGTCCTTATTGCTCGAGTATTTCTGGCGAGGAGCAGTTCGCGGGAGGAACCAAGGATCTGCCCAAGGCCTAGAAGCAATGAAGGTTATTGGCGTCTGGAGGCTTTCGAAGATTTTGGAACCTAGACGGCATCTGAAGGCAAAGCTTCAGAGCGGCGGCCTTTGCGGCGTTGAGGTGTGCCAAGAGTCGGATGATAAGCGATGTGTAAGCGACTACTTGTCGGGGCTCAGTCCGAGAAACTCATCGATGCAATCGAACCGTCTCCGCAGGCAGCAAATGCGCTCGTGTGGCACCGCGCCACGACCATTCGGTCTCACAACTGCAAAGACAGGACATAGGTGCATTGGCACGCCGATCACAAATTGCTGCGGCTCGCAACCGACTTTGTTCCTTCCGCACTTGTGGATTGCCGGGCAAACAATTTCGCCACGCTCTCGAGCGAATCGATCTCTGATACCGTCTTGTCCGTGCGAATGCGAACAATTCGTGGAAAGCGCAAGGCATATCCGCTTTCATGCCGGCTCGATTTCTGAATGTTGTTGAACGCCACTTCCAGCACGATCTTGGGCTCGACCGTTCGCCGGTATCCGTGATCCTCAATCGTGTGCCGCAGAAAGAAATCTGTGTGCTCCAGAATCTGCGCATCGGTCAAACCGGAGTACGCCTTGCCGATATTCAGGAGCTTGTCCCCGGCTCGCACCGCAAAGGTGTAATCCGAAAGCACCTTGTGCCGTTTTCCGTGTCCGTATTCCACGGCGGTCACGACCACATCCAGCGTCGCAAACGGCTCCTTCAACTTGAACCAGAAACCGCCGCGCCGGCCTGGCGTGTACGGCGAATCTGCGGCCTTTGCCACAATCCCTTCGTGCCCGGCTGCCAGCGATTCGCGAAATGCCCGTTGCACTGCTTCCGCGGTTTTGCATTCGATACTTCCCGCCACCCGCAACACCGCTGCGGCGTTCGCAACAATCGCATCAAGACGCCGTTTGCGGTCCGCTAGCCGCTCGTCCAGCAGCAATTCACCGTTCTGATACAGCAAATCGAACGCCACGAATTTCACTGGGATATCGTGTTGCATCCACAGATCGATCTGTTTACGTCCCAGCCGCTTCTGCAATTCCGTAAACGGCAGCGGCCGGGTGCCCCGCCACGCCAGAATTTCTCCATCGAGGATCAACTCCCCCGGCAACTCGCGAATTGGCTGCACTAGCTCTGGAAACTCGGTCACCTCATCGAGCGTCCGTGAAAAGATTCTCACTTTGCCGTTCTTATCCTTGTGCACCTGCGCCCGTATCCCGTCGTATTTTTCTTCCACAAGCAGTGCCGTGCCTTCCGTATCCGCCACCTCTTTGTCAAACAGGTCTTCGGCGCTTTCCACTGGAGTAGCCAGCATGAGCCCCAGCGGATGAAACAGACGCACCATCGCGCTGCTCAACCTATTTTCGGCCGCCAGCGTCAACGTTTCCCCAATATCGCCTGTCATCATATTCGCGCGGCGCACTTCCGCCAGTGGTCGCTCGAATGCTTTGCCAATGGCTTCTTCCACCAGGCTTTCCTTCGACCCAATCCGCAGGTCGCCGGTAATAATTTTCACCATGTACTTCACGTCGCCGGCGCTGGCAAGAGCAAATGTCTTCGCCAGCAGTTCTGCCTTTTGCTCCTGCGATCGCATCGCTGCCAGGTCTGCAAACAGTCGGGCCACCTCCGCTAACGGCAAATCTCCATCGCGATGTGTGCGAACCAGCAACGCTTGGGCCATGTCTCCCAGGTCGCCATGCTCCAGATATGTTGTTGTCAGGCTTTCGCCGGTTCTGCCTGCGGTTTCTGCGATTACCCGTGAAAGGGTGCGTCCACCAACTCCAAGGGTCCGCTCGTCGTAGCCCGCAAACGGGCGCGCCGAGAGAAATCTTGCCGCAAGGGCGGCGTCCGTGGTGCGCAGAGTTCTGAAGAAATCGCTGATCAGTCGCAGTTTTTCCTGCTTTTTCGAGGTAGCCCCGACAGCTTCCGCGAGTTGCACAAATCCGCGCATCTTTCATTTCGTCGGTTCAAATCGATCGAACCTACCTAGCCGACGCCGCTTAGACATGCGGTGCCCAGCCCTTCTCATACTCCCGCCCCCACATCTTCATCGCTTCCGGATCACCCTGGATTCGCCCATCCTTCGCATCCAGATGCAGCTCCCGGTTCACTTCCCACGCAATGTTGGAAAGCTGCAGCATCGTGACCGCCACGTTGCCTACGGAAATGGGAGCGTTCAGCTTCTCGCCTTTGCGGATTCCCGCAATGAAGTTCGCAAAGTGCGCATCGGTCATGGAATCGCGCCCAATCGTGTCGGCAGACGACGTCGCGCTGCCAACCTTGAATTCACTCGTCTTTTTCCCTTTCCAGTCGTACAGCTCGTAGCCATCGCGGTCCACGAGCACCGTGCCGGTGGTCCCCATAATTGTCGAGCCACGATCGCGGCCGTAATACCTCATTCCCTGGCAGCTCTTGCCTTCCCACGAAATCATTTTGTCTTCGTACTCGAAGCTGGTCACCAGCGTGTCGTAAAACTCCCAATCATCCTTGTATTGATATCTGCCGCCGGACGAAGTTACCCGCATCGGGTAATCCACCCCCAGCGCCCACCGGCAAACATCCACCTCGTGCGTACCGTTATTCAGCGATTCGCCCGTCCCGTACATCCGGAACCAGTGCCAGTTATACGGCTGCACATTGTCCTTATACGGACGCCGTGGCGCCGGCCCCTGAAATAGTTCCCAGTCCAACGGTGCCGGTACGGGAACTTCCTTGCCTGTGCCGATCGACTTTCTCACATTGCTGTACCAGGCTTTCGCGAAGTACGGCCTCCCGATCAGCCCTCCATGAATCTTTTCGACGATTTCGATCGTGTGTGGCGAAGACCGTTGCTGCGTGCCCATCTGCACCAGCTTTCCATACTTCTGCTGGGCCTCGAGCAGCATCTCTCCCTCAGCAGGATTGTGGCTGCACGGCTTTTCCACATACACGTGTTTGCCCGCCTGCAATCCCGCAATGGCCATAGGCGTATGCCAATGGTCGGGAGTCGCAATCGTGATCGCGTCCACGTCTTTCTGCTCCAGAATCTTGCGAAAGTCTTTCTCGGCGGCCGCGGCGTCGCCCATCTCTTTCTGCACACTGTCCGCGAACTTCTTCAGAATGTTGCTGTCCACGTCGCACACATGCGAGATGCGCGCCGCGCTTTTGTTCGCCTTCAGCGACGAGAGATGCGCATAGCCGCGTCCGTTTAGCCCAATTACGGCAAAGTTCAATCGATCGTTGGCGCCCACAATCTGGCTATAACTCTTCGCGGTGGTTCCCACGGCCAACCCCGCCGCACCCACTGCAAGTGCATCGAGAAACTCACGTCGTGTAATCATGATTTCCCTCATCGCTGGCACAAATCGCCATGTGCTCATCAGCTGACAGCATACTTGTCACCCGCGATAGATTCCACCGTACGTCAGCGCTCACCGTTGCAAGAGCCATAACCATGGCACTGCAGCGTGGTACTATGGCCGCGTGTTTTCACGTCGTTTTGCCACCAAGGACCAACCGCCATGAAACAACCCACCTGCTCTGACCGTCGCAGTTTTCTCAAAGCAGGCGGCGCCATCGCCGCAGGCCTTATGTCTAACGGCGTCGTGTTCGCTAATCCGGCAACCGCCTCCTTTACTCCACTTCCCGCGAATATCAATACGCTCTCCGCCATGCCAACCCGCAACCTCGGCAAGACAGGCTATAAGGTAGGAATCTTCAGCCTGGGCGGACAGGCTGCTCTCGAAAAGCCCGACAACTTCGATGCGGCGGTGCCTATCATCGAACGGGCGCTCGACCTCGGCGTGAACTACATCGATACCTCATCGATCTACGGCGGCCCTCAGCGCTGGAGCGAGCAGTACGTCGGCCGCGTGATGAAGACGCGTCGCCAGGATGCGTTTCTCGCCACCAAGACGAAAGAACGCACGCGTGACGGCTCATTGCGCATGATCGAAAAGTCTCTCGTCCTTATGAATACCGATCACATCGATCTGTGGCAATTGCATGACATTGGCTTGCCTGAAGACGTGACCGCGGTCTTTGCCAAGGGCGGAGCCATGGAAGCGCTGCTTGAGATGCAGCAGCAGAAGATCGTGCGTTTTCTCGGCGTCACCGGCCACTACCGTCCAGAAGCATTAATCGACGCGGTGCATCGCCACCCCTTCGACACCATCCTGATGTCTCTGAACGCCGCCGATTCGCACATTCACAGCTTCTCCGATCAATTGCTGCCGCTAGTTGTCGAGAAGCAGATGGGCATCATTGGCATGAAGGTTCCCGCGCGCGGCAGATTGCTCTCTACCTGGACGCCGCCTCCGCTCGAACAGCAGCAACATTCCTGGGAGGGTTCGGCCATTGCCACGCGCTCGGGAGTGATGAACATGCGCGAGGCGATGAACTTCACTCTCTCTCACCCCGTCAGCACCGTGATCATCGGATGCGACAACATTGCGCAGCTTGAAGAGAACGTGCAGATCGCCCGCGACTTCACGCCACTCTCGCAATCCCAGATGGTGGCGCTGAACAACCTCGCGGCACCGGTCGCGAAGCAATCCTTATTTTTCCGGTTCACCGATCGCAGCAAGGGCTAAGCGAAAAAACTTTGCGCAAGCCCAGCTCGCAGCTACGGGTTTTTCGCCTTTTCTCGATACCACTGCTGCAACACAAGGAAGGCCTTCTTCTTTTCGCCGTGATCGGACACCAGCCCCTTCCTATTGAAGTAATCTTCAATCCCCGGCAGAGTCCTTCGTGGGCTGCGAAAATCCATCAGAATCCATGGTGTCGTCCCGCGCAGGAAAGAGATGCGTTTCAGCATGGCAATCTGATGTTCGTAGAGACTTTCCTGATACTCTTCGCTGAAGCGTGTTTGCGCGTCGCCGTGCTTCCCGAATTGTGCGTCGCCTCCAAACTCACTCATGATCAGCGGCTTGTCGTACTTGGAGACCCAGTCTGTGCTGTCCAGGTCCGCAATGTTGTGCACATACCAGCCGATATATTCATTGTTCCCCATCACATCAAGTTCATTCGCAATCGGATCGTTGATATGAATCGTCAGGCGGTTTCCATTTTTGGTCTCTTCTGCTTGCAGTGCAGCAGACACTAGCCGTGTGGGATCGTTCGAGTGCGCCTCTTGAATCAGTTGACCTAAAAATCGGTTCCGCGCATCGCTGATCGGTGTCTCGTTCGCGACCGAATAGATAATCAGCGCCGCGCGATTGTGATCTCGCGCAATCAGTTCGCCCAGCTGATTTTTCGCGTTCTGCAGGGTGTTAGGGTTCTCCCATTCAATCGTCCAATAAACCGGTACTTCTTCCCACACCAGCATGCCCATTTGATCCGCCATTCGTAACATTGCTTCGTTATGCGGATAGTGTGCCAGGCGCACGAAGTTGCAACCCAGTTCTTTCGCCCAGCCCAACAGGATGCGCGCATCGTCTTCGCTCCAAGCCCGTCCGGAGCGCAGCGGGGCTTCTTCGTGGATGTTGATGCCACGCAAAAAGACTGGTTTTTCGTTTAGAAGTATCTCCGTCCCTTGAACGCTAATCGAGCGGAACCCTATTTGGTCCGTCACTTGGTCTGTTTCGCTCGCGATCTCCACCCGATACAGCTTGGGGTTTTCTGGCGACCACAGCGTTAAATCAGCGTCAAAGGAAAATTCCACGCGGCCCGCTGCATCTGTCTGAAAGGTCTTGTTGGACCCGGCTTCTGGAATGCGAATGGTAACCTTCTGCTGACGCTGTTGCCCGTTCAGTTGTAGCCATCCCTTGATTTGCCGTGTCGATCCTTTCTCGAGCTGCACCGAATAGTCTTGAATGAATGTTTCCGGCACCTCGACCAGCGTGACGGGGCGTGTAATTCCCCCATAGTTCCACCAGTCGGTGCTTACGGTGGGAACGTAATCTTTGCTCCGGGTGTTATTGACCCTGAGCACCAGGAAGTTTCCCTCGGCGCGAACGCGGTCGGTTATTTCGAAAGTAAATGGGGTAAACCCGCCCTCATGTTGGCCCAGTTCCTCTCCGTTCAGATACACATATGCCATATAGTTGGCGGCGCCGAAGTGCACGAACGTTCTCTTCTTTGTTCCTTTGCTGTAGTTAAATGACCGCTTGTACCACACGCTTCCTTCATAAAACAGCAATGAGTCGCGTTGTGTATTCCAGTCGCCCGGCACATTCAGGCGGCCGGAAGTATCGAAGTCGTATTCCACTAATTCCGACTTCGACTGAGATTTGTAGTTTGTGTAAAAAGCGCCGTTACCCTTGAGCGCGTGCGCGCGGTAGTCGAGCGCTCCCACGTCGTACGGATCCACAATCACTTGCCATTGACCATTCAAGCTGGTCGTCGAGCGTCCTTCGATGTTTGCGATTAACGGAACAACCTGCGCGGCACTCCGGCCGGCAATGGACAGCGCAAATAGAGCAAGCGGCAAGCAACGCGTAGAGGTAGTCATGGATGACTATTCTATGCCCTTTCCATCTAGTGCGACGTTCCTCTCGCTCCTCAGCGTTCAGTTGCGGCTCTCGATAGCAAGCAATCCATCACACCCATGCAAGGTAGGCAAGATTTTCTCCGCTTTGTAACGCCGCCGCAGTTCCGTCCCGATTCGCCAAGCACCACCGTCTCACGGGTGTAACCTTCGGCATGAAAAACTGGTGCGGCATCCTCGGCGGACAACGCGCAACTTCACCAACACATTGACGAAAGCCTTGTCGACCTCGCCGACTTATTCGTCTCACTCTTGTTGATTCCTGCCGCATGCTCCTCCACAAGGGACCCACCGGCGGTAATCTCGAGGATGTGCGCCTGAAGAAAACCCTCGGCGCAGGGATTGACCTGGTTGCCCTCGTTGCCACCGCCTGCGGGAAATGGAGCTAGCGCGATGCCCTATCTAAAAACGGCCAGCCAGCGAAAATGTGGACCCGCTTGTCTTGAAAAGCTGCGCGTACAACTCCAAACTGCGTAAATCGTTCCGCCAATCGCAATTTCGCACTGTCACGTTGTAGGGTAGACTTTGTTACATCACTCGGAATCAGGAACGCGGTCCGTGCACTTGAATCCGCTAGCTCTTGTTCCGGTTGAGTCTTTCAGATGCGAACTCTTAGGAAGATCCCGTGTCCGGTTCAACCGCGCCGCGAAAAATGCTGATGCCTTTCCTGGACCTGAAAGCGCAGTTTGCTAGCATCCGCCAGGAAGTTCTCGACGCGGTGACGCGCACTCTGGAAGCTCAGCAATTCATTCTCGGGCCGGAAGTCACTGCGTTTGAGAACGAAATCAGCGCGCTTACCGGTTGCGCCTATTCCATTGCTTGTGCCTCCGGGTCGGATGCCCTGATTCTAGCGCTCTTGGCTCTTGGAATCGGAGCTGGCGACGAGGTCATCACCACTCCGTTTACGTTTTTCGCTTCTGCCGGTTCCATCGCTCGCGTGGGAGCCAAACCTGTCTTTGTCGATATTGACCCGCAAACCTTCAACATCTCTCCCGGGGCCATCCAGTGCGCAATCACTCCCAGAACTAAGGCCATCATGCCCGTACATCTTTTCGGCTTGTCGGCCGATATGAATCCGATTCTCGAGCTTGCTTCGGCGCAATGCATTCCTGTCATCGAGGACGCCGCACAAGCCATCGGCGCGCGCTATAGAGGACGTCCGACTGGCAGCCTCGGTTTGATAGGTTGTTTCAGTTTTTTCCCCTCCAAGAATCTCGGCGCCGCCGGCGACGCGGGCATCATCACGACCAACGACGCTGCGCTGGCTGACCGCCTCCGCCTCTTGCACGTGCACGGCGCCCGAGACAAGTACGTCTATGAGTTGCTGGGAATGAACAGTCGGCTGGATGCCATGCAGGCCGCCATTCTCCGCGTGAAGCTGAGATATCTGGATAAATGGGCAGCAGCCCGGCAGCACAACGCGGATCGTTATCGCCAACTCTTTAGCGAATTCCATCTGAAAGCAAGAGTGAGATTGCCCGCTGCCCCGCCCTTATGCACTCACGTTTACAATCAATTTACCATTCGCTCCAGCGATCGCGACAACCTTCGCGAGCATCTGCTCACCCGCGGCCTTCCCTCGGAAATTTACTATCCTATTGCTCTACACCTTCAGAAAGCCTTCGCCTATCTCGGCCACAAGCAGGGCGACTTTCCCGCATCCGAAGCTGCCAGTCGGGAGGTCCTCTCCCTTCCCATCTATCCAGAACTCACCGAGGCGCAACAGCACTCTGTGGTCGCTGCGATCGCCGACTTCCATCCGGAATAGAAGCGCCTGGTACTTGTGTGGACATGGTGGTTCGACCGGCGTCGCGAGTTGTGTGTTTCCAACTAACCAATCGGATAGTGTTACCACACAAAAGTGCTGTGGGGAGAAAGCGAGACGGTAAAGCCTTGCGCAAGATTGGCAGTCGTTTGCAAGGAGTTGTGGAGGGAACGACGAGAAAAGTAAATCGTGGAATGGGATAAAGCGCAGAACATACGGGAATTGAAAGAAGATGAGGAGTTAGGAGAGTTGAATAGAACGAACGCTTAGGGAACTGCAGAATTGTGGAAGCTGACTTGCAGGAATAATTGCATGGACAAACAAGGGCAGCGCGCAGCGCTGCCTTGAGATCGAGGTCTTTCCCTCGCGGCGCGGCGAAAAAAATCAGTTCACGAAGTGGTTCCTTCCTACAAACGCCGCACTGGTTGTCCCGGCTTGGTTCAAAAAAATAGGTTGGTCAGGACCTAATCTCAATATAGGAGTCTGTCCAATGAAAAGTCCCCAAGTGTGTTCCCTCGCGTTCCGCTCGAGGCTGAGTTGCAATTTTGTAAGCCTCTTGCTTCTTGTGATCGTAGCGGGATTTTCTTCGCCGCTTGTACTAGCCCAGAATTCCGTAAAAGCTCCGCCCGCTCCGCCGCAAGGGCCCGTGAGGTTCCAGCCGTTCACACCGTCGGTTATTCAACAAGGAAACGCGAAGCTTATTGGGCATTACAATCCTGAGCAAATGCTGCGCGTAACGATCGCATTGCAGCCGCCGCATTGGGCTGAGGAACAGCAGTTCCTGCAGGACTTACAGAGCGACGCCAAGGCCTCGCCGAAGTCGCAAGGATTTTTGACGGCAGAGCAATGGAATGCGCGCTTTGCGCCTTCAGTGGAAGACGAACAAGCGGTGGTGGACTGGGCGAAAAGCCAAGGCTTGGAGGTTACGCATCGCTACGCCAATCGCCTGGTGGTGGATGTGGCCGCTCCGGCTGGCGTGTTGGAGCATGCGTTCGGGGTCACCCTCAATACTTACCAATACCAGACGAAACAGGAGAGCAGAGTCTTCTTTTCCAACGACGGGGACCCGAAGGTTCCGTCGAACCTCACGCACATCGTTCAGGCAGTCATTGGCCTAAACAGCTGGGAGAGGATGAAGGCATCTAGCAAGACCATCAAGTCGCCGGTAGTGATGCAATACGCCGCCGGTCCAGCAAAGAGCCAGCCGAAAAACTCAACGGGAGAGGGAAATAGTGCGAGGATTCCCAGCGCGAAGGTTGCAAAGAATAATTCGAATGGCGTCTCCAATATAAGCGGCGGTGCGTACGACCCCACAGATATTTACAGTTCCGAAGCGTACAACTACAACGCGCTGTATCACCAGGGGCACTGCTGCAACCCGTTTGGCGCACCCAGCTCACCCCCGGAAGCCAGCATCGCCATCGCATCGGTGGGCTCGCAGAATTTCGGCGACATGGTAGGATTCCACAACAGTTATCCTTACCTGGCATGGAACATAACGGAGTTCGGGATTGACGGGCAGGGTGTGCCGTGTAACGACGCGACAGACGCGACCTGCGACCAAGAAGGGACCATGGACATGGAGTGGTCGACGGCCATGGCGAACAGCTTCGGTGCATCGAGTAACACGGCACACGTGTACATGTACGACGTGCCGAATTTCGGATCATTTCCGGATGCCTACCAGCACATGCTGAATGACGGGTTGGCGCGGGTGGCAAGCACAAGCTGGAGCTGCACGGCGCAAGACGGCTGCAGCAGCTCGTTCATGAACTCGCTGGATTCCATCTTTAGCAATATGGTTGGGCAAGGATGGACGCTGGTGGCGGCACAAGGAGATCGCGGAGCGACCGACGATTTGGATAATGATTTGGATGTGGCGTTTCCGGGTTCGGACGGAAATGTGGTGGCGGCCGGAGGCACGACCCTGACCCTTGACAACACAACGGGCAACTATGTCAGCGAGGTGACCTGGAGTGGCGGCGCAGCAGGTGCGGCGAGCAACGATGGCGGAACCGGAGGTGGCTGTAGCAATGCTGGCGTACCCAGTTATCAGCATGACAACGCAACTTGCAGCTTTTCGATTTTCGGTCTAACCATCTACTTGCGGCAGGTTCCCGACATATCGCTAAACGCCGACTGGCTCAACGCCCCACAGAATCTCTACTTCGCCGGCGGGTTGAGCGGAAATGGCGGAACCAGCATCGTTGCGCCGGAGTTAGCCGGATTCTTCGCACAGGAGAACGCGTACCTGCTCTCGCTAGGAAATATCTGCGGATCGGGTTCAAGTCCGTGCGCGCCGATGGGGAATGTTAACAACTTTCTGTATGCGGAAGGTTACAACGGGGGCGCACCACACAAGCCGTTCTACGACATAACCTCAGGCTGCAACAACAACGACATTACTGCCTTCTACGGACTGTCGTACTATTGCGCGGCTGCCGGGTACGATTTGGCGACCGGCTGGGGATCAGCAAACATGCTGCAACTGGCTTGGGCAATCAACTGGCACCATGTACCAGGATACAGCATACCGGTGGTGTCGTTTACAGGACCAGCGACGAACACCTGGTACAACTCGGACCAAGAAATCAGCTGGACCGTGTCGGCTCCGGCGGGAAATTCAGCTCCGTCGGACGGCGTGGCTGGATTCACGCAGGGTTGGGATTCGATTCCCAGCGATCCGTCGAGCGAAGCGACGCCTGGGTCGGGAAACTCATACTACACGGGCCCGCAATACGCCAACGTCACAAGCGGTTGTGTGAGCTTGGCCGGCGGCTTCGGGTGCGCGGGAGGCGTCAGCCAGGGTTTTCACACGGCTCACGTACAAGCGTGGGATAACCAAGGTTATTCTTCAGGAAATGTAAGCTATGGCCCAATCGGCTACGACACGATTCCACCGATCACTGGCCACGGACAATCGCCGGCGGCCAATGGATCTGGGTGGAACAAGAGTGCCGTGAACGTAACGTTGAGTGCATTTGACCCCGGCGCGCCCTTGACGGGATCTGGCGTATTCGCGACGTATTACAGCATAGACAACGGGTTTTGTGGCCCTATTCTCCTAGGGTCTTGCGTCCCTTATGGCGGCCCCTTCAACATTTCGGTGCAAGGCGTACACACAGTCTATTTCTTCAGCAAAGACGTTGCCGGCAACTTCGAGTTGAGAAACACCTCGACGGTGAGAATCGACGAAACGGCGCCCGTGTCCGCGGCAAGCCTGAGCGGCACGCTGAACGGATCGGTGTACGTGAGCCCCGTAAAAGTCACTCTCAGCGCGAGCGACAATCTGAGCGGCCTGGCGAGCACGGCGTATCAGATCAACGGCGGGGCGACGCAAACATACACAGCGCCGTTTAACGTGGCAAACCTTGGGAGTAACACCGTAACGTTCCACAGCACGGATAAAGCCGGCAACGTGGAAACGACCAAAACGGTGAGCTTCACCATCAAGGGAGCTACAACTACTTCGGTCAGTTCATCGAAGAATCCGTCGGTTTTGGGTTCAGCTGTGACGTTCACTGCTACCGTGACATCGACGCTAGGCACGGTGACGGGTACGGTCACATTTAAGAATGGGGCGGCAACGCTTGGCACCGACTCGCTGGTGGCGGGCAAAGCGACACTCACAACTTCGGCTCTGACGCCGGGCAGCCACTCGATCACAGCTGTTTATGGAGGTGGCGCGGACTTCTTGGCCAGCACCGCACCCGTGCTGACACAAACTGTACGGGCGGTAACTTCGACGTCGGTGACCGCTTCCGCGAACCCGTCGGTCTTTGGCCAGACGGTCACATTCACGGCCACGGTGACTTCCCTAACGGCAGGCACGATAACCGGGTCGGTGACGTTCAAGGATGGTATTAGCGTGC
>Ga0126379_10002048_pt1 | contig 12623 bp, 9 predicted proteins | sample PanSoiMetPlot_24_FD_92640 | JGI IMG/M metagenome (GOLD analysis project Ga0126379, IMG submission 92640) | Tropical forest soil microbial communities from Panama - MetaG Plot_24 | ecosystem: Environmental > Terrestrial > Soil > Tropical forest > Bulk soil | place: Panama | collected 2016-02-17
AAGGGTTAAAGCAAGGGCTGGGACGGGGCGAGGCGCTGCGCCAGGCCGAACTCGCCATGCTGAAGCGCAAGGATCACCGGCATCCGTTCTACTGGGCCAGCTTCATTCAGTCCGGGGAGTGGGTCAACCTTGAAGGCCGCAGGTGAACGGCCTGCTCACTCAACATCTTTTTCAGCAAGGATCATGACTTTTAGGCAAGGGGCATGACCGGAAGTACAAGCTCCGCGGTCCATAGCCTGCCCAGCAAGAACCAATCAACGCATCTCTGAATTGCCTGAAATGTTTTCGGGAATTCTGTCTTATCCCTACGAATCACCAGAAACTGGCCGAGTGGGTGATGGCAAGGAGAAGACAGATGTTTGCAAGGAAAACCTTCAACTTCCTGCGGCTGGTGCTGTTTGTGTGTTTGCTCTTCAGTGCACGAGCTTTCGCTCAGTTTGAAATTGCTCCCGATCACTTTGATTCCGACCGGACTGAACCTTTGCGCAGCACGGATGCAAAAAACAAGGCCAAGACAGCCGCGACCCGGGAAGCCGAGGCGGCAATCGAACCAGTTTCGGCCCACGCGGCGCAAGTGAACCAGCGGATTGACGAACAGCAGGCGGTCCTCGCCGAATACCGCGCCCAAATCAACGTCAAGAGGGAGCAGATGGAAGCGGCATTCCAGAGCCTGTTGCGCACGGGCAACGAAGCTGGTGAGGCCGAGGCGCTCATGGTTTGCCAGCGGGAACTGGACAAACTCCAGAAATCTCTGGCACAGGCTATTCACTCAAGTGAAGAAACACTCGCGCGGCTGCAGGCAGAAGCGCCGATGAAGTCTCAATTGCGGACGAGCCATCCGGCGAAACGCCGTGCATTGTGAAGCTAAACAGCGAAGTAAGCTTCAGGTTTTATTGCGTAGTTGATACGAGAACGAGTGTCGCAGCGAGAAAATCGTGTCCGGGATCTCCGCGCATTCGCCGAGAAGAGAACAAGGAGAAGAAAGTATGAAACGCATCCGTGTCCAGTCGCTATCAGCAAGATCAAAGTTGATGGCCGCAACCGTCATTCTCGTGGCCACACTTGGGGTAACCGTGGGCCTTGCCCAGAGTCATCTCGAAATCCTGATTCCTTTCTTTGACTCGACCGGGTTCATCCGCACCTCCAACCACGGCGGCGAACCCTCGAGTTCCAATGCGTTCTTCCAGAGTTTGGGGACCAATGGGCGGAGTTGCGGAACCTGTCATCAAGCCAGTGACGCGTGGACGGTGACACCGGCGCACATCCAGGACCGCTTTCGGGCCAGCCAAGGCCTGGATCCAATCTTTCGCACGAATGACGGCGCGGACTGTCCGAGCGCCGATGTCCACACACTCAAGGCGCGTCGTAACGCCTATAGCATGCTTCTGAGCAAAGGGTTGATTCGGGTTTCGATCGGCGTCCCGGGCAATGCCGAGTTTGCCGTGACCGGCATCGACGATCCCCACAACTGTCCTGAAACCACACCGGCAGGACTGGCGCTGTTCCGGCGTCCGTTGCCTTCGACCAACCTGGCCTTCCTTACCACTGTCATGTGGGACGGCCGGGAATCCTTCAAAGGACAGACGCTCCAGTTCGACCTGACCGATCAGGCGGCCGGCGCCACCCTGGGGCATGCACAGGCGGCCCAGCGTCCGACCGACGCGCAGTTGGCAGAGATCGTGAACTTCGAGCTTCAGAACTTTACCGCGCAGACCTTCGACAATGATGCCGGGAACCTGCATGCGCGCGGAGCCAAAGGCGGGCCGGTAGCGTTGTCGACGCAGCCCTTCTTCGTTGGCATCAATGATCCGCTGGGCGGGAATCCTCCGGGAGTTGATTTCACCCCCGTTGCTTTCACCCTCTACGACAAGTGGGCGAAGCTGAATGACGACGATGATGACCACGATGATCACGGCAGAAATGCTTACCGCGCTTCCGTAGCCCGAGGCGAGACCTTGTTCAACACTCTACAGATTCCGATCTCGGGCGTTACCGGTTTGAACGATCTTCCCGGCGTGCCGGCGTCGTTTAACGGGACCTGCACTACGTGCCACAACACGCCGAATGTCGGTAACCACTCAGTGCCGCTGGCAATCAACATCGGGGTTACGGATTATCCCGCTGTGCCCGCACTCGATATCACCGGGCTGCCGGTGTACACGTTCCACTGCGCTGCCGGAGCCGTCACGCCCATCAACAAGGGGTCGAGCATTCAAACGACGGACCCAGGACGCGCCTTGTCTACCGGCAAGTGTGCCGATATCGGCAAGACCAAAGGACCCATCCTGCGTGGGCTGGCAGCCCGTGCTCCGTATTTTCACAACGGTTCGGCGGCCACGCTGGGCGACGTCGTGAACTTTTACGATCAACGCTTCAACTTGCATCTGACAGAGCAACAGAAATCGGATCTGGTGGCCTTCCTGCAGACGTTGTAACCCCGGTTGTGCCACGCGCTCGGCGAGGGTGGCTGGGATTCCGAGCGCGGGCAAACCGGCGGCATCATGCAAAAAACCCCGGCCCGCGCGGCCGGGGCATTCTCCTGAAATACAACTTCACAGCGAGCGGAGAAAGTCCAGGATGGCCTGCTTGTCGGAAGCAGGGAGATGGTTGAAGCTCTTGATTACGGCGTTGGCTTCGGAAGGGCCGTAGCAGGGCGCTGCATGATCATCACCGTCGCAGTCTTGCGCCGCCGACTGATGGGCTTGGATGGCCTGCAGCAGGTCATTGGTGCGGCCGTCGTGGAGGAAAAAGATGCGCTGACCCACGCCCCACAGCGGCGCGGTGCGGAACATGTCGCCGGTGGCGGCGCCCTGGGTGATATCGTCCGCCAGGCCCTTGCCCATGTGGTGGATCAGCAGATCGGAGAATGGGTGGACGGTCAGGTTCTGTAGAGCTTCAGTTTCGCTCTTGGGTGGAGTGACCATGGTGGCGGTGTGGCAGAGAACGCAGCCAACGCCTGGGTTGTCCGGCCCGGTGCCGAACAACTGCTGTCCGTGCAGCGCGCTGGCCGACATCGGCGCGGGTTTGGGCGCGTCCAGGAAGCGCATGAACAGGCCGAACATCAGCCAGTCAGGGACTTCATGCAGCGGGTTGTTGAAGCCCTGGTTGATGGAATCATCGGCGTCCATGCGGACGATGTCATTTGGCTCGCTCTTATCGAATGTGCATTCCGGAGTTTCGTCCACCGCCTGAGGAAACAGCTCGGTGGTGATGCCCATCTCGGCGTTGTAAGCCTCACCGGCAAATATGGTGATCGACTTGTTCTGCGCTTTCCAGCCGAAGCGCGTAATGGTGCCGTCGTTTCCGCTGCGGTTGGGAACGCCCAGGATGCCAAACTCTTGGCGAAGCGCGGCCGTAGCATTATGACGCGCCAGGATTTCGCGGTCCTGGATGCCATCCAGCATGCCCAGACCGAAGAGTGGTGTGGGAATGCGGAAGCGCAGGTTGCCCTTTTTAAGTTCGCCATCAAAGTCAGTGGAGGGAAGGAACTCAGCGGTGCAGGTGTTCAGTTGGCCCGCAGGGAAAATGTCCGAGCGACCGACCACGGTGAAGAGCTGATGCACGCCGCCGTCGGGGGCGCCATCAGGCTTTTTCACAAAGCGGACTTCACGAATGGGCCCGAACTGAGTGATAAAAGACGGGACCTTATTCGTTGCGCCCTTGCGGTGGGGGAATAGTTCGAACATTGGGTTTTCCGGCGGCCGCTGTTTTGCCGGGGGATCCTGCGGGTTGGGTACCAGGAAGCCGCCGGAGCCGCCAAGCGCCGGCTGGTTGTGACATCCAAGGCATTGGTCGCCATTGAAGCGCGTCCCCAAGCCGGCGGAGTTGGTTTGAAATACCAACTTGGCCTGCGATGGTTGAATAAACGATCCTAAGGTCAGGTCGCTGCAACTGTCACAGACGGCTTCCAGTTGGATCGCTCGCTGCATGCCTTCATTGAACATCGATAGCTCGTTGGGCTTAAGACCATCCAGCGGTTTGCCCGCGCCCATTGGTCCCGGGCGGACACCTGGGTCTTTCTGCGCGAGAGCTATCGATCCAACGATGAGGAACATTACGAGAACGGCGCCCTGTAACAATTTTTTCTGGCTTGCTAGCATGTTCTTCTCCTTGAAAATCTCAGTAGTGACTTGAGGTACGAACCCCATAGTTGAGCCGCGCTCCCCTGCCACCGTTTTGGCCACGAGAAATACGGGGCTACATCCGGCTTGCCGGCTTGTTCCTCGCGCGCAAGTCCCGCAACCACGCAAGGCGCGCGAGTTACGGCCTGTTGATCGATGGCAATGCTCTGCTGGTGTTCACTTCGACCTCCTTGGGTGATCGGTATGAATTCAGCTGCGGGGTGTCCCCACGCTGCCTATACGTGCCGGTTTTGCCTCTACTGGTAAAGGCGGAAAAGCTCAGCGAATTCACTCAAAAACTTCACTGAGTTAAAAAGAAACAGGCTGGCCCGATTGATCACTAGCTTGAAGGAGCAATTGACTTAGGGCAGTTGGGAGGCTATCGTTTCCCATCTAGCCGGTTGAGTGAAAAGGGAGTTGCCTCAACTACCGCACCAATCCGTTAGCGAATTGCTAGGCCGGTGGAGAGCGGGGGATCAGGATGCCCTCGACGCCTTAGTGCCCCTGATCTACAACGAGCTGCACGATCTGGCCCACCACTACCTCCGCGGCGAGCGCAGTGGTCATACTCTGCAGACTACTGCCTTGGTACACGAAGCCTACTTGCGACTCACGCAGCAGGGACCATTTCAGACGCAGAATCGGGAACACTTCATCGCGATTGCGGCGAGACTGATGCGACAAATCCTTGTGGACTATGCCCGGAGCCATCGTGCGGCCAAACGGGGTCCAGAATGCAAGGTGGAACTCAACGAGGAGCAGGAACAGCCACAACGCCAGGCTGCCGACGTCGTCGCGCTCGACGACGCTTTGACTGACTTGGCAAAACTGGACGCGCAGCAGGCCCGGATCGTCGAACTGCGATTCTTCGGAGGGCTTACGTTGGAGGAAACAGCTGCGCTGCTGGGGATTTCTCCGGCCACCGTGGGGCGCGACTGGAGCATGGCCAAAGCGTGGTTGTCCCGCGAAATGAGAAGGGGGAAGGACGATGGAACGAGAGGAACGATGGGAAAAGATTAAGGAACTGTTCGCAGCCGCTTTGGACCACGATGCCGGCCAGCGCAGCGCGTTTCTCGACGAAGCCTGTGGTCAGGACCAGGAGTTGCGCCGCGAGGTGGCATCGCTGCTGTCAGCCCACGACAAAACAAATGATCTCTCGGCGCACCCTTGGCGGGAGCGGCTCGTTGACGATGCGCGGAGCGCTCAGCTGATCGGGTCCTATCGACTCGTCAAGAAAATTGGCGAAGGCGGCATGGGCCAGGTCTGGCTCGCCGAGCAGACCGAACCCGTGCGACGGCAGGTTGCGCTGAAGCTGATCCGGACCGGGATGCCCAGCGAGTCTCTTCTGCAACGCTTCCAAGCGGAGCGGCAATCTCTGGCGATGATGGACCATCCGGCCATCGCCAAGGTGTTTGAAGCCGGCTCGACACCGGCGGGACAGCCCTACTTGGTGATGGAGTACGTTCCTGGTTTGCCTATCACCGATTACTGCGACGAGAAGAAGTTAAAGATTCGCGAGCGGCTTGAGCTCTTCATGCGAGTGTGCGAGGCGGTGCAGCATGCACACCAGAAGGCCATCATCCATCGCGACCTCAAGCCGGCAAACATTCTGATCGTGGAAGTCGACGGCAAGCCGATGCCGCGCATCATCGACTTCGGTCTGGCCAAGGCGGCCGCACCGGAGATGGGAGAGAAGAGCCTCTTTACCCAGGCAGGGGCCTTTGTTGGAACGCCGGGCTACATGAGCCCGGAGCAAGCGGATCCCGCAGCGCGAGATGTGGACACGCGCACCGATGTTTACTCGCTGGGCGTTGTGCTCTATGTCTTGCTGACCGGATTTCTACCCTTTGACGCGAAGAAACAGCCGTTGCACCAAGTACTGCGGCAATTGCGCGAGGAGGATCCTCCGCGTCCCAGCACCAAAGTTGGGCATGAGAAGGAGTCATCTTCCAGCGCTGCAATGCGTGGTACCGAGCCGCGGCAACTGGTGAACGTGCTTCAAGGCGATCTCGACTGGGTCACCATGAAGGCACTGGAAAAAGACCGCAACCGAAGATATGGAACGCCTTCGGACTTGGCGGCGGATGTGGGCCGCTATCTGCGACATGAACCGGTCACGGCACGTCGCGCCGGCGGTGCCTATCGCCTGCAGAAATACGTTCGCCGGCATCGCGTCGGCGTTTCCGTAGCAGCGGGCCTGATGTTGCTGCTGGTCGGCTTTGCGGGTGCCCAAGCGATACAGTTACGACGCATCACGCGAGAGCGCGACCGCGCCGATCGTGTCACCGATTTCATGAGCGGAATGTTCAAGGTCTCCGATCCGAGCGAAGCGCGCGGCAACAGCGTCACAGCACGGGAAATCCTGGACAAGGCCTCTAAGGATATTGACACCGGACTTGCCAAGGACCCTGAACTGCAAGCCCAGATGATGGACGTGATGGGAAATGTGTACAGGGATCTCGGACTTTACCCCCGCGCCGAATCGTTACTCCGGCGTTCCGCTGATACTTGGCGCCGCATTTTGGGACCGATGTCGCCTCAAACCGTGCGGTCCCAGGACAGCCTGGCTTGGATACTGAGCCGTGAAGGCCGATTCGCTGACGCGGAAAACCTGCAACGAGAGACCCTTGAGCTCTGCAAGCGTATTTTCGGATCTGAGGATCCGGAAACGATGCGATCCACGGCACACTTGGCAGATACTCTCGTCTTTCTAGGCCGCAGAGCCGAAGCCGAAACCTTGTATCGGCAAACTGTAGAGGTTCGCCGCCGTGTTCTGGGGCCGGAGCACCCAGACACCCTCGCTTCTATCCACGGTCTATCGGCGGCATTGGACGGCGAGGGCAAGCTCGAAGAGGCCGAGGAGTTGCAAAGACAAGTCGTTGCAGCTCGCCGCCGGATTCTGGGACCAGAACATCCCGAGACATTGCTGACCTTGAATGCGCTCGCCTGGACACTGGGAGCTGAAGGCCATCATGATCAAGCCGAGAAGATTCAACGGGAAACCCTCGACCTTCGCCTGAAGGTACTCGGTCCGGAACATCCACTGACTCTAAAGTCTGCTGTCAATCTGTCCTTGACCCTTGTGGCCCTGCACCGCTATGCGGAAGCTGAGCCCCTGCAGCGGTCGGCGCTGGAAGCCCAGAAACGTATTCTCGGGAGTGAACATCCTGATACCACGGCCTCCATGAACTATTTGGCCTGGACACTGGCCATGGAGAGGCGTTATGCGGAAGCCGAGAAGTTGCAACGTGAAACTCTCGACATTCAACGTCGCGTTCTTGGTTTAGAACATCCGCTTACTCTGAAGACCATGGATAACCTCGCCGGCAGCTTTCAAGAGCAAGGCAAGTTCGCGGAAGCCGAAAAATTGGAACGAACAACTCTCGACATCCGTCGTCGAGCGCTCGGATCGAATCACCCGGACACCGCTATGTCCCTTTACAACCTCGCTTGCATTAAGGCGCGCCAAGGCCTGCTTTTGCAGGCGGTTGACCTCCTGAACCAGGCGATCGACCATGGATTATCCCGCGAGTACTATATCAATCTCGCGAAGGATCCTGATTTCACATCTCTCCACGGCGATCCCCGCTTCCAGGCCTTCGTTCAGCAAGCCAAAGAGCGTGCCGCCGCAGCGCCACAGAAATCAAAATGACCCATTGCCCCAACCGGCTACGGCAGACTTCAAACTGTCGGTGGAGCTTAAAGAACTCCACGATCGCGGGGGAGGCCCAGGGTGGATAGAAGTGCCCGCCCGGATGGATGCGCGTGACCACCGGTGTTTGCGTGGAAGAAGGATAAAGCGTGCACATAGGACCACAGGGCTGCCCTGACGCCGCAGCGCCGTTGATCTGGCGATCGACCTCAATGCCTTGCTGCAGCGATGCAAGAGGAACGAGAGGATCGCTCTCCCCGCCGATAACTACCACCGGGCGAGGCACGGTCAAGTGTTCCCCGGCTGCCAAAAGTCCGTTGCAGACCCCGACGGCCGCGAGCACTTTGCCGCGCTCGGCCCACAGCAGGTAGCTGAATATCGCTCCATTGGAAAATCCGGTCGAATAGATGCGCGAGTCATCAATAGGGAATTGCTGCCGCAGGCCGGCCAGCATGGCATCAAAGAACTTCAAGTCGCGGTCATGGAGTCCGGCCTGACCGCGTTGCATCTGCCAGCCGTATTGATTTCCGTTGGGATCAATTCGACTGGGGCTTTTCAACCCTTGCGGGTACACAATGATTGCTTCAGGCCAGACAGTCTGAAGGTGCATGCCTACTGCCGCGGTCTGGCTGGTGCCTCCATGGCCGTGAAAGACAAAGACCAGTGGCAACTTGTGAGCCGCCACCCCGACTGCCGGCTGGGGCGCGAAGACTAGCGCCGTGCGTGGCACTCCGTCCACCGTCCAGGTCATCGTCACGCCTTGTGCGAGAGCGGCAGATGCTGCAGCTAACAGCGTGACTAACACGACGAGCCGTCCGATGCGAGACTTCATTGTTTCCCCTCCTCAATTTTGAGCAGCCTAGCTTGCTTTGCCTTCCTTGACCAAACGCGCCTGCGCTGCGTCGTAACTCTCGCCATAAATCGACGGCACCTTGGCGCCCATCGGACGCAGGTACATAGACAGCTGCCCGCGATGATGGACCGTGTGATTCAGCGCGAATTGGATGTAAGAAACTGCGGGAAGCTGGAAGAACCCGCGAAAGTCGATGATCTTGGTCAGTTGCTCATCGCTGAGTCGCTTGATCTGATCCATGCTCGCGGCAAAGGTCTCATCGAACCACGCGGCAATGTCGGCCGAGTTGTGCACCGGCTCGGGACGGTGAATTGGAGTGAAATCAAAAACTCCGGCGCAGACCGCGGCAAAAAAGCGCTTTTCCGCGGCCACTATGTGCCAGGCGAGTTCCAGAGCCGTTTTGGAGATGGCGTCTGGCCGATAGTCCCCTCTGTCGAGCGGGATGGCTTGGATGACTTGGCGGGTGATACCGTGCTCGCGATCCAGTGTCGGCAAGGTAAGGTTCAACAGAAACCTAGCTTCGTCAGGCGTAATAGATAAGGAAGACATGCGGGTGTTCCGTGCTCCTTTCGGTTCGCGTCCCATATTGTAACTGGGCAGATTGCGCTCCGATTCGGAACACTATTAGCATTTTTGGGTTTTACTAACTAGGCGCTCCTGGATAGTTGGCAGGGTAACGAGGCATATAATATGCGCCCGGCCAATCCTGGCATAGATGTCGCTGAGTGACCGAGTAGTTTGCAGGAGGACTAACTTGATCAACGAACGCGAATATCTAGCCCAAGTGCAGAAGGCCGCGCCCCGACAGTTCGCCAACATCATACGAACCGCTGGCGGCGATGCCGAGCGTATCCTGCGTGTGCATTTTGGAGACACGCTGTTCGAACGCATGCAGGCGCTGGCCCACGGGATGGCCACCACGCCCTCGGGAGCGGTGGTGATTCTGCCCGGCATCCTGGGTAGCGAGCTCTACGAGAACGACGAACACATCTGGATCAGCCCGTGGAACATCATTCGCGGCGACTTTGACCAGCTCCAGCTTGACATTGCAGGCAACAGCATCAACGCCATCCAGGCCCCCACGCCACTCAAAAAGTATTACGGAGAATTGCAGCTTGCGCTGCTGCAACGCTGGAACGTGATCGCATTTCCTTACGACTGGCGGCTGGATATCCGCGAGGTTGCGCGGCAACTGAAAGAACAGATCGATTCCGCGCTCGCCCCGGGAACGAGTTTCTCGATCGTCGGCCATTCTCTGGGCGGGTTGGTGGCCCGCTCTTATCTGCAGCAGTTCCCCAATCAGGCAGGCCGGGTCCAGCGCTTTATCATGCTGGGCACTCCGAATTTCGGGTCCTTTGCCATTCCGGTTTTGTACAACGGGCTCAACGAAGTCATGCAGATGGTGGCGCTGCTGGACTCGCAACACTTCATGCCGGAGCTGCTGCAGTTCGCCAAAACGTTCGTGAGCACGTATCAAATGCTGCCGTTCCCGGCAAAGTCAGCGGACGCGGCCCGATTGATGGAGCCTGCGGCTTACGGTGACTTGAACCCGCCGCCCTCGCGCTTTGACAATGCCAAGGCTTTTCAAAAAGAGATCAGCGCCGCCAGCCCCCTTCCCGCCGCAAAAATGGCTTACATCGCAGGCTTCGGCTTCAAAACGCCGGATGGCATCGCTGACTGGAAGAAGCTCAAGAACTGGGGCGGCTACACCCAGACCTTGTCCGGCGACGGCACTGTGCCTCACAGCCTGGGCCTGCTAGACCAGGTTACGACCTATTTCGTTCAGGCCGAACATGCTTCGCTGCCCGCGGACGCGCGGGTGATCCAGGCGGTGCATGACATTCTGGCGAGCGGCGCCGCCCCCACGCTGCCCACACAGATGCCGCAAATCGGCATGCTCACGCAGTTCATGCTCGGTGTGGAAAGGACCACCGAGGCTACGTCCCGCGACGCGCGGGCCCACATGCTGCGCGAGATCGTGCGCCTTGAACGCCATGCTCATCCCGACAAAGTCAGCATCTCGGAAGCCGAGCTGCAGGATTTGGTTTTCTCAAGCCCCGGCCGCATGCCCAGGATCAGGGGAACAGGAACAGGGAAGTAGATCGGATTTAGTAATTGTGTAATTTGGTACTTGGGTAATTTTCAAGACCCGGGAAGTTTAGTTTTCCAATTACTCAGTTACCAAAATTACCCGATTACCAATTTTTCATCAGTGGATGGTCTTCATCTTCCGCGACATGTAGTCCATGAGCAGATACTGGCCCAGATTTTGCGGCGTGGTGAAATAGGCTTTGCCGCGGCACATGGCCGTGACTTTCTGGACGAACTGCACCAGCCCGAAATCGGAAGCCAGCATGAAAGTATTGATCATGATGCCGGCGCGCTTGCAGCGGGATACTTCTTCGAGCGTCTGGCTTACGACCAGAGGATCGAGCCCGAAGGCATTCTTGTAGATACGGCCGTCTTCCAGGGTGAGGGCGGAAGGTTTGCCGTCAGTGATCATGACGATCTGCTTCATGTCCTTCTTCTGTCGCTGCAGGATGCGCTGCGCCAGGCGCAGACCTTCGCGGGTGTTGGTGTAATACGGCCCGACCTTCACCCGCGCGAGTTGCGAGAGCGGCATCTCTTCCGCGGAGTCATGGAAGAGGACCAGGGATAGGGAGTCTCCCGGATACTGCGTGCGGATCAGATGCGACAGCGCCATGGCCACTTTCTTCGCCGGTGTGAAACGATCTTCGCCGTAGAGGATCATGCTATGCGAGCAATCCAGCATGACCACGGTTGCACAGGACGACTGGTACTCGCACTGGTGGACGCGCAGGTCGGAATATTCGATGTCGAGCGGCAGATGCAGCCCTTCGCGCTGAATGGCCGACGACAAGGTCTCCGTGATATCCAGATTCAACGTATCGCCAAATTCATATTGCTTGGACGCGCCACTGGATTCGATCCCTGTGGCCAGGTCGCGCGTGTCATGGCGTCCGAAGCTGGATCGGCCGAGCGAGCCTAGCAGGTCGCGCAGGGTCTTGAAGCCGAGGAAGTCCAGGCTCTTGTCCGTAATCTCAAACTTCACTTGCTGCTGCGCGTCGCCCATCTGGCCGGGAGCGTTCGACGTCTGTGCGGGATCGGGCGGCTGGTCGACGGAGATAAAGTCTTCCTGCTGCATGCGGTCGATCAGCCGCTGGATGAGCTGCTCGAGCTTACCCTCCATCTGCAATTGCTCGATGCGCTCGCGCAGCTCGTCGCTCATGAAGTCGCCGGCTTCGAGCGCCTGCTGAATAGCCTGCCGCAGTGTCTCCAGATTGTGTTCGTCCATCTGCTGGAAATACATGTATTGGCTCTGGAAGCCGGATTCCAGCATGTAGTCAGAGAGAGAGTTCAGCAGGTCCTCGAGCGACATTTCGTCGGCAAGGTCGGCGACGTAGCGGGAGTATTTTGTATATTTCATCGGTCTAGCTGGCTGCCTTTTCTGAAGTCCCAAGGGCAGCGAGGGATCCATACCCGCTCAAGGATTTCGTCGGGAGCCCGCCTCGCCATGGCCCCTCCCGCCTCGCAAAGTGTCGTTCAAGCCACCCAGTCTCCCCCGAACATCCTTCAAGCTATAGGGATCCCTCACTTCGTTCGGGACTTACGGAGAAAAGCTAGTTATACGGCCGACGATTCCGCAGCGGCGGCTCATCGTCACCGCGCTCGAACGGACGCTCCTGCCGCTTCGGCTGCTGCTTCTCCGCGCCGAAGACCCGTTCTTCCGTGCGCCCAATGCGCCGGTGCGCATGCAGGCCCTCGAGCACAAACTCCGCGGCTGAGACCAGCACTTCCGGTTTTTCCTTCTGCTTGATGCCCAGCGGCGCGAGCTTTTCCGTAAGGCCCTGGATGTTGCGAATGCCTTCCAGAATCTCCTGCGAGCCGGCAGTGTCCGCCAGCTTGATTTCGCCTCCCAGCTCGAACCACTGCACGATCTGCTGCATATTCAGGTCTTTGAAATAGCCGTCGTAGG
>Ga0126379_10002049_pt1 | contig 12620 bp, 6 predicted proteins | sample PanSoiMetPlot_24_FD_92640 | JGI IMG/M metagenome (GOLD analysis project Ga0126379, IMG submission 92640) | Tropical forest soil microbial communities from Panama - MetaG Plot_24 | ecosystem: Environmental > Terrestrial > Soil > Tropical forest > Bulk soil | place: Panama | collected 2016-02-17
GCATGCGCAAAGGCTTACCCGGCAGATTCAAGCCCACCCGGCGCTGGAACTGCAGGCACCTGTTGAATTGAGCGCCGTGTGCTTTCGATATGTGGGCGGACGGAGCCCTGCAGATCCAGAACTGAACGAGTTGAATGCAGCCATCCTCGGGCGAATCCTTGAGCGGGGGAATCTCTATCTTTCAAATGCCACACTTCGTTCGAAGTTCTGCCTTCGGGCCTGCATCGTGAATCATCGCACTACGGACGCGGATATTGACCGCGTCGTGCCTGAAGTTTTGTTAGCGGCAAAAGAGGTATGTTGATATCCGCATCTCGGACTCTTTCACCTTCGGTGGAGATTTGAAGGTTTCCCGGGCGCCCTTGTCGCGCAGTTGCCCCGGTAGTTTTTGCGTGGAAACAATCTGCGCGGGCATCGAGTTGCAGTCAGAAACGCCTGTCTGCGCAGCCCGGGCCGTTGAACCGTACCTTATGCGAGTACAGCTACGGTTCGCCCGGTCATGGTCTTAGCTGTCCTGCTCCCGCTGAGCCGTGAGTGGCTAGCTTTCAGCTAGGCCCAGCGCCGACCCTATCCTGCACGCGGACCGGAAGTCTGGTCAGCTTCTCCACGCGGGCACCGTATTTGCCGAGCGTATTTTCCACGACACAAAAATCGAACCCGGGAATGACGATGTCGTTCCAGCGGTCCCCGATTCCACGCAGCGCCACATCCAGCATGGTGACAATGCGATTGCCTAAGGGTTCGTGGCTATCGAGGGTGATGGCGCCAAAGAACTCCTGGCATTCGGTGTACCCGGAGTTGTGAGTTCCGGTATACGGCTTCTGCTCGGCCAGACTGATTTTGCGGCCAATACGCCTAGAGACCTCATCCGATCGCTGGGCGAAGAAATCGACGAGGGATTGTTCCTGCAGCCGTGCCGGCAATTGCTGGCTGGCCACGTCACGGTAAGAGCGTTCTCCCACCTCGTATGCTTGCTCGACCAAATCTAACCAATAGTTCTGCTCGGGAGTGACTTTCTTCGGCGAGTCGACGGCGATCACGGAGCGGCGGACGCAAGCGGTCAAGCCGTCTCGCTTTGGGGCAACGCCCAGATGGACCCAGTCGCCTTCGTTGATTCGTCGATTAAGCGCCGGTCCGATGAGCGTTCGGTTGGCCGTATTCGCGCCCACCATGATCTGAAAACCATCGCGTTCTGAACCCAGCATGCGTCCAACCCACGCGCCCCATGCAGCAACTTCGGTTTCAAGACGGCCCGGACGCAGAACAGCCAGCATCGCTAACAGCATCGCATCGCCAATGACGCATGCATCCGCGATAAGACGCATCTCGATCTCGCTCTTCTCGTACTTCACCCGATAGTAGAGTTCCTGTGCATCGGCGACGCCAGCGCGGCCATACAGTCCTTCTAGGTATTCCACCAAACCTGCCGGTATCACCTGGCGCGGAGTGAGCAAAGCGATGTGATCCACATCTTTGCCCGCCGCCGCTCGAATGACATCTTCCAGGCGCTCGGCTCGGATGGGATATTTCTCGTCCGCTAACTGCAGCAGCTCTACTTTGTGAACTATCGCACCAGCACGCTCGGCGAGTTGCTCGGCCACATAGCCGCCTTCGAGCCCGGCGACGATGTGAAACCCGTTCGGCCCGATCACTCCGGCTACTTGCTCGATGGAAACGTTTGTATTTCCCCCGAGATATGGAACGTCGCCCGCATAGTGCTCGTCAGAAAAGACAAGACCAACCATGTGACCGCGCCCCTGCAACGCTTCGTTGACACGGCGAGCGCGCGTTTGAAATTCTTCCCTTGGCGCCAGGTACTCGCGATCGATGGCAGGCGTTTCATCTAAGATGCGCAGGACCTTCTCTAAATCGGCGCGATGCGTCTCGAGTATCCGGCCGGAATTCATTATGGTTGGCCCTCGGCGATTTTCGGCTTCACGTTCCATCCTTCAATTACAACCGACGGCATGGCACTGTCGTTTCCCGGAATGCGAAATGTGGCCGTAACCTGGCGGGTCTCTCCAGGCAGCAAGGCGAAGTAATTGTCCTGCCACAATACCGGCAGTATTTCCTCGTCTCGCTGGCCTTCACGGCTGACTCTTAGGTCAGATGCACGATTCACTTTCAGGTGAACGGCAAAAGCGAGCGCGGAGCTCGGATTGTGAAGGGTTACCGTCGCCATGTTTTCATCGCCGCGTTTTCCGTACTGCGCTCTAGCATCCAGATCAACTCGCGGTAAGTTGTTCAGCGATGTATAGTCCGCAAAAGTCTTGGTCGGAGTCCATGTCGAAATGTCGTATTCGCCGCTGGTGTCGAGTTCTTGTCGAGCCCAGTCGAGTGTCTCCTCGCGCGTGGAAAGCCAATAGAAGTTTCTGCTTCTGGTCTGGCCGGCGGATTCAAGCTTCAGGCTGACGAAATAGGCCGTGCTTAGGCCCGTGAGAGAAGGCAGCGTAAACACCCGGGTGCTGCTATCTGGTCCAACGCTAATATCAGCCGTTTTCGAGAATTTCTCAGTCATGTCGAGGTTGTACACCTCGGCGGTGACTTTGAGATTCGCGAAAGGTTGGTAATAGGAGTTCACCACCACAATCGAGCGATCGTCATAAGAGTACTGCACATGCAGCGGCTCGCACGCCTTCTTGACGCCGAAAAATGATCCGCCCGGACGCAGGTACCAGTCATAGAGATGCCAGATCATGCTGGGCCAAGCATTATTCAACATCCATTGAATGATTCCGGTGGAAGTGTACTTGTTGCGGCCATAGGCTTCCATCATGGCGCGGTGTGCTTCATAGGCCTGAACTTGCGCCTTACGCGCGAATTCGTCGGCCGAGCCTGCCTGACCGTAACGTTCGTCGAGTGCTTCGACGAAAACGTCGAGCGTGCCCGACATTCCCCCGCCGTGGTATTGCCACACGGAATCGACAGGCCACAGATGATCGGGCGGCACCATACGCCGCAGACTCTCGATCGGAGGAATCGCTGGCCCGGGGCTGGTTTCGGTGTTGAAGCCAAATGCGCCGCCGTGGCTCGTGTCCACGTACCAAAACAAAGGCGGAACGTATTCATAAGGCCCAGTCATCTTCACGCCGCTTGGGCCGACGGTCGTAATTCGGCTTGCCGCGGAAGAAATGGAAGGGTTCGGCCATTCCAATTCCTGCATAATCCCCAGGTACATCCGCTCTACCGTAGCCGGAGGAGCGAAATCGCTGCCGTACATAAATGCGATGACGGATGGATGCCGCTCGAGTCGGCCAATCTGGTCGCGCATTGAATCTCCCGCGATGAGTTCGTTTTCCTTGTCCCAGGTTCGCCAGTTTTCCCATTGGTCACAGCAGCACCACCCCGGCAGCACCATGATTCCCATTTGATCTGCAAGATCCAAAAAGTAATCATCTTCCAGTTTGCCTTCCATGCGCATCGTATTGAGGTTCAGATCGCGAACATAGTTGAGCTCTGCCTGCTGCCGTTCCCGCGATGATCGCAGCAGCATGTCGAAACTGTAACCCGCTCCACGAATTAGGATGTTCTTGCCATTGATTTGGAACACCCTGTGGCCCTTCTCGTCGAGGTTCGCCGAGACCTGGCGGATGCCGAAGCGGATGCGGGCGGAGTCCGAAACCTGGCCTTGAATCTCAACCGAGAGGTCTAGTGGGTACAGTTCCTGTTTGCCGACTTGTGCGGGCCACCACAAACGCGGATTGGCAACTTTCAATTGAGAAAACTTTTCCGGCGCGAAGCGAATCACCTGGGTTTCCTTCGGCGCAAGGGACACAGATTGATCGAACGCCAGATTCTCGATGCGTCCCTTCACAACGGCCTTGACCGGTCGATCGGCAGCATTGGTCAACTCTGCGCGGACCGTCAGCAACGCTTCGTCGGCAGCGGGCAGGTTGAGCTTGCTCAGCACAGCCGTTGACCGAAGAGCGATCGGCCCGGTCGCCGAGACATGCACATCGCGCCAGATACCCATCTCTTTATCCGGAGGCATGGGGGCCCAATCGACCAGCGTGATGGCCAGGTCGTGCGGCTGCGGAGGAAATACCTCTACGGCCAGGCAATTCGCTTCACCCGGCTTAGCGACAGCGGTTATCTCAAACCGGAACAGACGCCAAGTGCCCGCGACTTTTTCGGAAGAAGCGATCTGTACGCCGTTCATCCAAACATTCGCACGATAGTTGATTCCATCAAATCCGAGCCATATGAGCTTTCCTTTATAGTCAGCGGGGATCTTAAATTCCGTGCGATACCACCAGGAGTGTCGGAACGGGCTTGCCGGCGGCATCATGATATTCGAGAAGTCCTCGAATACTGGATAGGTTGTGCCCGGGATGGAGCGCAAGTTCATCCCGCTATAGGGATCGGGATAGACCTTGTCCTCCACCAGCGCGCCGAGAACCGTGGTCGGAACCACGGCCGGATACCAACCACTCGATCGAAATCCGGCTGTCGAAATCGCGGCTCCCTCGGCGTGCACCTCTGCCGAGGATTGGATAAACCAGCTCTCCCTCAGCAACATCCCGCTTTGTTCCGATGCGACCGAGATTCCACCAAGAAGAAAGATCAGACAGCCAAGGACAATGAAAGGCCGCATCATGGTACTCCTCCGCCCGAAAGGAAATGGTCAGCGGTGTCTTTGTATTCGTCGTGGTATGGCGGTTTCTAGCCTCGCTCGAAACTTGGTTAGGTGTCTGGTATCGCCATGAATCGTCATGAGGGCAATTGCCGCCGTGCAAACCAGTGCGCCCACTCCTCCGTGAAGTGCTATTGGGCGCAGGGAAGGGACGACAAGTGCTCGTGGTCTCAGAGAAGTTTAGCTGACGCAACGAGCAGTGTGGCACCGATTTCAACGATTCTTTCACAACTCGTAGAGAGAAGCAGCTAGCCGCCGTAGTCCCCGGTCGCTAGCGATGATATCGAGATGAAGTGAAGTCCAATCGGCCAGGAACAGAGACTCGTCGCCTTGACCAACGTAGGTTTTCAGATAACCACGGCAGAGGCTGCAGTAATCAATCCGCAAGCAAGCCTCTCCTTCGATGGTTATGGCCTCGAGCCGATGTTCGCCCCCGTTTTCACAGAATGGGCAAGCGATTCGCCGATAGCGCCAACGCGTGCCGCAATAACTGCACGAAAGGAGCCGCAAGCGTTCAGGTTCGTTGCCGACCAGCTGAGCCATGTTGGGAAAAGAGCCGCAAGTGGGACAAAAACTCCGCAGCCAGCGCTCTTCTTCGCGCCAACTACCAAATGCTTCGACAATCGAGCGGAGGTATCGACTTAACGCCGTCCAGCCCAGATAGTGCAACAGTCCCGCATTCCGCGGTGCGAATTCACATTCGCCCAGCAAACTCTCAACCACGTGGTAGTGATCGCGCGCGCGGCGAATTTGTGCGGCAAGAGTCCGACTTTCATCTGTCAGACCGTTCGGCAGCGGCCGGGAGGCCATATTTTCGATAAACGATACAATCATCTCTTCCGCTGGCTCGAGGCGAATGGCTGCTCCTCGGCTTCGTAGCAACGGAACCCCCCTTTCGAAATCACATACGTAGCCGTCCCAGTGCGGAATGGCAGCGGCGGAGGTCGGAAGATCAACTGCGGCCAGTTCGACTTGTGCCCGAAATTGCGCTAGGCGTCGAAGATAAGGATGACGATTGAGCCAAGCCTCTTGATTCACAGGATTAATATCCCTGACCGGGCTCCTCTTTCGCGAGGACAGGCATCAGCCGTGCGCCCAGCCCGAACAGAAAGATGGTCGCGGCTATAAGACCTAACGAGACGCCCCACTCGAACACCGTTGGGAAATACTTAGCCGGCGCGATCTGGGGCATTGGTCCCTTTAGAGTCATCGCCAGAAGCACCACATTGACGCGGTTAAAGATGACACCCGCCATGGCAAGAAATGCTCGGAGGAAAAGCGCAAAGGGTCGAGCTCGCATCCTAGCTCGGGCAAGAAGCGCCAAAGGTATGGCGCCACCTAGAACCATCTCGGCGGCGAAAAGCCCGCCATGCTTTCCTGAGAATGCGGACAGGAATTGATTTCGAATTGCCATGTCGCCCACTCGAAACAGCAAATAAACAGCGAGAGACAGGAAAGTTATCTGACCGATCGATGCGAGTTGCGGGATGCGCAGCTGTCGCTTCCACGCTTTGGCGATCCAGTATTCAATCAGGATCAGGAGGGCGGTGCCCGCGGTGACTGAAGAAAGAAAGAACGAAATGGGCATCACGGGCGACCACCATTGCGGCGCAAGCTTGTCCGGCATTAGCAGAAACAGCGACCCGAGCGAACTCTGATGCATCGTAGAAAGCGTCACCGCTGCGATGGCCAGCATGACCGGTTCAGCCTTCTTGCCTTTGGTTGCGAAGGCCCACGCGAGGAAGGTGAATAGGAGCGCAGCCAACCCAGTGTAGACGAGCGACCGGGAGAGCAGATACACGAATAAGGTTAGGGCAAACGCGACGTATACTCCCGACCAGCGCTTCCAAATGTCCAGAATTTTTTGGAGTTTCCAACGAACAAGAGGTACCGGCAGGAATTCCAAAAGTAAAATGGTCACATAGAGACCTACGCACCAGGACACCTCAAACATCGCTGATTGCGCTGGCGCCTGCAGTCCGAGCTGATAAAAATTCCACGGCAAACCAAGATCAGCTATTAATGTCACCATTACGAATGAGTAGCTCAGCAGGCCCATGAAGACAGCGGAGCGACCCATTGAGTACAGATCCTTGCGCTGAAAGACATAAATCAGACCGGCAGTCGCGAAAGCGCCCGCCGCCACGGCGATCCAGACAAGATCGAAGACGATCCAGAGTCCCCAGGCATAGGTGTCTGAAAGATGCGTACTACCTCCCAGACCCAACGCGAACCTGGCAATTAAGGAGACCGCACCGAACGCCACCAGCGCCAGAAGAATCCAATTTGCAGGAGTCAGCAGTTTTTGCCTGAGTGGTTCGAATTCAACATGAGGAACGCTTTCCGCTTCATGGTCTCCTCCGGCGATCGTTAAAGCCCGCCTCTTCATGAATGCAAAAATGCCGCCCAGCATCGCACCCATGGCGATCACTGCCGGAGGGACAGCGTGGAGAGCCAGTTTGGAAAGCCCCGGATACGACTTTGTGCCTACGTCGGGAAACCCGATTTTCTCGAATGGCACGGAAGAGAGATACAACACGCTCGTTCCACCCGCCTCTTTTTCTCCGTAGATATGATTTATGTATTTGTCGGGGCGTTTGGAAATCCGGCTGCGAGCCTCGCGAAGCATTTCCTCGCGATCTCCGAAGCGCAGGCAGTCGGCAGGGCATGCCTTTACGCAGGCAGGGGTAACGACGTTCGCGAGGTAGCTCTTACCCTCTTCGAGGCTTAACGTTTGTCCGTTGCGGGCCAACGGGACTGGCTGATCGGAACGGTCGGCACAATGCGTGCACTTTTGAATCTTTGGCGTCAGTGTATCCCATTCGGCTGTGGGTACGCCCCACGGACACGCCCAAATGCAATAACGGCAACCGATGCATTTGCTGGCATCGTAGGTGACAGGTCCATCTGGTTGCCTTGTCAGCGCGGTTGTCGGGCACGCCGAGGCGCAAGCAGGCTCGAGACAATGCAGGCAGCGCTGCATGCTGAAAACGTATCGCAGCGAACCCGGACGCGTCTCGTCCCGTATTTCATGGAATTTGATGAGCGTGTATGTCTTGGCGCTCAGCGTAGCCGGGTTTTGAAAGTCCAGCGGACCCGGTTGCAGCTCGGTCTGTTCTCCTTCGCGATCGTTCCACTGCTTGCACGCGACTTGGCAAGCGCGACAACCGATACAATTGGTGGTGTCGACCAGAGTGGCCTTCGTAAAGATCGCACTCTGACTCATGTGACGTCACTCGATTTAGGACTTTTCGCGGCAGGCGGTCTCGCCTTTACAACATTCACCAGGCAAGCTTTTGTCTCCTGGGTTCCTGCCCCCGGGTCAGTCGCGTCGATCGTGACGTGATTGACACTCGAGCCTTTTGACAGACCTTGGAAGCCCCAGTTGTAAGGCATCCAGACGACCGTGACTTCTCGCCCGTCTATCTTGAGTGGTTGCATACGAGGAGTAACCAACGCTTTCACTTGGACTTCACCGCGCGCCGAAGCAACGTTCACCCAATCACCGGTTTTGATCGAAAGGTTTTTGGCCAGGCCTTCCGGCATCTCAAGCACAGGTTCCGGTACAAGTTCGTTCAACCACGGGATATTTCGCGTCGATGAGCCGCCACACCAATGCTCGGCCACCGTCGACGTCATGAGGACGTAGGGGAACTTATCGGCCGTGCCGATCGGCTGGTGCGACTTCACCCGCGGATATTTGAGCGTGGGGTTGTGCTTAACCTGCGGATGCAGCACATTGTCGACAGGGCTCTCGACCGGTTCGTACATCTCTGGCAAAGGACCATCCTTTGGCACGTATCCCACGTCGCGGGGAATAGGACTGTCGCGGTCTTTTACGTCGACGGAAAGGTCCGGATCCTTGTAAACCGCTGCGAACAGACGACCGACACCTTCGGGATTCATGTGAAAGGCTCGCTGACCTTGCGGGGTATCGGGTCCGTGGGTTAGATTTGGCACGTCGGGTATATCAAATCCCGCCCAACGCTTGGACTTTTCGTCCCACCAGACAATGGGCTTGAAGCCTGGATAAGGCTTGCCGTGACGGTCGCACGAGGCGCGGTTGTAGAGAACGCGCATGTTGTTTGGCCAGGTCCAGGCGAACTGCGGATAAAGACCAAGGCCTCCCGGATCTGTTTGCGAATCGCGACGCCTGGATAGGTTGGTTCCGCTTGCGAAAATCCCAGCGAAGATCCAGGCTCCGGAAGACGTCGAGCCGTCGGGCTGAAGGTCAGCGACCTTGGTGGCAAGATCACCGGCCTTGAGGCCGGCGGCCGGGATATCGCGAAGCGCACGGCCGTTCATCTCGCGGAGCACGTCCTCGGGCGAGAGGTAAGTCCAGAAAGCCTTTCGTACGATTTCGTCTTTTGCGTCCTTGGAGTCATGCACCAGGTCCCGCACGCGCCTGAATACGTAGTCCACGATTTCGCCGTCAGGTAAAGCCTGCCCAGGCGGTTTGACGGCGGCATTCCGCCATTGCACCAGGCCGCCCGAGTTGGTGATGGTGCCGTTCTTTTCCATGAAGAACGCGGCCGGCAGCAGGAAAACCTCGGTGGCGATCGACTTTGGGTCAATCCCTGGACGTTTCCAGAAGGCCGCTGTTTCCGTTTCCCAGATCTCTTGAACTACGAGCGTCTCGAGCCTGGCCATCGCATCTAAGGTCATTTTCAGGTTCGGAGTCGTGACGGCGGGGTTCTGGCCTACGATCCAGAGCATCTTCATGGTGCCTGCCAGAGCGCTCTCGAAGATTCCAAACGTGTTGTAGTTTTTCGATGCGCTCCTCTTCGGCAGCCAGGCGTAGGCGAAATCATTTTCCGCCGTAGCCGCGTCCCCGAAGAACGCTTTGAGCATGTTGATGAGAAATCGGCGGTCTCCGGTTCCGTTCTTCTGGGTGTAGGCTGCAAGCGTGGGTTCGGTGTGGCTTGGATAGTCCAGGTAGCCGGGCAAGTAGTTGTTGAGTACGCCCATATCGCAAGCACCCTGCACGTTCGGCTCCCCCCGCAGCGCATTGACGCCGCTGCCCGGCTTGCCTACGTTGCCGAGGAGGAGTTGGAGTATCGTGAAGGCGCGGATGCCCTGCACGCCGGTCGTGTGCTGGGTCATACCAAGCGCGTACAGGATGGTTCCCGGCCGGTCTTTAGCCATCGTCTCCGCGATCTCGCTGATCTGCACCGTAGGGACTCCAGTGACGCGCTCGCCCATTTCCAATGTGTATCGGGAAACGAAGTTCTTCAGACGGGCAAAAACGCAATGAGGATCGTCCAGGCTCGCCGCGGTTCTGGGCTTACCGGTGCCGTCCAGCTGGTAACCCCAGGTCTTGGTATCGTAAGTATATTTGTCCGCGTCGAAACCGGAAAAAAGCCCGTCTTTGAAGGCAAAGTCCGGCGTAATCAGAAATAGAGCATTGGTGTGAGTCTTCACGAACTCCTCGTCATAGAGCTTATTCAGGAGCACATGATTGATCATGGTGTTCAGGAAGGCGGCGTCAGTTCCCGGACGAATTCGGGCGTAGATGTCGGCCGCCGCGGAGGTTCGGGTAAACCGTGGGTCGACGTGGATGATTTTCGCGCCGTTCTCTTGCGCTTTCCGGATCCACTTGAACGCCATCGGATGGTTTTCTGCGACGTTGCTGCCTTCCACGAGGACCGTCTTGGCGTGCTGCATGTCGATCCAGTGATTCGTCATCGCTCCTCGCCCGAAGGTGGCCCCCAGACCGGGGACGGTCGGGCTATGTCAAAGTCGAGCTTGGTGCTCGACGAAAGGCAACCCGAGGAGTCGAGCTGCCTTTTGAAAGAGATAGCACTCCTCATTGGTGTTCTGTGCGCCGCCCAGGAATGCGATCGCGTCGGTCCGGTTGACCGGGACCTCCCGATCGCCAAGTTTCTCGGTCGCGACCCAGGTCTCGTCGCGGACCTTCTTGATTTTCCGTGCGACCCTCTCCACAACGTCCTTCCAAGTGATGTCTTCCCAGTGATCACTGCCGGGCGCCCGGTAACGCGGCGTTCGAAGCCGGTTCGGTGAGCTGTGCGTAGCGAACATGGATATGCCTTTTACGCACAGGGAACCACGATTCACGATGTGGTCGTAGTCTCCTTCCATGGAGATCAGCTTGCCGTCCCGAACGGCGGCAATCATGCCGCACCCACACGAACAGAAATTGCACGAGGTCGTGAACTCGTTCACTTCGGAGAGCTTTAAGTCTTTGGTGGCCGCTTTTAAGGCAGGCAGATCGAGCAAACTGCCCAGTGCAAAGCCGCCGACGCTTCCCTTGAACCATTGCCGGCGGCTTACTGCCGGCGGGCCTTGTACACCGCCATCGGCCACCCCCTGGTTCGATTGGAAGTCTTCGCGAGCGTTGTTCTCCTTTGGGTTCATTTGTGTCGGTCCGTTAGAGAAAATCAAAATTTACTTACAACTAGCGAAGTCGAACGAACAAGCTCCGGGGCGAGCCTCAGAAGTGGCGTGGCAACGACAGATTCCCTGCGTGCCCTTCTTCGAGAAAATTTAGATTTACGAACTCAGACTGTCACCTAGTAAAAAATCCAGGTCGTTCTAATCCGAGCCAATACCCTTCGAGTTATCGGAAAGAGGCGATCTAACCTTCACCCTTTACGCCGCGTGGCTGCGGTGTCTGGGGTCCTGCTGCACAGGACCTTGAACGCTTTCCGACAAGAGGATGGGGGACCCATCAGAGCAAGATTGCGTAGCCCGGCCGTGAGGAATCGGAATATGGCTCTCGAAGCTGCCCGCAGAAGGGCCGGGTTGCTTCCTTGACCGCTGGCGGAACTGCGCGCGAAAAGTGGTAAACTTCGGCCGCTTGGAAGTCCCTTGCCAGCCAACACTTCATCCCGAATTATCCGCTTCGGCACGTTCGAGGTGAACCTTCGAACCGGGGAATTGCGACGGCAGGGACAAAAGATAAAGATCCAGGAACAGCCCTTTCAAGTGTTGGCCGCGCTGCTTGAACGACCGGGTGAAATCGTTACGCGGGAGGAATTGCGCGGCAAGCTCTGGCCGTCGGATACGTTTGTCGATTTTGACCACAGTCTGAATGCCGCCATCAAGAGGTTGCGTGATGCGCTGGGCGAATCGGCGGAATCGCCAACCTTCATCGAGACACTCGCTCGGCGAGGCTATCGCTTCATTGGCCACGTTGAGAAACCCGCTGCGACCGCTCCGGCACGGCTTAAACTGGGGCAGAAATTGCCTTATGGCGTAGGGGTCTTAGCGGGATTAGCGTGCGTTTTTGCCTTGTTTTTATACTACAGCCATTGGTCCAGGTCCAAAGCAGCTCCGCCCGCAGTAACCACGATAGTCACTAACGTGGGCGAAAAACACACGCCGAGTCTTTCGCCAGACGGCCAGCATTTAGCATTCGCCTGGAACGGCGGAGCTGGCCCTCACTTCAACTTGTACGTGAAAGTTGTCGGGACGGAGGAATCGCTGCAACTGACCAAGCAAGCGTCAATCGACTTCAATCCGGTTTGGTCGCCGGATGGCCGCTACATCGCGTTCTGTCGAATCGTGAAGGGCGGAACAGGCATTTACGTCATCCCTTCACTGGGTGGCGTTGCGCGAAGAGTGCGCGAGACCCACTGGCAGGAGGAGGAGTTCTACCAGGTCTTTTGGTACTTTGGCCGCCTCTCATGGTCGCCCGATGGAAACTTGCTTGCCTATTCAGACCGTATCGAACTGAACGAACCCACTTCAATTTTTCTCCTGTCGCTCGATTCGATGGAGGTGCGCAAACTCACTTCTGCGCCGGGGCCGATCGGTGATTACAACCCAGCATTCTCCCCCGATGGCCGAACATTGGCTTTCAACCGAGGTTCGCAGGGAGTCACTTCAATCTACACGGCGCCGGTTTCGGGAGGAGCGGAACAACGTCTTATCTCAGGTGTTCAATTCGGCTGGGGGCTAGCCTGGACGCCCGACGGACGCGACATTGTTTTCGCAAGGGCTGGTTGGCTTCCAGATGCGGGTTGGC
>Ga0126379_10002051_pt1 | contig 12616 bp, 9 predicted proteins | sample PanSoiMetPlot_24_FD_92640 | JGI IMG/M metagenome (GOLD analysis project Ga0126379, IMG submission 92640) | Tropical forest soil microbial communities from Panama - MetaG Plot_24 | ecosystem: Environmental > Terrestrial > Soil > Tropical forest > Bulk soil | place: Panama | collected 2016-02-17
GCAGCACCCGTCCAACGTGACGTTGATGGAATACCGAAGGGGTCGCATTGGTAAACATCCACCGATCAAGGTTGGATTGGAGATTTCTCATGCACGGTCACGATGCGGCGTGTTTGCCCGCCTCTCGCTATCGTGCCTTGCACGCGACAATGGCCTGCGGTCGCGTTCGGCTTGCGACGGACGGTGGCGCAAAGATCGCGATATAGGTGTCGCTGCCCTTGAGTCGATCGAAGCTGACCTCGCGGTAGCCAACCGCGGCGAGCTCGCAGCGCAGGAGACTCGGCGGGGTACCATGTTCGGATGTCGGTGCGAAAGTGTCGACGATGCCCACTCGCGAGTCGGGCTTGAGCGCCGGGACCAGGTTGTAGAGCAGGCCATAAGGCTGTGTGACCTCGTGATACATGTGCACCAGGATCGCAACATCGACCGCGCCGGTTGGCAATCTTGGATCGTGCGGCTCACCGCGGGTGACGGTGACGTTCTGCAGGCCGAGATCACGCACCCGGTTGCGCAGGTTCTGCAGATACCCAGGCACGACGTCTTCGGCGATGATCCGACCGCTCGATCCGACAACGGGGGATAATCGTACGACGTAGTAACCGCTGCCCGCGCCGAGGTCCGCGACTGTCATTCCCGGTTCGATGCCGAGCAGACGCACCAGCTGGCCTGGTTCACCGGCAGCGTCACGCGTCTTCTCGTCTTGCCAGATCGGGCTGACGATGTGGGCGACCGGGCGATCCGGCTTGGGAAATGAACGCGCCGACGCACCCGATTGCGCCATGAACTCCTGCGCAGCACCCGAGGCCGTCAACGCCGTGGCAAGAACCGCAGTCATTGCGGCTCGCGTCTCCCACCCGATAATCATGGAAAGCTGCATGTTTTCGCCTTACGGAACGTGATCGGCGGAAGAACAAGTTAGCGCGAATTCCCCGAGCAAACGCATCGGGCGATTCACGCGGTCTGCGCAGTATCAACCAAAGGAAACGGAACGTTGGGAAATGGACGTCGTTATCTCGTTGGGCTTGTCCCACAGAACCCCCATATTAATTCCGCACGAGAAGAATCGCCACAGCCAGTCACGGGAGTTCGCTCGGACGGAGGGCCAATCCGATGTCGCAGGCAGCAACCGGGAGCGCAAAAGTCAACGCCCTGAGTGAGCAGGAACTGACTCGCCTCAATGCCTATTGGCGGGCCGCCAATTACCTGTCGGTGGGACAGATCTATCTGCTCGACAATCCCCTGCTGCGGGAACCGCTGAAGCCCGACCACATCAAGCCGCGCCTGCTGGGACACTGGGGCACGACCCCCGGGCTCAATTTCATCTACGTCCACCTCAACCGCGTCATCAAGGCGCGTGACCTCAACGTCATCTTCATCTGCGGTCCCGGCCACGGCGGTCCAGCGGTGGTGGCCAACACTTACCTCGAAGGAACTTACAGCGAGATCTATCCGTCGATCCGGCAGGACGCTGAGGGAATGCATCGTCTCTTTCGGCAATTCTCATTCCCGGGCGGGATACCGAGTCACGCGGCGCCGGAGACACCCGGATCGATCCATGAAGGCGGTGAACTCGGCTATGCCCTCGCGCACGCCCACGGCGCCGCATTCGACAACCCCGATCTGATCGTCGCGTGCGTCGTCGGCGACGGCGAGGCGGAGACGGGGCCGCTCGCCGCATCGTGGCACTGCAACAAGTTTCTCAATCCGGCCTCCGACGGGGCCGTGCTGCCCATCCTGCATCTCAACGGATACAAGATCGCCAATCCAACCATCCTCGGCAGGATGAGCGACGACGAGATCATCGACCTGTTTCTCGGCTACGGCTATGACCCGGTCACGGTCGCGGGATCGGACCCGATCATCATGCATCAACGCATGGCCGCGGTGTTCGACCGGGTGATCGAAGATATCCATTCGATTCAGCGGCGGGCGCGCAAAGGCGGCCGCGACAGCGGTCACGCGCAGCGGCCGCGTTGGCCGCTCATCATTCTGCGCAGCCCGAAGGGTTGGACCGGACCGAAGGAGGTCGACGGCAAGAAAGTCGAGGGCTTCTGGCGTTCCCACCAGGTTCCGCTCGACCAGGTGCGCACCAATCCCGAACACCTGCGTCTGCTCGAGCAATGGATGCGCAGCTACCGGCCGCAGGAGTTGTTCGGCGAAGCGGGGCGGCTGGCGCCGGAGATCGCCGCGCTGGCGCCGGCCGGCAGCCGGCGAATGGGCGCCAACCCGCACGCCAATGGCGGCCTGCTCAAGCGCGAGCTCGACCTGCCGGACTTCGCGTCCTACGCGGTGAAGGTCGAAAGCCCGGGTGCCACACAGGCGGAAGCGACCCGCGTGATGGGCGCCTATCTGCGCGACGTCGTGCGGCGCAATGCCGAAAGCCGCAATTTCCGGCTGATGGGTCCCGACGAGACCTCGTCCAATCGACTCGACCACGTGTTCGAGGCGACCGATCGCGTCTGGCTGGAGGAGATCGAGCCCTACGATGTCCATCTTGCGCGGCAGGGCCGCGTGATGGAGGTGCTCAGCGAGCACCTTTGCCAGGGCTGGCTCGAAGGCTATGTGCTGACCGGCCGGCACGGCCTGTTCGCGTGCTACGAGGCGTTCGTCCACATCGTCGACTCGATGTTCAACCAGCACGCCAAGTGGCTGAAAGTCTCGCGCGCGCTGTCATGGCGCCGGCCGATCGCGTCGCTCAACTACCTTCTGACCTCGCACGTGTGGCGGCAGGACCACAACGGTTTCAGCCACCAGGATCCGGGATTCGTGGATCTCGTCACCAACAAGAAAGCCGATATCGTGCGCGTGTATCTGCCGCCGGATGCGAACACTCTGCTGTGGGTCACTGACCATTGCCTGCGCACCTATGACCGCGTCAATGTCATCGTGGCGGGAAAGCAGCCGGCTCCCCAATGGCTCACCATGGACCAGGCGGTGAAGCACTGCGAGGTCGGCATCGGCATCTGGGATTGGGCGTCCAACGACGCGCGCGGCGAGCCCGACGTGGTGATGGCCTGCGCGGGCGACGTGCCGACCCTCGAGAGCATTGCCGCGGTTGCGCTTTTGCGCAAACATCTGCCGGACCTGAAAGTGCGCGTCGTCAACGTCGTCGACTTGATGACGCTGCAGCCCAAGGACGAACATCCGCACGGGATCAGCGACGCCGAATTCGACGGGCTGTTCACGCCCGACCGGCCGGTGATCTTCGCCTATCACGGCTACCCGCATCTCATTCATCGCCTGACTTATAAGCGCAAGAATCATGACAACATGCATGTGCGCGGCTTCATCGAGGAGGGCACCACCACCACCCCCTTCGACATGGTCGTGCTCAACCGGCTCGACCGCTTCCACCTGGCGATGGACGTGATCGAGTGGGTGCCGGGTCTCGCCGCCGAGGCCGCGCATGTGACGCAGCATTTCCGCGACAAGCTGACCGAGCACCGCCATTACGTCGAACAGCACGGCGAGGACATGCCGGAAATTCAAGGCTGGGAATGGTCTCACCAGACCGCGGCGCGCAGCGGCGGCTGACCCGCGGGGAATAAAGAGCCGGCCGAGCGTCATGGCGAGTGACATCCTCACGCTGAACGCCGGGTCGTCGAGCCTCAAGTTCTCCCTGTGGCGGACCGCGGCGGGCATCGAGCTGCACGAGTTGCTGCGCGGCGAGATCGAGAAGATCGGGATCGCGCCGCACCTCTCGGCGCGGGAGCCCGGCGGCCGCACCATCATCGATCACGACGTAGGCGACGGCGGCGCCGAGCTCGGGTACGACCACCTTCTGGCCGAGCTCTTCACCCGGCTGTCGCGGTATTGGCCGGGCGGATTCAAGGCGATCGGCCACCGCATCGTGCACGGCGGCGCGATCTTCACGGCACCCGTCCGCATCAACGGCGAGGTGATGGCGGAGCTGGCCAAATTGGAGCCGCTGGCGCCGCTGCATCAGCCGCACAACCTGTCGGGGGTCCGCACCTGCGCGGCGCTGCAGCCGAACGTGCCGCAGGTCGCGTGCTTCGATACCGCGTTCCACCGGACCATGGATCCGCTCGCCCGCCGCTTGGGGCTGCCGCGTGCCTATGAGGACGAGGGCATGCGACGATACGGCTTCCACGGGCTGTCCTACGAGTTCATCGCGACGCAGCTCCGCGCGGTCGACGCCGATCTCGCCAGGGGCCGCGTGATCGTTGCCCATCTGGGAAACGGCGCGAGCCTCTGCGCGATGCATGACGGGCGCAGCGTCGACACGACCATGAGCTTCACCGCGCTCGACGGGCTGCTCATGGGTACGCGGCCGGGTGCGCTCGATCCGGGCGCCGTGACCTACCTCATGCGCCAGCACGCCATGACGGCTGACGAGATCGAAGACTTGCTCTACCACCGCTGTGGCTTGTTGGGCATATCGGGCATTTCCAGCGACATGCGCACGCTGCTCGCCAGCAACGATCCGCACGCGCGGGAATCCGTGGAGCTGTTCGTATTCCGCGCCGTGCGCGAGATCGGCGCGCTGGCCGCCAGCCTGGACGGCCTCGACGGCCTGGTGTTCACGGCTGGGATCGGCGAGCATGCGCCGGAGATACGCGAGCGCATCTGCGCTCGCTGCGGCTGGTTGGGCGTCGCCGTCGACGAGACCGCCAATCGAGCGGGGCGGGTGCGCATCTCCGCCGCGACGAGCCGGCTCCCGGTCTATGTCATCCCCACCGATGAGGAGAAGATGATCGCGCAACATACCTCCAGCAACATCGGTCTGGCCGCGGCATGATCGAGGTCCGGCGCACCGAAGGTGACGATCCGCTCGCGTTCGAGGTCGCGGTCCGCGACGGACACGGCGAGACCCGCCACCATGTTACGATGTCGCGCGCAGCCTGCGAGCGGCTGTCAGGCGGCAAGCATACGCCCGAACGTTGCATCGAGGCGGCGTTCCGGTTCCTGCTCGACCGTGAGCCGAAGGAATCGATCCTGCGGCGCTTCGATGTGACGGTGATCTCGCGGTATTTTCCTCAGTTCGAGCGCGAATTGCCCGGGTACCTGCAGGGGCGCGCGACGGAACCCTGAATGGAACCGCGGTCTGCCCCGTTGTTGCCGCGTTCGGGGGTCAGGCAAGGTGCAGGCAAGGGGGCGGAGGGAAATGGGTGACCGTCCGCCATAGGAAGTGCGCCGCCGCCGGCACCTCGCGTCGTGCCGTGTTGCGGGGGCTGACATCGGCAATGTCTGCGTCCCTGTCCGCGCTCGCGCTCGGCGGGTGCGAGAGCGTGGCGTCGCTCGACGGCGCCCGCGCCGACGCGTCCGAGGTCTCGGCCAACCGTTCATTGCTGGTCGCGACGACGCGCAAGGCCGTGAAGGGCGCGCGCGAGAGTCCGTGGTTCGGGACCGAGCGGTGGGCCATGACGCTGGCGCGCGCGCGGCTCGTGCCGCCGGACAGCGGCCGCTTCTCGCTCGCCGCGGTCGGCCTCGACGACTGGCGGCTCGAGCGCATCGAGGTGCTCGGCCAGTCCGCCGGCGTGCTCGGGCAGCTGGCCAGCGGACGCGACGTGCTGATCTATGTGCACGGCTTCAACCAGAACTTCGAGACCGCGGTGCTGGATGCGGCGCGTCTGTCGGACAGCATCCGGTTTCGCGGCGAGACCATGGTGTTCTCCTGGCCGTCCCGCGGCAAGCTGTTCGACTACGGTTACGATCGCGACAGCGCGATGTGGTCGCGCGACGCGCTGCACACGATGCTCGACGCCTTGCTGGCAAGCCCGACCACCGGCCGGATTCACGTCGTGGCGCACAGCGTCGGCACCATGCTGGCCATGGAGGCGCTGCGCCAGCTCTATGCGGAGCGCGGCCAGCTCGCCGCCGACCGGATGGGTGCGCTCGTGTTCGCCGCGCCGGACATCGACCTGGACGTGTTCTCGAGCTCGGTCCAGCACGTCGGCCCGCTCGCCCGCAAGATCACCGTGATCGCGGCGAGCAACGACCGCGCCCTTGCGCTGTCGCGCTGGATGGCCGGAGGAATGACGCGCGTCGGCGAGGCCGAGACGGCGCGGCTCAAGCTGCTCGGCCTGCGGGTGATCGACGCCTCGCACGAGGGCTGGGGCATCATCAACCACGATCTGTTCCTGTCGAACGCCCAGATCCGCCAGGTCATCCGCCGCGTCGTCGAGGATCCGGCCGGCACCTGAGCGCCGTCGCGCCAGTCACTGCGCGCAGCCGTCATCGCCCGCGCAAGCGCAAGCGGACGATCTAGTACGCCGCACCGGATCGATGGTGCACGGATTTCACTTCACTCAAGCTCTTCGGGTTACTGAATTGCCCGCTTTCGCGGGCAATGACCCAGCATTCACGACTGCTCGAGGGGAATCTCGATCTTGCAGGATGCGCCGCCCGGCGAGAACGCGAGATCGACGCTGCCGCCGAGCTCGTGCGGGATGAGATCGCGAATGAGGTTGGTGCCGTAGCTCGACTGGACCGCGGCGGGCACCGGCGGCCCGTCAAGCTCGCGCCATTCGATCCGCAGCACCGGGGCGCCGTTCGGCCCGCGGTCCCAACGGACCGCCACGCGCCCGCTCGGTGTCGACAGCGCGCCGTATTTTGCCGCATTCGTCACCAGTTCGTGCAGCACCATTGCGATCGCCTGAGTGGCGGAGGCCGAGAGCACCACGTCGGCCCCGCTGATCGTCACGTTCGCAGCGGTGGCGTATGGCGCAAGCTGCTTGCGCACGAGGACGCCGAGGCCGACGCCTTGCCAGCCGCTTTGGCTGAGCAGGCCGTGCGCAGCCGCCATCGACTGGATCCGCCCCTCGAGACCTCGGATGAAGCCGTCGATCGAGCCGCTGTCGCGGCGGGTCGATTCGATCACCGCGATGACGCGCGCAAGCACGTTCCTGACCCGGTGGTCGAGCTCGGCGACCAACAGCTTTTGCCGCTCCTCGGCGCGCCTGCGCTCGGTGATGTCGCGAACGACGCCGGTAAACATCCGCCGGCCGGCCACCGTCATTTCATTGATTGCAAGGTCGATGGGAACGATCGACCCGTCCTTGCGCCGTCCGGCGACCGCGCGCCCGAAACCGATGATCTTCGCCTGGCCGGTTTTCAGGTAGCTGACGAGGTAGTTGTCGTGCTCGCGGCGGTCGGCTTCCGGCATCAGCATCTTGATGTTGCGCCCGACGACTTCGCCCGAGCTGTAGCCGAAGATGAGGGCCGCCACCGGATTGAGGTTTTCGACGATTCCTTTGTCGTCGATGGTGATGATTCCATCCACCACCGTGTTGACGATGGCGCGCATCCGATCCTCGCTGTCGCGAAGCTCCGCCATCAACGCTTTTTGCTGCTCCTCGGCGCGCTTTCGCTCGGTGATGTCGAGCGAGAGGCCCTTGATGCGCGCAGGCCGTCCGGCGGCGTCGAACTCGATTTTCGAGGTCTCCTCGAGCCACGCCTCGCGACCGTCGGGACGTGTGAAGCGATACGTGATCGAATACCCGGAGTTGCCGCGATCGAGGTCGGTCACCATCGACCAATAGTGCGCCCGGTCGTCCGGATGGACTCGTGCGAGGAACGAAGTCCCGGTCAGCGGCTGCTGCGGATCGAGTCCGAAGATCTGCGTGGCATTGTTGCTGCGACGCGCCGCATCGGTGGATGCGTCCCATTCGAACGCCACCACGCCGCCGGCCGCGAGCGCTTCCTGCAGGCTCGCTTCGCTCGCCATCAGCTCCATCGCGTGCTGACGCCGCTCGGCGAACAGCGATGCAAGGATCAGCGCGCCCAGCGTCACGCCGGCGATGGCGACCTGGGCCGTCAAGACGACCTTGTCGCGCGACGCAAACGCCTTGTTGTAGTGGCCAATATCGAAGGTGAGCGCCAGAACGACCATCACGCATACGGCGAACGCGGCCGCCGCGGCGAAGAGGGGCCGGCAGCGCGCCGCCGGCCACAGCAGCAGCGGGAACAGAAGCACGACGGGCATGTCGATGTCCCACCAGTCCGCCGGCAGCCGCACAATGATGATCGCCGTCGTCACCGCGATCGCGAACACCGCCGCCGCGCCCTCGGCGAGCTCGCGCCGCGGCGGCGGAGCGCGCCGCGTCGCGACCAGCCCGATGATCAATGGCGCCACCGTGATGATGCCGATGGCGCCGGAAGCGAACCACTGGAGCCAGACGATCCAGAATGACGCGTCGGGATTTTGGAACAGCCGGTGCCCCGCCGCGCCGCCGATCGCCGCAGCCGCGGAGCCGGCGATCGCCGCAGCCACGAACCCGAGAACCTGACCGAGCCTGCCGAGGCTGAAATCCGAGCCGAAGTAAAACGCGATCAGCCATGCAACGGACAGGACTTCTGCCGTGTTGCACAGGCTGAAGAAGCCGGCGCCCCAGATGTCCCGGCCGTTCGCCAGATTGGCCGCGAGATTGCCGGCAATCGTCCCGGCTGCCACGCCCCATCGCGCCCTGGGCCCGAACGCAATCAGCGTTCCCGCCGCGATACCGATGGCCGGCCAGAATACGGCGTTGCCCGCCTTGGTCAGCAGGAGAAGGCTCAGGCGCGCGGCCAGGAAATAGGTGAGGCCGACCGCGACGGCCAGCTCCACCGCGCCGATCCACTGCTCTCGCGCGCGGGCATCAGAGCACCGGGTCTGTTCCCGTCGACTCTGCAGCATGCAGCGCCTTCCTCACGATAAATGGGAGGACGCACGACACGGCTTGGAGACCGGTCTCGACCGGAAATTCACGTTTCCCCCAACCCCAGGCCCCGATACGTCCACGTATATCTACGAAATCTGAGGCAAGACTGGCACATTCTTGCCGTGCATGAAATTGGCGGACGTGCGCGCTGCGCGCAAAGCAGCCGCCCGCGCCGGGCTGCACGGGTCACGGGCGGGATATCGCACCCTGCCGCCCCGTCGGCGACCGCATATATAGAGAATGCCAATAAATTGGGCGCCATATTGGTCTATTCGGCGCGAACCGGGCTTTCAGGGATGTCGCAAATCGGCCTCGCGGAGACGGGCTTTTCCGAGTGGCTCTCCGGCATGGCGGAGCTCGCCACCGGCGCGACGGTCTCGCTCGCCGTCACCGGCCTGAGCCGGGCCGGCAAGACCGTGTTCATCACCAGCCTCGCGCACAACCTGCTCAGTGCGCTGCACCAGCCGCACCGCATGCCGCTGCTGCAGGTGGTGGGTGAGGGCCGGCTGATCGCGGCGCGGCTTGCCGGCCGCAAGGCCGATCCGCTGCCGCGCTTTCCCTACCGGCAGAATATCGAGCGGATGGCGATGACGGCTGACTGGCCCGCCCGCACAAGAAACCTGAGCGAGATCGAGATCGACATCCGCTTCGCGCCCACCGGCGTGGTCGGCTTCCTGCTCGGCCAGATCGGCAGCGGCGCCGCGACCCTGCGGCTGCGGATCGTCGACTATCCGGGCGAGTGGCTGCTCGACCTGCCGCTGCTGACGCAGAGCTATGCGGAGTGGTCGCGCGCCACGTTGCAGCTCTGCCGCCGCGGCACGCGCGCCGAGATCGGGCGCGATTTTCTCGCCTTTGTGTCCGATCACCGCCATGACGCGGTGGCGAGCGAGGAGGTCGCGCGGCGCGCACACGAGCTCTACCGCGGGCTGCTGGTGACGGCGCGCGACGCGCACGCGCTGAGCTTTCTCCAGCCCGGCCGCTTCCTCGAGGCGGAAGCCTCCGGCGAGGCGCCGTATCTGTGGTTCGCGCCGCTCGACATCCCCGATGCCGTGGAGCGCCCGGCCGATGGCACGCTCGGCGCGATGATGGAGCAGCGCTTCGAGGCCTACAAGAGTGAGGTCGTCGCCTCCTTCTACGAACGGCACTTCCGCAACTTTTCGCGCCAGGTCGTCCTGGTGGACATCCTCGGCGCGCTCCTGGCCGGCCGCGAGGCGTTCGAGGATACCCGGCTTGCGATCGAGGCGATCCTCGAGAGCTACCGCTACGGCCGCGGCGGCATCATCATGCGGCTGCTGCGCGGAGCCCGCATCGACAAGGTGCTGCTCGCCGCCACCAAGGCCGACCATGTGCCCGAGATGCAGCGCGATCACCTCGCCGCGCTGCTGCGCAACATGGCGGCGCTGCCGGCGCTCGACGTCGCGAGCCACGATGCGGCGATCGACGTGACGGCGCTCGCGTCGGTGGTCTCGACCGAGGATGACACCCAGGAGATCGACGGCCACCGCGTGCAGGTCGTGGTCGGCCGGCCGGTCGGCAGCGCCACCAAGGCGAAGTTCTTCGTCGGCACCGTGCCGATCCGGCCGCCGCGGGCCGAGGCCTGGGGCCGGCCGTTCCTCAACGTGCCGGTGTTCGAGCCGCCGGCGATCGACGCGTCGCCGATCGACGGCATCGCCCACATCAACCTCGATCTGGCGCTCGACTATCTCATCGGAGACCTGTTGCGATGAGCGATCAGCGAAACCGCGACGACGACGGGCCGCGTCCGCGCGTCGTCACCATTGAAGGGCCGCCGGTGCCGGAAGCCGAGGGGCTGGCGCCGCGGGTCATCGCGACGACGCAGACCGGGCGGATCGTCCCGGCCGCCCCGGTGGCGCTGCCGCCGCGGCCCGCCGCCGCGCCGCGGCGCCGGATGAGCGGTGTCGCGCGGCTCGGTGTCGCCGGCCTTGCGACCGCCTTCGTGGGCTGGCTCGGCGTCGACGCCTATCAGTGGATCGCGTCGGCCTTCGACTACGGCGCGACGGTCGGCTGGCTCGCGACCGCGGCGGTCGCGGCCGGCGTCGGCGGCGCGGGGCTGATCACGGCGCGCGAGCTGCGCAGTTTCCTCGCGCTCACCAGCGTCGAGGCCACCCAGCGGCGCATCGCGGCGCCGGCCGAGATCATTCCGCCGTCCGACCTCCAGGATGCGATCCGCAGCGTGCTCGCGGTGCTGCCGAAGGACCGCGAGAGCGAGGCGGCGATCGCGGCGTTCCAGCGCAAGGTGCGCGGTCATCATTCGCCGGCGCAGCAGCTGGAGCTGCTGTCGCGCAGCGTACTCGCGCCGTTCGACCGGCGCGCCGAGGCGATCGTCCGCCGCGCCAGCGCGCGCGCCTTCGGCATCACGGCGATCAGCCCGACCGCGGTCACCGACGCGCTGTTTTTCATCGCCTGCGCGGTGCGCATGGTGCGCGAGATCGCCGGCTGCTACGGGCACCGGCCGACCGTGCCGGTGACGGCGCACCTGCTGCGCCGGCTCATGGTCGAGGGCGGCAAGCTCGGCGCCATCGACCTCGCGGCCGCAAGCTTCACCCAGCATATCGCCGGCGCGGTCGCCGAGCGGGTGGCGGCGAACGCCGCCGAGTCGATGTACGCGACGCAGCGCATGGCGCGGCTCGGCCTCGTCGCCATGGAGCTGTGCCGTCCGGTCCCGTTCCGGCCGGACGAGGTGCCCGGCATCATGTCGTCGCTGGTCGGCAATCTGTTCGTCCGCGGCACACCGAGCAATCGCGACGAGCAGATCGCCGATCAAGGCCGGTGAGGCGGCCGGCCTGCGGTCACGCGATGAGCGAGAAGGTGGTGAGCCACGTGGAGCGGCGCCTCAACGAGCGCCTCGACCAGCGCCTGGACCAGCGCCTGGACCAGCGTTTGGACCAGCGTTTGGAACCGCGCTTGGAGCAGCGGCTGGGCGGGGAGGTGTATGCACGCCAGCGGCTCGGAATGGAAAGCGATCATGAGGCGCAGGGTTTCGGCCGGGGACCGCATGTCTTTCGCATCCAGAACTGGTCTTCGATTCCTTTTCTGATCCGCGCCCTGCTCAAGCTGACCGGAACCTATGGGCGCGGCTGCGCCAATGCGGCGCGCGTGCAGGTCAGGCACAACGATCTGCGCTCCACAGCCCTGCCGCCGGCGTTCGACGGCTTCACGCTGCTTCACATCTCCGATTTCCACGCCGACATGAACGACGGCGCGATGCGCCGGCTGGAGGAGATTCTTCCCGGCCTGAGCTATGACCTGTGCGTTCTCACCGGCGATTACCGCGGCGCGATCCACGGTCCGTTCGACGCCGCGATCGCCCGCATGCGGCCGGTGCTGGCCCGCATCAGGCCGCCGATCTACGGCGTGCTCGGCAATCACGACACCATCCGCATGGTGCCCGATCTCGAGGCCATGGGGGTTCGGATGCTGCTCAACGAATGCGCGCCGATCGCGCGCGCGGGCGCAAGCATCTACCTCGCCGGCATCGACGACGCCCATTATTTCCGCGTCGACAACATCGAGAAGGCTGCGTCGGACGTTCCGCGCGGGGCATTCTCGATCCTGCTTTCGCACACCCCGGAGATCTATCGCCAGGCCGCCCACGCGGGCTTCGACCTGCTGCTGAGCGGCCATACCCACGGCGGACAGATATGCCTGCCGGGCGCGATTCCCGTCACGCTCTCCGCGGTGCTGCCGCGCAGGTTCGGGGCCGGCGCGTGGACCTATCGGGCGATGGCCGGCTACACCTCGGTCGGCGCCGGTTCGTCGATCGTGCCGGTGCGGTTCAACTGTCCGCCGGAAATCACCCTGCATCATCTGCGTCGCACGGAAGCGGCGGCCGCTCGATAGGGGCGCGTGGGTGAACTAGATTGTTTGGCGCATATTCTTATCGGCGACCCGGTGCCCACCCCGGATCAAGTCCGGGGCAGGCTTTCGCCGGAATA
>Ga0126379_10002052_pt1 | contig 12614 bp, 9 predicted proteins | sample PanSoiMetPlot_24_FD_92640 | JGI IMG/M metagenome (GOLD analysis project Ga0126379, IMG submission 92640) | Tropical forest soil microbial communities from Panama - MetaG Plot_24 | ecosystem: Environmental > Terrestrial > Soil > Tropical forest > Bulk soil | place: Panama | collected 2016-02-17
CCCGCCCGCGATCCGCGCAGCACCGAGCGGGGCACGATCGCGATCCCCGTGCCGGCGGCGACGCAGGCCAGGATGGCGTGGTACGAACCGAACTCCATGATGCGTTCCGGCACGATGCGGGCGGCGCCGAGCCATGACTCGAGCCGGCGCCGGTACGAGCAGCCGCTCGCGAACGCGATCAGGGTGGTGTGCCCGACATCCCGCGCGCTCCTGATCCGCGAGAGGCGGCGGGGCGTCACCAGCACGAGCTCCTCCCTCCAGACGGGTCGCGCGTCGAGGCCGTCGCCGGTAAATGGCTCGGCGACGAACGCGGCCTCGATCTCGTGGCCGACGACGCGCGCGACCAGCGCGCCCGACGTGCCGGTCGCGAGCTCGATCCGCACATCCGGGTGCGCCCGGTGATACTGCGCGAGGACGGGTGGCAGCCGGATCGCCGCCACGCTGTCGAGCGCGCCGATGTGGAGCGTGCCCCGCGGCGCCCCGCCGCGCAGCGCGGCCTCGGCCTCGGACGACAGGTGCAGGAGCCGATCGGCATACCCGAGCAGGAGCCGGCCCTCGGCCGACAGGATGAGCCGCCCCTTCTCGCGTACGAACAGCGCCGTGCCGAGCCGCGCCTCGAGCTGCTTGACGCGTGTCGTGACGTTCGACTGCACGCGGTGGAGCCGCGCCGCCGCCCGGGTGATGCCGCCGTGCTCGGCCACCGCCTTGAAGATCTCGAGCGCCGCCAGGTCGACATTTCTCATTTCGAGAATGGTTATATCTTCAATATTCATTTCGTGCAATGCCCAGCGGCCGGTACATTCACGGACATGGCCACGCCCCGCGCCGTGTCGGCACCGCGCGCCACCGGGAGCATCGCCGACCGCCCGTCGGCGCCGTCGCCGGAGGCCGTCGCCATGGCCGGCCTGCTGGCTCTCGCGGTCGCGATGGGCATCGGCCGCTTCGCCTTCACGCCGCTCCTGCCGATGATGCAGCGGGACGAGGGGCTTTCCCTCGCGCAGGGCGCCTGGCTCGCCGCCGCGAACTACGCGGGCTATCTGCTCGGGGCGCTGTCCGCGATGCGGGTCCCGATCCGGGCCCCCGTGGCGATTCGCGCCGCGCTGGTCGCGATCGGCGTCGCGACGCTCGGCATGGGCCTGACGCACGAGCTCCTGACCTGGGTCGCGCTGCGGCTGGTGGCCGGCGTCGCCAGCGCGTGGGCGCTCGTGTTCGCCTCGGCGTGGTCGCTGGAGCGCCTCGCGGTCGCCGGCCGCCCGCTGCTGAGCGGGCGCGTGTTCGCCGGTGTCGGCACGGGCATCGCGATCGCCGGCGCCCTGTGCCTCGCGGCAATGCGAGCGGGAGAGAACGCGGCACACGCGTGGCTGGCCATCGGTGCGCTCGCGCTCACCGCGACCGCCTCGATCTGGCGTGTCCTCGCGCCCGGCGCGCGGCGTCCGCTCCGTCCGGGCGCGCGCGACGAAGCCGCGCTCTCGTGGGACGCCGACGCTGCGCGCCTCGTCGCCTGCTATGGCGCCTTCGGGTTCGGCTACATCATCCCCGGGACGTTCCTTCCGGTCATGGCGAGGCAGGCCATCCGCGACCCGCTGATCTTCGGCTGGGCGTGGCCCCTCTTCGGCGCGGCGGCCGCGATCACCCCGTTGCTCGCCGCCGCCCCGACCCGCCGCCTCGGCAACCGGCGCGTCTGGATGCTGAGCCACGTCGCCATGGCCATCGGCGTGCTGCTGCCCGCGTGGTCCCCCGGAATCCCGAGCGTCATGGCCGCCGCGGTGGTCGTCGGCGCGACGTTCATGGTGATCACGCTCACGGCGATGCAGGAGGCGCGCGCGATGGCTGGCGCGCGCGCGACGCGGCTGATGGCGGCGATGACCGCGGCCTTCGCCGTGGGGCAGATCCTGGGACCCGTCTGCGCGAGCTACCTGGCCGACGGCGACGGCCGCTTCGGCCGGGCGCTCCTGCTCGCGAGCGCGGTCTTGCTCGCGAGCGCCTGGCTCCTCCGGCAGCGACGGACGCGGGAAGCGATCGGATAATCGCTGGCGGAAGGTACGTCAGCCGTTCCGATCCGGCGGCAGATTGACACGAGCGCAGAGGTGTCGAAGCCCGCGCGCTGACCCGGAAGCCGACACCGGAGCGCTTCGCGCACCGGCCGGGACCGGCGCGGCACGCCCGCTGAGGCCGGAAAGAGACGGCGCGGCGCGCCTTCGATTGCGGAGCAACAAGAAGCCGGAGTCCCGCCTACCCCGACGCCCAGTCGATCGGCGCGTAGTGCCCGTTCTTCCCGCTGTTGTCGAAGTCGAACGCGTGGTCGCGGAAGCGCGAGCCGGCGCCGCGCGCGGCGGCGAGCCGCCGCGCGGCGAAGTGGCCCACGTTGTCGAGCCAGACCTCCTTGTCGCCCACTCCCGCGATGCCGTCCACCACGACGTCGGCAATGCCCGGGATCGACAGCGTGCGGCGCTTGCCGTCCACACCCACCGCGATCGGCACTGCCTTGGTGGGCAGCCGCGTCGTCATCAACGGCGCGAGCCGGGCGAGCGGACCGCCCGCGAGGCCCGAGACGATCGCCTCGAGCCCTGCCCGCTGGGCCGCGCTCCCTCGCTCGTCGACGTACACGGCGACCGACCAGTTGCCTTCCGCCATCACGCCCGGCGTGTACACGGCGATCGCCGCCGCGAGCCCGCCCAGGTCCGTTCCGCCGTACTCGCCCCGCGCCACTTGCACAGCCACCACGACGTCACAGTGACCTTCCGTCGGACGCGCCTGGGCGCGCGAGAGCAGGCACGGGCAGAGCACCGCGCAGTTGCACGACTCGAAGTACTCCCCGCTGATCCGCCACGCCTGATGTGCCATCAGCCGGCCCTCCTTTCGCCGAGACGATCCAGCAATCGCGATGCTGCCTCCTCGCCCGACCGCACGCAATCGGCGATGCCGACGCCCCGGTACGCCCCGCCGGCCAGGGCCAGGCCGGGATGTCGCGCGACCGCGCGCTCGATGGCGTCGGCGCGCGCCAGATGTCCCACGTGATACTGGGGCATCGCCTTCGGATAGCGTACGACGCGCGTCCAGAGCGGATCCCCCTCTGCGCCCAGCAGCTCCTCGATCTGCGCTCGCGCGAGCCCGACCAGCTCGTCGTCCTCCCGAGCGACGACGGCCTCGTTCAAGGCCCCGCCGGCGAACAGGCGCAGCAGGACGTAGCCGTCGGGTGCCCGCCCGGGATACTTCACGCTCGAGAACGTGCACGCGATGATCGGCCGTCGCTCGGCCGCGGGCACCACGAAGCCGAAGCCGTCGAGCGCATGCCGGATGGCGGCGCGTCGATACGCGAGCGTCACCGTCGCGGACGACGCATACGGAATGCCCTCGAGCAGGAGCGCGAGCGACGGATCGAGATAGCGGAGGATCCGCGCGCTCTGATGCGCCTCGGGCGCCAGGATCACGGCATCGGCGCAGAGCGCGGCGCCGTCGCGCGTGGCGATCTTCCACCCGTCGCCCTCGCGCGCCACCTCCGTCACCCGCTCCTTCAGCCGCACTGCGCCGGCCGGCAGCCTTGCGGCGACGGCGCGGATCAGCTCCTCCATCCCGTCGGCGAAGGTGACGAACAGCGACCATCGGGCGCCGCTCGCACCGGCCGCCTCGGCGGGTGCGCGGCGCCTCGCGCGCCACAGGCCGAGGATCAGGCTCCGCTCGCGACGCTCGAGCTCGGCGAAGCGGGGCATGGTGGCGGCCAGCGACAGCTCGCCCGGGTCCGCGGTGTAGATGCCCGCCACCAGCGGCTGCGCCACGCGCTCGAGCGCTTCGCGGCCGAGCCGCCGCCGCACGAACGCGCCCAGGCTCTCGTCGGCGTCGCCGCCGCGCGGCAACACGAGGTCGAGGCCCATGCGGAGCTTCCCCGGCCAGCTGAACAGGCGCGACGACAGGAACGGGCCGAGGCGGGTCGGCGCGAGGAGCTGAAAGCCGTCCGGCAACGGGTGCAGGCGACCGCGCCACGCGACGTACGTGCGGCGGTGGCGATCGTCCGTCCTGACGAGCCGATCTTCCACGCCGATCCGCCGGCAGAGCGCGAGCGCCCATGGCTTCTCCGACAGGAACGAGTCGGGCCCGCACTCGACGAGGAACCCGTCGCGGCGCTCGGTCTGGATCGTTCCGCCGAGCCGGTCGGCGGCTTCGATCAGCGTGAGCGTGAGCGCATCGCCGCGCTCTCGCGCCAGCTCGGCCGCGCGATGCGCCGCGGCCAGCCCCGCGATGCCCCCGCCGACGACGGCCAGCCTCATGCCTCGAGTCCGCGGGCCATCGCCGCCGTCGAGCCATCGACCGCACGGACCTCACCGGCCGTTGCCGTGCGGCGCGGCCGTCGGAAGCCGACGCTCCACCCGGGCGGAGCAATCGTCGCGCACATCGTCAACGGCACGCGGCGAACCGCTCGCCCGCGTGACATCAGCGACCCAGTGCGCGGCCGACGAGATCGGCGAGCATGGCGATGAACGCCGGATGGTCGTTGGCCGCGGGCGCGCGGTGAAAGCCGAGCCCGAGCTCCTGCGCAAGCGCGCGGGCCTCCACATCCAGGTCGTACAGCACCTCGACGTGGTCGCAGACGAAGCCAATGGGAGCGACGACGACGTCCCGGGCGCCGTCGCGATGGGCGTCGCGGATCGCGTCGCCGACGTCGGGCTCGGTCCACGGATCGCACGGCGAGCCGCTCCGGCTCTGGTAGGCCACCGACCAGTGCGCCTGACCGAGGCGTCCCGCGATCACCCGCGCCGCGCCTTCGAGCTGCAACGCGTAGGGCGAGGCATTGGCCATCGCGAGAGGGATGCTGTGAGCGGAGAAGATGATCCGCGCGGCGGGCCGGCGCTCTGCGGCGATTCCGGCCAGCGATTCCTCCACGCGCTGGGCCATGCCCGCGAGGAACAGCGGATGATCGGCCCAGGGGCGCGAGAACACCACCTCCGGCGCGCCCGACCCGACCTTCTCGCGCGCCCCCGCGACGTCGGCGATGTAGCGATCCCACGACGCCTCCGTCTGGAACGGAGAGAGGATGATCCCGAGCGCCCGGCGGCGTGCGTCGCCTTGCATGACGGAGAGCGTCTCGTGCAGGAACGGGTGCCAGTTGCGCATCCCCACGTAGACGGGCCGTGCCGCGTCCTGGGCGGCCAGCGCGGTCTCGAGTGACGCGGCTTGCCGGCGCGTGAGCTCGCCGAGAGGGGAGCGCCCGCCGATGTGCTGGTAATGCCCCGCGACCTCCTCGAGACGCTCGGCGGGCACCCGGCGTCCCGCTGTCACCGTCTCGAGGAATGGCCGGACGTCGTCCATTCGCTCGGGGCCGCCGAAGGCGATCAGCAGGATGGAATCGAACTCGGTCATCGCGCCATCAGCGCCAGGCGCGGTCATCGCGCGGAAAGCTCGTGGACCATGTCGACGAGCGCGATCACGTGGTCCACCGGCGTCTCCCGGTGGACCCCGTGGCCCAGGTTGAAGATGTGGCCCGGCCGCCGCGCCACCGCGTCGAGAATCCCCTTCGCCGCGCGCCGGATCTCGCTCGTGGACGACAGCAGGATCGCCGGGTCGAGATTGCCCTGCACCGCCACGTCGGGGCCGAGGCGATCCCTCGCGCCGCCGATCTCCACGCGCCAGTCGAGCCCGATCACGTCGCCGCCCGCGGCCTTCATCAGCTCGAGCAGCCCGCCGGTCCCGGTGCCGAAGTGGATCACGGGCGTCCCCGGCGCGAGCGCCGAGATGGCTCGGCGCGAATACGGCAGGACGAACTCGCGGTAGTCGGCGGGCGCGAGCGTGCCCACCCACGAGTCGAAGAGCTGGACGGCCTGCGCGCCGGCCGCGATCTGGCCGTTGACGTAGGCGGCGGTGATGTCGGCGAGCAGCGACATCAGTCCGTCCCACGCCGCGCGCTCCTCGCGCATGAACCGCTTGGTGTGGAGGAAATCGCGCGACGGCCCGCCCTCGATCAGGTACGAGGCCAGCGTGAAGGGCGCGCCGGCGAAGCCGATCAGCGCCACGTGCTCGGACAGGACCTTTCGCACGAGCTTGATCGTCTCGGGCACCGATGGCACCGCCTCGGCGACGTCGAACCGGGGCAGCCGCGCCACGTCGTCCGCGCTCCGCACGGGCCGGCGGATCAGCGGCCCATCGGCCTTCGTGAACTCGAGGCCGGTACCGAGCGGCTCCAGCACCAGCAGGATGTCCGCGAACAGGATCGCCGCGTCGACGCCGAGCCGCTCGACGGGCTGGAGCGTGACCTCCGCGGCGGCCGCCGGGTTCTTGCACAGCTCGAGGAAACCGTGGCGCGCGCGCAGTGCGCGGTACTCGGGCATGTAGCGGCCGGCCTGTCGCATGAGCCACACGGGCGTGAACGCCGTCGGCTGGCGCGCGCAGGCCCGCAGAAACGGGGGAATTTCGGTCATGGCGCTTCGAGCCTACCCGCCGCCGGCTGGCGCCGTCAAGGAAGCGGCGCTATCATCGCCCGGTTGACGACGCCGGACCGGGCGGCGCGCAGTTTCGGCGTCGGCCGCGCGCGGCGTGTGACGGAGCGCGATCATCCCTCCGGCCGGGCGGCCGACGGCCCCGGCCCGAATGGAGAACACGACCATGGCGTTTCTCTCCGGCAAGCAGGCGTTCCTCCAGATCCTGAAGCAGGAAGGCGTCGAGTTCATGTTCGGCAATCCCGGTACGACCGAGCTGCCGCTCATGGACGGGCTCGCGCGCGAGCCCGGCATCCGCTACATCCTGGCGCTCCAGGAATCGGTCGCCATCGCCATGGCCGACGGCTACGCGCAGGCGAGCGGCAAGCTCGCCGCCGTGAACGTCCACACGTCGCCCGGTCTCGGCAACTCCATGGGCATGCTCTACGACGCGACCAAGGCGGGCTCGCCGCTCCTGCTCACCGCTGGGCAACACGACCAGGCGATGAACCTCACCGAGCCGATCCTCTGGTCCGAGCTCACACCCGTCGCGCGACCCTACGTGAAGTGGGCCCACGAGATCACGCGGCTCGAGGATCTGCCGCGCGCAGTGCGGCGCGCTGCGAAGACGGCGATGGCGCATCCGACCGGGCCGGTGTTCATCTCGCTGCCGGTGGACGTGCTCAACGCGGAGCGCGAGCTCGATCTGCTCGCGCCCACCCGCATCGCGCCGCGGACGCGTGGAGATCGCGACGCTGTCGAGGCCGCCGCCGACCTCCTGGCCGCGGCGAAGCGCCCCATCCTCGTCTCCGGTGATGCCGTGGCCCACGGCGACGCGCTCGCCGAGATGGCGGAGGTGGCCGAGCTCCTGGGCGCGCCGGTCTACACCGAGTGCGTGCCGTCGACGTGCTCGTTCCCGTTCACGCACCCCCTGTACCAGGGCGCGTTCCCGCGGCTGGGACCGCCGATCCGCGCGCTCCTGATGCAGCACGACCTGATCTTCTCCGCCGGCGGCGATCTCTTCACGCTGTCGCTGCCGTCCGACGTCGAGCCGATGCCCGAGGGCATGCCGCTGATCCACCTGGACCTCGACCCGTGGGAGATCGGCAAGAACTATCCGGCGAAGGTCGCCATCGCGGGCGACCCGAAGGCGACGCTGCCGGACCTGGCCGAGGCGTTGCGCAGGCGCCTCGCGCCCGCCGCGATCAAGGCGGCGAAGGCGCGGACGGCGGAGCTCGGCGCGGCGATGGACAGGAAACGGCGCGCGCTTCGTGAGCAGGCGGCCGCCGACGCCGGGCGCACGCCGATCTCGCCGCTGTCGCTCGTCGCCGCGGTGGTGGACGCGACGCCGGACGACGCGATCGTCGTCGACGAGACGATCTCCTCCGGCCTCGGCGTCCGCGAGCTGTATCGCTCGAGCGATCCGAAGTCGTTCTACGGGTTGCGCGGGGGCGGCATCGGCTGGGGCTTGCCCGCCGCGCTCGGCATCAAGCTGGCCCAGCCGTCGCGGCCGGTGGTCGCGCTCATCGGCGATGGCAGCGCGATGTACACGAACCAGTCGTTCTGGACCGCCGCGCACGACTCGATCCCCGTGGTCTACGTCATCTTCAACAACGCCTCGTACCGCATCCTGAAGCAACGCACGCTCGCCCTGAAGGGCTTCTCCTTCGAGGACGACCGCTACGTGGCGATGGACCTGGTCAATCCCGCCATCGACTACGTGGGCCTCGCGCGCTCGCTCGGCGTGCCGGGCGAGCTGGTGGAGAAGACGGCGGACGCGGGCCCGGCGTTGAAGCGCGGCCTCGCCTCCGGCGGCCCGTACCTGATCGACGCGCGCATCGACGGGGCGTTCAAGGGGTGATCGCGGGGGGTCCCGCGCGGATGCCGCGCAGATTCGATGGCGCACTCGCTCGGCGCGGGGATGGAGTGCGGACGTGAGCGGACGACTTCGGGACAAGGTCGCGATCGTCACCGGCGCGGGCTCGCGCGGTCCGGGCACCGGCAACGGCAAGGCCGCCGCGATCCTGTTCGCCCGCGAGGGCGCGCGCGTGCTGTGCGTGGACGCCGAGATGGCGCGCGCCCGGGAAACCGTCGAAGCCATCGCCGCGGAAGGCGGCGTCGCGGCGGCCTGGGCCGCGGACGTGACGCGCGCGGCCGATTGCCGGAGCATGGTGGACGCCGCCGTCGAGCACTGGGGCCGGCTCGACATCCTGCACAACAACGTCGGCATCGAGTCGCGCAAGCTGCTCCTCGACACCACCGAGGAGGAGTGGGACCACGTCATGGCCGTCGACCTCAAGTCCATGCTGCTCGCCACGCAGGCCGCCGTGGTCCCGATGATCGAGCGTGGCAGCGGCGCCGTGATCTGCGTCTCCTCGGTCGCCGCGCTGCGCGGCTTCGGGCGCACGGCGTACGCGGTGGCCAAGGCAGGCGTCCTCGGGTTCGTGAAGAGCGTCGCCGCCCAGCTTGGGCCCAAGGGCATCCGCGTGAACGCGATCGCCCCGGGCATGGTGTGGACGCCAATGGTGGCGGACCTGGGGCCCGAGATGCGCGAGCGCCGCCGCAAGGCCAGTCCCCTTGGCACGGAGGGCACGGGCTGGGACGTCGGCTGGGCCGCGGTCTACCTCGCAAGCGACGAGGCCCGCTGGGTCACCGGGCAGACGCTGGTGGTGGACGGCGGCGTGACGCTGACCTCGCGCTGACTCACGCGTCGTTGGCGGCCACGAACAGCCGATTCGTGCGAACCAGTAAGACATGATATCTTACGTGTTGTGAAGTCCGCCACCACTCGCCTCAGCTCCAAGGGGCAAGTCGTCATCCCCGCCAGGCTGCGGGACGCGCTCGGCCTCCGTGCCGGAGAGGAACTCACCGTCGAAGTGATCCTCCCCGAGCAGGCGCTCGTACTGCGCCGGCGCGGCTCCTCAGAGGTGGAGCAGCTCGTCGCTCGCGGGTACCGGTGGTTCGACGAAGAGGACGTCGATCTCGTCGAGGCGCTCCACGAATCGCGGCGGCGAGCGCGTGCCCGAGAACGCCGGCGTCGTTGACGCGGGTGTCGTCCTGACCCGCCTCGACCGCCGGCGCCGGTCGCATCACGAGGTGCTGACGCTGTTCCACCGAAGCGCGCGCGACCGCATCGGCCTTCACATCTCTGTCGTCAATCTGGCCGAGGTGCTTCAGCACTCGCAACGCTATACCGCGGTCACCGGTGTCGACCCGATTCACGTTCTGCACGCGTCCGGGATCGCGATCCACCGCCCGGACGTCGACGTTGCGAAGAGCGCCGCGCTGCTCGGATCTCTCGGCGACGTGTCGCTGGCCGACCGTTTCGCCCTCGCGACGGCAAGCGTCCTCGGGGCCCGACTGCACACGACCGATCGCGTGCTCGCCGACTGGGCGCGTCGGCGGCGCATTCCCGTCACCGTGTACTGACCGCGCAACCGGTGGAGGAGGAGCCGCCGCCCGTCCCCTTGCGCCGCCGCTCGGCCGCGGTATACCGTTTGAGCTGCGCGCCGAGCGCGACCCCACCAGAGCGAGAGGAGTTCTCCCATGACGGAAGGCAGCCAGCTCATCCGCGGGCTCGAGGGCGTCGTCGCCGTCGAGACCCGCCTCTGTGATCTGGACGGCGTGAACGGGCGGCTGGCCTACTGCGGTTACGACATCGACGAGCTGGCGCGCCTGGCCAGCTTCGAGGAGGTGTGCTACCTCCTCTGGCACGGCGAGCTGCCGAGGCCCGGTGAGCTCGACCGCTTCACCGTCGAGCTGATCGCCGCGCGCGCGATCCCCGACGAGCTCGTGCGCGCCTTCGCGCTGATGCCGAAGGACACCGATCCCATGCGCGTCCTGCAGGCCGCGGTGGCGGTCCTCGGCATGCACGACCCCGACGCCACCGACAACTCGCGGGCGGCGAATCGCCGGAAGGCCGCGCGGCTCACCAGCCAGATGGCGACGGCGATCTGCGCGCACCACCGGGTGCGTTCGGGTGAGAAGCCCGTCGAGCCGTCGCGCGATCTGTCCCACGCGGCGAACTTCCTCTACATGCTCACCGGGCAGAAGCCCGCGGCGGTGACGACCCGCGCGTTCGAGGCCAGTCTCACGCTCTATGCCGAGCACGAGGTGAATGCCTCGACCTTCACGACGCGGGTGATCGCCGCGACGCTGTCCGACATGCACTCGGCCGTCGCCGGCGGCGTCGGCGCGCTCAAGGGCACGCTGCACGGCGGCGCGGGCGAGGCGGTGATGCGCACGCTGCTCGAGATCGGGCAGGTCGACAAGGTCGACGCATTCGTCGACCGCGCCTTCGCCGAGAAGCGCCGGCTCATGGGCTTCGGGCATCGTGTGTACACGGGCGGCGATCCGCGTCAGGCGGTGCTCAAGGGGCTGGCCGAGGCCGCGTGCCGGGAATCCGGCCAGGGGCTCTGGTACGACATTGCGGTCGCGCTCCACGCGCGCGTGCAGGGCGTGAAGAAGCTCATCCCCAACGTCGACTTCTACTCGGCGCCGCTCTTCTACTCGATCGGCATCCCGGTGGATCTCTTCACGCCGGTGATCGCGGCGGGCCGCATCGCGGGCTGGGCTGCGAACCTGCTCGAGCAATACGACGACAACCGCCTGATCCGGCCCCGCGCGGACTACAAGGGCGCCGCGCGCCGATCGTTCGCGCCCGTCGACAAGCGGTGACGCCGGCATGGGCCTGAGCCTTGCCCGCAAGCTGATCGATCGCCACCTGGTCTCCGGCAAGCCGATGGCCGGCGAGGAGATCGGGCTCGAGGTCGACCAGGTGCTGCTCACCGACACCAACGGCTCCATGGCGATCCTCCAGTTCGAGGCCATGGGCTTCCCGCGAGTCAAACCGTCGCGCGTGGTGGCCTACATCGACCACAACGTCTACGCGGTGGACTCGCGCAACTCCGACGACCACCGCTACATGGAGACGGCGGCAAAGCGGTACGGTGCGTGGTTCTCCAAGCCCGGCAACGGGATCTGCCACCAGGTGCACTTCGAGTCGTTCAGCGCGCCCGGGCAGTTCCTGCTCGGCACCGACAGCCACACGCCGCTGTGCGGATCGACGGGGATGCTGGCCATCGGCGCCGGCGGGCTGGACGTCGCGGTGGCGATGGGCGGCGGTCCCTACTACCTGCCGATGCCCAAGGTCGTCCGCGTCACGCTCACGGGGCGGCTCCGACCGTGGGTCTCGGCGAAGGACGTGATCCTCGAGCTGCTGCGCCGCTACAGCGTGCGAGGGGGTAGCGGGAAGATCTTCGAGTACGCGGGGCCCGGCGCCGCGTCGCTGTCGCTGCCCCAGCGGGCCACGATCTGCAACATGGGCGCGGAGCTCACGCTCACGACCAGCGTGTTCCCCTCCGACGAGGCGACGCGCGCGTACTTCCGCCTGCTCGGCCGCGAGGCGGAGTGGGCGCCGGTGGCCGCGGATCCCGACGCCGAGTACGACGAGGAGATCGCGCTGGATCTCGGCGCGCTCGAGCCGCTGGTCGCGCTACCGGGCTCGCCGGATCACGTGGTGCCCGTGCGCGAGGTGGCGGGCACGCCGATCGAGCAGGTCGTGGTCGGCTCCTGCACCAACAGCTCGTGGGAGGACATGTGGGCGGTCGCCCACGCGCTGCACGGCCGCCAGGTGGCGTCGACGGTCTCCTTCGTGGTCTTTCCGGGCAGCCATCGCATCCTCGAGGTCATGGCGCGCGAGGGGCTCCTCACCGATCTGCTCGCCGCCGGCGCGAACGTCTCGGAGCCGACGTGCGGTTCCTGCGCGGGCATCGGCCACGTCCCCGCCACCGGCACGAAGAGCCTGCGCGCGTTCAACCGCAACTTCCCGGGCCGCAGCGGCACGGGAGAGGACTCCGTGTACCTGTGCTCGCCGGTGACGGCGGCCGTGTCCGCGGCGACCGGCGTGATCACCGACCCGCGGGAGGCGGGCGCCGCAGCGGACGCGCACTACCCGGCGTCGCTGGCCGCGTCGATGGCCGGCCTCGTGCCGCCCGCCCCGCCGGCCGAGGCGGCGGAGGCGCGCGTGATCAAGGGCCCGAACATCAAGGAGGTGCCGCGCGGACGGCCCGTGCCCGAGAGCGTGAGAGCCCCCGTGCTCATCGCCCTCGGCGACAAGGTGTCGACCGACGACATCTCGCCGTCGGGGACCCAGAGCCTGATGTTTCGCATGAACGTGCCGGCGATCTCGGAGTTCTGCTTCAAGAA
>Ga0126379_10002053_pt1 | contig 12613 bp, 22 predicted proteins | sample PanSoiMetPlot_24_FD_92640 | JGI IMG/M metagenome (GOLD analysis project Ga0126379, IMG submission 92640) | Tropical forest soil microbial communities from Panama - MetaG Plot_24 | ecosystem: Environmental > Terrestrial > Soil > Tropical forest > Bulk soil | place: Panama | collected 2016-02-17
ACTGGTGGGAGCTGGTGATCGCGTTCCTGAGCTGCGATCTGGTGTCGGGCCTGATCGTCGCGTGGTTCACCCTGCGCTTTGCCCGCAAGGGCACCACCCGCGCATGACCACGCCCAGCGCGCCCCACGAGCTGCCACCGGGCTATCCCAGCCCCCTGGGTGTGGTTGGGTGGCCCCACCCACCCAGGCCCTTACAAGCGCGTACAGCGCGTCGTCCCAGGAGGCACCACCATGGACCGTGTCCAAGCGCTGGCCGACCAGCTCGCCCCGGCCCGCGAGGCCGTGGTCGAGCACCCCGTCTACGCCCGGCTGACCAGCCTGCCCGCCGTCCGGGTGTTCATGGAGCACCACGTATTCGCCGTGCTCGACTTCATGACCCTGCTCAAGTCCCTCCAGCGCGACCTGACGTGCACCGCGCTGCCGTGGATCCCGAGGGGCGACCCCGCAACCCGCCGCCTGGTCAACGACATCGTGATGGGCGAGGAGTCCGACCAGCTCGAGAACGGGGTGACCCTGTCGCACTTCGAGCTCTACCTGCTCGGCATGGAGCAGGCCGGAGCGGACACCGGCCCGGCCCGGCAGCTCGTGCGGCTGCTGGCCAAGGGCGCGAGCCCGGTCAGCGCGGTCGGCCGGGCCGGTGCACCCGAGGCCGCGGCCCGGTTCTTCCGCGTGACGTGGAACGTGGCCACCACCGACCCGCTGTGGTGCCGGGCCGCCGTGTTCGCGTTCAGCCGCGAGGAGGTCATCCCGGCCATGTTCGCCCAGGCCGTCGACCAGCTCGACGTGCCCGAGCTGGCCACCTTCCGCGAGTACCTGCGCCGCCACATCGAGCTGGACAGCGACGAGCACGGCCCCGCCGCGCTGGCGATGGTCGAGCAGCTGTGCGGGGAGGCCGGTGCCCGGTGGGTCGCCGCCCGGTCGGCCGCGCTGTGCGCGCTGGACGAGCGCCGGGCGCTGTGGGACGCCGTGGCCGAGGCCATCACCCGCGCCCCTGTCGGGGCCGTCCGCTAGGGTGGTCGCGGGTCAGCCGATGGTCCAGCGTGCTGCCGCCTGTATCCCCCCCGCAGGCGGCAGCCGCATAACGGCTCGCCCGTGGTGGTGTCCTCGGCCCGAGCTGGTGTGAGAGGCTCGGGCATCGGGCCGGTGGGGAGACCGGCCCGCATCCCGCTAAGAGAGGAACACCCTTATGACGCACGTTTCCCGACGCCGGTTCCATGGCCTCGGCCCGGTGCTGGCCGGGCTCGCGGCTGCCGCCCTGGTGGCCACCGCCGCGCCCGCGATGGCTGGCGTGCCCAGCCCGACCCCGAGCCCGACGCAGTTCGGCGGGGATCACCACAAGCTCAGGCTGCTGCCCGAGCAGTTCGACGGCACCATCACCAACCTGGACCCGGCCGGGGACGTGGAGGCGTTCGGCCCGGTGGCCATGCACCTGGGCACCGACTCCAGCTCGGTGTTCCGCGACGTGTTCAGCGACGGCCTGGGCGACACGGTCAACGTCGACCGGGCCGAGCTGCCGCTGCCCGTGGTCGACCTGCGGACCTGCTCGCTGGTCTTCACCCAGCTCGACGCGCCGTGGAACTTCGACGGCGGCACCGGGATCTGGACCGCCGCGACCGGCTCGGGCGTCTTCGACCTGACCGGGCTGGTGAGCTACCGCGAGATCATCAAGAAGCGCTGGGACTGGGACCGGCCCCGCGTGCGCTGCCCGCTGGCGGGCGTCAGCCCGTGGTTCGCCCGCTGGTCGGTCGAGCACAACGGGCGCGGGCTGCCGCGGCCTGTCATCTATGAGTTCGGCTTCCAGGCGACCGGCCTGGCTGCCGTGCCCCGCGTCCGGGTGCCCGAGCCCTGCCCGACCCAGATCAACCACTTCGCGCCCACCGCCAGCCCGTCCCTGACGCGCTGGACTGGCGGGGAGCCGACCTGCGCGCCCACGGCGGCAGCGGCCTAGCCGACAGACCGGAGCCCGCCCGGTGGTGCCATCCGGGCGGGCTCCGTCATGCTCGGCCCTGCGCCCCCGCACGGTGCGGGGCCGAGCGGCCTACGGGTCGGCACCTCCCAGCAGCTCGGCGGCCTCCTCGCGGAGCCGCTCGGCGTGGCGCTCGTGGGCTTCGGCCCGCCTGATGCACTCCAGCGCTTGCAACCTGCGCCGGTAGGCCGGCGGGTCCTCACCCTGCCGGTGGTTGATCCAGTACCCGGCGTCTAGGGAGCCCGCCGCCCCGATCGCGGCCGAGGACACCACCGCTACCGGGGGATCGGTGGAGAGCACCTGGACGTCGGGGTCGGGGTGGGTGGCCAGCAGTTGGGTGCGGGCCTCGGCCACGCTGATGCCCAGCTCCCCGGCCCGCTTGGCCGCGAGCTTGTCCAGCTCGGGGTCGGCCGGGCAGCCCAGGGCCGCGCAGTCGTGCTCACCGGGCATGGTCGGCCCCCAACACTGACCGGACCCGCGACAGCAGGTCGCCCGCCTCGACGGCGGGCAGGTCGATGTCGCGGGGATCCACCCGCAGCAGCACCCGCGCGGCCTCTAGCAGCACGTCCTCGTCCGGGTCGCGGACGATGGCGCTCAGCACGTCGATCCTGGCCGCGAGCTTGGTCACGATGTTCTCGGCCGTGGCCAGGTCGGTCACCGGGCCGAACACCCCGGCCTCCGACCAGTCGGCCTCACCCTGCCCGGCGTGGCGCAGGTAGTGGGCATCGACGTAGAGCCGGTTCGCGGGGGGCACGTAGCCGGGCAGCCTGGCCGCCCGCTGGTGGTCGGTCAGCTGCCCGGCCACCTCGGGCGCTGTCCCGGCCTCGTCCAGCGCGGCCACGGCAGCCCCGAGCAGGGCGTCGGGGATCGTTATCCAGTCACCGGCCATCGTCGCCCCCCTCCCGCTGGTCGGGCACGGGGAACGACACCCCGGCCCGCCGCAAGCTGCCCTGAGCGCTGGCCGAGAACGGCATCTCGGCCTCGACCAGGAACGCGGCCAGCGTCTCGGCCAGCAGCGGGATGCGGCCAGCGGTGACGACCATCTCCTGATGCGGCCGCTCGTCCAGCGGGCTGCTGCCGCTGCCCGCGTCGGGAATCCACATCAGCACGTAGACACCCTCTATCGGCCGCTCGCGGATCAGCTGCTGCCGCAGCTCGTAATGGCCCCTCGGCGGGCGCGGCCCGCCCTGGTTGCCCGGCCTCGGCGGCTCGGCTGGCGCTAGCTCCATTCCGGCCCCCCCATCACCGAGCTGGGCCGCTCCAGCGGCTTGACCCCGAGCAGCAGCTCGACCATCCGGTCCAGGGCCTCCACGATCGCCCCGGCCGGGTGCACCTCGGCCCCCATCGAGGCCAGCAGCTCCTCGACCTTGGGGCCGAACCCCTCGCCCCGCCCGTCCGGGTAGGCGATGAGCTGCTCGGCCGGGGTCTGCGGATCGGCCCGGTACTGCGTGGCCGAGTAGGTGATCTGCTCCCGGTCGACCGCGTACATCATGCGGATCTCGACCCGGGCCGGGTGCCGGTAGAGCTGGTGCTGCGCGCCCATCTGCCGGGCGGTCTGGTGGGCCATGGTGCCGGGCTTGGTCTCCACCCACCAGCCCTCATGCCGGAACGCGACCCCGTACAGCTCCCCATCGGCCTCGGTCCAGGGCGGCGGCTTAAACCCGGTGTGCACCATCGCCTCGCAGAGCTGGCCGAGCACCTCGGGCGGGCGGGCGGCGTCCCACACCACCAGCGGCACGGGCAGCGGGCGCAGCAGCGCCCGCCCCTGTTTCACGTGGAGCCGGTACACCTCGGGCGGCTCGTCCCACTCCCGGCGCTGCTCGATCGTGCGGGCCAGCGCCCTCGATATGGCGTAGTGCTGTCTGCTCACCCGGCACCACCGGCCAGGTGAGCCTCGTAAGCCCGGTTCGCCTCGGCGGGAATGCCCTTGACCGTCGTCAGGCCGGGCCACCCGTTGGCCTGGACCCACGCCAGCCGCGCCCGGTTCTCCGGGGTGCGCGGACCTTGCGGCCCCAAGGTCCTGCCGCGCCTGCCCATGCTCGGGCGCTTGGGCTCGGCCGTGCCCGCCGACAGGTAGCGGCCCAGCACCCGCTCCACCTCGGCCGCGTGCTCGGCCGTCAGGTCCAGCTCGGTCCACTGCCCGTCGAGCCCCACCCGCACCGTGCGGTCGGCCGGGGTCTCGGCCTGCTTCTCAGTCCAGTCCAGGTCGTCGTAAGCGGTGTACTTCTTCACGCTGTCACCAGCTCCCGGCCCTCGCGCTCGGCCATGAGCGCGGCCAGCTCGGCGGGGTCGGTGACCTCCTCGCGCTGCACCTCGGTGCTCTGGCAGTGCTGGCAGCGGTAGCGGTATCTCCGGCCGGCATAAGGCCGGCCGTGCTCGACCGGGGTGAGCTGGTTCTGGAGTTCGTAGATCAGGTCGATGTTGTAGGTCTGGAGCTGCTCGCTGGCCTTGATCGCCAGCTCGGGCCGCTGATATGCCAGGTAGAACCTGTGGTAGCGGTAGACCGTGCCCGAGTGCACCCCCATGGCGTCGGCCATGTCCTTGCGCGTGTACGTGTCGCTGAATGAGTCGATGCACTGCCCGAGCCGCCAGGCGGCGCGCACCGAGTCGTTGCCCGCTCTGACCAGCGAGCGGTATGCCTCCCTCAGCAGGTTCTGGTCGGCGCTGTCGACTGCCCTGCCGGTGATTGGTGCCATTGGTACGTCTCTCCTCTGATGTGGGTCTGCTGCCGATGTGATCATGCCGTCCGGGCCACGGGCTCGGGGTCGGCGTCCTCGGGGTCTTCCCCGATGGGTCTGCGGAGCTTGTCCAGCTCGCGTATGTCGATCTCGATTCTGCGCGGTCCAACGCGGGTCGCGGGCAGCCGGTGCTCGTGCACCCACCGCCGTATGGTGCGCTCAGACACCCGGGCGCGGGCCGCGGCCTCGGCCACGGACAGCCATTGCGGGTCGGGGCTACTGGTCACGGGGCACCCGCCGGCCGGCCACGAACCGGGCCAGGAAGCGGTCGCCCACGAATACCGAGCACTCGCTGGCCCCGTTGAGCGAGAGGGCCTGGGCGCGGTTGACGGCCATGATCGCGCCCATGGCGTCGTCGTCGCGGGGGAAGGTCTCGGCCGGGTGCTCGTCGCCGGGCACCATGAGGCAGTAGCGCACCTCGACCTCGGGCTCGGCGCTCACGCGATCACCCCCATCTGGCGGGCGAACTCGACCACGGTCGGGCTGACGTCGGCCAGCTCGCTGCCCTCGTGGCTGATGAACATGGCCGGGCCGAGCACGATGCCGCCCGTGCGCAGGCCGACCGAGGTGGCCAGCAGCCCGGCCCGCTCGTTGACCGGCAAGAGCAGCTCGTGCCGGGCCGCGTTCACCAGCAGCAGCCACCGGCCGTTCCCGAGGGCCTCGAACTCGCCCTTGACCGTGTCTTGGATGGCCGCGAGCTGCTGCCTGTCTTGGACGGGCAGCCCGGCCTCGGGCAGCCGGGTGAGGGTGGCCGTGCCATCGGGCTGCACGATCAGCGCGAGCGGGCCGGTCGACGGGTCGGGCGCTGGCGCGGCCGGGGGCGGGATCGCCGGGGGCTGCTGTGTGGTCTGTGGATGATCTGTGGACATTGCACGTTCTCCCTGGTTGGGGGCCACTGGTGGCCATGACATGCCACAAATTACCATTGGGTGCCACATCATGCCATGAGGTCGGGGGAAGTGTCTAACCCCGTGCTGGGATTAATTCCCCCGATCCCAAGGGGGCAGGGGAATAAAACCGAGGACGGGTGGGTTGTACCTGGTACAGGTACGACAGCAACACAGACGGGAACCACCCAATGACCACCAGCCAGCCCCACAGCACCGAGGCCCTAGTCGCAGCCGCCATTGAGTTCGAGCGCATGTTCGCAGGGCACACCGCCAGCCTGACCACCCGCGAGCGTGAGCTGATCATCGTGGCCCTGGTCGAGAACCACGAGAGCCGGGTGGCCCGGTGACCACCGACACCACATACGCAGACGTGCCCGCCTATGCCCGCATCAGCCGGAAGAAGAAGGGCGGGAAGGTCGAGTCGATCCCCCTCCAGATCCGCACCCTCGACCGGCTGGCCGGATACCGGGGTGACAGCATCGGCCAGCGGTTCGACGATGGCGGCAAATCAGCGTGGGACCAGAGCGTGACCCGGCCGGGCTGGGAGGCATTCCTGGCCGAGCTGGACACCGGCGCCCACAAGGCCGCCTACAGCTACCACGCCGACAGGCTCAGCCGGAACGGCATGGACACCGAGCGGCTGCTGATCATCGGTGCCCGGTGGGGCATCGTGCTGATCACCCCCGAGGGAATCTACGACCTCGGCAACGATGACCAGCGGGCCATGTTTAGGATGCTGGCCAGCATGACGATCAACCAGAGCGACGCGGGCAGCCGCCGAGCCCGCAACCACAAGGCCGACGCCCGCCGTGCTGGCAACCTGCGGATCGTGTACGGCGGCAGCCCGCCCCTCGGGTTCGCCCAGGGCGAGGATGACTGGCAGGTCGACCCGGCCAGCGCAGCGTGGCTGACCGAGCTGGCCGAGGCCGTGCTGGCCGACCCCGAGCACCGGGTCGAGACCGCCGTGGCCAATGCCCCGGCCATCACCCACCGGGGCCGCCCGGTGAGCGTGAAGATCGCCCGTGCCGCCCTCCAGCGCCCGGCCAGCGCCGGGCTGGTGTGCACCACCGAGGGCGAGATCGTCAGCCGTGCCCCGCAGGGCGGGCCGCTGGAGGAGACCACGTTCAACCGGCTGGCCGTGATGTTCGCCGGCCGCAAGCGGGGCCGCCCGGTGGAGACCGGCCACTACTGGGCCGGGCCGGCACTGAGGTGCGACCGTTGCGGCAACCTGCTGACCGGCGAGGTGGTCAACTACCGGGGCACCGCCCGGCGTTACTACGCCTGCCGGAACCCGCACAAGGCCCTGGGCGTGCTCAAGCCGTGCCGGGGTGTGTCGGTGCTGGCCGAGGACGTGCACGAGCTGCTGGAAGACGCCGTGATGGTGTGGGCCGCGACCCCCGGTGCCAAGGCCGCGGCAGCCCGCGCCCCCGAGGTCGGGGAGCGCCGGGCCGAGCTGGACGCCCTGGTCGGGGACCTGGCCGAGCAGCTGGCCGACCTGGACACCAAGCGGCTGAGGATGCCCACCGCCAGCAGCCGCGCCCGGTATGCCGCCCTGGCCACCGAGGCCGAGGGCATGATCGCCCAGGCCGAGGCCGAGCTGGCCGAGCTGGCCAAGGTCGAGGCCGAGGGCGGGGTGCCCGTGGTGGTCGACTGGGCCAGCCTGAACCCGGCCGAGCGGTTCCGGGTGGTGGCCGAGGCCGTGCAGACCCCGATCCGGGTGAAGCCGGGCCGGGGCGGGAACGGTGCCCCGAGCGTGGCCGACCGGATCGACCTGGTGCCCGTGGACTGGGCCGCGTGAGCCCAGCGCGCCACAGCGGCCTGTAAGCCGCTGGCCCCCACGGGCCACCCAACCACACCCACCCGCCCCCGGCAGAGCCCACAGCAGGACTGTGGAGCTGGGAGGCGGGTGTTCCGGCTGATGTCACTGTGAGGGTTGACACCAACCGGGCCGGGGGAGTAGACCTGTCTCTTGCGCTCCCCAAGCGGGGCGCAGCGATGCACCCCCGAGGCGCGTACCCGGACGCGCTGACGATACAGAAATATCCGGAGACCTGAGCGCCCGCCAGGGGCGCGATGACGTGGACTTCCCTGGTCAGCCCGCATCGCTGACCGGCTGACGACCAGGGAGTCCCCCCATGCTCTACGACGGAGCCAAGCTCCGGGCCTGGCGGCTGGCCGCTGGGCTCACCGTGACCGAGGGCGCTGCCGCCCTCGGCCTGTCTTACCCGCGGCTACTCAAGCTGGAGAACGGCCACGCCCCCGACATCACCCTCGGGCTGCTCACCCGGCTGGCCAACCACTACGGCCACGACGTGGCCGAGCTGCTGCCCGCTCGGGCCGCGTCGTGAAGCCCGAGGACCGGGCCGCCGCGCTGGCCCGGTATGAAGCCAGGGCCGCCGCCCAGGGCGAGGCCGGGGAATTGCACGTGCATCGCTGGGCCGGCCTATTCGACGCAATCCGGCACCGGCAGGCCCGGGACATAGCACGGGGTATTTCGCGCCCCGAAAGTGAAAAGCGACCCCCGGTATCACACCCGGATCACGACGAGAGTAACGTTCGGCCGTCTGCGCATGTCAGCGGGGTGACCGGCAGATGACGATCCAGCGACGGCGGGCCGGGAGCGGCCACGCCTATTACGTCGACGGGGAGAAAGTCCCCGGCGTGACGACGATTCTCAAAGTGCTGCCGCTAAACCTGGCCGACTGGGCGGCCCGGTGCGCGGCCGATTACGCCCTCGATCATTGGGACGAGCTGTGCGACGCCAAGCCATCGGAGCGGCACGACCTGCTCCGGTATGCCCGGCTCAAGGTCAAGGACGCCGCCGCCCGGCGCGGGACCGAGGTCCACGCCCTGGCCGACGCCCTCACTCAGCCGCTGGCTGAGGGCGAGGAGCCGCCGAGGGTGCCGCCCGAGCTGGTCGGCCACGTCGAGGCGTACGGCCGCTGGCTCGACCAGATCCAGCCCGCCGTGCTGGCCAACGAGCTGGTCGTGGCGTCCCGCACGTTCAGGTTTTGCGGGACGGCGGACCTTGTCGCTGACCTGCCCGAGCTGCTGTGCGACTTCCAGGTGATCCCGCCCGCCCGGTGGCTGCTGGAGCTCAAGACCACGGCCTCGGGAGTGTGGCCCGAAAGCGCCCTCCAGGCCACGGCCTACCGGCACGCCGAGATGTACGTGCACCCCGAGCACCCCGACGTCGAGCAGCCCATGGACCTGCTCGGCATCGAGCGGGCCGGCGTGGTCTGGATCAAGTCCGACTCGTGCGAGCTGCACCCCGTCGACACCAGCCCCGAGCTGTGGGAGTTCTTCCGTCACTGCCGGTGGATGTTCGACCGGATGGAGTACGACCGCGGCAACGTCAAGCTGCCCGGCCACTGGCTCAGCCCGGTGGCCACCACGGGCGAGCTGGTCGCCAACTACTGAGCCCCTGGGCGGGCACGCGCCCCAACGCGGCCCGCCCTCCCGACCCCCGATTCACCGCATTGAATGGAGGATCAAGAATGAAAACCACCATAGCGGCTCGGCGGCCCCGAGACCGGGCAAGCCACGCCTCACGGGCCGCGTGATGGGCCGCCCGGCTGAGAACTTCGACCACGGCGTTATATCCCTGCGCGCCTGGGCGGCCGAGGCAGAGGCCGCCGCGGGGATCGCCAAGGCGCTAGCCGGGACGGCCTTCGTGCCCGAGCAGCTCAGGCGCTACACCAACCCGGACGCGCCCCCGGCCAAGCGGGTGCTGGACTACGACGGCACGGTGGCCACCGTGAGCGCCGTGCTGCTGGCCGGCCAAGAGCTGGGCTTCGGCCCGATGGCCTCGCTGCGGTCGATCACCCTGATCAAGGGCACGGTCGCGCTGTACGCCCTGGCCGCCAGGGCGCTGCTGCTCCAGGCCGGGCACGAAATCGTGGTGAAGGAGTCGACCAGCCAGCGCGCCGTGGTGGTCGGGCGGCGGGCGGGCGGGGAGTGGCAGACCGTCACCTGGGATCTGGACCGAGCCCGCACGGCCAAGCTGTTCCCCGGCGGCGAGTACTCCAACTGGCGCACGCAGACCAAGGCGATGCTGGTGGCCCGCGCCACCGCCGAGGTCGCCCGGTGGATCGCGGCCGACGCCATGCTCGGGCTGCCGGTGATGGCCGAGGAGCTGGAGCTGAACAGCGACGGCGTGGTGCCCGCGCTCGACCCCGACGCCGCCGCCACCGTCGACGCCAAGGCCATCGAGCCGCCCAAGACCGTCAAGAGGCGCGCAGCACCCGCACGGGTGGCATTGCCCGCCGCGACGATGCCGCCCGCGCCAGAGCCCGCACAGCCCGCTCCAGCCGAACCACAGCGGGTCGAGCCCCGGCTGACGCCAGCCCAGCGGAACCGGATCCACGCCGGGCTCCGCGACATCGGGGCCGGCACCCGCGACCAGGGCCTCGCCCTGCTCGGCGCGTGGGTCGGCCACCCGGTCGAGTCCACCAACCACCTGACGCCCGAGGACGCCACGGTGGTGATCGACCGGCTCGACGCCCTGCTGCACGCCCGCGCCACCGACCGGGGCGAGGACCAGCCACCCGAGGAGGAGGTGCCGCCCGATGCGGAACCTGACTGAGGACGAGCTGGCCGGCATCGAGCAGCGAGCCGAGCTGTGCTTCCGCTACGGCGACACCAGCGCCCTGCGCGCCGAGGACGTGGCCGCGCTGCTCAAAGAGGTCCGCTGGCTGACCGAGCAGCACCGCCACATGATCGCCCTCTACCGGCAGACCCACACCCGGCTGGTCGAGCACATCGCCGCCTACTCGGGCGGCTCGATCCCCGCCGACGACCTCGGCCCCGGCGAGGTCGAGTTTCCGTGAAACATCGCCGCGCCCGGATCACCGGCCCGCCAGGCGGGCGGTCATCGTTCGCCCGCATGGTGCGGGCCGAGCTGCTGGCCGCGGCCGACCTGATCGAACCACGCCACGGGCTGCCCGAGCTGCGCGCCCGGCTGCTCGCTACCGGACCAGGAGCCCCCATGATCAGCACGTCTGAGATGACCTTCCACCGCTGCCCCGGCCCCGGCTGCCGCGCCCAGGTGCCCGACAAGTTCCTGGCCTGCCCGCCGCACTGGGCCATGGTGCCCGGCGTCGTGCAGCAAGCGGTCTACGCCGCCCTGCGCGACTACGGCCTCGGCAGCGCCCAGCTCCGAGCGGCCCACCGGGCCGCGATCGACCACATGAGCGACCTGGAGGACCCGACCCATGCCTGACGTCAAGAGCCTGGCCATGCTGCCCAAGGGCGAGGCCAACGGCCTGTCCGCGATAGCCGACGACCTGATCAAGGAGCCCAACCGGCTGCGCGCCGCCCTGGTGGTCTTCGACTGCAAGCGCGGGACCGAGGACTACGACGTGCACGACACCGTGATCACGGTGCGGGTGCGGCGGGTCGAGCTGGTGCTGGCCCAAGACCTGGACGCGGTAGAGCAGATGATCCGCCGCGCCCTGGAGTTCCGCTCCGGCCAGCAGGTGCTCGACCTGGAGCTAGAGGACGAGATCCGAAAGGCGTTCGACGACATGGCCCAGCCCGACAGCCCGGTCGACCCCGACGAGCCCGAGGGAGGCAAGAAGTGACCACCCGCACCGGGCTGCCGCCCGACCCGCTGGCGATGGCGCGGAACCTGCTCGGCGGGATCACCCGGCTGGCCGAGACGATCGACGCCGACCCGCTGGCCCCGCCCGCCCTCGGCGCGCAGGGCATGGCCTCGGCGCAGATGGCCGGGATGCTCGCGCTCGTCTCGATAGCCGAGGATCTGCACATCATCACCCGCGTCCTGCTCAAGGCCGACCGCGACCTGGACGACCCGCCCGACCAGGAGGAGCCGTGACCGGATGGCAGCTCATCGCGGTCTGGGCCATGCTCGCGGTCGGCACGTTCGGGATCCCGGCCTACTTCATCGGCTGGTGGAATGGGCGCCGCTGCCTGCGCGCCGTGCTGGACACCACGCGGCTGCGCCCGGTCGTGGTCCACGAGGTGCGCATCGTCTCAGCGGACACCGCTCCCACCATGCCGCTCAGCCGCGCCGTCGAGCCCCCGCTGCTGTGGTCTGAGCAGCGGCAGGCCATCGACGCCCACGAGCGCGAGGTCCGCGCCATGATCGAGGCCGCGGCCGAGCACCTCCCCGCGTGGGCCAGGCAGTGAGCCAGGCCAAGGGCAAGCGGGCGGCCGGGTGGGTCGCGGCCTACCTGCGCGGCTGGTATCCCTCGGCCGAGAAGCCGGGTTCCAGCTCACTTCCAGGCCGCGACGTGCTCGGCACGCCAGGGCTGGCGGTCGAGGTCAAGACCGGCGTTGAATGGCGGTCTAAGTGGGTCGACCAGGCGAACGGGTACGCCGCGCCCGGCGAGCTGGCCGTGATCTTCTACCTGCCGCCCGGCTGCGGCGAGCGGGACATCGGCCACGCGCTGGCCGTGCTCCCGATCCACCAGCTGATGCCGCTGCTCGTCGCGGCCGGGTACGCGCCCGAGCCCGAGGAGGTCAGCTGATGGCCTGGTTCCGCGTCGATGACTCGTTCCAGGGGCACCCGAAAGCGGTCGGCATATCGAACGACAGCCTGGCCACCTGGACGCGGGGCGGGCAGTGGTGCGCGTGGCAGCTCACTGACGGCGTGTTCCAGCGGGCGCAGATCGCCGGGTTCGCCGCCGACGCCGTGGACCCCGATGCGGTCGAGCGCGACCTGGTGCACCGCCGCCTGTGGGAGGCCGGCCCCGAGCCCGGCACGCTTCAGTTCCACGACTGGGAGGACTGGCAGCCGACCCGCGAGCAGGTGATCACCCGCCGCAAGGCCGACGCCAAGCGCAAGGCCGAGGCCCGCGCCCGCAAGGACTCCGCACGGACTCCCCCCGTGACTCCCCCCGTGACAGGCCCGGCCGCGTCCCGCCGTGAGTCCGGTGGGAGTCCCGCCGTGACTCCGCACGGAATCCGTGGAGAGTCCGCGCTACCCGACCCGACCCGACCAAGTCATAAAGAAGACATCGTCCGTACGACCCGTACAGGTAGTGGAGCGGACTCCGA
>Ga0126379_10002055_pt1 | contig 12611 bp, 14 predicted proteins | sample PanSoiMetPlot_24_FD_92640 | JGI IMG/M metagenome (GOLD analysis project Ga0126379, IMG submission 92640) | Tropical forest soil microbial communities from Panama - MetaG Plot_24 | ecosystem: Environmental > Terrestrial > Soil > Tropical forest > Bulk soil | place: Panama | collected 2016-02-17
CCGCAGGGCATCTTCCCGGCGCGCCGTCGCCAGCGCGAGCTCTCGCGGTGAAGCCCGTGCCGCCCTCGGCGAGCGCCCGCGCGGCGTAGCCGTAGACCGCGACCGTGCCGGCCCTGTTCGAAGCCCGTGGCGTCACGAAGCGATTCGGCGGACTCACGGCGCTTCACGACGTGGACTTCGCCGTCGATCGGGGCATCGCGTCGATCATCGGGCCGAACGGTGCCGGCAAGACGACGCTCTTCAACATCTTCACCGGCCTCTACGCCGCCGACGAGGGCAGCGTGACCTTCCGCGACCGGTCGCTGCTCGGTCTGCGCCCCGATCAGATCACGGCGCTCGGAATCTGCCGCACGTTTCAGAACATCCGGCTCTTCGCGAACATGACCGCGATCGAGAACGTGCTGGTCGGTATGAATGCACGGATCGCGCTCCGCCTGTGGGACGTCCTGGCGCGCAGCCCCGGCTTCCGCCGGACCGAAGCCGAGCTGGCCTCGCGCGCGGTCGCCCTGCTCGACCGCGTTGGGCTGCAGGCCACCGCCAACGTCGTCGCGCGCAACCTGCCGTACGGCGACCGGCGAAGGCTCGAACTCGCCCGTGCCCTCGCGTCCGAGCCGGCGCTCCTGCTCCTCGACGAGCCGACCGCCGGCATGACCCAGGGCGAAGCGTCCGCCCTGATGCACCTCTTGAGGAACCTCGTCGCCGACCTGGGCCTCGCCATCATCCTGATCGAGCACAACATGCGCGTGGTCATGGAGGTCTCCGACCGGGTCACCGTGCTGGATCACGGCGAGAAGATCGCCGAGGGGCCGCCGCGCGAGGTCCAGAGCAACGCGCGCGTGATCGAGGCCTACCTCGGCCAGCGCGGGGCTGGTCCGAGGGCGAGACCGCGTGCTTAAGGTCGAGTCGCTCGACGTCGCGTACGGCGAGATTCGGGCGCTCAAGGGCGTGGGGCTCGAGGTGGGGCAGGGCGAGATCGTCACCATCCTCGGGAACAACGGCGCCGGCAAGACGACCACGCTCAAGACGATCTCCGGGCTGCTCCATCCGACCCGCGGCACCATCACGCTCGAGGACCAATCGCTCCTCGACGTGCCGCCGCACGCGATCGTCTCCCGGGGAGTCGCGCACGTGCCCGAGGGACGGCGGATCTTCAACCGCCTGACGGTCCGCGAGAACCTCATGATGGGCGCCTACCTCAGGAGCGACGCGGGCATCACCGCCGACCTCGAGCGGGTCTTCGGATTGTTCCCGCGGCTGGCCGAGCGGCTCACCCAGGTCGCCGGCACCTTGTCCGGGGGCGAGCAGCAGATGCTCGCGATCGGGCGCGCGCTCATGGCGAACCCGCGGCTGCTGCTGCTGGACGAGCCGAGCATGGGGCTCGCACCCGTTCTCGTGGAGCAGATCTTCGACACGATCACCGATATCAATCACCAGGGGATGACGATCCTCCTGGTCGAGCAGAACGCTGCGATGGCGCTTTCCATCGCTCACCGGGGCTACGTGCTCGAAACTGGCGCCATCGCGCTCGCGGGAACCGCGGCCGAGCTGTCTGAGAACTCCGATGTGCGGAGGGCGTATCTGGGCGAATAGCCCGGTCGCAGAGGGAGGAAGTCATGATCGGCGAGGGCCTGCACTTCGAGCAGCACGAGATCGGCGCCGTCTTCCGCACGCTCGGCCGGACCGTGTCGGAGACGGACATCGTCTCCTTCGTCAACCTGTGCGGCTTCACGGAGCCGCTCTTCATGGACATGGAGTACGTCGCGCGGGAGTCGGTGTTCAAGCGGCGCGCGGCGCCCGGCGCCTTGACGTTCGCCCTCTCCGAAGGTCTGGTCATGCAGACCGGGCTGATCCACGGCACGGGCATGGCCTATCCCGGCGGCGAGATCCGCGCGACGGCGCCGGTGCTCGAGGGCGACACACTCACCGTGGAGGTGGAGGTGGCCGACAAGCGTGAGACGAAGGAGCCCGACCGTGGCATCGTCACGTACCGCCACCGTGTCCTGAACCAGCGCGGCGAGCTCGTGCTGGAAGCCCGTTCAGCGGATGATCCGCCGCAAGGCCCATTGAACGGGCGGGAGGCTCGGGCGGCCGCCACGCTCGCGTACAATCGTGGCAAGGTCCGGATGCTCGGAGCGGAGGTGGGCCGGTGAGGGGAAGAATCGTCCAGATCAGCATCTCTCTCGGCGGTGTCCCGAAGACGGCGGTGCCCGAGGCGCGCGTCACGGCCCTGGGGCTGGACGGCGACGCCCATCGCGACAGAAAGCACCGCGGCGGGCCCGAGCGGGCCGTGCGCCTCTACACGATGGAGGCGATCGCGCGCCTTCGCGTCGAGGGGCATGACATCGTGCCCGGCGCTATCGGCGAGAACGTCACGGTCGAAGGGCTGGACTGGTCGGCGGTCGTCCCGGAATGCCACGTCCTGCTCGGAAAGTCGGTGCTCCTCCAAGTGACTCGATACACGAGCCCCTGCGTGAACATCAATCGCTCCTTCAAGGAAGGGTACTTCACCCGCGTGTCCCAGAGGCGCCATCCCGGCTGGAGCCGCGTGTACGCCCGCGTCCTGACGGAGGGCTCGATCAATCACGGTGACCCAGTGCGTCTCTTGGACGAGGTCGAGGCCGGCGAGGTAACCGCCGCCGCGGCAAGGTGAAACGGCGCGCCGAAGTTCTCATCATCGGAGGAGGCGTCACGGGCGCCTCGATCGCCTTCCACCTGGCCGCGCTGGGTGTGCGTGATGTCCTTCTGCTCGAGCGCACGTTCCTCGCCGCCGGCGGCACCGGCCGATCGGTCGGTATCGTCCGCCAACTCTACCCCACGCCAGAGACCAGCCAGATGGTCGTGAGGTCGCTCACCGCCTTTCGCGGTTTCCGCGATGTTGTCGGAAGCGAGTCGGGCTACGTCGGCTGTGGCGTGGTGATAGGTGTCTCCTCCGCAATGCGCGCCAAGCTCGAGGAGACCGTCCGGCTCCAGCGTCGGTTCGGCGTTCGCGCCGAGATACTGGAGCCGCGCGAGCTTACGCGCGTCGAGCCCCGGATCAATGACGAAAATCTCGGAGCCATCGTCTACGAGCCCGACTCCGGATATGGCGACCCCACTGCGGTCACGACCGGCTACGCCGAGGCGGCGCGGCGGCGCGGCGTCCGCATCGAGCAGGGTGTCGAGGTGGTGGCGATCCGTACGACGGGCGACCACGTGACGGGCGTCGAGACCGCCGCGGGCGAGCGCGTGGACGCGCCGGTCGTCGTCAACGCGGCAGGCCTCTGGTCTAGAGCCGTCGCGCAGCTGGCCGGGGTCGTGCTCCCGATCGTCATCGGACGCCATCCCGTCTTCGTCGTCGAGCGCAACGCCGCCTTCGGGGGACCGCACCTCGTCTACCTCGATCTTGCCGGCGGCAGCTACGTGCGTCCCGAGACGGGCGGTCTCACCCTGACCGGGTCTCTCACCGACGACGAGACGCAGCATCCGATGGAGCCCGACCAGCTCGGCGGCGACGTGGGCCTCGACGAAGCGATGGCAGTCCTCGAGCGCGCCGCCCGCGCGATCCCGCGACTGGTCGAGGCGCGTTACCGCCGTGGCTGGGCAGGCGCCTTCGACATCACGCCCGACTGGATGCCGATCCTCGACGAGTCGCCGGTCCGCGGCTTCTGGATCGCGACCGGCATGAGCGGGCACGGGTTCAAGCTCTCGCCCGCGGTGGGGGAAATGATGGCGGCGCTGATTTCCGGGGCGACGCCGCCCGTGAACCCGGCGCCGTTCGCGTTCGGACGCTTCACCGCGAAGGATCCGAGCGGAACTTTCGTGACTTCCTATCTCGGCTGAGGCTCAGGAGCAGGCCAGCGGTAGTTCGACCACGAACGTCGTGCCCGTGCCCTCGATACTCTCGGCGCGGATGCGACCTCCGTAGGCCTCGACGAGGCTCCTGGTGATGGCACGTCCCAGACCGGTGCCGGCGATCGCCTTCGTCGCCTTGCTCCTCACCCGGTAGAACTTGTCGAACACCTGAGGCAGGTCGCGGGCGGGGATGCCGATTCCCGTGTCGATCACCCGGATGGTCACCGTCCCGGTCCGATTGTCGTCGTGAGAAGCCGCTGCCGCGACAGCCGCCCGCCTGCCGGCTGGCGTGTACTTGACGCCGTTGTCGACGAGGTTGATCACCACCTGGCGGATCCGGGTTGGGATTCGTCTCCTCCGGCAGCTCGGTCGTGGAGCTCGATACTCTTCGCCTCGGCACGAGGCCTCACGAGGCGGAGCGCCTCACCGATCGCCGGAATCAGATCCATCGGCTCGCGGGCCGCGTCGAGCCCGGCCTCAATCTTGCCGAGGTCGAGCAGTCCGTGACGAGGTCCGCCATGTGCTGGGCGGCGTCCCGGATGTCCTGACAGCGTGTCGCGTGGTTCTCGTCCCCCGGTCCCGCCATCCGCATCAGGTCCGCCATGCCGGCGATGACGGTGATGGGGCCCTTGAGGTCATGCGAGACGGTGTTGACGAAGTCGTTCTTCATCTGCTCGAGATTCTTGAGCAGGTGATATCGCGGAGGAGCGCAGCCAGCCCGACCGGTTCACCGAAGGGCGTCGTCACCGCTACGAGGCTCGCCTGGGCAGTCCGTCCGTCCGGCAACGGCAGCTCGAAGATCCCGGGACGCCCCGCCGCGAACAGGCCGCGCAGCGGCTCGTGGTCCACGACATCGAGGAGCGGTCGGCCCGCGATCGCGTCGGGGAGCGCATTGGCGGTGCTGGCCAGCACCGCGCCCAGGGTGCTGCGCTCGTCGGCGGCTTTAGAAGGGATCGGTGCGCTCGAGCTTCTCGCTCGCCGCGCGGTGAGTGCCGAACAGCGTCAACTTGCTGTGAGGGGGTGATGGACAGTTCGGCAAGAGGCTGACCATTGGTGTCATCTCTGTCAGCGCGCTCCGGCACGGGCCAGAGGCCCGGCTGGAATGTTCAGGGGAGGATTCCCATCGGATCAGGTACTTGTGTCTCGCCCGACTCGATCATCGAGAGTCAGGTGGCCGCCCTTCGAAGCTCGCGCCTGGCGCATCCCTTGCAAGTCCGGCTGGAGGATTCGACCAGGGGCAGCGGGCCGTCGTGTGCGGATTGTTCTGGGACCCGCGCGTCAAAGAGTTCGCCCTTTCCTCTTCGAGCCGCACGCCGTATTCGGGCGATGTGCTCGCGGCGAACGCATCGGATTGACGGTCGTGACCATGGAGGGCCGCAGCTGAACGACAGGGACTCTTTCGAGACGGACGAACGTATTCGCGACGAGCGGGCGCGACACCAGCATTCTGCGGAGGAGAAACAGAGTCGGCATCAGGATCGCCTGGCGGAGGAATACGAGCGTCACTATTCCGACCCGCTCAGCATGGCGTATCGTCTGCGGTTCTTCAACGAGCCGATGATGGCGGGGATCGACCTGAGGGGGCAGAGGGTGCTCGATGCCATGTGCGGGGGTGGTCAGATGACCGGCTACCTGCTGGGCGGCGGCGCCAGGGTGACTGGGCTCGATATTTCCGAAGAAGCCATCGAGCACTTCCGGAAGAACTGTCCCCAGGCCCAAGCGGTGCTCGGGTCCATTCTCGATACCGGACTGGAGGACGACTCGTACGACTGTGTGACCGTAGTGGGCGGCCTGCATCACGTCCACCCACACGTCAACGCCGCGATCGACGAGGTCTATCGCATTCTGAGACCGGGGGGATATTTCTGCTTCATGGAGCCCCATTCGGGTTCTGTTCCCGATATCGTCCGAAGGATTTGGTACAGGGTGGATCGACGCATGTTCGAAGACAACGAGCAAGCCATCGACGTGCCGGAGATCCAGACACAGAACGCGGATCGCTTCGAGTTCCTGATCATGCGGTATGGAGGAAGCATCGGGTATCTCCTCGTGCTGAACTCGCTTGTCTTCAGGATCCCGCTCGGCTGGAAGCGACACTATTCTCCGTTGTGCATGGGACTGGAGGAGGCGCTTGGCAGGGTCCAGGGTCCACGGTTCTCGTGTTTCGTTGTCGGCCAGTGGCGCAAACGGGGGGCCGGTGGACAGATAGGTGACAAGGTCCGCCGATGATCGCGGCAGGGCCACTGTGATCGCGCGAATCGACCAGGCGCACCCGGCCCTCATCTACGGATCGCTCTTGATCCTGATGGCGGCTGTCTTCGTTCCGGTCTCGCTCTTCCGGCTCGTCGACGGCGACGAGGGCACCTACCTGCTCGTCTCGCGACTCGTGGCGGACGGCCAGGTCCCGTACCACGACTTCTTCTATCCACAGATGTTCCTGCTTCCGTACGTCTACGGCGGCTGGATGAAGCTCGTCGGCTACTCCTGGTACGCGGCCCGCCTGCTCTCCGCGTGCTTCTCGATCGCCCTGGGCCTCCTCCTCTACCGCCAGGTGGCCCACCTGGCAGGCGCGCGGACGTGGGGCATCCTCGCCGCGGGGCTCTTCACCTTCAGCAGCCTCGCCTTTGGCTGGTACCCCCTCATCAAGACGTTTGTCCTCCCGACGCTTCTGCTCTTCGCAGCGTACGCCGTCCTCTCGACCCGGTCGCGCTGGAAGTGGGTCGCGAGCGGCTTCCTGTTCGGGCTCTCCGTCGCCTGCCGCGTGTATGTGATCGGCGTCGTGCCAGCGTTTCTCCTCGAGATGTATTACACCGAGCGCGACTATCGCGCGCGCCTCTGGCAGCTCGCGCGCTTCACGATCGGGGGAGTCGTCGCCCTGATGCCGGCGGAGCTCTTGTTCCTCATCGACCCCGCGACCTTCGCCTTCAACATCGTCGGTGCCCAACTCGTCCGCACGACCTATCAGACGATGAGCTGGTGGGACCAGAAGACCCACTTCCCCTTGGCGTTGGTCGCCATCCGGTTCGCCGAGGGCGTGACGAGCTTCCAGTTCCTCCTCGTCTTCCTCGTCAACCTCGCCTCCTGGGTCTCGAGCGCGCTCACGCGCGAGCGGCTATCTCTGGTCTCTACCACCGCCCTTCTCTTGACCCTGGCGAGCTTCGTCCCCACGCCCGTCTACACGCAGTACTTTTGTATGCCCCTGCCGTTTCTGCTCGTGAACGGCGTCGTATTCCTGGCGACGCTCACCCGCGAGGCTTCCGGTCCGCGGCTCCGGCACCTCGTCGCATCGCTCGCCGTCGTCTACGTTCTCGTCTCGCCGCTCGACCTCTACCGTTACACGATCGGCGGGGACCTCGTTCCGGGGGTCACCAGCAAAGCCGATGTCATCAACTGGAAGCTGCCCACGATCCGGGCCGTGGGCCAGGCAATCGACCGGGAGGTCCACGCCGACCGGCCCATCGCCATGAGTTTCTGGCCGGGATACTTCGTGGAGACGAAGGCCGCGATCGTCCCCGGCATGGAGAACCACTTCGCGCTGATGTTCTCCGGTCGCGTGAACCCGCGCGAGGCCGCCCAGTTCAAGCTGATGTCGTATCCGGAGTTGGCCCTCCACCTCCGGAGCCACACGACCGACGTCATCGTCGTCGGCAACTGGATGAGCTGGACCCCAAACAGTCCATGGATCCGGAGCCAGATCGTGGAGAACGGCTACGTCATGAAGGACAAGATCGCCGGCGCGGAGATCTATACCCTTCCGATCAACGGGAACCGATGAACGGCTCGGACACGACGCCAGTCTCGGTGATCCTGCCGGTCCTCAACGAGGAGGACAATCTCGAGCCGCTCCACGAGCGACTGACCGAGGCGCTCGAGTCGTTGGGGCGCGACTACGAGGTGATCTACGTCGACGACGGCTCGACCGACGGCTCGTGGGAAATACTGAAGAAGATCGCTGCCCGCGACCGGCACATTCGGCTGCTGCGCCTTCGGCGGAACTTCGGCCAGACCCCGGCGCTGGCCGCCGGCTTCGCCCACTCGCGGCATCCGATTGTCGTCACGCTCGACGCTGACCTCCAGAACGATCCCGACGACATCCCCCGGCTCGTGGAGAGGCTCGGCGATTCTCACGACGTCGTGTCGGGCTGGCGGCGTCATCGGAGAGACCCTTGGCTGACGCGCCTGCTGCCGTCGCACATCGCGAACTTCCTCATTCGCAAGGTCATCGGAGTGCCGCTCCACGACTTCGGCTGTACCCTCAAGGCCTACCGACGCGAGGTCGTGCAGGACCTGAGCCTCTATGGTGAGATGCACCGCTTTCTCCCCGTGCTGGCGACCTGGGTGGGCGGGCGCGTCACCGAACTCGAGGTCGCGCACAACCCACGCACGCGCGGCACCTCCAAGTACGGTCTCTTGCGGACCTACAAGGTCCTCGTCGACCTGATCACCCTCAAGCTCATCGGTGACTTCCAGTCGCGGCCGAACTATATCTTCGGAGGCTTCGGGCTCCTTTCGCTGATGCTGGGTTTCCTGTCTTTGAACATCGTCGCCTATCGCGTCTTCGTGCTCCGGAGGCTCGAAGCAACGCCCCTGGTCTTCCTGATGGTCATCTTCTTCTTGACCGGGGTCTTCTCGCTCTTCATCGGCTTCCTCGCCGAGATCGTCATCCGGGGCTTCTACGACACGCAGCGCAAACCCGCCTACTACATTCGCGAGACGATGGGCGTGGATCCGACGGAATAAACTCCCGTGTGCGGCATCGTTGGCAACGTCCTGGCCCGCGCCGACCGGAGCCCGGACCCCGTGGTCCTCAAGCGGATGAACGAGCGGATCACGCACCGCGGTCCCGACGATGACGGCGTGATCGTTCAGGGACCGGCAGGCCTCGCGATGCGACGGCTCAAGATCATCGATCTCGCGACCGGACATCAACCGATGGCCGGCGAAGAGGAGCGCATCTGGACAGTCTTCAACGGCGAGATCTACAACTACCGGGAGCTTCGCGAGGCGCTCGCCGCCCGTGGTCACGCGTTTACGACGCGCTCGGATACAGAAGTGATCGTGCACGGCTACGAGGAGCGCGGCCTCGCCTCGCTCGGCGATCTCGAAGGCATGTTCGCCATCGCGATCTGGGACGCGCCGGCACGCACGCTGGTGCTCGCCCGCGATCGGCTCGGCATCAAGCCCCTCTACTACGCCGTGCTGCCAGACCAGATCGTCTTCGCCTCGGAGCTCAAGGCGCTCTTGGAGCATCCGGCGATTGAGCGCACACTCGACCTCACCGCCCTGTCCCGCTACCTCGCCCACGAGTACGTCCCAGCGCCGCACTCGATCCTGCGTGCGGTGCGCAAGCTCCCGGCCGGCCACTGGCTCACGTATTCCGACGGCCGCGTCAAGCTCGAGCCGTACTGGGACGTCCACTTCCGGCGCGATCGCGTGGTCGAGGAGCCCGATGCGGTGGAGGCGCTGCGCGCCGCGCTCGAAATCTCGGTGAAGCGTCACCTCGTGAGCGACGTGCCGCTGGGTGTCTTCCTGTCGGGGGGCATCGACTCCGGCGCGGTTGCCGCGTTTGCCGCTCGCCACTTCCCCGGCCGCCTCAAGACCTTCTCGATCGGCTTTGACGATCCGTCGTTCGACGAAACCGCACATGCGCGCCAAGTCGCCCGGGCGCTCGACACCGACCATCACGAAGAAGTCTTGTCGCCGCGCGCGGCGCTCGATCTCGTCGCGCGGCTTCCCGAGCTCCTCGACGAGCCGCTCGGCGACGCGTCGCTCATCCCCACCTACCTGCTCTCGCGCTTCACGCGCCGCTCGGTGACTGTCGCGCTCTCGGGCGACGGAGGGGACGAGCTGTTTGCCGGCTATCCGACCTACCAGGCCCATCGTCTGGCCGGCCCTCTCGAGTTGATCCCGGCCTGGGTCCGGCGCCGGCTCCTACGCCCCGCGGTCGAGCGACTTCCCGTCTCGCTCGACAACTTGAGCTTCGACTTCAAGCTCAAGCGCTTCGTGGCGGGCCTGGATTTCGCGGCAGTCGAGCGTCACGCCACCTGGCTCGGGTCCTTTACTCCGGCTGAGCAGCGAGGGCTATTCACGGCCGACGCGCTCGCCCGGATGGACGCCCCGCCGTCCTACGCCGCGTTCCACGAGATGCTGTCACACGCTCCGTCGGCGTCGGGGCTTGAGCGCATGCAGTATCTCGACCTTAAGGGCTACCTGGGCGAGGGCGTACTCACGAAGGTGGATCGCGCGAGCATGGCCTGCTCGCTCGAAGTGCGGGTGCCGTTCCTCGATCATCGAGTCGTCGAGCTCGCGACCAACCTCCCGATGGATATGAAGCTCCGGCGCCTCACCACCAAGTACGTGCTCAAGCGAGCCCTCGCCGGCGTACTGCCGCGCGACATTCTCGAGCGCCCGAAGAAGGGCTTCGGCGTTCCGCTGGGGCGGTGGTTCCGTCGGGAGTTGGCGCCGATGCTTCGCGACACGTGTGCCCCTGAGGTGATACGCCGGGCTGGCCTCTTCCGACCCGAGGCGGTCGGACAACTTCTTGCCGAACATGCCGAAGGGCGTCGCGACCACCGAAAGAAGCTCTACACGCTCTTGGCCTTTCAGTTCTGGGCCTCGCGGTACCACCCGGCGTGAAAAGGCGCCTGCTCGACTGGCTCGCGTGTCCAATATGTCGCAGCGGGCTCGCACCGACCAGGGCGGTGCCGGACGTCGGCGACATCCGGGAGGGCGAGCTCCAGTGCGGCGCCTGCGGCACGCGCTACCCGATCACGAGTGGCATCCCGCGTCTGCTGCCCCCGACACTCGCCGTCGAGGCGATCAACACCGCCGAGCGCTTCGGCTACGAATGGACACGCTTCGCCGAGATCCGCCCGGAGTACGAAGCCCAGATGCTCGGCTGGACGGCACCGGTCGGGCCCGACGCGTTCGTCGGGCGCCGCGTGCTCGACGCCGGCTGCGGCAAGGGCCGCCATCTCCGCCTCGCCGCGGCGTTCGGCGCCACGGACGTCATCGGCATGGACCTCGGCCCGGCCGTGGACGCCGCGGCGCGGAACACCGCCGATCTCGACAACGTCCACGTGATCCAAGGAGACCTCACGCGCCCGCCGCTCTCACCGGAGAGCATGGAACTGATCTATTCGATCGGCGTGCTCCACCACCTCCCCGAGCCCGAGATCGGGTTTCGGGCCCTCGCGCCGCTCCTTCGCCCGGGCGGCCGATTCGTCGCGTGGCTCTACGCCCGCGAGGGGAATGGCTGGGTGCTGGCGCTGGTGGACCCGGCGCGACGCCTCACGAGCCGCCTGCCGCTGCCGCTCGTGAGCGGCCTGGCGTGGCTCATCACGGTACCGCTCTGGTTCGCGCTGAACCTGGTCTACGCCCCAGCGCGAACGCGGCCTCGGCTCGCGCGGATTCTCCCCTACAGCAGCTACCTGATGGACCTCGTCTCGTTTCCGTTCCGAGAGGTGCACTCGATCGCGTTCGACCAGCTCCTGGCGCCCGTCGCCCACTACATGCCCCGCGCGCGCGTCGAGCGCTGCTTCGCCGAAGGAGGGCTGACGCTCGAGTCGCTGCGCTGGCACCACGCGAACAGCTGGGCCGCGAGCGGCGCGCGCGGCGGCGCCCACTGATGGAAGCGACCTTCTACCAGACCGTCTACGAGATCGAGAAGATCCACTGGTGGTGCGTGGCGCGTCAGCGGATCGTCGAGGACGTGATCCACCGGCGACTCCGGCTCCCACCGGACGGGCGCGTGCTCGACGTTGGCTGCGGCTCGGGGGCGGTGCTCGAGGCGCTGTCGGAACGGTTCGAGGCCTATGGAACGGATACGTCGCAGCTCGCAATCGACCTCTCGCGCCAGCGAGGCCTCACGAACACGTTCTGCTGCACGTTGGCGACGTTCCCGCGCGCCGAGCTACGGTTCGATCTGACCATGCTGCTCGACGTCATCGAGCACGTGGACGACGATCTGGCCATGCTCCGGGAAGCGCACCACTATCTGAAGCCCGGGGGCTGGGCCCTCGTGACCGTGCCGGCGTACCAGTTCCTGTGGGGGCCACACGACGTCGTCAACCATCACAAGCGGCGCTACACCCGCGGTCAGCTCCGGCGGGTCGTGCAAGCGGCGGGCTTCGAGCTCCGGCAGCTTTCGTACTTCAACTCGATCCTGTTCCCAGCGGCGCTGGCCGCCTGGGCCGGCGAGAAGCTCGCGGGGATCGGGGCCGATCCACGGCCGCGCGTGCCACCGCCACTGCTCAACACGCTGCTCACCAGCGCCTTCTCGCTGGAGAAGTACCTCCTGCGGGGCCTCGCGCTGCCGTACGGGCTCTCGCTCATCGCCCTCGCCCGACGCCCGTTATAAACTCCACGCCATGCCGGCCCGGCTTGGCGTCGACAACGACGGCACCTTCACGAACCTCGCCGTCTTCGACGGGACGACCGCTACCACGCGCGTGGGCAAGGTCCTCACGACGTCGGGCGCTCCTGACCACCACCCAGGGCTTTCGCGACGCCCTCGAGATCGGTCACGAAGGTCGCTACGACGCAAGCGATGCCCGACCGCGTCATGGCGGAGGGCTCGGCGAACATCTGGGCATTCAGGTGTGGGGTAAGCACCTCGCCGGCGAGCCATTCAGCTATATCGTTTTCTCGTCGGGCGGAACGGGCGCGCGCGCCACGAAGGATGGGCTCTCTACGACCGCGTTCCCGTCGGGCGTGCTGGGCACGCCCGACAAGGTCATCGAAAACCTCTCGCCGCCAATCGTCGAAACGAGTACCGCGGC
>Ga0126379_10002056_pt1 | contig 12610 bp, 5 predicted proteins | sample PanSoiMetPlot_24_FD_92640 | JGI IMG/M metagenome (GOLD analysis project Ga0126379, IMG submission 92640) | Tropical forest soil microbial communities from Panama - MetaG Plot_24 | ecosystem: Environmental > Terrestrial > Soil > Tropical forest > Bulk soil | place: Panama | collected 2016-02-17
AGAGCGGGTTCGGCAATCGCCAAGGCCGTTTCTTCATCTGGTACGAACTGCTTCCTTGGCTGTGAAAGCAAATCTGGAGTGGTCAAAGAGAAAACCGCCAGCAGAACTACTCCGAGGATTACAGATCTCATGACAACAGGGTACGCTCGATCATGCACTTCATCGAGAGGTTTTGAGCGTAATCGAGATGTTACACCAATCGACTTATCCGCCCGCCAATTAGGACCAATCGGGCCTACCAGAATCGGATGAGCTTCCCAATCCTAATCTCCACTGCCCACCAATTGCACTGTCTGTGGACTTGAAGACGCATTGTCGTAGATCTTCAATGACCCTCTCAGCTTCCCTTTCGTCTTAGGCACAAAAGTCAACTCAATTGTGCAGCTGGCACCAATTTGTTTCCCCTTTTTGCAGTCGTTTTGCTCAATGAAATCCCCAGTGAGAATAACCCGAGAAAATATGAGGGTGGAATTGCCGATATTGCTTAATTCAACGCTCTGGGGAGCACTCGTTTTCCCGACCTTTACGGTGCCAAAGTTCACTTCTAACCCGGACAAGCTAACCGTAGGAGAACTGAGGTAAAGAGAAATGGTATCTGCGGCGGGGGATGTGACTGAAGTTGCCATCGCTAGATCATCGATACCGTCGGCATTGAAATCTCCAGCAACCAAGTTGCGTGTAAATAGCTGCCCAGGGGGGCCGTAGGGAATGAGCGGCCCAAAGGTGCCGGCCCCATTTCCGATCATTACATCTGCTTCGCGATTGTTAATTGCACCATTAGTTACAAGGTCGAGCTTGCCATCACCGTTAAAGTCGCCAGCCGTCAGCTGACAGCAAAAAAGCAAGGTTGAGTCCGAATAAACGGGACCGGAGAACGTGCCGTCGCCAATGCCCGCAAGGAATGCGATCCCGCCATAAGTGCCGACTGCAACATCGACTCGTCCATCGTTGTTAAAATCCCTGAGCACAAGATTGGAGTTATAGGTGGCAGACGGTCCCTGGATAGGCGGCTGAAAGGTACCGTCACCATTGCCGAGGAACACTGTGAGCGGCGAACCGAAACTTGCCAGAATCAGGTCAACCTTGCCGTCGTTGTTCATATCAGCCGCTGCGACGTAAGAATAGAAGCCCACACTGTACTGAGCACCAGTCCGAAACGTGCCATCACCATTACTTAAGAAAATGTTCAAGGTGCCGCCTCCGATTACATCAGCGGTGACGGCCACGTCTGCTTTGCCATCGCCGTTAAAATCCGCAGTCGCTAAGTCGTCTACTCGATAGCTTAGTGGCGTATTGACAGCAGGTTGAAACGTGCCATCGCCATTTCCCAGGGAGATGTAGAAACCGGTGGTGTAATCGTCAAGAACCAGCAAGTCTGGCCTTCCATCCGCATTAAAGTCTGCGGGGATCATGAGTTCATTATTATTTATGCCTTCTCCTCCCATAGGAGAGGTGATCGGCTTTTCAAATGTACCGTTGCCTTTTCCCAGTTCCACTGCCAGTTTTCCCGTCGGAAAGTTAGCTTGCGCGACTGCGATGTCCGGTTTTCCGTCGCCGTTGAAGTCGGCCACTACAGTTCCATCTGGTGCGAGTGTGTCATACGGAAGGTCGGTATAGGATGGAATAGCGCCCCGCCCGAGGAGAATCTTTACCGCGTTAATCGTGCCGTCAACTGCTGTGATGTCGATATTTCCGTCCCGATTGACGTCAATTGCTTGTGCGAAGGCATCGATTTCTCCTGCAGTAGGCACAATGATTGGTGGCCGGAAACTGCCTCCTCCGTTCCCAAACAAGACAAAGAGGGCGTCCCCGTTCGCCGCGAGGTCGAGTTTCCCATCTTGATTGAGGTCCGCCGCGATCATGGTAGTTATCGGAGCATAGAAGCCCAAAGGGGGCAAAAGCGGGACAGGCTGCTGAAATCCTCCGTTGCCATCTCCGAGCAACAGGAATAACTGGGACGAGTTCCTGCTAGAAACAACCGCGTCGAGGTGCGCAGCCGGCGTAAAATCTCCAGAGATGACAGAAGTAAAGTCAGGGCCCAAAACACCGGACGGAGAATCCACTCTGGTGAACGTGCCATTCCCGTTGCTAAGCAATACGCTGACAATCCCTGGGTCTGCACTTGCGGTAATTAAATCCACTTTGCCGTCCGCATTGAAATCTCCGGAGGCGATCGACTGTGGGTTAGGCGCTACCGACACCAACGTCTGTGTTTGAAAAGTACCGTTTCCATTATTCAGCAGGATCGAAACCGTACTGTCATTCCAGTTGGCGACCGCCAGATCCATGTATCCGGAAGCTGTAAACGAAGCGGCTACGATTCCAAGAGGACTAATGCCGACGTGATAATCGACATGACTTTGAAATGTACCGTTACCGTTCCCCAACAGGATAGAGACCGTTTGGGCTGACTCATTGAGGACAGCGAGGTCGACCTTTCCGTCGCCATTAAAGTCCGCCGCAACTAGAGCGCCCGGCTGCACTCCGGTGGCGTAGTCCACCTTGTTAGCAAAGGTACCGTTCGGCTGGCCAAGAAGTATCGATACTGTATTGTCAGAGTAGTTTGTCACAGCGAGATCCGGAATTCGATCCCCGTTGAAATCCGCAAACATGGCTGCGCTTGGTGCACGACCGGTAAGAAAAGCGGAACGATTAAAGTAATATTGACCGCTGGCGTTACCGGTCATTAGCCCCATCACAATGCCCAATAAGCCGAAGACCACGAATCGGCGCATCGAATTCTCCTTGCTTCGCCGTTTGGGGATGCGGCGGGAACGAGCAGCAGAATTATCTTCCCTTCAAAACGGTGCAGTCAACGCGAGATTGGTCAGTTGTTGTAATCAGGATTTCACTCAATTTCCGGATCCTTTCGACTACTTTTGTGCCAGAGCATTTACGAGCTCCTCACCCACACCAAATCAACACCCCAGCCGCGTCGTTTCATCCGAAATATCACTAAATGTTTATCAATTAATCAACATCGATGTGTCGTTTCATCTCTTCTATCTCCTATCCCGTCAAATGGAACAGGGGATAGGAGGTAGAGCGTTTCAAAACTGCCCTGTTGCACCATTTTGTGTGCATGGTGCGCGGGCGCGTGGGATGGCGCGGGAGACGCAGAAAGTTGCTAGCGTCAAACCCTTCTTACCACTGATCGCTTTCATTCCAATTGCTTCTCTGCTGGGGAGATGAGCATTCCCCTCGAGGAGTCACATTCCAGTCATCGGTTACCTAGAAAATGAATTTTAGTCCGAGTTGCAATATACGCGAACGATGTGCGGAAGAGGGGTGCAGAAAATTACTTGTGGCGAGGCAGTCATCTGTTCCAGCCGAATTCGCAGGGCCGCCATAACATGCCATCCCGCTGTTAATTCCTGCCCACTGAGTATGATTGAACACATTAAATGCTTCCCCGCGAAACTCGAACCATTTTGCCTCGCTGACAACAAAACGTTTGAAGAGCGCTAAGTCGAAGTTCGTCCGCTGCGGATTACGCAAGGAGTTGCGCCCTGAGTTGCCGAACGTCAGGCCCCGAGGGGCGACAAAGGCAGCGGAGTTAAATAATAGGGGACCAAGGATGCCTTCAACAGATTTCGTGTGAGCCGAAACGGGGTTGCCGATTAGATCTGCATACGATCCTGTCCCAACAGCATTTGCGACTCCAGCGTTATCGCCGTAAACCGCATTATTAGTCACACTGAACGGTGTTCCCGTCTGGAACGTTGTGATGCCTGACAACTGCCAAGAACGGAAGATTCTTGAGATGATTTGTTGGCCAGGGAATGAAGGCAGATCGTAAATGTAACTGACGTTGAGAATATGACGTTGGTCGTAAGCGCCGCTGGCTCGATTCGAGCGAAGATTGTATGAATCGACGAAATTGCTGTCATAACGTGACGAGACATTATCGATAGCGTGACTATATGTATATGCAACGCTGAATTGTAGCGTGCCGGCATCGCGTCGCAGGGAGGTTTGCAGCGCGTGATATGAAGAACTGGCCACCTCTTCCAAACGATCAATTCCGCCATAACCGACGAACGGTCGTAAGGAGCTAGGATCAGAGCCACACGCGACGCTAAGATGGATTGCAGCGTCGCCTGTCACCCGTACGCCGCTAGGCGTCGTCTTATCTCTGCAATCGTCATGCTGGCCATCTGTCCCTCCAATCGGTTCTCCCGGCTTATACGGGTTCGAAGAGATGGGGAGAGCGTGAATTTGATTGAGATCACGCTGTAGCGTCAAGTGGGTGCCTTTGCTGCCAACGTATGCCAGTACAAAGACGGCCCGGTTTGCAAGTTGACGCTGAAAGTCTGCATGCCACTGCTGCACATACGGCCATACCGCAGTACTCGGAATCGAAGTCACATCAAGCGGGAAATAGAGCGGGCCAACGCCTGGATTCGTGCCCTTCCCGATGTCTTCGTACCCTACGATATTGAATTGCTGAGCCGACAGGACCAGGGGTGGGGATCCCTCTAGAGATTCAGAGTTGGCCTCATTGCCGTTTGTATGCTCGAAGAATATCCCGTAGCTCGCACGAACAGCCATTTTTTCGCTTCCCGTGGGATCAAAGTCAAAGCCGATGCGTGGGCCGAAGTTTGAGAGGTGCCCGTTTAAGCATCCGGCAGGAACGAGTGCGTGCCCACACTTCACCATTCCAGTGATCGTGTCGACGCTATTCCCGGCGGGAAAAACGAGGGCACCAGTCGTGCTGTCAATGGAGGGTGCAGCAGCCCCATTGTAACGGTATGGGGCGAAGTTGTACGTCTGCCCCGATCGGTCTCTGTAGGTGCCGAAAAGACTCAGACGAAGACCCAAATTAAGCGTTACCCGCGGTTTCACATGCCAGTCATCCTGAAAGTATGGTTCGAGAATTTTGTATCGGTTGTAGTACCTGATCTGAAGACTCGTCTGGGAGTAATTAAAGATTCTTCCGGTTAGCAGGTCAGCAAACGGGTTATGAGTCGATCCCTGGACAGACGCGTCGAAGAAGATGTTGCCCTGAAGCGGGGCCCCATTCGGCTCGTTTTTCTGGGCGGCAACGAAATAAGCCCCTATTTGAAGGTTGTGGCCACTAACAATCTTGCTGAGGTTGTCACGATATGTGTAGGTTGGATTGGAGTTCGCGAAAGGCGCCAGGCCAAGATCCATCCCGAACCCACCATTGTAAGCTGCGCTGCCGCCCAAACCGAATCCCGGCAGTTTACCCGCGAAGCCATTCTGAAAGAGAGCACCAAACGTTGCCTCTGGTGGACGTTGCCATGCACCTAAGTTCGAGCCCGAGAAGTGATTAGTCGTGTAGCTGACGACAAACTCGTTCAGCACTCTCGAGGACACATTCGCAGTGATGCGCACAACGACGCTGTCACCTGGAACTTTAATCTTGGCTTGCACAGTAGGAAACCCTTGCCCAAAAAAGGGCTGGGGAAGTAAAAGCGTTTCGGAGTCATGGGTCAGGCGGAACATGGCTCTCAAATCCGGACGAACATTGTGATCGATTCGAATGGACTCTTCACGCCAATCGAAACTCTGGGATGGTAACACCGTATAAGTTTCCGCACCGGATACTCCCCCGTTCGGCATGGGTATCAAAGGCAGCAGAAAGTTCGCGTTGAAAGCGACTCTTACTTGATTATTTGGGAACGCGAGGCCAGTGGCTGGATCCTCGGGGCAATCCCGATAGGACCCGGTTAGCGGGTTTGGACAAAGATCAGAGAAGTCGCCGTTTCGTTCGGCCGCCGATGGGACCTGAGCGAAGATTGGAGCATCAATGGGCACCCGTTCTCTTCGCCATTCCTGCGACCAAAAGAAGAAGGTTCTGTCTTTCTTGGAGTTATAAAAACCAGGAATTAGAATCGGTCCGCCAAGCGTGTAACCAAAATCATTTTTCTTATACGCCGGCGCTCCGACAGGCTTGCCGTTATCGTCAAATGCGGGGTCAAAGTAGTTCCGGGCATTGAACACATCGTTGCGGACAAACTCATACGCATCTCCGTGAAACGAGTTTGTGCCGGACTTAGTTTCCGTCTCAATAGTTGCTGAGCCATTCCGCCCGTATTGAGCGCCGTAATTGGATGTGAGAACTCGCACTTCGGCGATAGCATCGATGCTCGGATTGACATTCAGAAATGTGTTGCTGCCGTTGTCCAGGATGTCGCCGCCGTCGACTTCCCAATTGTTATACTCGGCACGACCGCCATTAATGCTGAAGAACGGGAACCGGAAATTAACCGCCTGATCCTCAGTACCCTGATTACTTACGCCGGGAATGAGTGCAACGAGTTGAGTGAAATCTCTTCCGTTGAGCTGCAGTTGCGTAATCTGATGGCCGGTTAGCGTCCCAGCAAGTTCTGACGATTGCGTTTCGACTTGAGCAATCTGTTGCCCCGAAACTGTTGTCTGCTCGGTGGCCGCTCCAATCTGCAAGACGACGTTAGCACGGGCCTTCTGCCCGACACGCAGGACGATTTCATTCACCTGGTAAACCTTGAAGCCTGCAGCTTGGATAAGGAACTCATAGGATCCAGGGGGCAACCCGTCCACCAGGTATTCACCCGCCGCGTTCGTGTGTGTGTCTCGATGAACACCCTTTGTCGGATTCTTCACAATGACCTGCGCATCTTGAATAACCGCTCCAGTAACGTCGGTTACCGTCCCGGTTAATGATGCTGTGTCCTGGCAGAAAAGGACGGTGGAGAGCGCATGCGCGATGAAAAGGAGAGTCAGTGAGAGAAGAATTTCGCGCATAGGATGCAATTTACCGGCAGTGTTCCGTGAAGTCGACAGTTAAGTTGAGTTATTCAACTCAAAACTTCTCCATCATCCAGAAATTGGAACTGATCGTCCCTCCTGAAAGCGCCAAATGTTTGCCGTCTGGCGCTGGAATAGCCCATGTGCCCGTGCTTCCTTTGTGCTCCCATAATGAGTGGGCGTTGCCTTTCAGGTCTACATAGAGAAGGATTGAGCCTCGCGGCACCAGAGCGGAGGTAAATATTCCCGCGCCATCGGCTGCCCAATTGAGCCCCATAAATGTTGTCCAACCTTTTACGACGAGCTGCTGCCGAGGATGACCACTCAAGGAAACAATGTCGAGTCGCGGTTCCGCGTTTTTTCGGATCACTATTCGCGTTCCATCCAGCGAAAGTGCCCAGTCGTATTCGGATGCCGGATCCGTGTCAAAGCGGGCGAGTTCCTGGCCTCGGCCTTCAAAGGCATCTAAAGACGTGAAAACTAGCTGGTTTCGATCCTCCGTTCGCTCGCAGAACAGGCACGACTTCGCCGGGAAATAGGTGCAGCGATGACCCCATGGCCGGTATCGGAACAGCGTTTGCGAAGGACCTCCGTTTATGGCAACCCGCGCCATTGATGCCTCCGCATCCGGACCATCTTCACTAGAACCAGCTGTGTAAAGAATCCATTTGCCGTCGGGGGTCACGCGTGGATCCACCGCATACTGATTGGCGTTTGCCCGTACGATTAGGTCCGAAGTGTCTGAGTCCAGATATTGCTTGCGAATCTCCACGCGTCCTTCCCGATCTGTGTCGAAAATAACTGCTTTGCTGTCGGCCGTCCACGCCGACGGCTCATTAACCCCGTCGCTCAAGCTGAGGAGGGCTGGGTTTGTGATGTGAGCATGGTCAGATTGAAGAATAGCCGTGTAAACACTGCTCTTGTCGAGCCACTCTTTAAAGACAAGGCGTTTGCCATCCGCTGTCACACTTGTGTGGTCAAGACAAAATCCCGCCCAATTACTTAGTCGTTTCGGAGCATCTGTTGTTATTCCTGTTTGAGGGTCAATGCGAACCGTCCAGTAGTTACACGAACGCTCGTTGTCCTCGGCCAATGCATAGAGAAGTCGCCCGTCAGGCAACCACAAGTGATTATGCAGTCTTTGCGATGAAAGCAGTTTGATTGATGGCCCGCCCGCTACGCTTCGGCTTAAAAGCGCGGGTTCTTGTGTGCCGTATGTGACTGGGGACTCGACGTACACGAATCTTTTGTCATCGGGGGAGAACCGTGCGTCCCGTATCAAAGTATTCGCGTCGCTGCTAAGCAATTTCTGCTCCTTTTCTCCGTTCGGATTCATTACCCATATCTCATGTGGGCCAGCAGTTCCGCGATTATTGGCGAACGCAATCAATGAGCCATCGTGAGAGATCGACCACGCCTCTGCATCGCCACGAAGCATCGTCGGAACGTCCCCCATTACCGACACGGTCCAGATGCTGCTAGGCATTTCGTCGGCATACAAATTGACAAGAAATCTAGTGCTATCTGGAAACCACCCTACGACGCCCCAGTCGACGCGAGAATTCTTCAGGTTCTTAGGTTGAGAGACGGTCCTGGTTTCACCCGTATCCATGAGTTTGATGTGGATGCCTTGCAGATCGGCGTAGGCCAAATATCTGCCATCCGATGAAATCGCGCCGGATCCAACGGGATTTTCAATCGAGTTCGCCGTGAGTTGATGTAGCTTCAGCTCCGGTACACCCTGGGAATTCGGCTGGCTATGCCTGGTCGCCCAGAAAAACAACCCTCCGAGCGCCAGTGCTGCGATCGAGCCTGATACTGCCATCCACAGCCGCAACGGATTCCTGGGCGACAGCTCCCGCTGCACCGTCTCGAGGTCGCGTCGCAACTCCGCCACGGACTGATAGCGGGTCTCCCGATTCTTTTCGAGCGCTCGGTTGATAATGATTTCGAACTTGTGAGGAAGCTTGGGATTCAGTTGCCTCACAGGAGCGGGCGATTGGCCGAGGATTGCGGCATACAATGACTGGCCGGTATTGCCTTCGAAAGCGCGTTGTCCGGTCGCCATTTCATACAGCACAAGACCGAAGGAAAACACATCCGACCGAGCATCCAGCCTTTCGCCGCGCGCCTGCTCGGGAGACATATATCCGGCCGTTCCCATCGCAACTCCTGTGCGGCTGAGGAACAAACCAGGCTTTGTCTCCAAAGCATCACTGGCGGGAGCTTGCAGTGAAGTTACAGTGCTGTCCGCATCAAACGTGTCTGCTTCGTAGCGTGTGACCTTTGCCAAGCCAAAATCCAATATCTTGGCTTGACCCTGGCTGGTCACAAAGATGTTGGCCGGCTTGATATCGCGATGAATGATACCCTTCTGATGCGCTGCATTCAGGCCATCGGCGATTTGTAGGCCTAGATCAAATATCTGATAAAGCGGCAGGGCCGGCCGCGCGCCGTGCGCATCGGAGTCAGTCGCCTGGGCACATTGGTCTTGCAGTAATTCTCTTAGCGTCTTTCCTTCGAGCAACTGCATGACGATAAATGGCTGACCCTCGTGCTCGCCGAATTCGTAGATCGGACAGATGTTGGAATGCTCCAGAGCCGAGGCTGCGCGCGCCTCGCGTTCGAAGCGGGCTGATGAGGTTGGATCCTTTGCTGAATCTTCGGGCAGAAACTTCAAGGCTACTCGGCGGCCGAGCTTGAGATCCTCGGCCCGATACACCAAACCCATCCCCCCGCCATCAAGCCCAGCTTCAATTTGATAGTGGGAAACGACCGTCCCGACGAGAGAAAAGCGAAGCTCATTGATCTGAGAATGAACAGCAGCCTCTACTTTCGCGTGTGCGCTTGCCTCATAACGGAGCAGTTCTTCAACTTCTGAGCGCAACTCCAAATCGCCAGCGCAAGCCTCATCCAGCAAGGCCCTGCGATTGTTCGAGTCACATTCCACAATTCGATGAAACAACTCGTCGACTTGTGCCCAGCGTTCCGGAGTCAACTGGCACCTACCCGCTTCGCATTTCGCGATGAAGCCAGGTCACCGCCATTCTCAAGTCGCGTTGTGCAGTAACTGGCGATACCGCCAGCACCCGGGCGACTTCATCCGTTGTGAGCCCCGCGAAGTAGCGAAGCTCAATCGCCTTGCATTTTCGTGGATCGAGTTTCTCCAACGCAGTCAGGGCCTGATCGAGAGCGACCACGTCTGGGCTTCGCTCAAAGCTGACTGCGTCTTCCAGGGACACCGTATATGCCGCGCGCTTGGCCGCCTGTTTCCGACGAGCGTATTCAACTAGGATCTGCCGCATCAGACGAGCTGCAACTCCAAAAAAATGAGAACGATCCTCCCATTTCGGATTGCTCTGATGGACCAGCCGAATATATGCCTCATGAACAAGGGCAGTAGGCTGCAAGGTGTGGCTCTTGCGTTCTTTTCGCAGATAGCTGGCGGCCAGCCGGCGCAACTCTCTATAGACAAGCGGTGTGAGCGCATCGAGCGCTCGCTCGTCACCGCCGGCCCATTGGGCCAACAGTAAGGTCACGTCATGGGTGGCAGACGACCCGTGCATTTAGTCCCAAGAGCCAATCCGTGACGGGCATTGTACACCCGAAACTGTTCTGCGTAGCCTTTCGCCCGATCTTGAAAAAAAGTTTCGGATGATGATGGGTTTTCCGCCTGGTTGACACAGTAGTTAGTAGAGAGCGGTTGTGGGTTGAGTCGAGAGCAGTTGCCATTCAACTAGCTGGCTACAAGTCCGCTTCGATAACTGCCGCACGCCGCATCACGATGTGTGCCGACCGATAAGGAGCAAGCTATGGCAAGCCAAATACCGTGATTCGCCTCGGTGCTGTTGATCGTAGGCTTAACAGCTCAGGGAGGAACTAAGGTCAATGTCCCGTTCAATTTTGTGTTGGCGGGAAAGACGCTTTCCCTGGCAAATACACCATGCTCTCCGCGCGGAAGACAAGGTCCGAGTTCAGAATTCGGATGGTCTGACCGTCGCGATTGTTGCAACGGACTCGCTCAGTGGCAGAACACCCGACACAAACGGAAGAGTTGTTTTCAACTGTATGAAGAGCAATGTTTCTTGTCGCAGATCTGGGTAGCCGGCCAAAATTCTGGCCGCATGGTGGTCACGTCCCAATTGGAGATCGACATATCGCGCCGCCAAAGGGAAAAGCAGCTAGCGCTATTAGCTCTGCTATCAGGTGGTTCGCTTGTGTCAGCGATTTGTCAGCGTCAATTCACTCGCATTGGATTGATGTTTTGAGATAACTCCGCCAAATTTGGCGAACTTTCGGAAGGTCCGGTCGAGTTTGCAGAACATCTTCGACGGATTCGTTTCGTTGGAGGAGATCTGATGTATTCACGCCTATTTTCATTGGTGACTTGTCTGTTTCTGTTATGGCTCTGCCCTGTGGCCCTGATAGTCGACGCCCAGCAGAGTGAAAAAGGCTCAACTAACTCGGAGAGTGTCGCCCCGGACATTGCTAACCTTCGCGATCAGGCTAGCCGGGCAGATGCAATGGCTGAATATCGACTTGGACGGGTGTACATGAAGGGCACAGGCGTACCAGTAGACTACAAGGAAGCTGCAAAGTACATGCATGCGGCCGATGAACAAGGACTGACTGAAGCTAAGGCAATTCTTGGTTATCTCTACGAAAACGGCAAAGGTGTGCCGCGCGACTATAGAAGAGCATTCGACTACTATGCCGCTGCGGCGAAGCAGGGAGACGTCACGGCAGCGAACAATCTCGCTGCTATGTATGAGCACGGTCGTGGCGTGCGGAAGGATATTGGGAAGGCGGTGGATTGGTATGGGCACGCTGCCGAAGGCGGGAATGTTGTCGCACAATGCAACTTGGCCACCCTATATTTTCGGGGAACTGGCGTTGAACAAAATTACGCACAGGCCGCCAAATGGTTTCGGAAGGCCGCTGAGAGCGGATATCCGTCAGGGCAACAGATACTTGCATGGATGTATTTCAGAGGGAGCGGGGTGCCTCAGGACTACGCAATGGCAGCACATTGGCTTCAATTGGCAGCTCACGGTTCGGATCCAGGTGCACAAATAGGCTTGGGATATCTTTACGAGCAAGGCAAGGGCGTTCCGCTTGATTATGTCGCCGCTTACATGTGGTACAAAACGGCAGAGTCCGGAGGAGACAGACGCGCACGGGAAAAACTCAAAAGCTTGTCGAGACTGATGACCAAGCAACAAATCAGCCAGGCCATCGGAGCGGCGACCGAGCTATCGAGCTCTATGCTCAAAGGGAAGGTGGCTGAGGAATCTCAAAGTATCGGGAATGCGTTCAATCCAGAGCGTTAACCCCGCTGCTCTCATTGACTTGTAACTTTTTTGTTTTGGAGATCATGTATCACCTTTGTTACTTTCGCAAAGTACGCGGCTTGATGGTGCGGCTTAGTGCAGAGATCTGAAATGTGAGGCTGTTTACTTCTGGGCTTCGTTTAGCAGTTGAGCAAAGAAGTCGACCACGTCATCAATAAAGTTGTAAGTAAAGACATGCATGATGCCCGTAGCGTATTGCATCTGATCGTAAAAGTCGCTGTCCCGGAATCCAAACGGTATAACAGTCTCCTCCGTGATGCCGAAGCGCCCGAGTAGCTTTCGCGGATTCGCGAGTGCCATTATGCCAATTTCACACACTACCCATCGGCCGTACAGATCATCGGGCCCGTGTTTTAAGAGGACAAGATTCGCGCTCCTACCCTTGTCGACACCTATCCAACCCCCACCGATGACTTCGCCGCCCCTCACCTTTGTTCCGGACTTTCGTGGCTCAAAAAAGGAAATAGTGATGCTTCCCCCGGAAGGTACGCTGTAGATGTTGGCCA
>Ga0126379_10002057_pt1 | contig 12610 bp, 8 predicted proteins | sample PanSoiMetPlot_24_FD_92640 | JGI IMG/M metagenome (GOLD analysis project Ga0126379, IMG submission 92640) | Tropical forest soil microbial communities from Panama - MetaG Plot_24 | ecosystem: Environmental > Terrestrial > Soil > Tropical forest > Bulk soil | place: Panama | collected 2016-02-17
CGTCAAGCTTCGTCTCGCGATGAAAGTCGTCGCGGAACTTTGCCGCCGCTTCCTTGGAGGAGAACTTCCCCATCCGCACCCGATACCATCGACCGCGATCCTTCAGGTCGGATTCCACGATGTAGGGTTGATAGCCCTGAGCGCGCAACTTGGCCGCAAACCGGTCGGCATCCTCTCGAGCTTGGCTGGCCGAGAGTTGAAGGGTGAATGCCACCGGCGGATTGCTGACCTCGCGCGGCGGCCCTTCGATCGAGGCAATCGCCTTCTTGAGCTTCTCCCGCGGCGGCTCCTGTACGACGGTCTCGGCGGCGGGCGGAGGCGGAGGGTGCTCCGGGCTGGCGACCTTGGCGGGCTCGGCCGGGCTTTGTGGCGGAGGGGCGACCTCCTTGGGCGGTGAATCGGCGACCTTCTTGGTGAGCTCCTCTTGAAAGGTCAGTCGTGCTTCCGGCGGCGGCGACGCTTTGACCTGCTCCATCGCCGCCGCTGTCTGGTCCAGCGCGGTGAGCAAATCAGGCGCGCTGGCGTGCGCGGGCGCCCCGGCGAGCTTTTTGCCCACCACCACTCCAAGCACGAAGACGGTGCCGATCACGACGATCGCGGCGACGAAGAAGGTGACGATCTGCCGATTGTCTAGCGAAAGCTCGTACTTGTCCTTGATGCGGTAATCGTCGCGCACGCTCGTCGCTCCTCGACCCGGCGCTTTGCCGCGCGGCCTCGCGGATGAAAGGACGCTACGCTCTCGAGGATCGAGCGTCAAATTAGCGGCGAGGCAGCCCTACTCTCCTCGCGCTGGATGGTGTCCCACTCCTCGCACGAGGGACAGCGAAAGGCGTGCTCCGGCAGCCGCTGTCGACAGGAGGTACAGGCAAATCCCAGTGCCGGTTCTCCGAGCGTGCTTAAGATTTCGCGGTAGTCCTTGCGCAGTTCTTCGGCGCGACCTTGCGCCAGCAGCAGATTGCCGAGCTCTTTACGCGCTTCCCAGAACCGGGGGGTTAATTCCACCAAAGGTCGAAGCCGTTCGAGCGCTAGATCCGGTCGCTCAGTGGCGCGGAAGAGCACTGCCAGTGCTAGCTCGAAGGGCGCCCGCTTGTCGGGCCGAGCGGCGATTTGCTGCCCGAGAAAGCTCTCCAGCGGCTCAGAGTCCAGGCCCGCTGTGGCCCACAGCCGCGTGGCTTTGGGCGCGAGCTCCGGCTCGAGGTCAAGCGACGCGCGCAACGGACCTTCCGCCTGCGCTCCGCGCCGCAGCGCAATCAGCGCTTCACCGAGGGCCAGCTGCGCATCTGCCGACCTTGGCTGCATCGCCACTGCCTTTTCGGCGAGGGTTAGCGACTGCTGCGGATCGGTGGCAACCTGGGCTCTGGCGCTGGAGGCGAGAAGATGCGCCAAGATCGTCTGCTCTGCGCCCGCAGACCCGGCGAGCCGCAACTGGACCTGCAGCGCTCGCTGCCAATCAGCCACGCTCTCCAGGAGACGCCGATAGTGAAGCAGCGCCTCCTGGTTGTCCGGGTCCGCGGCAAGCAGCTTCTCGAAGGTTTCGACCGCTTGATCGTTGAGCGCGGAATGCTTGTAGTCCAAGGCAAGCTCAAGTTGGGCCCGCCTCCTCACCTCCGTCTGCAAGCCCGGCCTGAGCAAGATATTCCGATGCAATCGAATGGCGCGGTCCAGCTCTCCCTTGCGGCGAAACAGCGCCCCCAGAGCGAAGTAGGTCTCCAAGGTCTCCGTGTTCAGCTGGGCAGCCTTGGAGAGCTCAGCGATTGCGGCATCGGGGTCATCGGAGAGGACATAGGTAAACCCAGCGAGGTAGGCGCGGGCGGTGTCCTCGGTACGGCCCTTGCGCGAAAGGACGGCGAGCAGAGCCAGAAGCGTTGCCAACGCGGTGCCACCCAACAGCACCACTAGGGTTGGGTTGTGCAGCTCCATACCCTCAAGTCAGCAACTGGCAAAATTGCGCGCGAAGCTTGTCGTAACTCTGCTCGAGGTGCTCCACCAGTACCTTCGTCGCGGCGAGCACCGGCATGAAGTTGGTGTCGCCCACCCAGCGGGGCACCACATGGAAGTGGAGGTGGTCGACAATGCCGGCGCCGGCACTGCGCCCGAGATTCATCCCCAGGTTGAATCCGTCGGGATGGTAGGCCTGGCTCAGCGCGGTGATGGCCACTTGCAGCAGACGCCAAAGGTCGGCGGACTCCTGCATCGCCAACGAGGGGAAGTCGTGGGTGTGACGCATCGGGATCACCATCAGGTGACCGCTGTTGTACGGAAACTTATTGAGGATGGCGAAGGAGGATGCCGTTCGAGCGAGGATCAGGTTTCGGCGGTCGGCCGCTTCGCCGGTCTCTTTGGGAAACGAGCAGAAAATGCAGCCGTCCGGTTTCGCGCCCTCGATGAACTCCATCCGCCAAGGCGCCCACAGCGGCTGCATTGCGATGCCTACCGAATTGGGTAGCGCGGCGCGCTCTCGCTGGCGGCAGCGAGTGGCTGAACCGCAGAGGCTCCAATCGACGAGTAATTGCCTGGCCGAGCCGCCACCGGTACGTGCTGCTGCGGGTTTAGCCGCTCGCGCAGCTCCTTTCCTACCGTGAAGTAGGGAGATCGGCGACTCGGAACATGCACCTTCTGGCCTGTCTTAGGGTTGCGCCCTTCCCGCGGCCGGCGTGTCTTGATTGCGAAACTTCCGAAGCCGCGGATTTCGATCCTCTGCTGCCGCTGTAGTGCGCCGAGCATCGCATCAAAGATGGTCTGCACGATGATCTCGACCTGTCGCTTTGGGATTCGAGGTACTTTCTGGTTGATACGCTCGATCAGCTCGCTCTTCGTCATGCGAAATCCCCCTTGCCTGGTCGCGCCCCTCCGTCAGCCTGCCCTACAGGCTTGGGTGGCCAACTGTACAGAAAAGAAATCGAACTACAATAGGGCCGAACATCGCGGTTCATTTTGGCGCCCGAGGTTGACTGCACAATTCGTCAAAATTGTCCAGCGATCGTTTTCTCGGAGGGGAGCGACATCGCGGCTTCAGCAAATCCATCCGCCGCCAAGGACGCGCGCGCCGTCGTAGAAGACGGCCGCCTGTCCCGGCGTGACTGCCCTCAGCGGCGACTCGAGCTGCACCATCGCCTGACCGTTGGCCTCGATGCGAACTCGGCCCCGGGCCCCGCTGTGGCGGTGCCGAACTTTAATCCAGACCGGCGCATCGGGCTTCGGTTGCCGGCAGATCCAATTCGGTCGGAGCACGCGGAAACAGCTCCTCTCGGCTTCGCTCGGCGGACCAACGACGATTCGCCTACTTTCGCCCTCGATACGCTGCACGAAGCGCGGCTGTCCGCCGCCCAGGCCCAATCCCCGTCGCTGACCCACCGTGAAGCGGTGCACACCGCCGTGCTTGCCAAGCACTTTGCCGGCGCGATCGACGATCTCCCCAGAGGGTTGCGGGCCCGCGACCTTCTCCACGAACGCCGCATAGTCGCCGCCGGGGACGAAACAGATTTCCATGCTCTCCGGCTTGCGGCTGGTCGGCAGAGCCAAACGCTCGGCCACGGCGCGCACCTGCGCCTTGGTGAGATCTCCAATCGGAAACGCGGTGTCCGCCAGCTCCGTTTGCCCCAGCGTGAAGAGGAAATAACTCTGATCCTTCGCCTCATCGCTGGCGCGGCAGAGGTGAAGGCCTTCGGAGTCGCATTCGATCCGTGCGTAGTGTCCGGTGGCGAGCTTGGCACCGAGCGCGCGCGCGCGGCTGAGCAAGAAACCGAATTTGACATCGCGGTTGCACGCGACGCATGGGATCGGCGTTCGCCCGCTGAGGTAAGAGTCCACGAAAGGGCCGACTACCTTCTGCTGAAAAATCTCCTCCACGTTCGCCACGTAGAAGGGAATGCCCAGGTGCTGAGCCACCGCGCGCGCGTCGTCGATGTCCTCCGGGCTGCAGCAACTTCCGCAGCGAGCGTCGGCTTCGTACGACCAGACTCGCAGCGTCATGCCGATCACCTCGTGGCCCTGCTCCTTGAGCAACGCGGCGGCCGCGGAGGAGTCAACCCCACCACTCATCGCAACGACGAATCTCATCGAGTCCTTCCTACACGGCATCGGCGGGGGAATCGAGTCATCGGCGCGGTCCACCGGCCTCCAAGCCAGGCCGCGCAGCCACAGCTTGTCCACATCCCGGCACTCCCGGCCCAACGCGCTTTGTCAAGAACTAAAAAATCCCTCAAATCCGCTCGGACGACCTGCAATGTCTCAGTTTTAGAAGAGAAACTGGCTGGAAGAACCGCGAATAGAGCTTCGTTCGCCAACTGAGAGTGAAAATCGAGAATGGCCCGCGGGAGCATGTGGGTAAATCTGTGGATAACTTCAGCGACCCTTAGACACCGCCCACTTGTGGAGCAATTCGGTCAGCTGATCCACAGAGTTGAGGCTGGGATCCTCCAGCACGCGTTCGAGCAGGTAGCGAGTGGCTTCGCCGACGGCTGGCGACGGACCGACGCCCAGCGCGAGCATGATCGCATTACCGTCGACCGCCAGCGCTTGGGCGTGCAGCGGAGGACGACTGGAAAGAATCCTCTCCACGCGCGCGGAGAGCTGCGAAAGTTCCCGCAGCGCCTCTTCGCAGTTACCGCCGCATGCCTTGCGATTCGCCTCGGCGAGCAGCAAGTGGGCCTGGACGTTGTCCTCACCGACCTTGGCGATGAAGCGCCGCAGCTCTCCATCGGGCGCGCCGGCCAGACCGTTCAAACGATGGTGGGCCACGAGAGCCATGACGGCCTCGATGGTCTTGCGCGGAAATCGCAGCCGCTCGAGGATCTCGCCGGCCAGCGTTGCGCCGATGGCCTCGTGGCAAGAGAACTCGAGCTCGTTGCTGCCGGAGTCCCGCCTTAAGCTACGCGGCTTACCCACGTCGTGAAGGAGCGCCGCCAATCGCAGGTTGAGCTCGGGCTCGACCGCCTGAGCGGTCGCCAAAGCGTGGCCATACACATCCCCGCCGAAGGCGTTGTTTTGAACGCCCACGCCCTCGAGGAGCTCGGGGAGAAAAGCCTGCAACAGACCGGTGCTGCGCAGTAGCTCGATGCCCGAAGCCGGTCGGGCTGAAAGGAGCAGCTTGCAGAATTCTTCGCGGATGCGCTCAACAGCGATTTTTCGGAACGTCGGCAACGACTTTGGAATGGCCGCCTGCGTCGCCGGATCGATCGCGAAGCCGAGCACCGCGGAGAACCTGACAGCCCGCAGGGGCCTGAGGCCATCCTCGCGAAACCGAGAATCGGGATCTCCCACGCAGCGGACGACACCCGCGGCCAAGTCCTGCTGACCGCCGAAGGGATCGCGCAGCTCGCGCGCGATCGGATCGTAAGCCATCGCGTTGATGGTGAAGTCCCGGCGCGAAAGGTCGTCTTCGATGCTCCCATGAAAAGCGACGCTCGACGGTCGGCGCCCATCGAGGTAGGCCCCTTCCGTGCGAAACGTGGTGACCTCGACCGGCCTGCCCGCGGTCAACACAGTCATCGTCCCATGCTGCTTGCCGGTGGGGACCACGCGGCGAAAGAGGCGCTCGATGTCGTCGGGCAAAGCGCTGGTGGCCACGTCGTAGTCGCTGGGCTCGATCCCGCGAACCATGTCGCGCACGCACCCGCCGACCAGGAACGCTTGAAAGCCGTGGTCGCGAAGGCGAGATACCACACCGCGGACCGCTGCTGGAACGGCCACCTGGCGCAGATTCCGTGGGATGGCAATCGGACTCATTGTCGTGAACAAATCGAGTGACCCCGGCGTGACTCGAACACGCGACCTACGGTTTAGGAAACCGCCGCTCTATCCACCTGAGCTACGGGGCCGGCTTTTCTTTTCCGCTACTTACACTGCCTGAACCGGGCGCGTCTCCTGCCGTGTAACCGCGTAGCGGCTCGTCCTGTCTCGATTGGTTCAGCAGAAACGGAAAACTGAGGTGCCGGTCACCGCGCGTAGTTGGTCCCGCTGCCGAGGCTCCATCTGACCGCCGGTTCCCAGCCGAAGCTAGAGGGACTTACCGGCGGGCTGACGGCCACCGATTCATCGTAGGCGCGGTTCATTCGATCTTCCGGCCCGTCGCGAATCGCGTCGTTGACCGCCGGGGCGAGGAGCTTGAGAACGGCGAGCGGCAGCGAGCTGGTAAATTCGTACTGAGCAGACTGGGCGCCCGAAACAGAGGCGGTAATCACGCCGAACCAGCGGTCTCCGAGATAGAAGACGAACCCTGCGGTGCGGCTGGTCGCTTGCGATGAAGTCAACCTCCTCCCACCGGCGAAATGCTCGATGCGATTGTCTCCCGAGCCCGTTTTGCCGCCAATGCGAATCGGCAAGCCGTTGTCGTCTACGAAAGCGCGGCGCACCCTGATCGCTGTGCCGCGTTCGACAACCTCTGCAAGAACGTCCCGGAGCAGCCGGGCGACCCGTGGGCGCATTACCTGCCGCCCCTCCTGCGGCTCCGTCTCGAAGACCGTGTGGTAGGGGGTGCCAAGGCCAAAGCTCAGGCGCGCAAGGCCGCTGGTCGGCCGCCTCTGGCCGTCGTTGACGATGATGCCCATCAGCTCGGCCAAGGCGATCGGCCGATCGGCGGAGCTACCGATCGCGGTGGCGTAAGACGGCACGAGCTCGTCGAAGGGGAACCCAAGGTCGCGCCAGTACGGTGTCATCTGGGCGAATGCGTCTCGCTCGATGCGGGTTCGCAACCGCAAGTCCTGCGCCCGGCGATTGCGCGTCTTGAACAGCCAAGCGGAAGCCAGTCGTCGCGTCGGGGCGCTGCCCTCCAGCAACTCGGACCAGGAAACCCGAGGATTGCGGATGAGCTCCCCCGCGGACCACAGCTCGAGTGGGTGACGGTGGAGCAGGTACGCAAAATCGGCGGTCGTCAGGCGGGGATCGCCGTACGCCTGCTCTAGCTTCTTCACTTCGTCGGGGGCGACGTATCCCAGGTGAGCTTCGAGCCAGTCTTTTAGGCTGCGTCCTGCGGCCCCCTCGTGCGGCGCGTCACCTGCATGCCAAGCGTGAAAGACGATCGCCAGGTCCCTTATCGAATGCTCGCGCCCGTTCAGCAAACGTTTGACGATCTGCGCCGGAGCCAAACCGCGATATCGCTTATAGGCTTGCGCCAGACGTTGCTGCGCCTCTTCGTCGGCCATCTGCGCCAGCAAAATTGCGCGCACCGAGTCTTGGCGGTCCTCGAGAACAGCCTTCGAGTCGTATGGTAGGTGCGCCTCGTGAAAGCGCACCACATCCCGCATCAAACGAATGAAGACGAGGTTGGTGGACCGAACGGCCGCCTCCCGTACGCTCATCACGCGTCCATTGTCTGCGGAATCGAAGTTGCGGAACTGATGAAGGCCACCGCCCGTGAAGAACGCTTCTCCGGGGCTAGCGGAATATTGGCGTTCGAGCGCTTGCCTCAAGAACTCGCCAAGGTCGAGACCGGGCCGGGCCCGGAGCGTGGCCGTCGCCCATTGACTGAGCGGGTCTCGCGCCAGGGTCGCACGTTCTGCCAGCGCCGCGGCGTCGAGCGGTGAAAGCTCGTCGTGAAGCCGCGCGACCACCTCGAGATAATGGGCCAAAGTACGCAACTTCGCAGTGCTTCCCAGCTCGAGCTTCGTGCCCTCATTGACGTCGAACGGCGCATCGCGCGTGTCGGTGTGTACGCGAACGAGATTGCCCTGGGGGCGCGACTCCATCAGCAAGAAGCTGTACGTCACCCCCCGCGGATCTCCGCGCGCGAGCATCCGAAGCCCTTTGAGACCGCTGGCGGCGACAAACCGTGGGGTCGAAAGCCGGCTGAGAAGCTGCGTGACGTCCTCCTGGAGCTTGCTGTCGATGGTGCTGTCCACTTGCAGGTGCAGGCCGTCGAGCTCGTAGAGCTTGCGGACCTTAAGCAGCTCAGCGAGCTCCAAACGCACCGAGTTGATTGCCTTGCGCTCGACGAAGTAGGTCAGGCTGTCTGGGATTGCGCTGGGCGCAAAGTCGAGCGGGACCTGCTGCACGAGACCTAAAAGCTCGGCGTCGATCACCCCGGCAGCGTGAAGCAGTCGCGCAAAGGCATCAATCCGTAGCTCGAGCCCGCGCCGGTCGTTGACCAAAAAGTGGGTCGGCGCATGCACTGCATAGAGCAGCGCAAGCACGTGCCGATAGGCGCGCGCCTTTTCCAGATCGGCGTTCGGTCTGTCGAGCGCCGCCTGCACATCCGCCAGATCCATCCCAAACCACGTCCGCAGTCCGTCTCCGAGACCATGGATTTCACCGACGCCCGCGACCGCTCCGAGCGGCATTGTGTTGAGATAATCGAGGATGACCTGCGTGCGTTCGCCCCGCGTATCGCGTCCGGCACGGTATGCTTTGAGACTCGCGGCGATAACTTGTCGAAGTTTTTCAGTTGGCGAGGCCGTGCGTCCGCCGCGGGAGTGCCGATACTTTTCAATCTGGGTGGCCAGCGTGCTGCCCCCCTCGAGCCGCAAGCCGAGCCCAAGTCCGCGGCCCGCGTACAAAAGCACGGCTTTGGAGGATCGCGGCAGATCAATCGCCGGATTGTCTCGCCAGCCTGCGCGCTCGTCGATACTCCGGTTCTCGATGAAAAGCAGCGTCTGGGTGACCAGGGGCGGGACGTCCTCGAATCGCTGGAAGATGCGGCTGTCTGCGGCTGGATTGTACACGGGCAGTCCATCCGCATCGCGAATTACCAGCCCGGCAATCGAGGGCTCGCGATAGGGAGGCGAGACGCCCCAATGGATCAGGGCGGCAAGTCCCGGGTCCTGTCGCGCCTGCTCAGCGACTCGAAATCCATTGGCGGTGAGGCGTTCGGTAAATTGCCGAAGGCGTGTGTAGCCGAGGCGCTCATCGAACGGACCGAAGAGCGGAAAGGCGATCCGTGGGCTCGGGCCGGCCTCGACGGTGTAGTTGAGCGCTGAGCTCCAGCGCCAGAAAATCCAAGACTGAAGCTCGGCAGATCGCGCTTCCCAAGCGGCCGCGATCACCAAGCAAATGGAGACGATCAGGACGAGCAGGTGTATCGGCCGATGGCGATGCACGCCCGGGGAACGGGCCTCCGTCGGCGCCGGAGAAGCGGCGCGCGCGACGTTTCGGTCCTCTACAACTGCATGACTCACAAACCGGAATCCCAGAGCACCGCACGGCCTATCGCGCGGTGCCACGCTTTAATGCGACGAACGCTTACTTTGCAAGTAGAGGTCCTTCACGCGAGTACACGGCCCAAGGCGGTCAATTAATACCCAGGGCCCCCTTCGTTTGCCGCCGCATCGTAAGGCCGCTTCACCCTTACGCTTGCGCCCCAACGGTATGTGGGGCCGCCGCTACAGGGTCAGAGGCTAGCTGAGCAGATCTCTATTGCGACTGATGTTGTCGCAACTGCGCTTCGATCTTGGCCCGGACGTCGGGGGGAAGGCTTTCTAGCCCTCGCATGCCGCCCCCGATGTTCTGAGGAGGGGGCGGGACCTTCTTGAAAATTTCCACGCCGGCGTCGAAGCGAGCTCGCGCGGCGTCGAAGACCGCGTACGTCAAATCGTCCACCGACCCCACGACATACGCCTCTTTACCCTTCCCAGTCTTAGCCGGTTTGCCGAACTTCAAGGTTTGATGCTTTCCATCCTCGAGCGTGAGGTCCACGGTCGTGGTCGGCTTGCCCAGACCAGCCTGGCCGGCCTCGGCCTTGTCGGCAACGAGACGTGTAGCTTTCATGTTGCGGAGCATGGTGAGCTGCGCGGGGACGCGACTCGGATCGAATTCGAAGCCCGCCGGCAGCTTCTTGGGCTCGATCACCACCCAGCTGTCACCTTCCTTGGCGACGACGGTCTTCTTGTCAGCGGTGCGGACCGAAACTTTCGTCACTTTTTGCGGGTCGAACGAAAGAAGCGTGAGATCCCTGAGATCGCTGGCCTTCTTGGTCAAGACGTTCGCGGCGTAATTCGGCAGCAGGTAGATCTGCGGATCGCCCTCCAGGCGCGCCGCGACGAATTTGCTGGCGCTCTCCTTGCCTTGCTGCTCGTTACCTAGGTGCAGCTTTACCTCCTTGCCGTCTTTGAACTTGGCGCCGACGATCGAATGCGGGCCGCTGAAGCCAAGCGCTTCGTCTCCCGGCGAAGAATCGATGAACTCCTGAGCCCGCAGATTCACCAGCTGCTGGACCACTCCCTGGCCGGCAGAAGCATCGTAACGGAACCCGGCTGGGAGCTTGGCCCCCTCCTTGAGCTTCCAACCGCCCTCGCCGCTGACCAAGACGTAGACGTCGGCATCCTTGGGCGCGACGGTGACCTCCGAGACGTCCTCCAGCTTTGCGCTGAGAATGCTTCGCTTGCGCCAGCCATTTGCATCCTTTCGCACCGCCCAGCCGAACCTGCCCTCGGCGGCATACACCGAGTTGCTCTTTGGCTCGCGAATGTAGAAGCCTCCGCTCTTCGTCGCCTTGCCGACGAGCAGATCGACGCTCGGGGCACCCTGGCTGATGATCTTCACCTTCAACGATTTGGAGTCGTCTAGATCGTACTCGCCGTGCCTCTCGGGTTTGTCGCTGATCAAGTCGTCGAATTTGAGCTCCTTGTAGGCATCCAGCGCCGCGTTGATCTGCTGCTCATCGGCAGGGTGCTTTTGATCAGGTTTGGCCGGGTCGGTGACGGTCCAGCCGGTGCTTTCCTTCTTGAGGCTTGCAGCCTTGGGCCCGGCAATCTCGATCGCCACCACCTTTTCCTTGTCGATCGCCGGCAGCTCCAGCCTTCGAACGCCGACGCTAACCCGGCGCTCGCGGGTAGCCAAAACAATCACCAAAAGGACTACGAAAACTCCAATGACAACCAGCGTTCCCTTTTTCATGGCCACCCTCTAGACGGTAACCGCGGCGCGCCGGGCTTCCCGCATCCGCCACCGGACGATGCCGTAGAGGACGAGCAGCAAAGGAAGCCCGAAGGTATTTCCATACTTCACCGCCGCGCGCGTGGCGTCGCTGATTTCGGGCTGCAGTGGTGCTTCGGCGAGCCCGCGCGTTCGCATCGCCAGCAGCGCGGGATCCAACAACAGCCAGTCGGCCACGTTGAGCAGCAGCGCCTGGTTCGGTCGCGCCATGAAATCATCCCAGAAGAGCGAGGATCCTCCGACGGCAATCACCCGAGCCTCCGACTGGCTCTCCGCGAGCAGGCCGCCTCCCGACGCCTGCGCCTCTTGCGCAAAGTGGCTGGGCAGTTTGCCGTTCACCTGGACCATCAACGTATAGGGCCCGGTGAGGCTCACCGTCTCTTCTCTCCAATCACGGCGCGGATCGATGTTGTAAGGCTTCTGTTCAAGCCAGCTCCTCTGGCTTGACTTGGCGAGAATGGACACTTGCCGGCCTTCCGCTGGAGTTGCCGCCACCGAAGTCACGAAGGGGAAAGCCACTCCGGTCAACCCCTTGGTGATCGGACTGTCGCCCTCGAGATGGTTGAGCTGTGGAATGAAGGGATAGGGCGTTGGCATGGAGACAATCATGAATCCGCGCCGCTCCTGAATATTGAGGTGCGCCGATTGCGCGTCCGCTACCAGCTTGTCGTCGAGCACGATGCCGTAGCTGGCCAGCAGCGGGGTTAGGCCGTGCTCGACCGGGGTGGGTTGGAAAGTCTTGAGGTCCACCAGGACCGAATCAAGGAAGAACGCCGCGCTCTTCCCCTGCATGAGGAATTGATCGATCGCCTTGACTTCGTTCTCCTTGAGCGGCTGCGCCGGCCCGAGCACCAACAGCGCGTCGACGTCCTGATCGACCTTATCCTTGGATGACAGGTCGAGCGGCTTGACCTGATAGGTTTGGCTCAGCACTCGTTGCAACCGGCTCAGCTTCTCCTCGAGCTTCGGCTCGCCATGTCCCTGAAGCACGGCGATCACCGGGGACTTTGGCCGGGTCATCTTCCGAATGAGCGAGGTGAGATCATATTCAAGAGTCCGGGTGTCCTGGACGACTGGGATTACCTCTTTCTTTTCTTGATAGTTGATGACAATTCCCATGTAGGCGCGCTTGGTCTGCATTTGATCCGACTCAACGACGCGGATTTCCACCGGTTGCACGCCGGTACTCGCTAATTCCTTTTCCACGCTGGTCGGCTCGCGGAAGGTGCGGCCGAAGATGTCCCGCTTCATCTCCTTCTTGGCTTCCTTGTCGTGGGCGGTCTCCTGGCTCATCGGATCGATGAACTCGAAGCCGAGCTGGCCCTTGGACGCGGCGCGAAACTCCTCGAGGAGATCTCGAACGTAGCGGGCGTTGCCCGAATACGGCGCCGGCAGCTTTTCGGTGAAGTAAGCCTTGACGTGAATCGGGTCCTGCAGCGCCCTCATCGTGTCTTTGGAGGCTTTCGAGAGCGTATAGGTCTTGTCGCGCGTCACGTCGAATCGAGCGAAGGCGCGCAGGCCAATGATGTTGAGGAGGATCAAGCTTCCGATACCGGCAAGCAGAAAGACGTTGGCGTTTCGCGAGTCGGGGCGCATCGGATGCCTCATTGCTTCGACGCAGCCAGCGAGCGGGTGGTGAGCATCAACCCGGCCGCCGTCAGAGAAAGGTAGAAGAGCAGATCGCGGGTATCGAATACGCCGCGGGATATGTTTTCAAAGTGTTAATCGACCGAGAGGAACTGAA
>Ga0126379_10002058_pt1 | contig 12604 bp, 12 predicted proteins | sample PanSoiMetPlot_24_FD_92640 | JGI IMG/M metagenome (GOLD analysis project Ga0126379, IMG submission 92640) | Tropical forest soil microbial communities from Panama - MetaG Plot_24 | ecosystem: Environmental > Terrestrial > Soil > Tropical forest > Bulk soil | place: Panama | collected 2016-02-17
AGCTTCGTCACGTCAGCGGACAGGCCCCGGCGGTTTCGTCGGGGCCTTTTTCTTATGACAGAGTGTCTATGACAGAGTGCCACGTCCGACCCGACCGCAGAGCGATTGGTGGAGCCGCTGCGACTCGATGGCGAGCCGCGTCTACCTCACCAGTTCCCGCATCGCCTTGTCGAGCCCCTCCAGAGTCAGCGGATACATGCGTCCCCCCATCAGTTGGCGAATGGCGCAGATCGACTGGGTGTATTCCCATTGGCTTTCCGGCACCGGATTAAGCCACACGCAGGCCGGATAGGTTCGGGTGACGCGCTCCATCCAGACTTGGCCCGGCTCCGGATTCATGTGCTCAACCGAGCCGCCCGGCATGACGATCTCGTAAGGGCTCATAGAGGCGTCGCCGACAAAGATTACCTTGTAGTCGTGCGGATAGGTATGCAGGACCTCCCAGGTCGGCGTCGTCCGGTCGAAGCGGCGGCGGTTCTCCTTCCACACCCGCTCATAGAGGCAGTTGTGGAAGTAGAAATGCTCCAAGTGCTTGAACTCCGTGCGCACCGCCGAAAACAGTTCCTCGGTGAGCTTGACGTGCCAGTCCATCGACCCGCCGACATCAAAGAAGGTGAGCACCTTCACAGCATTGCGGCGCTCCGGCCGCATGTGGAGGTCGAGATAGCCCTTGTGGGCGGTGTCCCTGATGGTCGTGTCGAGATCGAGCTCGTCGGGCGCCCCGGTGCGGGCGAATTTGCGCAGACGGCGCAGCGCGATCTTGATGCTGCGGGTGCCGAGCTCGACGTCACCATCGAGATCCCGGAACTCCCGCTTGTCCCACACCTTGACGGCGCGGAAGTTGCGGTTCCTGTCCTGGCCGATGCGGATACCTTCGGGATTGTATCCGTAGGCCCCGAAAGGTGAGGTGCCGCCGGTGCCGATCCATTTGCTGCCGCCCTGGTGGCGGCCCCTCTGTTCCTTGAGGCGCTCGCGCAAGGTTTCGAGCAGCTTATCAAGGCCGCCCAGTGCCTCGATCTGTTTTTTCTCCTCTTCGGTGAGATATTTTTCCGTGAGCTTTTTGAGCCATTCGGCAGGGATTTCCGCCACTACACCGTCGCTAATAAACTCGAGGCCCTTGAACACACGGCCGAATGCGCGGTCGAATTTGTCAAGATTGCGCTCGTCCTTCACCAGCGTCGCGCGAGCGAGATAGTAAAACGCGTCGACCCGGCGCGACGCGAGGTCTTCGTTCATCGCCTCCATCAGGGTGAGATATTCGCGCAGCGTCACCGGCACGCCGGCGGATTTGAGTTCATGAAAGAAGGTGACGAACATTTGGGTCCCTTGACCAATGTCGCCACTGTAGCGCGGATGGAGCGCAGCGCAATCTGGGGCGGACTCGCCCGCGACGCCGATCCCGCATGGAGGGGACCGCTACGTGGCGGTCCCTCCATCCGGCCCACAGGGCGTAGTTGCGGTCAATTGTCCGGTAGACCCGTCATGCGAATTCGAGCGATGATACTCGACAAATCTCTCTGCGTCCCCGGAGGAGCCCCAGATGAGAGCCATCGTTGCCGTTGCGACGGCCGTCCTTCTCGGTGGTGTCGCGATCGTCACCCCGGCACGCGCGCAGGACTATCCCAATCGACCGGTGCGAATCGTGGTCGGGTTCATTCCGGGCTCGGCGGCCGACATCACGGCACGGGTGCTCGGCAACGGGCTCGGCAAGCTTCTGGGCCAGCAATTCGTGGTCGAGAACAAGCCGGGCGCAGGCTCGAATCTGGCGGGTGAATTTTCCGCGCACGCTGCCAAGGACGGCTATACGCTGTTTCTCGGGTCATCGGCCAACATCGCCAATCAGGTCATCACTCCCAATCTCGGCTTCGATATGACCAAGGATTTCGCGCCGATTGCGCTCGCGACTTTGGCGCCGGTGATCCTGGTCGTGCATCCCTCGACTGGCGTCAAAAGTGTCAGCGAGCTGATTGCGCTCGCCAAGGCGAAGCACGGGGAAATCCTCTACGCCTCGACCGGCGTCGGTACCGCACCGCATCTCGCGGCCGAATTGTTCGACACTCGTGCCGGCGTGAAGATGGTGCACGTACCCTATCAGGGCAGTCCGCAAGCCGTGACCGACCTGATCGCCGGCCGCACTGCGGTGATGTTCTCGCCAGCCTCTGCCGTGATTGCGCAGGTCGAGGCCGGCAAGCTGACTGCCCTCGCTTCCGCAGCCGACAAGCGGCCGAGCATTGCGCCCAACCTCCCGACCATGGCGGAAGCCGGCATGCCGGATTTCGACACCAGCATCTGGTTCGGCTTGATGGCACCGGCCGGCACCCGTGCTGACATCATCGATAAGCTTGCCCGCGCGGTGCCGGAGGCCATCAAGTCGAGTGAGGCGCAGACCGCCCTCAAGAGCCAGGGCTTCGATGCGCTCACCGGCGCTCCCGACGAGTTCGCCCGCTTCATGGTCACCGAGACCGCCAAGTGGAACGAAGCCGCCAAGGCGGCGGGACTGAAAAAGTAAAAGGATTCGTGATGATCAGCCAGACCGCGCCGGAAGGCGAGCCGCATTTCGTGCTGACGATGGCGGACCACACCGAGATGTGCGGCCAGATGGCGCGAGCCTTTGGCAATTATCGCTTTGAGTCTCCCGCGCCATTTGATGAGGTCGTCTACATCATAGAGAATCACGACCGCGGCTGGGACCCGTACGATTCCAATCCGGGCCTCGATCCGACTACGCGCGTGCCGTACATTATGGCGCGCACCCCGACACCTGATGCGGTAAAGACCAACCGGGGCTCGCCGGATTTCAATGAGGCGCATCACCCCTATTGCGGCCTGTTGTCCAGCATGCACAGCTGGGGACTGTACAATGGCCGCTATGGCTTTTCCAAATTCGTGCCGCGCACCCAGACTTCCACCTCGATCAGCGTTGCGGATGTCCACCGCCCTTTGATCGATGCGATGCTGACCCACGAGGAGGCGCGTCAAGCGCGTCTTAAGACGGAGCTTGCCGCCGACCCGGCAACCCGCGATTGGATCGAGGAGCGGCATCTCTTTCAGAACTACAAGCAGCTGCAATTCCTCGACACCATGTCGCTCTATTTCCACCTCCGTCACGCCGGCGAACGCGGAACCGAGACCTACGTTCACGTGCCCTTCAACCGCGAAGCCGACACCACCGTTACGCTACGCAAGCTCGACGAGAGGGTCTACAGCCTCGATCCGTTCCCGTTCGCCGGCGACCGGCTGACGATCACATGCCGGGGCCGCTACGTCATGCCGTTCCCGGCGGATTTCCCGCCCGCCCGCGTCGGCGCGGCCTTGCGCGAACTGCCCGCTGACCGGCAGATTTACGAGCTTGTGCCGGGGTGATGACCACCCATTAGGTGTTAAGGACGCTTTCGTGCTCCTGCCCTGATATTGCCGCGTAAGGCGCACAAAAGTGCTACGCTGGTCCTCACGGAAATCCAGCTTTTGGGAATCCAGCTTTGACGGTGTTATGGATGCCTCTTCGGTTGCGCTTTGCCGTTGTGGCGGCGGGCCTTGCGTTCGCCGTTTGTGCAAATTCCTTGAGTTGGGCGCAGGCGATCGTGCCGACCCCTGTCGAGCCGCAGGCTGCTCCCGCAAGCGAGCCGCCCGCGGTCGACTCTCAGCTCACCGTCGAGCCCGCGACCGGCGTTGCCATCACCTGGACGGTCGTTAACCGGTTTCGGCTGTTCCGCAACGAGCGCGATTTCCGCCGCCATGCGGAAGCCGCACAGGGACGCACCGTGCTGGAGGCCGAGCAGGCGCTCGCAGCGGCAACCGATGGCGACGGCTGGGCACGCGACGTCGTAGGGCGACTCTGTCTCGATCATATCGGCCAGATTGCAGATCAATGCGTGCGTGACGGGGTGCCGGAAAACTATCTCAACCCGACCGACCATCGTGTCGAGGTTCAGCTTGTCGGGCTTCTCCCGGCGAGCGCGATCTGCACGTGGAGCTTCAGTCTGGAGGGCGATGCTACCCCCGCCCCTGTGAGCACCGAATGCGGCGCACCGGTTAAGATGCGCCTCTTCTATGGCAAACCGACCACAGTGACGGTCGACATCGCAGCGCCCGGCGAGGCGGTGCACCGCGCTACCGCCGAAATTGCGGTGCGCGATCTCCTCATCGCCGGCCTCGGCGACTCCATCGCCTCGGGAGACGGCAATCCAGACCGGCCGGTTGCGCTCTCCGACGAAGGCTTTTGCTTCCGGCGCTTCGCTTCGGCCCGCGGCGCCGAATATTTCCGCCCCGGCCGCGTGGGTTTCTCCGGCGACAAGGCCTGTGACGGCGACCGCGTTGCCGGCTACGACCGGTTCGAATGGACACGACTGTCGGCACGCTGGATGAACGCTGCATGTCACCGCTCGCTCTATGGCTATCAGCTACGTGCTGCGCTCGCACTTGCGATCGAGAATCCGCACCTTGCCGTGACCTTCCTTCCACTGGCCTGCACCGGCGCCACCATCAATAACGGGCTTTTCAACGGCCAGCGCGCCCGCGAGCTCATTTGCGACGCGGACGGCACCCCATGTCCGACCGCGACACCGGCGCAGATCGCGCAGCTTCGCGCCATAGTTACCCGCGCCCAACAAGGCCAGCCCGCCCGCGCGCTCGATCTCGTGTTCCTCACCGTCGGGGCCAATGACATCAACTTTTCCGGGCTGATCGCCGACATCATCATCGAGGCGAGGGGCGAGCGGGCGCTGTTTTCCCGCGCCGGCATCATCTCCTCGGTCGAAGCCGCGCAGGCGGCGCTCGATCGCAAGCTGCCTGCCGATTTCGCAAGGCTGCGCGCCGCCCTCAAACCGTTCGTCAACAACACTCTCGAACGTGTGGTGTTCGTGTCCTACGGCAATCCGGCTCTTGGCCCTGGGGGTGAGCCCTGCCCGGGCGGCCGCGGCGGCTTCGATATCCATCCCGCCTTCGGGGCCGACGGCGAACGGCTGCAACGCGCCGCTACGTTCGTGCAGGACAGATTCCTGCCGACCCTGAAGGAGATCGTCACCTGCTCCGCCAGGGGCGCCTGTGCGACCCCGTCTGACGCCATGACCTTCGTCGACAGCCACCAAGCGGCCTTCGCGGAGCACGGCTTCTGCGCCCGGGCCGAGACCGATCCGCCCTTCGACCGCGAATGCTTCTCGCCCGAGGGCAAGAGCTTCAACGACAGCCTTGTGGACAGTGCGACCGAGCCTCTCGTCTGCAGTGCGTCAGTGAGCGCATTCCAAGCCTATGCGCGACGCGCCCGCTGGATCAGAACGCCAAATGACGCCTACTTCGCTGCCATGACGTTCCCGGAGGGAGTGTCGGCAAACCTGCAGCCGAGCAACCTGCACGACGCCACCTGGGGAGTGCTGTCCGCCGTTTACGGCGGCGCCATCCACCCGACCGCCGAAGGCCACGCCGCGATGGCGGATGCAGCCCTTACTGAGGCAAAGAGCGCACTGCAGCTGACGGGAACCAACGACCCGATCATCGCAGCACCGCTGCCGCCGTTGCCGGCTGGGGCGAAGTGATCCACAGCAGCGCCAAACGGGCCCGACCCCGTCTGCTCAACCGTGGTTCGCCGGTGGTGAGCGCGTCGGCTACGACCCCAAAACTCGCGCCATCGTTGCGGCGCAAGAGGTGCCCGTCAAGATTTTCTTGAGGCGGGAGGGAGATCTTGCGCACGCCTTCTGCCCGATGGCCTCGTTCGGGTGGGCAAAGGTTCGGCCGCATTTACCGAACGCGGCCGAGATGCCGAAACTCTTCGTCGAGTATGTCGGCATAGGCGATAGCGACAAGCCGAAGGACTATGCCTATTCGACGGCTGAGCGCACCGATCTCGTCGAGGCGATCTGGCGGAATCTCTCCGTCCAGTCGACGACGCTGGTCGCCTTCGACTTTTCCACGCTTGTCGTCTTGGAGCACTTGCGACGCCGGCTTGAGCGCGCTGAGTGGGGCGAACCCGTGGGCGGGCGAGGTCCGCGAGCTTCATAGCGCCCTGGACCGCCACAATGGCTCGTTCTACACCGCGGCAGCAGCGGGCTTCGTCACCGACCACAAAGCGCAAGGCGACCGGCTCGACTTCGGCCGCCTCTTCAAGACTTATTGCGGTCGGTTCCCGTTCCTCGTGGGCGGTAGCGATGAAGATCCCTTTGGGCACCGCCAGGTTGACCTCGCGCAGGAACGGCTCGGTAAGCTCGGCCTCCAGATCGAGCGGTTGCCCGGCGGTCACCTCACCACGAATGAGCAGCCAGCAGCCCTCGCGGCCTTGATCGTGACGTTCGAGAGAGGACTTGGTCACACCAGGGGACCGGTGAGCGTCTCGTGGCGATCCGTCTAGGAAAGTGTTGCCTCGGGGTGATACTTTCTGGTGCTGGAACCAGCGAGCATTACCAGCCGCGCGCGGAGGCCGTGATGGCGCCGTCGCGGGGCGAACGTTTCTCTCAACCATAATGATGATCCGATCGATCCATCGATCGGCCATACTCAGGGGTATAAAGGGTAAAGCGTTGTGACGCTCGTTGCACATGTCGGGCGGGGGGGCATGTTTGCGTGCGCGGTGGTACGCCGTTCGCAATGCGTTTTGCGACTGCGGAAAGCTGCACTTTTAGTGTGCAGTATTGTTTCGACGGGGACGATCGTGTCGTCCGCGGCGGAGGCGGGTTGCACGCTTGCGGGGCCGGCTGGTCCCGGCGGCGAGGAATTCTTTGGCTTCCTGGCGGCGACCAGCAGTGCCGCGACATCCACCGTTACTGCCATGAATGCGGGATTTCAAACGCAGACGGGCGCTTTCGTCGCGAGTCCGGATGGTTCTCAGCCCGACCATTTTGCGGGCGGCGTGTGGGGCCGAGCCGTCGGCGGTCGCCTCGACACCGAGAGCATGAGCGAGGGAACTCGAATTCGCCCTGCCGCGCCTCAGGGGCCATTCGCAACGGCATGTTCGACCAAGACCCGCAACGACTTTACCGGCTTCCAGGGCGGCATCGACGTCGGACGCCTCGATTTCGGGGCGACCGGATGGAACGGGCACTTCGGGATGACCGGTGGCCATTTTGAAACCGAAGCCACGTCGCCGCACGGAAGCGGGGTGACGCGATCCCAGGTGCCGTTTATCGGCGTCTACGCTGCGCTGCAGGGGCGGGCCGGCTTTTTCATGGACGGCCAAGTGGCGGCGCAGTTCTACAATCTCGACGTTTCGGAGCCCTCGATCGGCGCTCAGGGCTCTATGAATGGCGCCGGTATCGGCATATTAAGTTCGACAGGCTACCGCTGGAATCTGGGCCATTACTTCATCGAGCCGTCCGCTGGCGTCGTCTATTCGCGGGTCCACCTCGACCCCCTTAATATCAGTCCCACCGTCCTGGGCACGGGCATGCGAGTCGTGACGGTGCCGACCGTCCTTACTCTCGGTGATATCGAGACATTCCCTGCGCGCATCGGCATCGGGGTGGGAACGTCCTTTGTCACCGGCGGCGTGTCACTGGCTCCGTTTGCGGCTGTGAGCGTGTGGCATGAGTTTGCCGGTAACACCACCATGGGCACGACATTTACCCTCCCGACGCCCCAGACCGGGGCAACGCCCAGTCTGAACTTGAGTTCGACGCGTATCGGAACGTTTGGCCAATACTCGTTGGGTATCACCGCAAATGTGCTCGATACCGGTTGGCTCGGCTATGCCCGAGTCGATTACCGCAACGGCGAAAACATCGAATCGGTGAGCATCAACGGGGGCATTCGCTATCAGTTCGCGCCCGCACCGCAGGTCAGCCCACCTTCGACGCCTCGCAGGTCTGCGAAGGCACCAGAGGCCACGTTCTCACAAAGGTGGACTGGGTTCTATGTCGGTGGCTTTGCGGGAGGTGCGTGGACCGGCGACGTAACGGCCACCGAATTGGCGCCGGGTCCCGGAGGCAGCCCTTTCTTCAACGGCATCGGTACGCAGACAAGCTACGGTCTTGGGTCGAGCGGCATCGCCGGACTCGCGTTGGGTTACAACTACCAGATGGGGACGGTCGTGGCTGGTTTGGAAGCCGAAGGCGGCTACCTTCGCCTTGCGGGAGCCGCGCCATTTTCCGTCAGTCCAGAGACCGTCTCCAGCGCCAGGATCGGCGATTGGTACGCCCTTCTTGCCGGACGCTTTGGGTTTTCCGCCGGTCCTGCTCTGATCTATGGAAAGGCGGGTGCGGCTTTGGTTAACGTCACCGATAACGTCATCGATGACTGCATGGCTGTTCCCCCGTGCACCGGCCCGTCCCGGGTCATGTCGGCTGCCGGCGGCAACTCTGTCGGCGTAATGTGGGTTGCGGGCGCCGGTCTTGAATACGCTCTGACCACAAACTGGAGCGTGAAGGGCGAATACCTCGCCATGGGGACGGATGGGTCCAACGTGGCGTCGGGCCCCGGTCTCGTCGCCCGCCGCATTGCTCCCCAGACGTTCAACTGGCGTCACGACATACCGGCCGTTAAGACGGTCAAGGTCGGGCTCAACTACAAGTTCGGCAACTGAACGCCATCAAGGAGGGAGCGAGGGCCCAAGGCAAGAACTTTGGGCGCATTGGTTGGGCGGCTGGAGCGGTCATCACCTCCCGTCCGCTCGCATGATCTGAATCGCCTCGTCGGTCGTTAGTCGCGTTTCTAGGAGCTGGCTGGCAGTCCAGCGCTTTTTCTCGATGAAGTACGTGAGCAGCCGGTACCGCGGATAGCTCCCATATCTCTGCATCATGGGGACATCGACCGGGCGGTCGCCACGCGCGTCCCTAAGTTCCTCGAACGATTGCCGGTTCTCGATACCGACATAGTCAGGTAGCCTTCCCATACCCACTCGAAACACCGACATACTGCCCGCCAACACCCAATCGAGGGACGGATCTATTATCCGTTCCATCTGCGGTGCGGCGCCGCTCAACAGCTCGCGCTGGCGCCGGACGGGCGCACCGAGGCATGTTCGCCATCCTACGGCCAGCAGATGACGACGATGGCCTCCGACTGGGACGACATCGGAGCCGTGGTCGACTACCTGCGCACACTTCGCGGCGCACCGCAGGTGAGCATGGTATCCTGGTCGCTCGGCGGCCCGCGCGCTGCCGGTTATGCGGCCCAAAATCCCGACAAGGTAAGCAAGCTCGTGCTGCTGGCGCCTGCCTATAGTCGGGATGCCGCCGCTAATCCGCCGACGCCGGTGCCGGCCGCCGGGCCCGCCATGAACACGCAGTCGCGCGACGAATTGACGGCGCTCTGGAACCGCCAGGTCGGGTGTCCGGACCAGTACGAGCAGGGCGTTTTCAAAGCCGTGTGGCAGGCAATGTTGGACTCAGACCCGGTCGGTGCGACGTGGGGGCCGGGCGTGCGGCGCGCCCCGAACGTGACGAATTGGGCTGGACCACGGCGATGGTGGCTGCGACGAAAACCCCAACCCTGATGGTCACCGGTGTCCATGACGGGCAGGTGATGCCGTCGCGTGTGCACGACCTCTATGCGGATCTTGGATCGAAATCCAAAATTCTCATCGATCTCGCCTGCTCGTCGCACAACGCCATGTGGGAGAAGAACCACCGACTGCTGTTCCAGGCGTCGTTGGAGTGGCTCAACAAGGGAACCGTGAACGGCGTGGAGCAAGGCAAAGTGCGCCTCGGTTATTGAGCTCCATCAACCGGTCTGCTTTTGAATAGTCGGGGCTTGAAACTTCAGCGCCGCCTCGACGCGGTTTCGGACGTTAAGCTTCTGCATGATGTTCGTCATATGATGCTTTACGGTTCTGTCGGTGCAGTTGAGGCTTCTTGCTATCTCTTTATTGGACATGCCCCGCGCCATAAGTGCGAAGATTTCCGCTTGGCGAGACGTAAGATCATGAGGGTCGTCGACAACTGTTTCGATCCGCTTGCCCTGGTTTATCAGCAATCGCGCCGCGAGATTCGACGCCACATAGGAATCGCCTCGAGCGATAGATCGAACCGCGTTGATCAACTCATGTCCGCTGCTGCCCTTCAAGATATAGCCCCGCGCGCCTCCCTGCAATGCGGAGGCGACGTGCTGCTCGTTTTCGGAAGCTGTCAGGATGATGATTCGGACGTCCGGACAAACGCGAGCAATTCCGGCGGCTACCTCGATGCCGCCGCCTCCCGGAATGAGCAGATCGAGCAGCATGACGTTTGGAACAAATTCCTGTGCCACCTTGAGTGCATCGGCCGCGGTCGCGCCCTCGCCCACGACCGCAATACCATCCGCCTTCGTCAGCACGCTGATGACGCCTTTACGAAACATTGGGTGGTCGTCGATGACGACGACGCGAAGCAAATTTGACATCTATCCCTCTCATCCTGAGCCAATCGCGCGTCACGGTCGGCCACAATATAACGATGGTTCGACGTGGCGATTGGTTCAGGATGCAGCCGTCCGGCTCGGCCGCGCAAAAGCGTCGGTACATGTTCGTCTCGGCAGGATAATTTATGGTCGACGCGGCAAACTGGAAACGAGTTTTATATGCGACTTCCGGCCTGAGTCTTGTTATTATGTGCCAAAACCTTGTCAGCGTGCGCCAGCCTGTGTCGGTGTTCATCAAAAAAGGGGAACAGTCGTGCACGATCTCGACGTCAAGCGCCTCAGTACGCTCCCAACTGCAATCGGGACAATCACGCGGCTTGCCTACGCTCGGGCGAAAGCGGCAGGGATCGAGCTGGAGCCGCTGTTGACGAAAGCTGGGCTGACCAAACAACAAATCGAGGACATTGGCGCCCGGCTCAGTGTCCAACGTCAGATCAGCTTTCTCAATCTCGCCGCGAGCGCGCTGCAGGATGAGTTTCTTGGATTTCACCTCGCTCAGAAGCCCGATCTTCGAGAGCTAGGACTGATCTATTATGTCCCAGCCTCCTCGGAAATTTTGGGTGAGGCCTTGCGACGGGTAGCGCGATACAGCTCGATGGCTAACGAAAGCCTGTCCCCGAAATATTTTGAAGGCAAAGATATCAGGATAGTGATTAAATACGTCGGTGTTGCTCGGCACCTCGATCGGCATCAGATCGAGTTCTGCCTGACCGTGTTGATCCGCCTGTGTCGGCATTTGACGGGCTGTCGCGTGGAGCCGAGTCGTGTGAGACTCACCCATCGCTACGCGGGCAATTCTTCCGAATTTGCTGCATTCTGTGGCGGCGATATTGAATTTGGTGCAACAGTCGATGAAGTTGCTTTTGCTTCGTCAAGCAGCCATATCCCGGTCGTCAGCGCGGACCCATACCTCAATAAGCTGTTGATCGCGAATTGCGAGGAGGCACTTTCCCGTCGGCCGATAAAGCAAGGCCCATTCCGATCGGTTGTCGAGAACGCAATTGCCCCGCTGTTGCCGCACGGGAACGCGCGCGCAGGTGAAATTGCTCGCCGGTGCGGTTTGAGCCAGCGCACGTTTGCGCGCCGTCTCACGTCCGAGAGTCTGACGTTCTCGGACGTCTTGAACCGCCTGAGATGCGACCTGGCCACGCAATACCTGGCCGATCAGGACTTGTCGGTATCCGAAATTGCCTGGCTTCTCGGTTATCAGGAAGTCAGCGCATTCACCAATGCATTTAAGCGTTGGACGGGCAAAACGCCCCGGGAAGCACGCTCCCAACCGCGACATCCGTAGGGACGAACGATATCGGCTCAAAGTCTTGCCGGCCGGCGACGATCTGCGGACGTCGAGCCCGCTGCCTTGGCGGCAGTTGATAGGGCTGTATTCGATCACCGGCGCTGCTAGACTGGCGCATTTGATCAAGCCTTTGGCTCAAACCAGCAAGACGAAATCAAGGAGCCTCCGGTAAAACCCTGTTCGCTCGTCAAAGCAAGGAGCAGGGTCATGTGGTGGAGCAATTATTGGCACGCGCCATGGATGTTCCTCGGTCCAATGAAGATGATGCTTGTCCTGATGGTGATGTGCATGGCGGTTGGTTTCCTCATAATTCTCATGAGAATAATCCACTGTGCCACCGCCGAAACCAGCTCGGTCGCGGCCGGCGACAACTCTGTGCCGCTCAGCCGGCGTGTTAATGCCCGGCAGCCGGATGGTCGCGACGCAGCCTTTGAAGAATATAGAAACGAAACGTTGCGGCGTGTTGACCAGGACGAGAAAGAGTTCCGGGCGCTTATGGCCCATCTACGTATGGCTAAGGTTGACGGGATTGTCTTCGATCGCCTGGGCTTCGAAACTGGCGCGTTTGATCAAGCTTTTGGCTCGAACTAGCAAGACGAAATCAAGCGGTCTCTGGTAAAGCTCCATTCGCTCGTCAATCGGGCGATTGTTTGCGTGAAGCTATACCAAAATCAAGCAGGCACCGCGATGGACGCCAGACCGACACGTTGTCGATCGATGAACGGAGCACACGGGACTTTTTGCTCCAGGACAAAGTCAGTTTTTGAAACGCCGCTGCGAAAAATGACTCTTGAAACGCGACTGGCCCAAGCTCACGTCATGCTGCTGGTTATTCCAAAAGATGAGCATGATTCGAAATCCGTAGCCTTGGTGCGATATGGTTCATATGAAGTCAGGCTCGTCGAGCCGCCGTCCGTGTCCGATACTTTCGTCTTCTGGATCGAATTGTTCGATCATAGCAGTCACGTTTCGATAGACAGCGGAGGC
>Ga0126379_10002059_pt1 | contig 12603 bp, 10 predicted proteins | sample PanSoiMetPlot_24_FD_92640 | JGI IMG/M metagenome (GOLD analysis project Ga0126379, IMG submission 92640) | Tropical forest soil microbial communities from Panama - MetaG Plot_24 | ecosystem: Environmental > Terrestrial > Soil > Tropical forest > Bulk soil | place: Panama | collected 2016-02-17
AGCTCTGTGCCGAGGGCAGCCTGAGCCATGCTGAGAGGAATGGTGCAGTAGAGGTCAGCGCCACGGCGCTCAAAGAAACTGTGCTCCTTCACCTCGAGCACAACGTACAGGTCACCGGCCGGCCCGCCGTTGGGCCCCGGCTCGCCTTCGCCCTGCACGCGGAGGCGCGTGCCGGTATCTACGCCAGGAGGAATGCGAAGTTCAATGGTGCGCTCGCGATTCACGCGACCTTGGCCCCGGCATTCCGCGCAACGCTCCTTGACGATCTGGCCGGCGCCCTGACAGGCGGGACAAGTTCGATTAATCGTGAAGAAGCCCTGCTGGTAGACGAGTTGGCCGCGGCCGCCGCAAGTCTGGCACGCAACGACGCCAGTTCCCTTCTTCGCGCCGGTACCGTTGCAGGCTTCACAGTATTCCTGGCGAGGGACGCGAATCTTTGTGGTGACGCCGTTGGCAGCCTCTTCGAAGCTTAGTGTCATGTCATAACGGAGGTCGGCGCCGCGCTGTACGCGATTCCGGCTGCGGCGACCACTGGCGCCACCGAAGAGATCTTCGAAGCCGAAGAAATCCCCGAAAATGTCGTGGAAATCCTGGAAGATCGTGCTGTTGAAGTCCGACGGCGCGCCGGCACCAGCCAAACCTGCGTGCCCGTAGGTGTCGTAGATCTGGCGCTTCTGCGAATCGCTCAGAACGCTATAGGCTTCCGTGCATTCGCGAAAGCGCACCTCGGCCTCGTCCTTGTTGTCCGGGTTGCGGTCGGGGTGCCACTTCAGGGCAGATTTTCGATAAGCGCTCTTGATTTCCTCGACGGAAGCCGTTTTCGCGATGCCGAGCACTTCGTAATAATCTCTTTGCTGTTGTCTGGGCATGATTTGGGATAGTCCTCTTTAACGGTTAGACGGGCTCAAGAGCCAAAAAAACAGCGTGCGGCGAAGTCCGTCCAAGAAACAATGATCGCATGAAGCGGCGCGAACAAACCAGCGAAGCCGACCGACCGATGCGCTTAATTTACCACGATATTCGATGCCGCCTTCGGGTGCACCGCTACACGCACCATGGCGGGACGCAAAACGCGCCCGTGGTAGACGTAACCAGGTTGATAAACCTCGAGAATCGTGCCGTCGGCATGGTCGGTGGTTTCGGCGCGGTCCATTGCTTGATGCAAATGCGGATCAAAGGGCTGGCCGAGCGGTTCAACGCGTTCCACACCGAGGCGCGCGAGATTATCGAGCAGCTGCTTGTAAATGATTTCGAAGCCCCTGCGATAGTTTTCGTATTCGGCCTCGCGGTGAGCGGCGAGAGCATGTTCAAAACCATCGAGCACTGGAATCAGGGCTTCGGCGACGCGAGCGGTGGCGCGCTTACCTGCTTCGCTGTTTTCCTTTTCGGCGCGCTTGCGATAGTTGGCGAAATCCGCCTGGTGACGAACGAGCGTTTGCCGCAGGTTCTCCAGGTCCGCGGCGAGTTTCTTTGCTTCGGAGTCTTCGCGCGCGGCGTCTTCGGCAACGGCTTTGCTGTCCGCCTCAGGAGCCGGGTCAGCGCTTTCAGGAACTGCGGGTTTGATCTTGTGATCTTTCATGGGTCCTACCTTTGGGTTAAGACTATTCGATCTTGCTAAGCGCCTCGCTGAAAAGCTGCGCCACATAGGCGACGGCGGTCATGGCACGCTCGTAATGCATGCGGGTGGGACCGAGCACGCCGAGAGAAGCCTGCACAAGATCGTGGCGCGAATAGCGCGCGCTGATGAGGGCCAGGTTTTCACCCGCCTGGGGAATCTCTTTCACGCCGATCTGAACGAAGACTGGTTCGGGCGTGTCAATGCAGGCGTTCAGCACGGCGACGAGCCGGTGCTTTTCCTCAATCGCCGCGAGCAGGTCGCGCAACTGGAATTGGTCGGCAAACTCCGGTGCGGTGACAATCCGCGAGGTACCCTCGACGTAGATTTCCTGGCGGGGAGACTCGCCGAGCACGGCGGGGTCGCAGAGCGTCAAGGCGCTCCGGGCGATGGTGTCGTAGCGCTCGCGCTCGGTAGCAAGCTTTTGCAGCAGGTCGGCCCGGATCGCTTCGAGGGTCCACCCAGAGTAGTTGCGGTTTAAGAAGTCGGCGGTAGCGTCGAGTTCCGGCTGGGTAAAGGGACGCGACGGCCGAAGCACCTTGTCGCGAGTGTCCCCGCCCGGGGAAATCAGGACAACCACGATCCGACCATCGGGGAGAAGCCACACGCGAGCGTGTTCGAGAACGGTTTTGCCGAGCGGCGGAGAGACAATAATGCCAACACCTTTGGAGACCTCCGCGAGAATGTGACCGGCGCGCTCGGTTAGTTCCGCCGGAGTGGTACCACCACTCATCTGGGCGCGAATCCATTCGCGGTCCTCAACGCTGAGCGTAGCCTGCGAGCCAATCTCGTGGGCGAAGAAGCGGTAGGCTTCCGCGGTAGGCACGCGACCCGCCGACGTATGTGGCTGGTAGAGATACCCGCCGTCCTCCAGATCAGCCATGACGCTGCGGATGGTGGCCGTGCTCAGCGATTCCTCGAAGCGCTTGGAGATGGCGCGAGACGAGACAGGCTCTCCCGTTTCAATGTAGGTCCGAACTATGTCGGCCAGAATCTGTCGGTTCCGGCGTTCCTGGAGAGCGGGGTTACGCATCGCAGCGCTCAGACGGGTGCGCTGACTACTATTGTAGAAACCCTGTCAAGGCTCGTCAAAGCCTGTGGCGATGCCGCCCCTTCGCTCGCGGATTTCGGCTTTGCATGTTGCCGCACGATTACACCCCTCCCGTGTGCGGTGATTCGCTAGCCCTCGAGGGTTCACACACGGCGTTTCGACGTGAAACGCGCTTCGCTACCGCATATCCTTTTTCCTTTAGCGAGGCTTTTCAGCCCGGACCGGAAATCGCTCGCCACAGTACCGCCCACAGGAATCAATTGTTGTCGATTTGGGCGCGCTGGAGCTTGTCGGAATAGTCGACGTAGACCGACTTCCACTCGGTGAAGAAATCGATGGCCGCTACCGCAGCCTCCCGGTGGCCATTGCCGGTCTGTTTGGTGCCGCCGAAAGGGAGATGGGTTTCGGCGCCGATGGTCGGCGCGTTGACGTAGACGATTCCGGTGTACAAGTCCTGAATGGCGGCGAAGGCGCGGTTGACGTTGCGCGTGTAGATGGAGGCGGAAAGTCCGTAGGGCACGCCGTTGGCGACTTCAATTCCCTGGGCCAAGCTGTCGATAGGAATCACGGGAACGACCGGGCCAAAGATTTCCTCCCGGGCGATGCGCATCTCGGGATCGCAGTCACCAAAGACCGTGGGCTCGTGGAACCAACCCTTGGCGTATTCGGAGCTCTCGAGCCGATGGCCACCCGTAAGTAGTTTGGCGCCCTCTTTTTTGCCGATTTCGACGTAGGACATGACGGTGCCGAGCTGTTGTTCATTGATAGCGGGTCCCATGTCGACCTTGGGGTCCAGGCCATTGCCGACCGTCAGCTTGCGGGCACGCTCAACAAGGCGGGTGACGAATTCCTTGTAGACGGTTTTGTGGACGCCAAGGCGGCTCGCGGCCGTACAGCGCTGGCCAGTCGTGCCGAATCCACCCCAAATCGCTCCATCGATTGCGAGATCGAGGTTTGCATCGTCCATCACGAGGATGATGTTTTTGCCGCCCATCTCGAGGCTGCAGTGCTTGAAGCTCGGAGCGCAGATTTCGGCAATGATCCGGCCCGTCGAAGTGGAGCCGGTGAAACTGACGACCGGGACGTCCTTGCTCTGAGCGAGAGGTGCACCTGCGCCCGGACCGTCGCCGCTGACGAGATTCACCACGCCCGGAGGCAAGCCCGCTTCGGCAAGTGTTCTAACGAGGTGGTACGAGGAAAGAGGCGTGTCTTCGGCCGGCTTCAGTACGACTGTGTTTCCGCTGACGAGCGCGGGCATCAGCTTCCAGGAGGGAATCGCCATGGGAAAATTCCATGGCGTAATCAAGCCGCAGACGCCGATGGGCTGGCGGACGCTCATCGCGAATTTGTTGGGCAGTTCCGAGGGCGCGGTTTGTCCAAAGAGGCGACGGCCCTCGCCGGCCATATAGTAGGTCATGTCGATGGCTTCTTGGACGTCGCCGCGGGTTTCGGCGAGGACCTTGCCCATTTCGCGGGTCATGTCTCGCGAGAATTCCTCCTTGCGCTTGATGAGGAGTTCGGCAACGCGGAAGAGGATTTCAGCGCGCTTCGGGGCGGGAACCAAGCGCCACTCGGCGTAGGCCGCGCGGGCAGCGGCAACGGCTTGCTCTACGTCCGCTTCCGAGGAGAGCGGAAACTCGCCGATGATTTCGTCGGTGTCGGCCGGATTGCGATTTTCGTGTGTTTTGCCGCCCTTGGGCGCGACCCACTCCCCGTTGATGAAGTTCTTGAAGACGCCAGCCGATGCAGCCGCTTTCATGGTTCCTCCCGACGGAAAGCGAGTCTAGCGACGACCGCAGCGCGGCGTCAAACCCTGGACAGGCGCCCTCCGCAGGGCATGCGATTTCTGGACGGGCGACGACATCCGTGACCGAGCTCGGGTACACGCGAAGGGGAACTTGTGGAGGCGCGGGGCGGAATCGAACCGCCGATAAAGGTTTTGCAGACCTTGGCCTTAACCACTTGGCGACCGCGCCTCTGTTGCACGTCTCAAACCGGAACCGGCAGCCCTAAAGGCTTGAGCTGCAGTGCGTTCAGCCGCTCGGTCGGAGCCGACAGGACGCCTAGTCGCTCTGGCACGCGGCCGCAGCGCTAGCATTGGCGACGTTCAGGTTCACGATGGGCGCTCCTACCAAGTTGCCCCACTCGGTCCAGGAACCGTCGTAGTTGCGGACTTTTTCGTAACCGAGCAGATACTTCAGGACAAACCAGGTGTGGGAGCTGCGCTCGCCGATACGGCAGTAGGCGATGGTTTCGTCGGCGCCAAGGATGCCCTTGGACTCATACAGGGCCTTCAGCTCATCGAAGGACTTGAACGTGCCATCGTCGTTGGCGGCTTGCCCCCAGGGAATGTTAACCGCTCCCGGAATGTGTCCAGCGCGAAGAGCCGTTTCGGAGAGTCCGGGAGGGGCGAGAATCTTTCCCGTGAACTCGTCGACCGAGCGCACGTCAACCAACTGGGCGCGGCGGCGCTTCTGCTGAACCTCCTGAACATCCTCTTTGCGTGCGCGGATAGTTTCGTCGGGATAGGCGGCGCGGTAGGTTGTGGGTTGAACGTGAACCGGATCGGTGGTGAGGGGCAAGCCTTCACTGATCCATTTCTTCCGGCCGCCGTTGATGAGCTTCACATCCTTGTGGCCGTAGTATTTCAATTGCCAGAAGGCATAGGCGGCAAACCAGTTGTTGTTATCGCCATAAAGAAGGACCGTCGTGTCTTGCGAAATGCCAGACTCCCCGAGGAGGCGTTCGAGTTCGGCCTTTTCGGTGAGATCGCGTCGGATAGGGTCCTGGAGCTGGGTTTGCCAGTTCCAGGCAACGGCGCCGGGAATGTGCCCTTGGTCGTAAGAGGCAGTATCGACATCGACCTCGATCAGGCGGTGGCCCGGACGGTTAAGGTTCTGGGCCACCCAATTGGTCGTCACCAGGACTTCGGGATGCTCGTAGTCAGACATTTTGGTTCTCCTTTGGGTAGCTTTCGAATTTCGGCCAAGAAACAAAAAACCCATCGACCAGCTCTCTGGCGATGGGTTGGAATTTCCGATCAACCTAAGGTCGGCTCGCTAGCCGGTTGGCCTCCCTACACCAGAAAAAACTTGTGCGCAACACATGCAGCAACAACATGCGCACGGAGTCTTCTGTGGATTCGCGAACATAACACGAGAATACGGCTGAACGGCTACACGGGCAAGCGGAAATTTTGAATTCGGCGGATTCAAAAAAGGGCGGGACGCTTGCCTCTGGGAGTCGGGCACGGAACGGAGCTAATGAGTTTCGGGCCCAGGCCGATCGTGAGGATTATTCGCGGGGTTCCGAGGGTTCGGGTGGAGAAGAAGTCGTGCTGAGTAACCGGTTGGCAGAATTTGGGGGTGGTGTAGGGGCAGCCAGGCCCGCGGTATGGGAGCCGAGTCCGAGCTTCTGCAGAGTGGGCGCGTCAAGCTTGCCAGTGGGATTCAAACCGCTTGACCCCTGAAACTTCTTCATGGCGTCTACCGTATCGTCATCCCACTTGCCCGTCGGAGTGCCCGCGAAAACGCCTCTCTTCGCCAGCGCTTCCTGAATCTCGCTGATCCGTTCGGAAGTGGGTGCAGCCTGGCCCTTAACGCGCTTGTTCTTTTTCTTGCTGGAAGAATTGGAGGTTCTGGTTCTCGCAGATTTTGGCGCGGGGGCTTCGCCGGTGGTGTGTGACGCCGAAATATGCGAACCCGAAGCGCCCGAACTCTTGTGAGTGCTCTTTGAACTTCTGTGCGCAGTTGCAGAGCTCTTCTGAGCCGTAGCTTGTGAAGCAGCGGCGGACACACAACAAGTGCCCGCCGCCATCGCCGCGAGAAGAAGACCGCCGAGGCTTCTCTTGCGCTGCAAGATACGAGCTACCTGAATTAGGCTTTGCTACTTGCCTTCGGCCGGCACAACACCTGCGAGAAACACCGTCATGACGCGGTCCGTTGGGCTGTGCCGCAGAACCTTGAACACAACGTTTTCACCGGCCTTGAGCTTGGAAACAGCCTTACGATAATCGTCGACCGAGGCGACAGGTTGACCGTTCACCTCGGAAATAACGTCGCCAGAGGCGAACTGAATGTCGTCGGCAAAGCTGGCGGGCTCGACTTCGCTGACGAGCACGCCTTTCTGGCCCTCCACGCCAACGTGCTGGGCCTTTTCGGGAGTCAGGCTTTCAACATGCAGCCCAAATTCCGCCGGCGCGCCTTCATCAGGGGTGTTGCTGACGCGTCCCGCGGTGTTCGGAAAGACGTGCGTACGGTCCTCAACAGTGGCCGTGGCTTCCTTCTCCTGTTTGTCGCGGTAGTAGGTGATTTTCACCCTGCTGCCGATGGGAGCCGAGGCGATGGGATTCACCAGGTCGTTACCGTTCTTGACGGCCGCGCCATTCACGGCGGTAATCACGTCGCCGCCCTTTAGACCTGCCTTTTCGGCGGGACTACCAGGCTCAACGGCCTCAATCACGACGCCGTAGGGTGCGCCGAGGGACTTCAGGGTGATTTGGTTGGTTCCGAGTTCTTCCTGGAAACTTACACCGATGGAGCCACGAGTAACGCGTCCGCTCTTTACAATCTGGTCATAGACACTGATGGCTGTGTTTGAGGGCATGGCGAAACCAACACCTTCGTAACCACGGCCGCCGGTAAGAATCGCCGTGTTGATGCCGATGACCTGTCCGGCCATATCCACGAGGGGGCCGCCCGAGTTGCCGGGGTTGATGGCCGCGTCGGTCTGGAGGAAGCGCTGGAATTGACGTCCCATCCCGCCACGATCCTTCGCGCTGACAATTCCAGCGGTAACGGTGGCATTCAGACCAAAGGGACTGCCGATCGCCAGAACCCAGTCGCCAACTTGCACCCCATCGGAATTGCCGAGCTTGGCGAAGTGGAGTTCTTTGCCGGCATCGATCTTAATGACGGCGAGGTCGGTATCGTCATCGACGCCAATCACCTTGGCGGTGTACTTCGTGGTGTCACCGCTGATTTGGACTTGGATCTTGGAGGCCTGATCGACAACGTGATTGTTGGTGAGAATGTAGCCGGACTTGTCGAGAATGACGCCAGAGCCCAGACTGCGCTCGGCTTGGGGCTGCGCCTGACCGCCGGGCCTTCCGTCGAAGAAATGAAAGAAGAAGTCTTCGCTCGGATCGTCGGGGTCTAGCGGCGAGGAACGGCGGCGCTTCGACTTGCGATCGATCACCTGGGTCGTGGCGATATTCACGACAGCCGGCTCGACGCGATTCACGATGCCATTGAAGGAGTTTGACGACGGGATCGGGTCCGGCAAAGTCAATGGCGCCGCGTTCGTTCCCGAAAACGAGAAACTCCTCATCGCGGAGACGCGGTCGGAAACCAGCGTGCCGATCATAATTCCGACGGTAAGCGTCGCCGCAATCAATCCGGCGGCGACCATTTTGCGGCGCCGCGTCCAATCCACCATTCCGTTTCGTCCTTCGTCCATCTCTGTGACTCCTGTATCTTCCGGGACCCAATCTACCAGCGGAGAGTATAACACTACAGCGGAGCTGGAGTTCCTCCCTCTGTGCGATGCGTCCCGAGGCTTAACTGGCCATCTGGCCGGGTCCGCGTGAAAGTCTATTTACACCTATTCCTTTGACGCAAAAGAGCGGGAATATGTTGTTGGCCAGATGCCCGGGCAACTTTCGCCTTGACAACCAAGGCCAGTTCTAGCATAAAGGAGGCAGCCGTAGGTACGGCGTAACGTGGCGATTTAGGGCGACTTGCTCCACGTAAAAAACTGCTAAAGAGCTGGTAGAGTTCAGAGACAAAGAAGTTCTCCAGACCCTCCAAGCTTTTTGGCACGGAGGGTTTTTCATTTGCCCCCCGCGCTGCCCTCAGTCAACGTCACGTCGTTTCACACCAGGGCCCCGTCGCGGTCTTTAGCCCCGACGAAAGCCTAAGGCGAGGTGACTCATGCAAGAACCCTATTTTCTGCGCTGTAGGGAATGCGGGAAGAAGTACGGCAATAGCCCCCAGTCGTTCTGCGAAGAGTGTTTTTCCCCTCTCGAAGTGAGCTACGACTACGAAGCGCTGAGCCAGACCGCCCGGCGTGCGGCGCTGTCGAACCGGGCGTTCAACATGTGGCGTTATGCTGAGCTGCTACCCCTGCCGGCGGGATTTACGCCCACGCATGCAATCGGGGGTACGCCGCTTGTTCGATCGAGAAAGCTCGCGGCTAAGTGGGGCGTGAAGGATCTCTATTTCAAGAATGACGCGGTCTGCTTCCCGAGTTTGTCGTTCAAGGATCGCGTGGTGGCGACGGCGCTGGCGGCGGCGCGCAAGTTCGGGTTCAAGACCGTGGGTTGCTCGTCGACGGGAAACCTGGCGAACGCCGTGGCCGCCCAGGGCACACAACAAGGCTTCGATACGACCGTGTTCATTCCCGCCGACTTGGAACCCGCTAAAGTTCTGAACACGGCGGTGTACGGAGCACGCGTGATTCGCATCGCCGGCAACTACGACCACGTGAACCGCTTGTGCACGCAAATTGCGGACCGCTTCGAGTGGGGTCTCGTGAATGTGAATTTGCGGCCGTATTACGCCGAAGGCTCGAAGACACACGGTTACGAGATCGCAGAGCAGCTGGGCTGGGAACTGCCGGACAATGTGGTAGTGCCGATGGCGGGCGGCTCGCTGATCGGCAAAATCGCGAAAGCCTTTTGCGAGCTGGCGCACCTCGGATGGGTGGAGCCGAAGCAGGTGAAGTTCTTTGGTGCGCAGGCCACTGGCTGTTCGCCGATTGCGGACGCGGTGAAGCGCGGGCTGAACCGCTTTGAACCGCAGAAACCCACCACCATCGCCCGCTCGCTGGCGATCGGGAATCCGGCAGACGGACCCTTTGCGCTTCGGCTGATTCGTGAATCAGGCGGGTGGTCAGAGGATATCTCCGACCCGGAAATCATCGATGCGATCAAGTTGCTGGCAGAAACGGAGGGAATTTTCGCCGAGACGGCTGGCGGAGTAACGACAGGGGTTGCCGGGAAGCTCATCGAACAAGGGCGAATCAAAGCGCATGAGACGACCGTGGTTTCGATCACCGGCAACGGTTTGAAGACCACCGACGCAATTGCGGCGGACTTCCCAATGACGGAAGCCATCGCGCCTCGCATTGAAGCATTTGAGGCCCTTGTCGAACCGCGGCTGTATGCCGCAGCGAAGAGTGAGTAGGCCTCCGGCATGGCTGCGGCAAATGCGCCCTACCCGCACCGGGCAGGCGGCGCAGGGCGGCCCCGGTTGGCGCGAGCACAGAATTTGATTGAAGGATGAAGAACCTGGAGAGAGAACATGACCATTACGATTGAGATTCCCACGGCGTTTCGGCGCTTCACCGAAGGAGCGCCGCGAGTCGACACCGGGGCCACCACCGTGGGCCAAGCGCTCGACGAGCTAACCGCGAAATTCCCTGCCCTGTCGCGCCATGTGCGCGACGAACAAGGGCAGATCCGCCAGTTCCTGAATGTCTATCTAAATGAAGAGGACATACGTTTTATTGGCGGAGAAGCATCGGCGCTAAAGGATGGCGACCGGGTGTTGCTCGTGCCGTCGATCGCCGGCGGCTGATTCCGCCCTGGCGTTTCTTTACGCAATCTACTCCGAAGCGTTGCGGATGAGCTGAGCGTAGTACTGAACGGCCCTAGCAAAATTCTCGACGCCGATCCGCTCGTTCGTTCCGTGAATGCGTTCGAGGTCGGCTGTTTCGGCCAGGATCGGGAGAAAGCGGTAAACATCCCTGGCGATGGGCGCATAGTGTTTGGTGTCTGAAGCCGCGATGTAAACAAACGGAACCGAGACCGCCTCCGGATAGATTTGGGTCAGGGTGCGTTGCAGGCGCTTGAAGTTCGGCGACTCGGGGCTGCTTTGCTTCGAAGGTTCGCTTGGCGGCTCACCGCTGATCGGCTCAAGTTTGATGCGTGGATCGTGGACGACTTCGCGGACATGCTCGGTCACGCTGGCAATGGTGTCGCCGGGCAGGATTCGAAAATTCACGACCGCCTCAGCGCGGCTCGGCATGATGTTATCTTTGGCTCCGGCACGGAAGATCGTGGGCGCCGCGGTGGTACGAAGCAGGGCGTTCGTGTCCGGCGAACTTGCGAGCACCCGCTCGACGACCGGGGCAAAAAGCCACATGTTTTTGAACACGGAGTTCAGGGGAAATGAAGCGCTGCCAGCCGCGTAGTCGAGGAATTGGCCTACCGGCCCGTGAACGTGCGGCGGCATAGGATTTGTTTCCACCCGATGGACGGCCTCGCTAAGAATCCCGATGCTCGACTCTTTCGGCGGCATCGAAGAATGCCCGCCCTCCATATCCACGCTCAGAACCAGGCTCAGATAGCCTTTCTCCGAAGTGCCAATCACCGCCACCGGCGGGCTTACGCCGGGCACCATTCCCTTTGTGATTAGGCCGCCTTCATCCTGAAGAAACTCGATTTCGACGCCACGCGCCTTCAGCAGCTGCCCCATAAGTGCCGCTCCCTGGAGGCCGCCGATCTCTTCGTCCTGGCCGAACGCCAGGTAGACCGTACGTTTGGGCTGAAAATTCTGGGCGAGCATAGCGTCGACGGCTTCCAGAACGCCGACGACCGTGACCTTGTCGTCCATTGTCCCGCGGCCCCAGATCATGTCTTCGGCGATGGCGCCGGAAAACGGAGGATGGATCCACTTCTGCTCCGTGCCTGACTCGATCGGGACGACGTCCTGGTGGCCCATCAGGAGCATGGGCTTTAGCGCGGAATTGCTTCCTTGCCAGGTGAAAAGAAGATTGTTTGCGCCCACTGTTTCGTGGGGAAGCTTTCTGTAGACCTGCGGAAACGTTTTTTCAAGATAAGTATGAAATCCGACGAAGGCCTCTTGTGTGGCCGTCTTCTGCTCCGATGTCCCGCCCTCCTCCCACGAAATGGTCTGGAAGGGAATGGCACCGGAAAGGTCGCGCGCTGCCTTTTGAGGATCGATTCTTCCCGCCGAGGGCTGAAGGGCCGCGACCTGCTTGGAGGGAACAAGAAAGGTGCGGGCGATCACCACGATGGCGAGCACCAACACCAGCAGCCCAATGAGTTTCAGGACTCGTTTCACGATGCCTCTTTTGAGCGGAGGACCTTGGTTCCGCACGGTGGACACGAGCCTAACATGCTTTGCGAAGTGAGGGCGCGAGAACGTGGCCGAGACGGCCGAGCGTGAGTCAGCCGGAGTGGGATTCGAGTGCCGCACGAGTTTTCGCGGCAACCTTGCGATGTCTCAACGACTCGAACATCGTGATAGGCTAATTGCAGTTGCCCCAGTCCTCGGCAGGGAGGATGGCATGGGCTACTACGCCCTCTTTTATGAAGTCGTGGACGATTTTGCCGAACGGCGGGCGCCCTTTCGTGATGAACATTTGAGGCAGGCGCGCGAGGCTCACCATAACGGGGAAATCGTATTGGCGGGTGCGCTGGCCGAGCCCGCCGATGGTGCGCTGCTGATCTTTCGAGGGGAATCCCCGGATGTCGCTGCCTCCTTCGCGCAGCGCGACCCCTACGTGCGGCACGGCCTGGTGAGGAACTGGGAGGTACGGCCGTGGACGGTCGTCGTAGGCGGCGAGTCCGCCCCTTCAGCAAATCGAGCGTCAGGAGGCGTTTGAGATGGTCGTGCGCTTCTGGTCCGCGCGAACCACCCAAGTTCGTTTCCCGGATTATCTGCGACACTTCGAGCAGCACGTGCTGCCGCACCTGCGCGGGGTAGAGGGCTTTCTTGAAGCACGTGTGTTGTCACAGTCGGATGGCGTGGTGGTGTCTTTCATCGTAGAGACGCTGTGGTCCTCGATGGAGGCCATCGACCGGTTCGCGGGGCCAGACCGCGAAGCCGCGGTCGTCGCGGTAGAGGCACTGCATTTGCTCACCTCCTACGATCGGCGCGTCCGGCATTATGAAGTGGACGTGCGCGAGGTG
>Ga0126379_10002061_pt1 | contig 12602 bp, 9 predicted proteins | sample PanSoiMetPlot_24_FD_92640 | JGI IMG/M metagenome (GOLD analysis project Ga0126379, IMG submission 92640) | Tropical forest soil microbial communities from Panama - MetaG Plot_24 | ecosystem: Environmental > Terrestrial > Soil > Tropical forest > Bulk soil | place: Panama | collected 2016-02-17
CTCAGATATTCAGCGTGAAAGGCGGCCAGGGCAGCCCCGAGGGGCAGCGGCTTCGCTTGCAGCTGGGCCGCCTTCTCAACGCGAAGCCCACAGCGCCGGGGCCGCGGGCTGTCGAGCTTGGCGTCGTCGACCCTGCTGCCGATGCACAATGCCGGATTGAAGCCGAAAACGCCGCAGAGCTCGCGGCCGAAGGTGAGCCGGTTGACGACGCTTGCTCCACAGGCGTTCCAGATTCCTTTGAGCTTGCGCTCCCCGATTTCCGCCAGCATCGCCGCGACGCTGAGCGCGAGGCTGGGAGACACGAACTGGTCCTCGAAGAGGCGCACCGACTCCCCCTTGCGAAGAGTACTGACCAACCAGGATCCGAAATTCGCCCTAGTGGAGGGCGGCCAACCGTAGACCACCGCGGTGCGCGCGATCGACCATGACGGCGCGAGCACCCGGACCGCTTGCTCGGCCACATGCTTGGTAGTCGCATAAGTGCCTCGAGGATTGGGCACATCTTCTTCGCCGTAGGGTCCTCGCTCGCCGTCGAAAACGTAATCGGTCGAGACGTGGACGAGGTGAGCGCCGCTCGAGCGGGCCGCGCGGCACAAGTGAGCCGTCGCATCGACATTGTTTGCGTAAGCCAGATGGGGATTCCGCTCGCAGCGATCCACGTCGGTCATGGACGCGGTGTTGATGATCACTTCGGGCCGCGCCTCGGCGAGAATGCGCTCTACTGCATTCGCATCCGTCAGGTCGCAAGCGCGATATTCGAACGGGCGACGCCGGCTCTGCAGCACTGGGGGCGCGGGCGAAGCAGGAATGGGCGCTCGGGAAAGCCCGGCCACTTCATGTCCCCGGCTCCATAGCTCCAGGCATAGGCGACTGCCCACCAGGCCGCGGGCTCCTGCCACGACGATGCGCATCGGTCAGGCTGTCACCGGGTGCAGCCGCGCTCGATATTGCTTCTCGTAGTAATCGCGGTAGGTGCCGCTCATGACGTCTTTCCACCAGCTTCGATTGTCGACGTACCAGCGGACTGTTTCATCGAGCCCTTGTTCGAAGGTGTGCGCCGGCGACCAACCGAGCTCCGCTTTCGCCTTCGCAGCGTCGATCGCATAACGGCGGTCGTGGCCGGGCCGGTCTTTGACGAAGCGGATCAATTTCTCGGACTTGTTCAACAGGCCGAGGATTCGCTTGACGATATCGATGTTTCGCATCTCCGCGCCGCCGCCGATGTTGTACACCTCGCCAGCTCGTCCCTTTTCCAGCGCGAGCACAAGCGCCTGGCAATGGTCGGCGACGTTGAGCCAATCGCGGACGTTGCCTCCGTCTCCGTACACCGGCAGGGGTTCATCGTGAAGGGCGTTGACGATCATCAGTGGGATCAATTTCTCTGGGAACTGATAGGGGCCATAGTTGTTCGAGCACCGAGTCACCACAACGTCGATGCCGAAGGTCCGATGATGGGCAAGTGCGAGCAAGTCGGCGCTGGCCTTGGAGGCCGAGTAAGGGCTTGAAGGCGCGAGCGGCGATGTCTCGGTGAAGCGACCGCTTGGGCCGAGCGAACCGTACACCTCGTCGGTCGAAACCATCACCAAGCGCTTTACGCGATTTTGGCAGGCCTCGAGCAACTTTTGCGTGCCGAGCACGTTGGTCTGGATGAAGACCTCCGGCCCAAGAATGGAGCGATCCACGTGGCTTTCCGCAGCCAAGTGAAAAACGGCGTCGATCGAGTGCGAATGAATCAAGTCTTGAACTGCCGCGCGATCGGTGATGTCCACCCGGATGAACCGGTGCCCTGGGTCATCTTCGTGATCGGCGAGATTCTGAAGGTTCCCAGCGTAGGTTAGCTTGTCGAGATTGATCACCCGCCATGTCGGACGGTGGCGGCGCAAATACTTGACCAGGTTCGAGCCGATGAAACCGCAACCACCGGTGACCAGAACGTTCATCTTGTGTTCGAGTACGACGCTTCGGGAGGAAGGTCAAGGTCCGGCAGATTACCTGGAGTTTGCGCACATCGACGAGCAACCTCGCCTTGGAGCCAGCCCGGTAGCCCCCGAGCCTACTGGTGACCCGCTCGCGAGGTTGCGTACCCACCGGGCTCGCCGGATAGTCGTGCAGGACCTCCCGTTTCTTCACGTTGGAGGGAATTGCTGATGGGAGTCCGGCCCTTCAATCCGGCGGCCGCGGCGCTGCCGACCAACGTGGTCAAGGTGGCACCCACCGGCACTGTCGTGTTAGTCGACTACCGATGAACGAGATCCTTCCCGACGTCTTCAGTTGGTCCTGGCGCTCGCCGCGCCACGGCTACGACTTCAACGGCTATTTCGTGCACCTCCCCAACGGAAACGTCTGCATCGATCCGGCGGAAATGTCCGACGAGGTGCTCGACGAGCTTGCGGAACGGGGCCTTAGCTACATTGTGCTAACCAACCGCAATCACGTCCGGGCTTGCGAGAGGGTACGCCGCAAGACGGGAGCACCGGTCTTCATCCATCCGGCGGATGCGGCCGAGGCCGAGCACCTGGGCGCAGCGATCGAGGAGTACCTCGAGGAAGGTCAGGCGATCGGGCCGCTCATCGTCCATTCAGCGGCGGGAAAATCACCGGGCGAAATCTGCCTCCACTGGCCGGATCGGAAGACGCTTTTCGTCGGCGATGCCTGCATCGGCACTCCGCCCGGCCGGTGCTCGCTGTTGCCGGAAAAGGTGATGGAAGATCCCCTTGCCCTGCAGCGGAACTTGAGGCGAATCTGCTCCAAAATCGACTTCGACGCGCTCCTCGTCGGCGACGGCGAGCCGATCCTCCGCGGCGGGCGGCGCGCGCTCCAGGATCTGGTAGCTACGTTCAGCTAACGCGCGGGGGCCATCCCGAGGTTGACGCCGGTCGGGTTGTCCATCGTCGAATGGGCTCGCGCGGCGTTGCCGAAATCCCAGCCGGCGATCCGAATAGAGAAATTCGTCACCCAGCCTTGGTTCGGCTGGATGACGCCGATGTCGATCGGGTGAGCAAAATGGACGCGGAAGATCAGCGCCCCCAGCGAGATATTGATGCCCAGGACGCCGTCGAGAACCCGCCTGTCCCAAAGGGTGTTCGAGCTCTGGGCGACGCCTCCAAAATCGAACCCAGCAATCCCTTCGAGATTGGTGAACGGAAAGACGCGGATCAAGCTGATCAACGGCAAAATGAATTCCGCGTTGGCGTAGTAGAAGGTCTTCCCGAGCAGGAAATAAGTGTCGCCATAGCTCACTCCCCGCAGGGTGTCGAAGCTGGACAGATAAAAGTCCCGCCGCAAAATACCGCCGAAGCCGGTGCCAGCGGCGGCGCGGGTGAGAAACGACGCCGCGCCGAAAAGGTGGAAATAATGCGCCCCATCCACACGAAGGAGAGCGGCTCCTTCCGAGCGAGCCGGCTGAACCGTCGCGGTCGTGTTGAGCACGAGCGAGTTGCCGGCGATGGGCGTGTACCCGTAGGCGTATCGCAAGCTGTCGTACCCAAAGACTAAATCAAGCTCGGTTTGGAATTGAGTTCCGCCTTGGCGCTGCTCAAAGGGGGTGAGCACGTCGCGGCCTATGCCATAGCCGGCATTGAGCGCCGGATCCAGCAGCACTTGGCTCGTGTATGAATCCAAGAAAGGGGTGGAGCCTCCGGCGGCCAGGCTGGTTTGAAAGTAGGAAAACCGGCTGAATGGGTATCGAATGCTTCCAAGCAGGCCGTAAAAACGCTCATACCAGATGAAAGGGAGACCCTGGCTCTGATACGTCAGGTCCTGGTGGTACCTCAAAGACTGGAATGGCCCGCCTCCCCAGATCAGCCGCTGGCCCTGGTCGATGTAGAGAATCTGGCCGTCGATCAGGCTGAAGCTACCGTAGACGGCGAAGCTGATCAGGAGCGCGTGGTTGCGAAGCTTGTCGGTGGCAGAGGCGTAAGCCTGGGCGTAGATGCCGCCGCTTCCACCGCCGGCGAGCGCGTAGATCGGGTTTAGCTCCCACTGCCGCGGCGAGGTGAAGCGATAGGGCATGTCCGATTTGAGGTCCACCAACGCCATTGGCTCGGGCGGCTTGGTGTCGGTCTTCTGAGGAACGGGCTCGGAGAGAAGCGACTCGCGAGAGAGAAACGCCGGGCGGCGCCTGCCGGACTTCTGCAGCAGCGCCCACAGACCGCCGTCGTGCCCGGTGCTCGGCATCAGAAAACCGGTGGACACTTCCGTTCGTCGGACAACGGCCCCGCCGATGATCTCGTGGATGTTGGCGTGCGCTTCATCGAAGGCGATGAACAGGACGCGCCCGTCGTCAAGCACCTCGAGATCGAACTCGTCCCGATCCTCCTGCGTCAAGCGTTGCGGTGGGGCGCTTCCGTCCGGCGGCACGCGAAAAATGTTGTACACGCGGCCGGCCGTCGCGTCCGAGGTGTAGACAATTCCATCCGGCCCCCAAGACAGCTCGCGCTCGGCGTAGTCGTCGTGTGTGATCTGGGCGAGCGTAAAATCCCCCGGACGGCCCGGGGTGAGCACATAGACGTCCCGCGTGCCTCTCTCGTTCAGGCCGATGAAGGCGATTTTCTTTCCATCGGGAGAGATCGACGGGGAAAAGGCTGCAATCAGTCCCTTCGACCCCAAGGGGAACTTCAGCCCGTCTCCCAAAGAAATCTTCACGTCCCACACGTCAAAAATTCGGGCGTTGCGCGGATCGACTGGGTTGAACCGGCGGTCGAATTCATACATCTCCATCTCTGAGAAACCGACCTGCTTGGCCTGATGGCGGTACGTTTGCCAATAGATCGTGTCCCGGCCTCCCGACTGCCCGACGTAGACCAGCGAATCGTTCTTCAGATCGAAATTGCGGCCAGAAAAGGGATGAAGGGACTCGAGCCCCGGGGCCCCGTCTTTCGCCACCGTGGTGTCGCGCTGCGGGGCGCGCCGGTCGAGGATCATCAGCCGGCTCACCCCCGTCTCGGGATCGAATCCGCGCATCAGCAGGACATTTCCGTCCGGCGATGCCCGGAGCGACTCGACCTCCTGCTCGAAATGCTCGAGCACCTTCGCCGAGGTGTCGGGCTCCGAGCGAAGGTAGCTCTGATACGCGCGACGCTTGAGCCAGTCGGCGAACCTTTCGGAGATCGTCTCTGCATTGTCGCCGGTGACGTACTTGAGCAGCCCCCTGAATCCTTTGAGCCGAATGTCGTCGCGGCCGCGCAGCAAACGGGGGGAGCCCTCCAAAATCCGCTGCAGCGTCCCTTTTCCGTAGACGTCCTCCAGGAAAGCGCAGCGGACGTTGCCGCCCTTGTAAATCCACAGGACGGAGTACGGCCCCTCGTCGAAGAAGTCGTGAAGCCCGAAGCCGCGGGAGACATCGGGATTGGCGACCAGGTCGCGGATGAGCATTTCCGCCTCGGGATCGATGCCGCGCAGCGCGTAAAACTCCGCGATGCCTTCGATGAACCACAAGGGCAGCGCATCGATCGACTCACCTTGGCGGTCCTGCCGCTTGGTGACCACCCGCAGTTTTTGAATGGTGAATTGGTGCGCCATCTCGTGCGTGTGGACCCGCTCGAAAAGACGGTCGTCGCCGAAGTACGGCAGGGTCATCGTCAGGTTCTGGGGGCTGGTGACTCCGAGCGTTCCCTCGCTGAGCGGGAAAAGGTTCGTCTCCAAAAACTCCTGGTACGAGCTGTAGAGGATCAGCGGAACCGTCTCGGGCGGAACGAATTGAAATTCATTCTCCAGATAACGGAAGGACTCCATCACCACGGCCGATGCGCGCTCGGCCACCTCGCGCTCCCGCTCGTAGAAGTAGAGCCGGATCGTCCCGCTCTTTGCTCCGGTGTATGACGCGGCCCGCTCCGGGGGCGGGCTGACGGAAAGTTCGATGTGCCGCCAGTCGAAATCAAAGTAGATGACGTGGCTCTTCCCCGCCGTTCGGGGAAAAACCAGGATCTGGGCGTTGGCTGAGGAAGCGGTGACCGCCAAGGCGAGAGCAGCTAGACGGGGGACGGTCCGACCCATGGGAGTGATCCTTGCCGGAATCGAAGGGTATGCCGTTCGACCGGGAGGTGGCAAACGGCGTGAGGCCCCGGCGGGCAACAGGGGCTTAAGGCGCGGGCGAAAGCTGGCGCAGGCTCGATTACTTCGAGTACTTCCGCTCGATGGCCAACACCTTCTTCAGGCGGCGTACATGCCGCTCCTCAGCGGTGAACCGTGCGGAGAGGAACGCATCTACTAGCTCCTAGGCAACCTGTTCCCCCACCACCCGCGACGCCAAGCAGAGCACGTTCATGTCGTCGTGCTCGACGCCCTGGTGCGCGGAGTAATGGTCGCCGGCCAGCCCGGCGCGGATTCCGGGAATTTTGTTCGCCGCGATCGTCACGCCGATCCCGCTGCCGCAGACCAGCAGGCCTCGCTCAACGCGTCCGCCCACCAATGCCGCGGCAACCGCTTCCGCAGAGTCCGGATAGTCCGACGGTGAAGGGTTGTAGACCCCGAGATCCAGCACTTCGTGCTTCCCCGCCAAATAGGCCTTGATGCGCTCCTTGAGCTCGAACCCGGCGTGATCGGCGCCGATGCCGATTTTCATTGATCTCCCCGCACGTGTGGGGCCGTCATAGCACCCGAATCACCCTTGCGGCAGGGGCATCGAAAGGAGCACCGATGATCGACCTCCTGGATTATCTGCTCAAACACAGTTACGCGGTGCTCTTCTTCGTCGTCCTAGTGGATCACCTGGGGATGCCGCTTCCAGCCACTCCCTTCCTGCTCGCGGCGGGGGCGGTGGCGCACGCGGAAGGGGCGAGCCTGACCATCGCCCTTTTGGTCGTTTTGCTGGCGTCGCTGGCCGCTCACTCCGTCTGGTATGAAGCCGGACGGCGGGGCGGCCGCAGAATCCTGAAGCTGGTATGCCGCATCGCGCTCGAGCCCGATGCCTGCGTCCGACGGACCGAGAACACCTTCGGTCGATACGGCGTGAAAGCGCTGCTCATCGCGCCCTTTGTCCCGGGTCTGGGAACTGTGGCACGGCCGATGGCGGCGATGATGGGCGTCTCATTTCTGCAATTCATCGTTTTTGCCGTCGCGGGCGCCGCGATCTGGGCAGCATCGTTTCTGGTCCTCGGATACGCTCTCGGGCGTGAGCTCGTCGAGGCCGTGAATGCTGGCGCGGCTCTTGGCGGAAAACTCGCCGCCGGCGGTGTTGCTCTCTTCGTGGGTTACTTTGCGTGGAAGCTACTTCGGCGCCGGGCCGTGTTGCGCAGCCTGCAGATGGCGCGTATCCAGCCCGACGAGCTGCGGCGCAGGCTGTCTTCGGGCGAGCGAATCACGGTCATCGATCTCCGTCATCCCCAAGACGTCCAGCTCGATCCCAGGAAGATTCCCGGCGCACTTCGCATCCTCCCCGAGGAGCTGGAGCATCGGCATTCGGAGATTCCGCGTGAGGAAGAAGTAGTGCTGTACTGCACTTGACCCAACGAAGCGACGAGCGCCCGGGTGGCGCTCCTGCTCAGGCAACAGGGCTTCCCCCGCGTGCGGCCCCTACTTGGCGGGCTCGACGCTTGGGCGCAGCTGGCCTACCCGGTAGAGACGGTGGTCGACGCTACAGGCCCGGTGGCCAAAGAAATTACTGAGCCGCAGCCCTCTGCTTGATCCACAAGCCAACGGAGCTGCAAAAGCTTTTCGATCGCTAACGGCGCCCCCCGCGGAACCCACCCCCGGCCGCATGGAACCCACCGCCGGCGCCACCGCCGGCCGCATGGAAGCCGCCGCTGGGCGCACGGAACCCGCCGGCGCTGGGCGCAGGCGCACGGTACCCGCCGCTCACCGAGTACGCCCCGCTAGGCGCACGGAACCCGCCGCTCACCGGGTACCCGCCGCTAGGCGCACGGTACGCGCCGCCGGCTGCATGGTACCCACCACCAGGCGCACGGTACCCGCCGCCGCTTGCCACATGGTACCCGCCGGGGGCGCCGGCGCTGTGGTAAACGCCGCCGCGGTAGCCGGGGCCGTAGCGGTAGCCGTGGTAGTAAGGGCCCCAGCCTCCTCCCCAACCCCAGCTAAAGTAGACGGTCGGGCCGTACCAAACATAGTGAGAGGGGCCGTAATAACCGTAGTATGGCGCGACACCCCAGCCCCAAACCCATGGGGAGTAGACCCAAATCCAGCCCTGCGCCGGGTAGTAGACGTATGAATAGGGGTACGCCCCCTCGTAAGGCGGGGCGTAGACGTACTGCTCGCCGTAGGGCATCCAGATCCAGCCGTACTCGTCGGTGTAGACCCATTGACCGCCCGAAGGGGCTGCCTCGGGTGGGGGCTGGGCATTCTCGGAACCCTGCGCTACCGAGGGGGGCGCGGGTGGCTGATCGGGCGGCGCGGGAGGATTCTCATTGGGCGCCGGGGACGACGGCTGAGCAGTTTTCTGGTCATTCTGCGCAACAGCCGGCGCCGCCAGAAGGACCATCGACAGAGCGGCTAACCACGGCATCTTCATGACACTCACCTCGGGTTGTCGGACGCCTCAAGCCCGGGCCTTATTCTAGCTCTACACGCCTTGGCGAGAGACTTCAAGGCGAAGGCCCCGGAAAGGATAGCTGAGCGGCAGTAGCTTAAGCCGACGTCAGGGTGCACCCAGGCAAATAGTCCCAGCAGCCCTCGGGCGTGACTTCAACCGTGTAGGCTTGACAGGCAGTCTCAGGACAGCCGAGCTCTCCTTCACCGGTGGTCCATCGGATTGAGAGCTGGAACCGGGCGACGAAGGCGACCTCGATATGTCCAAAACAACAACGCGAGCATCGCGCTGAGGCCAATCCCGGATAGCCAAGCCCCCGCCGCGAGTAGCGGCTCATGAAAATGAAACGAAAGCGTGTGCGTTCCACTTGGAACGCGTGCGCCGATCAACAGGCCGTCCACCGCGCGCACCGGGACTTCCGAGCCATCCACACGCGCGCGCCACCCAGGATAGAAGACCGTGGCGTAGACAACAAAAGCACCCCTCGCGCCAGCATCGACCTTTGCCACCACGCCATCCAGCGACCACTGCGCCGCTTCAATCGCCGCCGTTTCATACTCTGCGGACAGCTCGCCCTCGACCACGGCGGAATTTTCGAAATCAAAGCTGGGATCGGCGACTCGGCGCAGCGCTTGAGACGCGGACTCTACTTGCTCGACATTTTGCACCGACCGCAGTCGCGGTAGACAGCGGCTGTTCAAGAGCAGCGAGAGTCGGAGATTGGGACTGGTGAAGACGACGCGCGTGTCGCTGGGCGGCTTGGCAGAAGACGCCGTTGCGATGACGCAGCTGTTGAGCAGGGCCGCGCGCTTGGCGGGGCTCGCCGACAGCGCACTCAGGAAACCTTGATATCGATGCAACGAGAACGGTAGGCGGCCGGATGCCTCTTCTAAACCGAAAACGGCTCCCAGGTTGCTTTTGAGCGTATTGAGCTCCCAAGCTCTGAGTATCTGCAGTTGCTCCAAGGTTCGGCTGTGCGGTGCCTGCGGATCGAGCCGCTCGTCGTCGCGGATAAAGCGCGCAGGCTCGAACGGCATCGCCCGCCTGAGCTCCGCCACCAGCGGCGGGACGGTGCGGAAAAACTCGATCGGCCCGAACCAAACGACTCGCTGCGCGGCGAGAGACAAATCGACGGCGATGACCGCAACCGCCAGATACACCCAGGTGATTTGCGGCAGGCGCGCGGGTGTGTCGGGCGTTCGCGAGGAAGCAAGACCGAGAATCGATGCAGCGGCGGCACACGGCGCGCCGACGATGAGGGACGAGCCCAGCGCGGCGATGGGAGCTCGCGGATCACCGGCGGTGTTTGCCCAAGCCAAGACCGCGCGTCCCACTGAAATCGCCCAGGGTGCTTCGCTTCGGAGCAGCAGCCCCAAGATGAAAGCCAGGCTCGAAATCGCCAGCGCAGTGCCGGCCACTGCGCGCCGCACCCGCCCCTCCAGCATTGCCTGCAGCCCGCTGCTGACCAGGATTGCCGCGCCGAGCACCGAGAGCAGGAAATATTTTTGTGGATAGCGAAAAAAACGGAAGGGCGGCACCGCGTGAATGAGGCTGAAGCCGGGGAGATGCATCCCGGCTGCGAGCGCCACGCCCATCAGGAAAAGAGCGACCCCTAAGGCTGCCCTGCGGCTGCGCGCCACGCCAAACGCGGCCAACACCACGGCCGAGCTTCCGAGGTACACGCTCAGCGCCCAGGGGACGGTGCCTGGGCCCTTGTTCGTGAACCAAGCCCAAAACTGCGGCGCCTCGAGATAGCCGCCGAATGGATAAGGCAAAATTGTTTCCAGCAGCCGTAGCGGGTGGAAGGCCCATTCGCCGGCGAAACCCGCCGTTTCGCTTCGCGTCGTCTCTTTGAACAACTGCCAGGCCGGCAGAAGCTGAACGGATGCTAGCAGGGCGCCAAGGCCGAGCGCGCCAGCGAGAGCCAACGCCTCTCTACTTCGCGCGGGAACAATGAAAGCGACGGCAAATCCCAGCGCCGCGGAAAAAATGACGAGCTGCGGTTCGCCGGTGAGGACCTGCAAACAGAGGATGCTTGCCAAGCCCACGCATCGGGCAACAAGCGGCGCTCGGCCGAGGATGATGGCACCCACCCACGGCACGTAGGCGGCGGATGAGAGAAATGGCCCGTGGTACACCAGCCCGACTAAAAACCCCGTCAGCGAAAATGCCACTGCTCCGCCCAGGCTCGCCGCCCGTCCGACTCCCAGTCGACGGCACAACCAGTACACGCCAAGCGAGGCAAAAAAGTGGTGCAACAACAAGTGAGCGCAGTACGCGCGCGGAAACTCGAGGAACTGGAAGAGGAGGTTCGGCGTGTAGAAGAGGCCTTCGTGCACATAGCCTAGCAGCGGCAACCCGACATTGTGCAGCGGGTTCCACTCTGAAAATTGCGAGCGCCCGAGCGCGGCGATGAAGTGAAGCGGCCAATAGGTATGCAGGATGTCGCGGTAGTAAAGCGCCTTGGAGCCGAAAAGGCCGCGGCCGACGAGGAATAGACTGAGCAGGAGCAGGAGAGCCGCCGGCCCAAAGCGAGCAATTGCATTCGGCTCGGCCTGGTTTGCCGGCGAGGCGCGGAGATCGCTGCTCAAGCACTCCAACTATAGTGCAGCTTTCCCATCGCCGCGCATTTCGAGCGCTGCGTGCTCGCGTTGTGACGGAGCTGACTTTCTGCTACGGGGAGCGGGTTGAACCATCGAGCGCTCGGCATCCGGATCCTGTTCTGCGCGGGCTTGCTCTGCTCACTCTCGCTTGCCGGTTGCAGCTCAAATTCAAAGCAGGCGATTGACGGCTACCTCAGCGCGCTCGCCGCTCGTGACGCCTTGACCGGTGCCGTGCTCGTCGCGCGCGGCGACACGGTGCTGGTCAGCCGGGCATACGGACTGGCGAACGAAGAGGCCTGGATCCGAAACACAGCCGGGACGCGGTTCAGAATTGGATCGACCACCAAACAATTTACAGCGATGGCGATTCTGATTCTCCAGGATCGGGGCAGCTTGAACGTGCAGGAGCCGGTCTGCGGCTACATTGCCGGTTGTCCGGCAGCATGGCAATCCATCACAGTGTTTCATTTGTTAACCCATACATCTGGCATCCCGAATTACACCGATTTCGATGACTTCCCCTCGCTGCTCGGAACGCCGGTGAGCGTCGAGGGTCTCATCGAGCGCTTCAGAACGAAGCCGCTCGACTTCTCCCCCGGAACGCGCTGGAGCTATAGCAATTCCGGCTACATCGTCCTGGGTGCGGTCATCGAGAGGGCATCTGGGCAGGGATACGCCGAGTTCCTCAACCAAAACATCTTTGCACCGCTTGGAATGCATGACACCGGCTATGACGTCAATGATCCGCCCATAACGACCCACGCCACGGGCTATCTGAGCCATGGCGTAAGAGCAGCTTACTTCGACATGTCGGAGGTCTACGCGGCTGGAGCGCTGTACTCGACGGTCGGAGATTTGTATCTGTGGGACCGGGCGCTGCTAGCTGACCAGCTGATTGACTCGGCTTCGCTACGAGCAATGACGAGCGCCCAGGCGCCATGCCCGCTCGGTGGATGCGCGCTTTCCACTGACCGCGGCTACGGGTACGGGTGGTTCATCGCGAACGAGGCAGGCCATTCATATGTCTATCATTGGGGACACATCGACGGGTTCAAAGCGTCTAACGGTCTGTACTTCGACGAACAGATCTCGGTGGTGGTGCTCAACAATCTAGAGACCACGGACGTGTTCGAGATCAGCACCCATCTGGGCGAGCTCGCCCTTTGACGCGCGACGCTTCCGGCTAGGAGAACTGCCACAGGCCGACGAGGTTGCCGGCCGGATCGCGGATCCTGCCGACCCGCACATCCCCTTCCGCGTAAGGCGCTTTGACGATCTCGCCGCCGTTCGCGGTGACTCGTCCGATGGCGGCCTCGATGTCCTCGACATAAATGAATGGCAGGATTCCCGCCTCGCGAGACGCGACGCTACCTGTCGCCCAACGGCCGATGAGAAGCCCGTCGCGGTCGGAAAATCGGAAATCGTCCTTCGACCGCTGATCGATCTTCCAGCCGAAAACCCGCTCATAGAACGCCGCCGATCGGCGAGGATCAATTGCGGGAATTTCCAAGTACGAC
>Ga0126379_10002063_pt1 | contig 12598 bp, 17 predicted proteins | sample PanSoiMetPlot_24_FD_92640 | JGI IMG/M metagenome (GOLD analysis project Ga0126379, IMG submission 92640) | Tropical forest soil microbial communities from Panama - MetaG Plot_24 | ecosystem: Environmental > Terrestrial > Soil > Tropical forest > Bulk soil | place: Panama | collected 2016-02-17
ACTAAAACAGCTCGCCGTTCTCACGGTGGCCCCATTCAGAGAGAGTCCTTAACCAGCGGAGCGGACCTCTTCAGGCCATGTTTGTGAAAACACCGACGAGATGTGGCTGGCTCCACCACCCCGATCCCGCAGCTGTTTCCCAAACCGCTTCAATCCAGTTTAGAACCTTTGCAACGCCTGCGTTTGGAGACTTCTCCGGCCCAGTTGTTTCGGTCCTCGACGGCGACACCATCGAAGTCCTGCACAACCACCGGGCTGAACGGATTCGCCTCGATGGGATTGACTGCCCCCGAGAAGGGACAAGCCTACCCGAAGAAGGCGAAGCAAGCCGCCTCAGCCCTGAACTTTGGCAAGGAAGTCACGCTTCGACCCTACGGCAAGGACAAGTAAGGACGGACCATTGCCGACGTGCTTCTGTCAGATGTCACCAATGTCAACCACATGTTGGTCGAGTACGGCTGGTGCTGGTGGTACAGAAAATATACGCCAGGACAAATCAGCCCCATCTGGCCCCCTGTCGGGAGTCTCCTGGTTTGTGGTTTCTTGTCGGGTGAGATTGTCTGAGGTGGTACGAGGGGTAATTCCTAAACCGGGGGTCCTACCATCAAGCATCGGTTTCCACTCAACGAGTCTCATGGTGTCCAATAGTCCCATCGAGGATTCTGGTCCCGACAACCCTACGCGAGCAACATGACCTCGACCTGTTTCCGCTCGAACGTAATACAGAGGTGGGAGGAGCCATGCTGTCGGTTGCCGTGAGGCCGACCGGGCCTGATCTTCCCGTGGAACACGAGGGAACCGTGACGTGTTGAGCGGCTCAGCCGTGCTTTGCTGGGTCCGACTGCGCCGACTGGGGAGCAGAGGGCGGTGCTCACGGTCTTGGCGCCCGCGCTGGGCTGGCTGTTGACCTCCGGTCTGCGGCGCCTCGCGGCGAAACGCGTGCAAGAGCGGCGGGTGCGATGAGACGGAAGGGAAACCGTGGACGTGTCAGCGCGCGATCTCGAGTTGGCGTATTGTTCGACGGTTCATACACCGCCAGGTACTCGATCCGACACGGTCGTGTTCGTCGTGCCGCCCGTCGCCAAGGAATTCGCGGAAGAGGTGCCTATGCAGTATGTGGGACTGACGCGTGGCCGCCGCGCGACGTGGTGCTATGCCTGGTAGTCTGATCATTCGTGCGCCTCGACCGAAATGTCCCTCGGGGGTGTGGCTGCATGCCGTGGCAGGCGAGGTGCTCCCACCCCGTGGCAGCCGAGGCGGGCCCGAGCTCGCGTGACGTATCTGCCGGAACTCGCTCAGCTTCGGCGTCGCCCGGAACTGAGTGCGCCCTGGAATCAGGTGCCCGGGTTGCGTCTGGTGCTGCATGGACAGTTGCCGAGTGGCAAGAATCAGGTGGGGATTCGGCACGAGGCGCCGGTGGGGCCCCTGGCGCCGGCGACCGTGCGTCGTCATCCCAATGCGCGGTTTGAGCGGTGGCGGCGCGACGCGGAAAAACAACTGTTGCTGCAGATCGGCTCGTGGCGAGCCTCCTTGCCGGTGTCGGTGCCCATGTTGATGTATGTGTGGAACTGGCCCGGCGATCGCCGGACGCGCGACCGATCCGGGATGCTGGATGCGTTGTGTCATCTGTTGGAGCATGCCGGCGTTATTGCCAATGATCGCTTGATCGAAGATCCGCTGTGGCGGACGATGCCCCTCGATAAGCAGGATCCCCGCGTGGTGATCGTGTTGCGTCCGTATGTTCCGCTGGGGTCTCCGACCTTGTCCTCTACCCCCCAGTGTGATCGGCCCAGCTGTGCGCATTGCTGGATGCCCGCGACCCCGTTCCCCCTCTCCATCCCCGCTTGAGCGTCGGACTGTCATCCTTGGTCGGACCGTAATACTTCCGTAGCGAGGAGCGGCAAGTTCTACATGTGAGAGGTGATCTATGGACGGAGCCGTGGAATTCAATCTGCTGCATTGCGTGGTGGGCGTGGCTTTGGCGGTGGGCGGCGGATTCGTCGTCGACTATTGGGTGGGGCGTGCGCGCCAGAAATCGGCGCCCGAGCCGATCGGGCCCAACGTCAAGGTCGAGCAACCGTCGGTGGTGTCGGGGACGCTATCGTGAGGACCAGGTGAGGAGACGATGGTGACCGCGCTGATCGCCGCAGTCGGATTGATGGTTTGCCAAAAACTCAGCACCTTCGATGGAGGCGTGGCCAAGATCGAAGAGGGGCCGCAATATATCGTGGGAGACACGACGTTGTGTACGCGGCGGACCGTGCTCTCGCCCGACGGATCGAAGCCCTTGGATCTCACGCTGCTGACCGACCACTCGGTGGCGCGCCCGTCGAGCGACACGCGGGTGACGGAGGCCGACATCATGGAAACCACCTTGATTCCCCCCAAGCCCACTGACGGCCCGAACGCACGGCCCTGTAGGACGACCTATCAGGTGAAAACCCTGGAGCTGACATTTCCGAAGGGCAAGGCGGAGCTGACGAGAGAGGTGCGCGCGCAGGTGGCGACGGTGATGGCGGAAAGTCCGGTCGGCCTCTCGCTCGTGGGGTACATCGAGGAACACGCGACGCAGCGTCATAGTGACAAGATTGCTCGATCGCGGATACAGGCGATTCGGTCGCAGATCGTACGGTTGTCGGTGTCGGCGCCCTCGGTCACGCTCGAAGAGCGGCCGATCTCGGCGAAGCGCCTGGCGCAAGGGGAAGGAGAACTGATTCTGATCACCGCGGTGCTGGCCAATCCCTGCGGGGAGCGCGTGGTGCCGCCGCAGAGTGCACCAACGATGTCGCGATGGAATGACGACAAGGGAGGGACCGCAGTGGCGAAGTAATCGAGGGGCAACCCACATTCAGTTTGGCATGCAGTGACGAAGTCAGATGTCATCCAAACCTATGAAGGAGATCTCTCATGCGGAAGTCAATCGTTCTCGCTGCAGCACTGTTGGTCGTGGGTGCGGCATCCGCATTCGCCGGCGCCGATGCCACCTTTGCCCCGCTGGTCACCACGGTGTCCGGCTGGCTCCAGGGTTCACTCGGTACGTTGATGGCGTTGTTCGCCGCCCTCATGGGCGTCGGGTCCGCCATCCGCGGCAACTGGATCGGCCTCGCCGCCGGCGTGGGGGTGGCGATGGGGGCGTTCTATCTGCCGAACATCATCCCCACCATCACCACGGGCTTGATGTAAGTCTTGCGAGGAGGGCGGGTCGCTGGCCCGCCTTCAGTCGTTTCGGTCAGTGAGGGGAGCCATGGTCAAGATTCCACGATACATCGATACGCAGCCGCAGTTGTTGTTCTGGGAGTTGGACGAAGTCATCGTCCTCATCCTCTGTTTATTTGTCGGGATCCTCACGCGTCAACTCACCTCCTTTCTGCTGGGCGGGTTCGTCTCGACGTATTTCATTACGAAACTCAAGAACGGAAAAAGTGACGGCTATGTCTTCCACTGGTTTTACTGGTTGCGCATTCCCTCGTTTCAGTTTCGCCGTGTGCCGCCCGGCGATTTGCGGGAGTTTCTCGAGTAGGGAGGAATAAGGCCGATGAAATGGACGATGTTTGCGGATCAACTGGCGGATGCGCGAATGAAGACGCTCGTGTTTGCCGGTCTGTCGGTCGTCCTGGCGCTGGCCTTGTTGGCGAACGGCCTCTTCCGTGGCGGGACGGTCGTGGTGATGGTGCCGCCGGAAGTGGATCGGTCAATGTGGGCCGCCGGGAACACGGCGTCCCCGGAATATCTGACCAAGGTGGCGATGCCGTTGATCGCCTACCTCGCGAACGTCCATCCCGAATCGGTGGAGTTGAGTTTCAAGACCTTTATGGGATTTGTGGCGGCCGAGTCGGCCGGCGTCATTCAAGAACGATTGAATGCGGACAAGTCCTACATCCTCGATCGACAGATGTCGCGCGTGTTTTACCCGATGCAGACGCAGGTCGTGAAGGATACGGTGACCTTGATTGGGTTGGAGCGGCGGTATATCGCCGGCACGATCGTCGCGGATAACGACAGGCGCTATTACCGACTGAAATTGCGGATGAATGATTGGAAGGTGCAGGTAGTCGATCTGGATGCGGGGAAGCCCGAGGATCAAGGCGGGGTGCCCACGCCCGTAAACAAATGACGTGGAAATGGGCGTGAACGATTTCATTGGGTAGGTGCGCGATGAGAGGAGCTCGGCACGTGCGAGGGGTGCTCGTGACGGCTGCGCTGGCGGTCACTGTGAGCATGTCGCCAGTCAGTTGGGCCAAGCAAGATGTGCTGGTCACCGATGATTCGCCCATCGCGGTCACGATCTCCTCGTATCAGCTGACGCTCATCAAGCTGCCCGGCGCGGTGGTCCCCAACGGGATCCTGACGGTGAGTCCGGCACTCGAAGTGCGCGCGAACGGACCCAATGTTGCCATCGATCCAAAGGGCAGCACGGCCCCGGCCGATCTGGTGGTGATGACGGAACAGCAGTCCTACCTGTTCCAGCTCGTGCCAAGGGCCATTCCCGCGGAGACCATCGTCGTTCAGGACGTGCGCGTCCCGGCTGGCGGGGGAAAAGCGGAAGATCCGGCGAAACGGCTGGAGAGTTACGTCGAAACGAACGTCGAGCTGTTGAAGCAAGCCGCGCAAGGCACACTCCCGCGCTCGTATGTAGCGACGGAGATCCCGAAGACGGCGCATCCGAAATGGCTCGAGCTGGAAGTGCTCGAAGCCACCGAGTACCGCGGGCCGGTGTACACGGTGCGGCGGTATCACCTCTACAACCATCAAGGGGCCACGCAGAGTCTCCGCCAAACCGAATTCTTTACCGGTGAAGAACTGAGTATTGCGGTGGATCGGCATGTCATCGCTCATGCCCAAGAGGCCTCCGTGTTGATTGTGACCTACACGAAACCCCTGCCGAAGGATCAGCGGAAGGCGAACTCCCCCGATCCGGAGAGGAGTCATTGAACATGAATCCGGGGCAAGGCGGTCTGGGCGACAAACTCCTGGGCGGGCAGGCGGAGCTGAATCCCTTTGGGGGCCAAACCTCGACGATCGCGCGGTGGAAAGTGCTGGCGGTCGTGGGCGCGGTGTTGGCCATTGGCACGATCGTCTTACAGAGTCTGCGTGCCGATCCGACTCCGGAACCGGTGGGGATCGGCGGCAAGCCGGCGAGTAAGCCGGCCACGCTCAATCCTCGCGCGGAGAAAGAGGCCTGGATTGGCGAGGCTGCCGGCCGCGTGCGGAAGACCGAGGAGCGTCAACAGATGCTCGATCAGCAGATGAAAGAATTCCGCGAAGAGATGCGGCGCAAGGACGAACAAATTGAGAAATTGCTCAAAGCGCAAGGCCCAGCCCCGCCGGCGAAGCTGGCCTCGCTCGCGCCCTCCGCGCAAGGGGCCGGACGAGCGTCGATCCTTCCGCCTCCGCACTCGGCGCTGCCGCCGCCCCCGCAAGGCGGGCAAGCGATCGTGGCTAGCTCAGCTCGTCTGGTTCCTGGCCTCCCGACGCCGAACGGGCCGACGGCGTCGCGGCCGACGCAAGGGCTGCCGCCGACGCAGCCTGCGGCGCCGATCAATCGTATTCGGGTGTTTTCGCCGGATCCGCAGCCGGCGCAAGGACCGGGCGCGCCGACGAAGTACTGGATTCCGACCGGCACGATGATTCCCGTGAAACTGTTGACCGGCTTGGATGCGCCGGGGAAGAGCGCCAACCTGGGCGGGGAACCGCATCCGGTGCTGATGTTCGCCGAAGATCTCTCAGTGCTGCCGAACAATGTGCACATGGATATGCGCGAGTGTTTTGTCTTGGGTGAAGGCATTGGGGATCTGTCGGAAGAACGGGCCAAGATCCGAGCGCTCTCGCTGTCCTGCGTCAAACACGATGAACAGAGTGCGGTCGATATTCGCTTGCGCGGGGTCGTGACGGGCGAGGATGGCAAAATCGGGCTTCGCGGGCCGGTGGTCCAGCGTGAAGGCGCCCTGCTCGCCAAGGCCTTGCTCGCCGGATTCGTGAACGGCATCTCGCGGGTCTTCATGCCGTACCAACAGGGATTCTTTATAGCCCCGAGTCCGCAGCAAGCGTTCCAGTTTCCGGATGCGGACAAAGTTGCGATGGCTGGCGCCGCGGGTGCCATGGGCGGGGCGGCTCAAACCCTGGCTCGGCACTATTCGCAATTGGCCAAGGAGGTGTATCCCATCATCGAAATTGATGCGGGGCGTCAGGGGACGATGATCGTCACGGAGGGCCGTGACATTGCAGAGTCCCCACTGTAGGGCAGGGGTGCGGTGGTGGTCGAACAAGGGGTCGTAACCATGAGGAGGAGCAGAGATGAGCAAGCGAGCAAGGAGTCGGGGGAGCGTGGTGGCGGTCATTCTGGGGGGACTGCTCTGGGCTGGATCCGCCTCAGTGGGGTTCGCCCATCCGGATCTGGTGGATCCGCAGTCGAGTGACGCGCGGGCGGCGGTGGCCAAAGCCTTTCCCGGTGCGATCATCCGGGATTGGCAGCCGGCGCCCATGCCGGGGTTGTTCATGTTTACGCTCAATCAGGACGAGCGGGTGTTGTTTGTGGATCCGACCGGCCAGTATCTCCTGGCCCAGGCCGTGTTGTTTGACATGAAGACGCAAAAGAATCTGACGCAGGACTTCATCATCGGCAAGCGGCGGGAGATCTTGGACTCGCTGTCCCTCGACCACGCGATTGTGTATACGCCGACCGAACTGGCCAGTGGGGCGCCGAAGAAACCCTTGCTCGTGTTCGACGATCCCGACTGTCCGTTTTGTCGTGAGCTGCACCCCGAAGTGAAACAGCTGGTGGCCGCGGGCGTGCCCGTCGCGGTGTTCTTGCATCCGGTGGAGCGCATTCATAAAGGCGCCACGCACAAATCCGTGCATATTTGGTGCGCGGAGAATCGCCATGAGGCGCTGGATCTGGCGCTCGCCGGGAAGCCGGTTCCTGAAGCGAAACCCTGCGAGGCTCCGATTGAGGAGAATTTGGCCCTGGCGCGCCAGCTGGGCGGGGGGCCGACCCCGTATATCGTGTTGCCGGATGGGCGGACGGTGGCGGGCAAGAAATCGGCGGGCGAGTTGATGTCGATGTTGGGCCTAGCCCCGAGCCTGGCCCAGCACCTGGGGCCGTAAGGGTGCGGTCCGGGCGTTCCGGACGGGGTTTCTGAATGTCGTTCTAAGGCCGTGCTGGATGTCCCTTTACACTGATCCTGTACCCCTCAGCGGAGAGCGAACCGCTGTCGGTCATTCAGTGAAGCCAGATGGCATGATCACGAACAGAATGGCTAGTGATTGCTATTGAACATCCTGCACCCACGGATTGCGCGAAAATGCATCCGCCCTAAAGTCGATGAAGACGCGCACGCGGGTGGGAAGGAAGGCCGTCGCGGGATAGAGGATGTGGATGGGCCAGGGCGGTAGTTCATATTCCTCCAAAATCGTGACCACACGTCCAGCGTTCAGATCTTCGGCAAATACATAATTCGGCCCTTGATAGATTCCCAAATCCTGAAGCACCGCATCGCGCACCAGCGAGGAGTTGTCCGTCAGAAAGCGGCCTGACACTTCCACGCTCACGTCTGGGCCATCCTTCCCGCAGTAGACCCACCGGTTTTTGATGCCATCATGGGTGTACTCGGCCAAGCGGCTGAAAATGATGCAGTCATGCATGGTCAGATCGAGAGGCGTGCGCGGCGTGCCTTTCCTCTTCAAATACGCCGTCGACGCGACGGTCACTCGGCGGGCGAGGCCGATGCGCCGCGCCTTGTACGCGCTGTCCTTCAGCTCACCGATTCAGAGTGCGGCATCAAGGCCGTTCTCTACGAGATCGATAAAGCGGTCGGTCATCATATGATCAAGCGTCAGGAGAGGATAGCGTTTCAGAAACCCGGCGACGTAGGGCATGAAGACGACGCGCCCGGTGCCGTCGGAGGTCAGAATACGCAGGGTGCCGCGCGGCTCCGTCTTTTCTCCACGCACGTCTTCCTCCGCAACGGTGTATCGCTCCAGGATTCCTTTGGCATGGGCTAAGAGTCGCGCGCCTTCGTCCGTGAGACTGACATTGCGTGTCGTTCGATTGAACAGCGTGACGCGAAACTCCTCTTCTAGGGCTTTCACGGCCTTGCTGATCTGGGCTTGCGCAAGGTTGGCGGTCTTCCCGGCCGCAGAGAAATTCCCTGCCTCCGTCACCAGCACGAACAACTTCAAGCGTTCGAGTCGATCCATTTATTCCAATTAAGAATAGGTCATAGACCGAAATCAAGCCTTATTACCCTGTCGGGAGTGAGTTACCTTCACGACCAACAGGGTAGAGGCGAGTCAACCAGGAGGTTCGATGATGTTAACGTCACATGGGCTCGTAGGCAGCCGAGGAGTGGCGTTCGCCGCTCTGCTCGTCGGCTGTGCCACGGGCGCGGTGGAGAAGAGCCGCGAGGATTGCGGGGCGGACTATCGATGTGAGGTCGATCTGGTGGCCCAATACCGCGAGCAGGCTTTACAGTTACAGGCGCTGGCTCAACAGTACGCGGCTGATGCCGATCTTCAAGGCGCGCAAAACGGCCCAGACTCTGAGCAGGCCAAGAGAACCCGGGACTTGGCCAAACAGATGTGGGCTCGGGCTCAGGAGGCCCATCAACGCGCACGCGAGCTGCGGGGCCAGGTGCCTCATGCCGTCGTGTATTGACGGGATCAGCTGGAGCTCAGCAGGGGAAGCCTGGCGCTCCCGCCATCTCGTGAACTCGACACTCACCATCCTTACGACACCATTATAAAAGCAGGGAGGAATCATGGGGGCCCTCAACTCACAGAAATTCAGAGGGAAAATCGCCGTCATCACTGGAGCCTCGACCGGGATCGGCCTGGCCACGGCCAAGCGGTTTGTTCAAGAAGGCATGGACCACGTCTTCATGACGGGCCGCCGCAAGGAGGTCTTGGACGCGGCGGTCGCTGAAATCGGTAGGAATACCACAGCCATCCAGGGCGACGTGGCCGACCTCAGCCACCTGGATTGTCTGTACGACGCTGTCAAACGATCCCATCGGAAGATCGATGTCCTCTTCGCGAACGCCGGGGTGGCCCAGCTGGCCCTCTTCGGGACCGTGGATGAGAAATTCTTTGACCTGCACTTCGACGCCAATGTGAAGGGACTCTTTTTCTTTGTCCAGAAGGGGCTTCCGTTCATGAACGACGGGGCGTCCATCATCCTGAACGCATCGATTGCGACCATCAAGGGCTTTCCAGCCATGAGCGTGTACAGCGCGACCAAGGCCGCTGTTCACTCCTTCGCTCGCACGTGGACCAACGAACTCCGCGAGCGCCGCATTCGCGTGAACGCGATTAGCCCGGGCCATATCGATACGCCAATCCTGGAGAGCTTGCAGCAAGGGGACGCGCTCATCAGGATGAAAGAGGAGTTCGCCAAAGCCGTTCCGCTGGGGAGGATGGGAGATCCGGACGAGATCGCCAAGGCCGTCTCCTTTCTCGCCTCCGATGAAGCGAGCTATGTTTCTGGCATCGAGCTGTTCGTTGATGGCGGCGTGGCCCAAATGTAATTCGGTGTGGGAGGACCCGCCTGGAAAGGCGGGGATTCTCGACGACGGGCAAGAAGTGGCTAGAACAAGGGGCGAGAACGAGTTATTTTTGACACGTGGGAGTTCGCCGCCAATGGACCAGGACGACTGCCAGTGAGAGGTCTCACATCAATGCCCTTCAAGGCTGTGTTGGCTGTGAAAGCAGGAAACGGAGGACGCCATGTCTCAACCAGAACGGTTTGAAGTTCTGATCCTCGGCAGCGGAGCGGGTGGCAAGTTACTCGCGTGGCATCTGGCGGGATCGGGGCGACGAACTGCCGTCGTCGAGCGCCGGTATATCGGGGGCTCCTGTCCCAACATCAACTGTATGCCGAGCAAGAATGAGATTTGGAGCGCGAAAGTCGCACATCTGGTGCGCCATGCCGCCCAATTCGGGACGATGACTGGTCCCGTCGCGATCGACATGACCAAGGTGCGCCAGCGCAAGCGCGACATGGTCGAACGCGAGATTGCCGACCACGTGGAGCACTACAAGGCAAGCGGCACCGAGTTGATCATGGGGACTGGGCGCTTCCTGGCACCGAAAACCCTGGAGGTGCGCCTGAATGACGGCGGGACGCGTGTGCTGACGGGCGACCAGGTGTTCCTCAACGTCGGAACGCACGCGGCAATCCCGACCGTTCCCGGCCTTGAGGCTGCCCGACCCCTCACCAATATTGAAGCGCTGGAACTCGACTATCTGCCGCCGCATCTGATCGTGCTCGGAGGAGGGTACGTCGGCCTCGAATTGGCCCAGGCGTACCGTCGCTTCGGCAGCCGTGTGACCGTCCTTGAGCAGGGGTCTCAGCTGATGCACAGGGAAGATCCGGACGTCGCGGAGGAGGTGCAGCGGATTCTCACTGACGAAGGGATTCACGTTCTCGTGCCGGCCAAAGCCCTCCGTGTGCATGGCCGGTCCGGAAAGGACGTCAGCCTTGTCGTGGGCACGACCACCGGTGAGCAAACGATCCAGGGCAGTGACATCCTGGTCGCGGCGGGGCGCACTCCGAACACCGCCGGGATCGGGCTCAAGGAGGCCGGCGTTGAGTTGGACGAACATGGCTACATTCGTGTCAATGAGCGGCTGGAGACCAGTGCATCCGGGGTCTGGGCCATAGGAGAATGCGCTGGGAGCCCACAGTTTACGCATGTGTCCGTCGATGACTTTCAGATCATTAAGGACAATCTGGCCGGAAGGAAGCGCAGCACGCGCGATCGGCTGGTTCCCTACTGCATGTTCACGGATCCTCCACTTGCCCGAGTGGGCCTGAGCGAAGGTGAAGCCTCGCATCACGGCGTCAGCGTGCGGGTTGCGCGGCTGCCGACGACGGCTGTGCTGCGGGCGCACACGACCGACGAACGGCAAGGCTTCATGAAAACACTTGTCGGTGATGACGACCGCATTCTCGGTTTCACGATGATTGGCCCGGAGGCCGGTGAGGTCGTGGCCGCGGTGCAAATGGCGATGCTGGCAGACCTATCTTATACGAAGGTCCGCGACGCCATTCTCGCGCACCCGACGATGGCGGAAGGACTTGGTTCGCTCTTCTCAAATGTTCCGCCACGGGCATCCAGGGGAAGCGGTGTCTCAGCTGAACGAGATCATAGAAGTCGCTAGCAATCAGCTCAATAATGGGGCCCACATGAACTTACAATTGACAGGCAAACGGGCTCTCGTCACCGGCAGCAGTAGCGGCATTGGCGAAGGCATCGCGAAGACCTTGGCCCGAGAAGGAGCGGCCGTTGTGGTGCAAGGACGAAACGAACACGCGGCGAGGCGCGTGCAACAGGAGATCGACGCCGCAGGCGGAAAAGCGATCGTCGCCATCGGGGATCTGTCCACCGACGAGGGGGCGACGCGGGTGGCCGAGACGGCGCTGAGCGAGTGGGGGGCGATCGATATTCTGGTCAACAATGCCGGCGCCTATGAAGTCCGCGGCTGGGCGGATACCACGCCCGAGCAGTGGCTCGAGGTCTTCAATCAGAACGTCGTGTCGATGGTCCGCATGATCCGGTTGCTGGTCCCGCAGATGAGGCGCCTGGGGTGGGGACGGATGATTCAGATCTCGAGCGTCGTGGGGGTGCAGCCGCTGGCCGCCCTGCCGGATTACAACGTGACGAAAGCGGCCGCGATCAACATGACCGTGAGTCTGGCGAAAGAAGTTGCCAACAGCGGGATTACCGTGAACACGGTGACGCCCGGGCCGATTATGACGGCGGGATGGATCGAATGGGCACGGGGAGTGGCCAAGGCACAGAACTGGGGGGATGAGATGGCGGAAATCGAGGCCCGCGTGGTGAAGGAGCTCCTCCCGAATGCGGTGGGCCGGGTGGGACGGATCGACGATATCGCCACGCTCGTGGCCTTCGTGGCGAGTCCGCTGGCCGGCTTCATCAACGGGGCCAATCTCCGCGTGGACGGTGGAGTCGTGCAAAGTGTAAATTAGGACCGCCCTCGCGTGACTGTGCGGGTCGGCGCCGGGAATGGGGATCGCTGGAACCAGGGCAAAAGATGAGCAGCCACATCGGCAGAGCACTCTTGCAATCGACTGACGATTCAGAAGACAGTATGGTAGGCAATCTGTACGGTGCGCATGAATAGAGATGCATTACGAAACCTCCCGTTGTTCGCCGGCCTCTCCCCGGAGGAGAGTAGCTGCCTGGAGCAGGGGGAAGAGATCCTCGTGCCAGCCGGTGAAATCATTGCCAGAGAGGGGGATGCGGTCACCTTTTTTTACATGATCCTCGAAGGAGAGGTTCGCGTCAGTAAGACCTATGGCAGTCAAGAAATCGTGATGGCGGTCCATACAGCGGGAAAGTTTTTTGGTGAAGTGCCATTACTGTTGGACACGCCGTACTTCGTTGACGGGCTGGCGCGTACCCCATGCCGGCTCTTGCGCTATTCAAAGGAGCAGTTCTGGTTACTGATGCGCATGTGCCCGTCGGTGGCGAAGGAGATCTTGCGAACCATGGCGGCGCGGTTGCGGGGTCTGGAGGGGTTTTCACAGCAGCGTGAAAAGCTCGTCTCACTCGGGACACTGGCGGCCGGCCTCGCCCAT
>Ga0126379_10002064_pt1 | contig 12597 bp, 7 predicted proteins | sample PanSoiMetPlot_24_FD_92640 | JGI IMG/M metagenome (GOLD analysis project Ga0126379, IMG submission 92640) | Tropical forest soil microbial communities from Panama - MetaG Plot_24 | ecosystem: Environmental > Terrestrial > Soil > Tropical forest > Bulk soil | place: Panama | collected 2016-02-17
TGGGTGGACGAGAGCACGGCCAGAAGGCCGATCAGTTGCCCGGATATCGCCGCATAGACGACGAGCGGGCGCGTATGCATCTGGCCGACATCTGGGGCCTGCCGGCCTCCGCGATTCCGGGCGCCGGGCGATCGGCGATCGAGCTGCTCAATTCGATCGGTCGCACTTCAGGTATCCGCGCGCTCCTGGTCATGGGATCGAACATCGTCGTCTCGGCGCCGCACGCGACGTCAATCCACGCACGGCTGAAGGCGCTCGAATTTCTCGTCGTCTCGGATTTCTTTCTATCCGAAACCGCCCAGATGGCCGACGTCGTCCTGCCGTCGGCGCAGTGGGCCGAGGAAGACGGGACGCAAACGAATCTCGAAGGCCGCGTGCTGAAGCGACGGCGTGCGATCAATCCGCCTGAGGCTGTGCGAACGGACGTCGACATGCTGTGTGCCATCGGACGGAAGCTTGGCCATCCGCGACAGTTTTCGTATAACGACACGGAAGCCGTGTTCGACGAGCTTCGGCAGGCGACACGTGGGGGACCGGCGGACTATTCCGGAATCACCTACGCGCGGCTCGAATCAGGAAGCGGTATCTTCTGGCCCTGTCCCTCGCTCGATCACCCGGGCACGCCCAGGCTTTTCGCCGACTCGTTTCCCACCGAGAGCGGCCGCGCCCGGTTTCATGCGGTCTCGCATCGATCGATTGCCGAGTCGGTCTCTGCTGAATACCCGCTGTATCTCACAACGGGCCGGCTGCTCGCCCAGTACCAGTCGGGGACGCAGACGCGACGCCTGCGAGCGCTGCAGGAACTGGCGGGCGAACCCATGGCGGAGATTCATCCAGCGACAGCGGGCGCGGCCGGGCTCGTGTCGGGCGATCGCGTTATCTTGACCACGCGCCGGGGAAAGGCGACTTTCGTCGTCAAGATCACCCCGGGGATTCGCGAAGACACCGTCTTCATTCCGTTTCACTGGAGCGGCGAACAGTCGGCCAACAACCTCACGAATGCCGCACTCGACCCGACGAGCAAAATGCCTGAGTTCAAGGTGTGCGCCGTTCGACTCGAGAAGCTGCATGAGTGACGCGTTGTGATCGCGACAGAAATGTTCGACGCGACTCCCTGCCTACAACCCTGTCAGGCCTCTGCGACAGGTTTCAGAGCGTAAGACGCGAAATCGCCACGACGTCGTCGGCGGCCGGCGCCGCGTGCGTGGAGTGTGTCTTGCTGATCATCAGAACTGCCGATGTCGTTGCCGCTCTTCACACGCGCCGCCGAAAACGGCGTCACGTTCGTACTGACGCCCGACACGACCCGTCGTCCCGCGCACGAGCCGTCGCAGAACACGCGGCCGGGGCCTGCGTCGCGCATGCCCGTTCGCGCACCGGGGCCTGACGAGCAGTACCGCTTTCACGTCGACATGCGGAAGTGCATCGGCTGCAAGTGCTGCGTCGTCGCCTGCAACGAACAGAACGGAAATCCTGCGGCGATCAACTGGCGGCGTGTGTCGGAAATAGAGGGGGGGTGGTATCCGCGCGCTGAGCGCTCGTACATGTCGATCGGCTGCCACCACTGTCTCGAGCCGACGTGTCTGCGTGGCTGTCCGGTCGACGCCTATAAGAAGGATGCCGCGACGGGCATCGTGCTGCACAGCGCCGATGCGTGTATCGGTTGCCAGTACTGCACGTGGAATTGTTCTTACGGCGTACCGCAGTACAACCCCGACCGCGGTGTTGTCGGAAAGTGCGACATGTGTCACGGTCGGCTCGGACTCGGCCAGACGCCGGCGTGTGTCTCGGCGTGTCCGACCGGTGCGATTCAGATCGAGATCGTCAACATCAAATCGTGGCGCGCGTCGGCGAATGCCGTTTCTGCGTCAGGCACCGGCCTGCCCTCCGGCGACGCGAGCGTTTCGACGACCCGCATCACGATGCCCGAACATCTGCCGCCCAATGCGAAGCCGGTGGACCTCGTCCACCTAAAGCCGGGCGAGCCGCATTGGCCGCTCGTCGTGATGACAGTGCTCACACAGTTGTCGGTCGGCGCATTTGCCGCGATCTGGATTCTTCAGCTGGCGGGCGCGTCGACAGGCCTGGGCGCGGCGGCTTTGACGTCGCTGCTCGTCGCGATGCTCGCGCTCGGCGCATCGACCCTGCACCTCGGCCGGCCGATTTACGCGTATCGCGCGCTCAAGATGTGGCGGCGCTCCTGGCTGAGCCGGGAAGTGGCGTTGTTTGCGGGATTCTCCGCGGTTGCATGTCTGTATGCGCCCGCTCTCTGGACGCAGTCGATCGCAGGGCCTGCGCTGGGCGGCATCACGCTTCTGCTTGGCTTCGCTGGCGTGACCGCGAGTGCGTGCATCTATCGCGTCCCCTCGCGTCCCGCGTGGAACACGCCGCTCACGCTCGTGCAATTCAACCTGACATCGTTGACGATGGGGCCGTTGTTCGCGGCGGCCGCCGGGGCAGGAGCGCCGCGGCCTCTGGCTGTCGCGAGCGCGGCGGTGGCCGGCACGCAGCTTGTGGTCCTGGCGCTGAAGTTGTTCCGCCTGAGCGGCGCTGACACCGTCGAGCTCCAGGCTTCCTCGCGCCTGCTTGCGACCACGTTGCGGCGTCCCTTCATCGCCCGCGGCGTGCTGCTGACCCTTGGTGCCATCGCGCTGCCGCTGTTCACGTCGAACGCGCTCATCCTGTGGGCGGCGTTCGGTCTCGCGCTGGCCGGGGAGGTCATCGGCCGGTATCTGTTTTTCGTCAGCGCCGTGCCGAAGCATCCGGCTGCGCCGTATCTCGGTAGCGAGGCGGCGTGACTCTCAGACGTGTGCTGGGTCTCGACACGCTGGCCGATCGCTACGCCTACGCGCACGACAAAGCCGACGGGTACACGTCGGCGGGCCGCGTGGCGGACCGATGGGTATCCACAACTTGCGGGTACTGCTCTGTCGGATGCGGGATGTTCATTGGAGTCAGAAACGGCCGCGCCGTGGGCGTGCGCGGCAATCCGGCGCATCCCGTCAACGCCGGCGTGTTGTGCCCGAAGGGTCTCTCTGAACACGAGACCATTCATGCCGAGACGCGCGCGCGCCAGCCGCTGTATCGCTCGGCGCGCACCTCGAAGTTCCATCGCATCACTTGGGACGACGCGTTTTCCACGATGGCAGGCCGGTTTCGCGATGTGCAGCGCCGGTATGGAAACGACGCCGTGGGAATCATCAGCACGGGCCAGCTCGTGACCGAGGAGTTCTATGCACTCGGCAAGCTGGCGCAGCTTGGACTGGGCACGCGGAATTACGACGGCAACACGACGCTGTGCATGTCCACCGCGGTGTCGGGCTACAAGCGATCGTTCGGCAGCGATGGACCGCCCGGCGCGTACGAGGACCTCGAACGCGCGGACGTTATTTTCCTGATCGGCGCAAACATCGCCGACAACCATCCGATCCTCTGGCAGCGGCTGGAGGCCAATCAAGGCAAAACACTAATGGTCGCCGATCCCCGCGTGACGAAGACGGCGATGCTGGCCGACCTTCATTTGCCGGTCCGGCCGCGATCGGATCTCGCGCTCATCAACGGGATCATCTACATCCTGATCGAAAGCGATCTCATCGACCACGCGTACATCGATGCACACACGACCGGATTCGAGGCCCTCTATGAGTCGATCCGCGAGTACACGCCCGACAAGGTTTCAGCGATTACCGGACTGCCAGTCGAGCTCCTGTACCGCGCAGCCTCGCTCTACGGCAACGCGCGTGCCGCGTTCATCGGCTGGACGATGGGCGTCAACCACAGCTCGAAAGGCACCGAGACCGTCAACGCGATCAACAACCTCGCGCTCATCACCGGCAACATCGGCCGCGCCGGCGCGGCGCCGTTTTCCATTACGGGCCAGTGCAACGCCATGGGCACGCGCGAGGCGGGCTTCACCTCGTCCATGCCCGGTTATCGCAAGTTCGAGGACGCCTCACATCGGCAGGAACTGGCGGACCTTTGGAAGATACCGGTCGATCGGATTCCGACCGCGCGGGGGCTTGCCTATCCCGACATCATCGAGGCGGCCCTCGAGAAGCGTGTTCGGGCGTTGTGGATCATCGCGACGAACCCGATCGTGTCGTTCCCGAATCTCGGCGTGCTGACGCAGGCGCTCGAGACCGTGGAGTTTCTCGTCGTCCAGGACGGCTTCCATCCAACCCCCACCAGCGAATTCGCCGACTTGGTACTGCCGGCGGCGATCTGGGGCGAAAAGGAAGGCACGTACACCAACTCGGAGCGGCGCGTCAGCAAAGTGAACCGGGCGGTCGATCCCCCTGCAGAGGCCCGTTCCGACTTCAGCATCTTCCTCGACTTTGCCTCGGCACTTGGATGCCGCGACGAGCTGTTTCCGGGTTGGACGGCGCCGCTTGATGCCTTCGAGGAGTGGAAGCGCGTATCGGCGGGCCGGCTGTGTGACTACTCGGCGATGACGTATGAAGCCATCGAGGCGTCAGGCGGCATTCAGTGGCCGTACCCGGACGCTGGCGCCCCCGCCGCCGATTCACGTCGTCTCTACTCGGAAGGCCGCTTTGAAACCCCGGACGGGCGCGCCCAACTCATCCCCACGCGCTGGGAGATGTTCCCGGAGCCGCCCAACTCGGCATTCCCGTTCGTCCTCAATACCGGGCGCACGGTCGAGCATTGGCACACGCGCACCAAAACCGGTCGCGTGGCGATCCTCGAACGTCTGTCGCCGCGCGCCTGGCTGGAGATGAATCCGCGCGACGGCCGCGCCCTCCGCCTGAAGCCCGCTCAGCGCGTCAATGTCATCTCGCGTCGAGGAACGATTCACAACCTCGAGCTTCGCCTGACCGAGACCATCGCCACCGGCCAGGTCTTCGTGCCTTTTCACTGGGCCGAGGCCAACGCAAACCAGGCGACGCAAAGCTCGTTCGATCCGATTTCCCGTGAACCCAACTACAAACAGTGCGCTGTGCGCGTGGAGCCAGCCAGGTGAGCGATGTCATAAAACGGCTCGTCGTCGTCGGCAACGGCATGGCGGGTGTGGCTTGTGTCGAGCAGATCCTCAAGCACGCGCCTCGATTCGAGATCACGATTTTCGGCGACGAAACGCACGTCAACTACAACCGCATTCTGCTGTCGTCGGTGCTCGCTGGTGAGCGTTCTGCCGACGAGATCACGCTGAACCCGCTCGACTGGTACCAGAAGAACGAGATCCGACTTCGACTCGGCGTCCGCGTGGTTGACGTCGACGCGGAGGCGAAGACGGTCACCGGTGACGATGGGAGCGTGACCCAGTACGACACGCTGCTACTGGCGACCGGCAGCTCCGCGTTCAAGCCGCCGATCGCAGGGCTCGACAGGGACGGTGTCTTTGCCTTCCGCACTCTCGACGACACGCGCCAGCTGCTCGAGCGCGCCGGACCCGGCGTGAAAGCCGTCGTGATCGGCGGAGGGCTGCTCGGTCTCGAAGCCGCTCGTGGTTTGCAGGTTCGGGGTTGCGAGGTCACGGTCGTGCACCTCATGGCGACGTTGATGGAACGGCAACTCGATCCCGATGGCGGCAGCTATCTCGCCGGCAAGATGGAAGACCTCGGGATCCGCGTGCTGCTGGGCCGATCGACCACGGCCATCGTCGGCAACGGTCATGCGGAAGGCGTGGCGTTCGAGGACGGCATGGTGCTGGAGGCGGACCTCGTCGTGGTCGCCGCCGGCATCAGGCCCAATGTGGAATTGGCTTATAAGGCAGGGCTCCGGGTCAATCGCGGCATCGTCGTCAATGACTGGATGGAGACGTCGGATCCGGACATCTTCGCGGTCGGCGAGTGCGTGGAGCACCGAGGCACCTGTTATGGCCTGGTGGCGCCGCTGCTCGAGCAGGGAAAGGTGCTCGCGGCGACGATCACTGGTAACAAAGGTCCTGTCTATTCCGGCACCGTCCCGGCCGCGAAGCTGAAGATCATGGGCGTCGACGTCTTCTCCGCAGGCGACTGGAGCGAGCAACACGCCGAGCCGGTGCGCTTCGAGGATCGCGCGCTCGGGATCTACAAGAAGCTGACCGTTCGCGACGGCAGGCTCGTTGGCGCAATCCTCGTGGGCGACACGTCGGACAGCCACCGCTACATGGACTGGCTGCGGTCGGGAGCCGACCTTACGGCGCAACGCCGTCATCTGCTGTTTCCACCGCCCGCCTCGGATGCGGGACTCGACATTGCGCAGATGTCCGAAGGCGCGACGATCTGCGGATGCGTCGGCGTCACGAAGGGCGCGATCATCGCCGCCATTCACGAAAAAGGTGTCAACACGCTCTCGCAGCTCAAGGAGCAGACACGGGCGAGCACCGGCTGCGGCAGCTGCACTTCACTCTGTCAGGACATCCTCCGCGCCGTCGCGCCCGACTTCGAAGAGGACGGCAAGAAGGTGCTCTGCGGCTGTGTGCCGTTCTCGCAGGACAGCCTTCGCGAGATCCTTCGGAGTCAGCGTCTGAAATCCGTCCAGGAGGTGCTCGAAATCTACGGCAACGGTACGGGCTGCGAGGTCTGCAAGCCAGCCTTGAGCTACATGCTCGACATGATCTGGTGCGGCGACCACGACGAGGATCGCTCGGCCAGGTTCATCAACGATCGTGTCCACGCGAACATCCAGAAGGACGGTACGTTCTCGGTCGTGCCCCGCATCCGTGGCGGTGTGACGTCGCCTGCCGAACTGCGGCGGATTGCGGATGTCGCAGACAAGTATCACGTGCCGATGGTGAAGATCACGGGCAGCCAGCGCATCGATCTGCTCGGGATCAGGAAAGAGGATCTGCCGAAAGTCTGGGCGGACCTCGGGATGCCGTCGGGTCAGGCGTACACGAAGGGCGTACGCATGGTCAAGACCTGCGTGGGGACCGATTTCTGCCGCTTCGGCACGCAGGACTCCACGAGCGCGGGCATCGAAATGGAGCGGCGGTTCGAACATCTCTACACCCCGCACAAAGTAAAGATGGCGAGTGTCGGCTGCCCGCGGAACTGCGCGGAGGCTACCGTTAAAGACATCGGCCTGGTCGGGCAGGAAGGTGGATGGCAGGTCGTCGTCGGTGGCGCCGCGGGCAAGTCCGTTCGGAAGGCAGACCTCCTCATCACGGTCGAGACGACGGAATCCGCGCTCGAGGCCGCGGAGCTGTTCTTCCAGTACTACCGCGAGCACGCCAATTACCTGGAGCGCACGTACGACTTCGTCGATCGCCTTGGCATCGACAAGGTGCGGAAGGAGACCATCTATGCGCCGGAGTCCGTAAGAGCGGGTCTGCTCGACCGGCTCCGAAAGTCCAAGGCCGCGTCACACGACGCGTGGCTCGAAGGACAGTCACCAGTCAACCCGACGCAGTTCATTCCACTCCAACCGATTGAGAACGTGCCGTCATAATCCAGATGGAGCAGGCAATGCCGAGCGGCGTCGAGCGACGTTGGATCCGCATTGCGCGATCCGAAAACATTCCGCCTCGAGAGGGACGGACTGCGCTCATCAACGGGAAGGAGATCGCCATCTTCAACCTCGGTGATCGCTTTCTGGCTGTCGACAATCGGTGTCCGCACCAGAGCGGGCCGCTGTGCGACGGCATCGTCGCGGGCGACGCCGTCGTCTGCCCATTGCACGCGTGGAAGGTGAATCTTGAAACGGGAACCGTCCTGCGCCCCGTCAACCAGAACGAGTGCATCCGTACCTATGCAACTCGCGTGGACGGCGGCGTGGTTTCAATCGAGGCATGATGAACAGAACGTTCCTCCGCATCGGTCATCTCCCAACGCTGATTTCAGCGCTGTTGTACTTCGACGTGAGCTTCATGGTGTGGGTGCTTCTCGGGCCGCTCGCACCGTTCCTGCGTCAGCAGTTCAAGTTGACCGCGACGGAGCAGGGACTCCTGGTTGCGATCCCGTTGCTCGGCGGATCACTCTTCAGGCCGGTGCTGGGCGTACTGGCCGACCGGATCGGTGGACGTCGCGCCGGCCTCGTCGGACTGGGCCTGACGGTGACCACGCTGCTCGCCGGCTGGACGTCCGCGACCGCGACGTGGCAGCTGTTCGTGCTCGGGTTCTTTCTCGGAATCGCTGGTGCGAGTTTCGCCGTCGCGCTGCCCCTCGCCAGCCGCTGGTACCCGGCCGAGTATCAGGTTCTCGCGATGGGGATTGTCGGCGCCGGCAATTCCGGGTCGCTGATGGCGACGCTTTTGGCCCCAAGGCTGGCGGAGCGCATCGGCTGGGCCAACACGGTCGGTGTCGCGACAGTGCCCGTACTGGGCGTCGCGATTCTGTTTGCGCTGGTTGCGAGGGAAAGTCCTGCACCAACGGTTCGACCCGGCTGGAAGGCCTATGCGGAAGTGCTGCGCGAGCGGGACACGCTGTGGTTCTCGTTTCTGTACAGCCTCACCTTCGGCGGGTTTGTCGGATTTACGAGCTTCCTGACGACGTTCTTCCATGAGCAGTATCAGCTGTCGCGCGTCAGCGCCGGAGATTTCACGACGATCGTCGTCGTATCCGGCAGCTTGTTGCGACCCGTGGGCGGATGGCTCTCCGATCGGATCGGCGGATACCGTCTGCTGCTTTCGCTCCTCGTTGTCCTGGCGGCCTGCCTCGGCGTGGTTGCGAGCTTGCCGCCGCTTGGCGTTGTCGTGCCCATGCTCTTTGTGACCGTCGGCTGCCTGGGCATGGGAAACGGCGCGGTTTTCCAGCTTGTGCCGCAGCGGTTTGCGTCGCGGATGGGCATTGTTACAGGCGTCGTCGGTGCGGCTGGTGGCCTCGGCGGGTTTTTCCTGCCGTCGATCCTTGGCGCCGTCAGAGACGCGACTGGGACCTACGCGATCGGGCTGTCGTTGTTTGCTGTCGTGTTTGGGGTCGGGTCGCTGGTGCTTCTCGAACTTGGATCGCGCTGGTCGTCGACCTGGCAGGAAGGTGCTGTGAAGCAGTCGGGGATCTTTTCGTACCGGAAGAAAGTGCGACTGGCCGCCACGGAGAGTAGTGCGGGTCTTTAGACCCGCTGTGTCGCAGGCCTGAAGGCCTGCACGACGAGCGATGCGCGACGTGACTTAAGATCGTCGGCATGTCTTTGGCGGGAAAACGTATCGCGCTGCTCGAAGCGCGCATGAGCGGGGAGCTGTCGTCAATGGTCGAGCGTCTCGGGGGCACGCCATACTCGGTGCCGGCGGTCCGCGAGACGCCCCTCGAACAGCCCGAAGAAACGGCACGGTTCATCGACAGCCTCGGCGCGGGCCGCTTCGATGTCATCGTCTTCATGACTGGAGTCGGTGCGACGGCGCTGCTCCGGGAGGCCGAGAAGCTGGGCAGGCTCGAGGCGGCGCTCGCCGCGCTGCGCAAAGCCCTCACCGTCTGCCGGGGGCCGAAGCCTGTTGCGGTCCTGCGCCGACATGACGTGCAGGTGAACGCCACAGCGGCTGAACCGCATACCACAACGGAGCTGCTGCAGTCCCTCGACGCCATCGGCGTATCGGGCAAGAGAATCGCGCTTGTGCATTACGGCGAGCGAAACGAAACGGCGGCAGGCGACTTGAGGCAGCGGGGCGCTTCCCTCGACGAAATCTGTCTCTACGAGTGGCGGCTGCCCGACGACACCGGCCCACTCGAGCGGCTTGTCCACGAAATCATCGACGGAAGGCTCGACGCCATCGCCGTTACGAGCCAGATCCAGATCCGCCATCTGTTCCAGATTGCCGACAGGCTCGGCAAAGCTGACGAACTGACCGACGCGCTCAGCCGCAACCTCGTCGTTGCAGCCGTAGGCCCTGTGTGCGCGTCAGCGCTTCGTGCTCGCGGCGTCGTGCCGCACGTGCAGCCGTCGCATCCGAAGATGGGACCGATGCTGATCGCGCTCGCGGACTACTTCGAGCTGACCGGTCAGGCCCGTTCGTAGCTGGATACGAGCTGGGCGCCGCTCAGCTTGGCCGTCACATATTTGTCCTCTTCATCCGGCGGTCAACAAGATCGTCGAACGATCGCACAATCCCGCGAGGCGTGTCGGAACGTTCTCGGTCTGACAACCTGTCGAACACCGACACACACGTACCCTCCGCTTTTTGTCAGACATTCCTGTCGGTGATCCAGCACCGGTTGACCGTCGAAAGCCAAAGAAACAGGCCGAAATCTTCGAGGTGTCGCGTCGGACGTGCGGCACAGGCGTGGTGTGCCGCTTGCTGAATCCGCATGTGAGGAGATTTCACATGCGAAGGGCACTGAGTTTCATATGTGCGTTCGGGATGCTGGCGTCCCTTGCAAGGGCCCAGAGCGCCGACGCGCCGCCCATCAAGATCGGCGATGCCGTTGTTTCGAGCTCGCTGCGAAGCCGCATGTACGCGTGGAATTGGTTCGGCGACACATCGAACGGCGATTACACCTATTCGGGCTCGCTGCTCCGCTTCGGCCTGACGGAATCCAAACGGGCGATCGACTGGCAGGTTGAGTTCGCCGTGCCAGCGCTCGTCGACATGCCGACGAGCGCCGTGATGCCGGCGCCGTTCGGACAGCTGGGCCTCGGCGGAAGTTACGCGGCGGCGAACAGTGGGGCGACGAACTCGTCCAGCATTTTCCTCAAGCAGGGAAACGTTCGAATCAAGGGCCTCGGCGGCATTGCGGGGCAGTCGATCAAAGCGGGCCGCATGGAGTTCATCGACGGCTCGGAGGTCACACCGGCACACGGCACGCTCGCTGCGCTCAAACGCGATCGCATCGCACAGCGGTTGCTGGCGAACTTCGGGTTCAGCGACGTACAGCGAAGCCTTGACGGTGCGCAGTACGTGCTGAACATGCCAGGGCTCAATGTGACCGCAGTCGCCGCCCGTCCAACCGAAGGGGTTTTCCAAGTCGGCGGCTGGGACGAGCTGAAGATCAACGTCTTCTACGGCGCAGTCACCGGAGAGCACGGTAAGTATGCCGCGACGGACTGGCGCGTGTTCGCTCTCGGCTACAGCGACTATCGCACCGGCGTCGTGAAGACAGACAACCGCGCGGCGGCTATCAGGAACGCCGACACGAACAACATCAACATCGGCACCTATGGGGGCCACATCATTCAGATCGTACCCACCGCGGCTGGTCCGGTCGACCTGCTGTTCTGGGGGGCACTTCAGAACGGCTCCTGGGGTACGCAGACGCAGCGAGCGGGCGCGTACGCGGCTGAAGCAGGATGGCAACCGGCGGTGTTGAAGCAGATCAGGCCGTGGATTCGCGGCGGATACGATTTCGGTTCGGGCGACGACAATCCCGCCGACGGCAAACACTCGACCTTCTTTCAGGTGCTGCCGACGCCGCGCATCTACGCGCGGACGCCCTTCTACAACATGATGAACACGAAGGATGCGTTTGCCGAGCTGGTCCTCCGGCCAAAGCGCGTCACGATCCGCACTGACATTCATTCACTCCGCCTCGCCAGCTCGAACGATCTCTGGTACTCGGGCGGCGGCGCGTTTCAGGCAGCGACTTTCGGCTACACGGGCCGGCCGTCGAACGGCCAGTCGACGCTCGGCACCCTGTACGACGTCAGCGCGGATCTCACGCTCACCCCTCACGTTGGTGTCAGCGGTTACGTCGGATATGCAACCGGTGGGCTCGTGACGCAGGCAATCTACTCCGGCGGCAATGCCGTCCATCTGTCCTTTCTCGAGCTGAATCTGAAGTTTTGAACTGAACGGTACGTAGTGCAGGCCTTCAGGCCTGCCATGGCGGGGCTGAAGCCCCGCACTACTTACGAACAACTTCAGCCGGACGGAGGAACAATGACCAGAACATCGCGACGAACCGTTCTCAGACGCGCCGTCGCGGCCAGCGCGGCGGCGACGTTGATGAAAGGCCTGCCCGGCGGCTGGACAGGCCGCGTGTACGCAGACGACTCCCCCGAAACGCCCAACATCCGGTTTGGGATCATCGCGCTGACTGACTGCTCGCCGATCGTCATGGCGCACGAGCTCGGCCTGTTCAGGAAATTCGGGATCAACTCGGTGGTGTCGAAGGAAGCGTCATGGGCGGTCATCCGCGACAAGCTGTCGCTTGGAGAAAACCAGGCGACGCACATGCTCATCGGCATGCCGTTCGCGTCAACCATGGGTCTCGCCGGCTCGCCCGTGAAACCGATGGTGATCCCATGGCTGCTCAATCGCAACGGCCAGGCCATCACGCTGAACAACAGGATGAAGCAGGCCGGCGTGAAAATCGCGAAGGACGTCAAGCCGCTGGCCGACAGGGCCAGAGGCAGCGGCGACCCGTTGACGTTCGCGATGACCTTCCCAACCGGCACACACGCGATGTGGATCCGCTACTGGCTCGCGTCGGGCGGCATCCACCCCGACAAGGACGTTTCGCTCATCACGATTCCGCCCGCGCAGATGGTCGCCAACATGAAGGTCGACAAAATGGACGGCTTCTGCGTCGGTGAGCCGTGGAACAACCGCGCCATCGTCGACGGCATCGGTTATACGGTGACGACGACGCAGAAGATGTGGAAGGACCATCCGGAGAAAGTCTGTGCGTTCACCGAGGAGTTCGCGGCGAGGAACCCGAAGACGGTGAAAGCGGTGCTCAAGGCGCTCCATCTCGCCAGCGAGCACCTCGACAAACTCGACAACCGGAA
>Ga0126379_10002065_pt1 | contig 12595 bp, 11 predicted proteins | sample PanSoiMetPlot_24_FD_92640 | JGI IMG/M metagenome (GOLD analysis project Ga0126379, IMG submission 92640) | Tropical forest soil microbial communities from Panama - MetaG Plot_24 | ecosystem: Environmental > Terrestrial > Soil > Tropical forest > Bulk soil | place: Panama | collected 2016-02-17
CCGCCGCGAGGGGGGCTGGATCGAGATTTCGTCGCGTCGAGAAGAAAACGTTTTGGAAGTTCGCATTCGCAACTGCGTTGGGGCAAAGCAGAGAGAAGGGATAGGTCTCGGTCTGCGGAATACTAGAGCACGATTGCAGTATCTTTATTCAGACGAGGCGAGCTTCTCCTTCCACCAGGATGATGCCGGCGCAGCGGTCGCGACGCTGGTATTGCCCGCAATCGGCTCGCAGAACCGAGGGCGAGGACTTCCCAGTGGTGCCCATCGAGGTCGTAGAAGCCCCGCCCCTACATGAAGCCGTGGTCTTGCAGAGGCATGGCATCTCTCGCTCCGGCGGTCTTGGCCTTGCTCACCAATTCGGCGACCTCCGCGCGCGACTGCCGCACTCGAGTGCGAACAGGCCTTCTGTCTGAGTGCCGGTGTCACAGATCTGCCGCCTGGTAAACGTCTTGAAGAATGATTCGGCAAGGAGCATAACGAACGCCTGGCCGGTGATGATTATGCATGCCGCATTCGCCTCCGTGAACTTCGGATCGAATTGAAATCCCAGATTGCGGAAGAACTACTGCGAGCGCGACAAGTCCTTGACGGCCAGATTTACGAATATCTTTTGCGAATGAGTTGTCTCCATAGAATCTCCCAAACTGAATTGAATGTATGGCTCCAGTCGTTACGCATCTTGTCGAAGCTCGCTGACCTCGCTCTCGCCACGGCCGCCAGGGAGTTCCCTGCTTCCATCTCTGTCGGGCTGGGAAGCTCGTTCGTTTCCTGTTTTCTCAATCAGTAGTGTGAGCCTAATGCGATCACTCTCTTAACGGATGACCAATGTCTGAAATTTGCTCGCAGCCAGAGTATTATCATTTTCGCGAAGCGGTTTCTTGCGTCCTTCGAGCAAGTCATTTTCCATGAGACGAAATGATTAGTCTTGAACGAACTGGCTGAAATATTTGCACCATGCTAACTGGACAGCCGAACTCAGCAACGATGCTAGCCTACGCGGCGCCAGGCGCACTTCGTTGGCCCGCTGCCGTCATCGCTTGGGGGCGGGGATTTGTTTCGGCAAAACACAAACATCACAGCGTGCAGTTGGTGATGGCATTCGAAGGCAGTCTGCGGATTCGCGGTGGTCCGATCCGCCGGTGGATACATTGCGGTGGCGCGCTGGTCAGGTCAGACACTCCTCACGAAGTCGACGCCTCAGAGAGCCAAGCCTTATTCGCCTTCGTGGATCCGGAGAGTGATCTGGGAACGGCTGTCGGCGACAATCTTGTGGAAGACATTACCCCACTCAAGGACGCCGTGGTGGAATTATGGCGCAAACAGTTGGGTGACCCGGTTAGCCTTACTTCTGATCGAGTGGAAGCATGGCTCAGAAAATCCCTTCTCTCGAAGCGTCGTATGCCGAGGCTTAATCCAAAGGTTCGCAGGGTCCTCCGGGTCATCGGCGAGGACCTCGGTACGCCCCGGCGCCTGTCGCTGAAGCGGCTGGCGTCGATCGCCGGCTTGTCCGAGTCGCGTTTTATGCACCTCTTTACTGAATCTCTCGGCGTTCCGCTACGACCTTACATCCTTTGGCGACGCATGCAGCGCGCTTGCGGGGAAATGATGAAAGGCGTCACCGTAACGCAAGCAGCCTATCTTGCGGGCTTCGCGGATGCTGCCCATTTGAGCCGAACTGTCAAACGAATGATGGGAACGACCCTCACGGATCTTGTTTACCGCCGACGTGTAAACCGTGCAGCATTCGCATCAGATTTCTCGATGATCACATCGTGTTGTTTGCCGCCCGAGGTGTGACGCGTGCTGCGTTCGCGTAAACCTGACATTCCGGGAGATCTTGCTAACCTTAGACCGAGTAAGGAATGTAGCCAGATCATTCAAGCGGCAAAGCCCGGCGCGCGATAGATTCTAGGGAGCGGTCAAGTTCGTCACAGAGGCTTCAGCATGACGCAATCGGATCTGCACCCGACGATAAGGAAATTCCGAGAGCGTGAAGAGGCAGGGAATCCGCCCGCACGATTGTCAATTCTGGACTCCGCCTGGCTGCGGAAATTGTGTCTCGATGCCGGAGCGGACGATGTGGGATTTGTGGAGGCGAGCCGGCCGGAGGTCGCCGATCAAAAACCGGAGATCACGCAACTTCTTCGCAAAACCAAAACTCTCATCAGCCTAGTTTGCCGGTTGAACCGCGATAACGTTCGCCCCCCTACACGCTCGCTCGCCAATCTGGAGTTCCACCACGGCACCGACCATGTCAACGACGTGGCTCGAAAGATCGTGTCCGCCCTGGAGCGCCTTCAGGTCCGGGCGGTGAACGGAGGAGCGGCTGGTTTCCCCATGGAGGCGGACCGTTGGGGCACGAAGATGTGGCTCATCTCCCATAAGCCGGTTGCGGTCGCCGCCGGGCTGGGGCACATGGGGATCCATCGCAATGTCATTCATCCGAAATTCGGCAATTTCGTGCTCCTGGGAACAGTTCTCATGGACGCCGAGGTGACGGAATACGCGCGGCCTCTGGACTACAACCCTTGCCTGGAATGCAAGCTATGCGTGGCCGCGTGCCCTACCGGTGCAATTGCGTCCGACGGCCACTTCAATTTCTCAGCTTTCTATACGCACAATTACCGCGAATTCATGGGCGGATTTACCGACTGGGTCGAAGCGATCGCTGCCAGTAGAAGCGTCCAGGAATACCGCGAGCGAATTTCGGCGCGGGAAACGGTTTCGATGTGGCAGAGCCTCTCCTTCGGCGCCAACTATAAGGCGGCCTACTGCATGGCTGTCTGCCCTGCCGGCGAGGACGTGATCGCGCCGTTCTTAACGAATCGCAAGGAGTTCCTTGAGGACATCGTCAAACCTCTGCAGAACAGGGCCGAAACGGTTTATGTCGTTCCCAACTCCGATGCCGAGGAGTACGTCGCTGGCCGCTTCCCGAACAAGAAGACCAAACGAGTCGCGAACGGTCTGGCAGGGCAAGGATCCATTCGCGCTTTTCTCCGAGGCCTGAATTTCGCCTTCGAAAGAGGTAAATCCGAAGGACTGAATGTCGTTTATCACTTCACGTTCACGGGAGATGAGCAGGTTGAAGCCACTGTGGTAATTCGTGACCGGAAGCTCACGGTGTCGGAAGGTCACTCCGGCACCGCGGACTTGCGCGTAACCGCGGACAGCAGGACATGGCTCTCTTTCCTGCGCAAGGATGCGCGTCTCGTGTGGGCCTTGGTCCGCAGGAAGATCCGCATGCAGGGTTCACCTCGCCTGCTGCTGGCCTTTGGTCGCTGTTTCCCCGCCTGAAAGAACAACATGACGAACAAGACGCAAACGATTCTCGTTCGCCTCACTCGAGAGGAACACGATCGTCGAGGTTGCGCGGGCACGAACCGGGCCGGCGTATGTGCGACACGCCCGCAGAGGGCATCGGATGGCAGTAACGTTAGTTCGAATGGCGCAATATCTCAAGAGCTGCACATGGTTCTCATGAGAGGTTAGCCTGCTGAAACTGGAGAGCGCAAATGGACAATGTGGTGGGTAAATGGGCGCTGGTGACCGGAGCCTCCAGCGGATTCGGAATTCACTTCGCTACGCTCTTAGCTGAGCGGAAAGCAAATCTTGTGCTGGCAGCCCGCCGTATCGAGCCGATGGAGCAGTTGGCGACGCAGCTTCGGCAAAAGTACAACGTCAGCGTAGTAGTGGAAGGCATCGACTTGTCCGTCCGAGGAGCAGCGGCTGATCTGAAAGCCCGCATTGATCAACGTGGGATCCAAGTCGACATTCTGGTGAACAACGCAGGTTACGGTTTGTACGGGAGTTTTGTCGAGCAGCCTCTTCAGAAGATTACCGAGATGCTGCAGCTCAACATGATCGCCCTCACGGAATTGACGCACGCCTTCGCGAAAGACATGGTCGAGCGGCGGACAGGTCACCTTCTTCTTGTGGCGAGCCTTTTGGGATACCAGGCGACACCGGGTTACGCCGCCTACGCAGCCACGAAAGCGTACGTGCTCCTCTTAGGTGAAGCATTGCACGCGGAGCTCAAAACGAGTGGTGTCGGAGTCACGGTTGTGTCTCCCGGCCCAACCTCGACTTCGTTTCCTGAGGTCGCCGGTCAGAGGGACAATCCTCTTCTTCGCATGCTCATGATGAAGCCGGGGCCGGTTGCAAGCACAGGCATACGGGCGATGTTAGGTCGGAAGATGAGCGTCGTTGCAGGGCTCCTCAATAAGCTGATTATTTTTAGCTTTCGCTTCGCGCCTCGAAGAGTCCAGGGCCTAGTGATGCAAATGGCGACATCTTGAGCAGCGTATTCAAATCACGACCACAAGAACCTGTATTTCCTGCTTTGACCGAGTTGCGATGGGCGGATGGCTTATTTCCCAAGCTGTTTTCGACTTTCAAGGTCAAAAAAGGTCGGTTGGGAAGTTAGCAAGGGGTGGTTTGTCGCGAGGAAGACAAGGGGTCGATGGTCAGCATGCATCAGCCATTCCGTCGCTTTAGCCGGGGGCTCAAGAGAACGCTGTTACGCAAGGCTTTGAGGCGGAGGCTGAACGAGAACGCCACTTCAAAACCAGGCAGAGGAAGGATCGATACTTGCTGGAATCTTTATTGCCTTTGTCGCTTTGATAAGGCCGCGCCTAGGGACATCAAGCTGCGATTTTTGATCGACAAGGGCCAACTAAAGGGCAGACCTTCCATTAGGTCTTTACGGAAGAGTTGCCGAACTACTCGCCATAACCTATTGATCGCATTCCGCGATCAGCTGTGCATAGACTTCGCGCGCGTGGTCATAGGCCGCTTTCGCCTCAGGGAGCTCTGTCTTGGAGATCTTCGGGGCCTTCTGTGTCCAGCACTGGCTCACGCCAGCGAGACACCATCGAGCACTCTCACGCGATGCCCGAATGGGCTTTCCGTTTACAAGAACGAAGATGGGATTCGTATGGGATGAGCCCAGGATACGCACGGCCAGCCAACTGCTGCGCTCAACCGGCACATCAAAGGCCAAGTCTCGGATAGTTCCGTCTGCCACGATATTCTTGTGATCTACCGGTTTGCCGTTCATAACCAGCTCTACCGGCACTTCGCGCGTGTTCCCGATGCGTGCCCTCTCAATGTGCCAGTACGGCGTTTGGTCGATCTCCCGGTCGTGAATACCTTCTTTTGTGTTCGCGCCATGGCGGTTGTTCAGGCTATCCATCCAGAATCGGCTCCCGCGATCAGACGGAATCGCGTCGGCGTCCTCAGGAGTTGGATGCAGGTAAGCAGCGACCTTCAGTCGGGCGCGCACCGTCCCTTTTCCGCCTAGGTGCACCTCGCTCGCTCCTGTTCCCACTTCCACGTCGTTCACGCTGAAATCCATCAGGTGACTTCTGCCGTCGGAAACGTAGCTTCGTCCGTCGCGCAGCGCGTCCAGCCATGCGCTGTAACTGAGCGGTCCATCGACTTTGGCGTAGACGCGACCCTGGCCCACACGCGCATCGGTAATACAAGGGAAATCGGTCTCGCCCGAAATCCGCGTGCGGAATCCTACATTCAGCGTGTGATACCAAATGTTCAGTTCCCACGGATAAGGGGTGTCCATAGTGGAAATGAAATCCACGGCGCCAGGATGCGTGACATCCACAATGTACTCATTCGCGCCAATGGAGTCGAAGCTAGGAACTTCATAATTAGGTATTTCGCGCGACTTCACGGCAAGGCCCCATCCGGAATGTGCAAAGCCCGTCAAAGCTCCTTGCGATTTGGCCCAACGTAAAACTGGCAAATCCCATGTGGGCCACTGCTCGATCCGCACGCAATGCGGGTAATCCTGATTGGTCAGTCCGAGCAATACCAAGTGCCCGGCATGGCTCGACGGGAATCCGGAGACTTCTAGGTCGTAGTGCATGAGGCCATTTGGCCTGGAGAGTGGATGATCCTTGCCGCTGAAAAACCGCTTCTGGTAGTAGTAGCAGGGCCCCCACGTCAGCACGGCGCCAACATTCAATTTCTCGCCTTGGATTTGGCGCACCATGTCGTCCGGTTGCACGCCTTCCGTGGGGTTCTGGTAGTGCGAGCAACCGGCAGCATGCACATGATGGTCTCCGGAGTACCAGTGGTATTTGGGCGGATCGATCCAGCGTTGCATCGCAAATGAAACTTCGTTTGAGCCTGTCGATGTCACTTCAACCTGTTTGGTTTGCGGGTGATATTCAGGACCCATCGAGGCGGTCACCGTGTAGGAGCCAGCGGGAACGAGAACCGTAGCGCCGTTTTCACGATAAACCTGCGGCTGAAAAAACAGGTCGGGTGCCAAACGCTTTGCAGGATTTGGATAGAGCCTGCCTAACCCGTCGCGAATCGTGAACGACGCTATTGTCGGCGCTCCGTTCTCGTCGCGAACCCCCAGACGCAAGGCTTGGGCCGGCGCGGCCGTGAACAAGACGGACATCTCATTGCGAAAGCCGACGTCTTGGGTGCCTTGCCCCACATTGAAGGCGATCGCGGCAGAGCGCTGCCCTCGATCGCGGCTGTAGACTGCCAAGATTCGATATTCCAGCGGCAGACCGGAAAGCTGCGGTGACATGGGGTCTTTATCGTAGAGATCGATGCCCATCCATCGGTCTCGCGCGTCGGTTGGCACAATGACCTTTGGCGGCTCCGGGCTGAGGTCCGACTGCACAAAAATCGGAAGGGCATTGGGACTCTCTGCCACCAGGTGTGCTGTCACTCCTGCCTTGTTCAATACTTTCACCAGAAAAATGCGCGTTCCCGCCTCGACCAACTCGGGCTTCGCCGCGCCGGGCTGCACCTTGACGCGGCTCTCCGGATTGATGTCTACGACCGCCAACGTGTACTTCTCGAGGATCTGCTCCAAACCCGCAACCGCGGCAGCCTCGTCGGCCTCACCAATGGCCTGGTTGATTCCGACGTGATCACTCTGAGTAAGCGGTTGCCCGAGATACGCAAGTGTGGTCTCCACTTGGCGGACCTGCTGAGCGAGGGGTTGGAGGGAGACACGCGTCTGCCCTGAGACAGACATGGCACTCCAACCTTGAAGCATCATCGCAATGGAGAAAGCTATGATCCCGGATACATAGGCCGACGCCTTAAAACTCTGAGTCATGGATGACGCCACCTCCGTATGGGGAGATTTTGCACTCGAAGGCAGCCCAAGGACAAGAACATCAGAAGCTTCGAGCGGGACAGGCCTCGCCAAGGCGCACTACCATTCCGCCCGGGTTACGGGCAATCCGGATGTGGCACAGAAATCCGCAAGACGAGCGGTTCACGGGAGGACTACGTCGCCATAGCCCACGGTGACACGGCATGCAGAGCGACAAGCGGATGTGGGGTCGGCAAACCTGATGTTGAGCCTCGTGTTCCAAGCTGGAGGTCTCCATTAACGGGTTACTCGTCATTCGAGAATAACGAGATCCCTGCTTCGTTTCTTTATGTTGTATTTGCAACACCGCTATGTTGTAATGCCAACATGGAGGTCCTTATGAACGGAATCCTGGAAGCGATGCTCCAAAGGAGAGCAGTTAAGGTCTTTGAGCCGGTCGAAATCTCCCGGGGCTGCGCGAGCAAATCCTCGATGCAGCACGCCATGCTCCGTCCAGCTTCAACATGCAGCCGTACCGGTTCGATTGGGTAGGATCTACGGCAAGAAAGGCGGCGGTGGCGAAACTCTGCCTCGGACAGACGCCTGCGAAACCGCATCGGCGTTGGTCGTGGTCGTCGCACACATCGGATCGATGCCTGCAACGTCGCGGGGCCAGTTGGAGTGGATGCGCCGGAGCGGGTCCAGCGAAGCGAAAATCCGCGACTATGAGCGGACAGCAAAGATCGGCCGAATCCTGTTCATGCTAGGGCCGCTCGGTATTTTCGCCGTGGTCAAAAGGGGAATTCTCTGGCTGCTGAATTTGTGGAAGACGATTGGGATGCCGCCCCTGTCGCGCCAGGATTTGTTCAAATGGGCCACGAAGAGTACATCGCTGGCTTGCGAAAATCTGATGATCGCTGCCGAGGCGCTGGGAATCAACACCTGTCCCATGGAAGGCCTTGATGGCCGCAGACTCTCTAAATATCTCGGGTTGTCCACCCGATATCATGAGATTGTGATGGTGATTGCGATGGGGAAGAAATCGCATGCCCACGTTGAACCGCCCCAGTGGTGGAGACCTCTTGATGCGACGGTGACGGTTCTATGAACATTATTCCGAGGAAAGAGATTCCCAAAGACATCCTGAAAGATTCGATACTCGCCCACATCGCAGCGGCTTATTTTTCGGCCGGGAAGAGGCTTGAGCGAAAAACTCAGTGTTCCGCGACTCGCGGCTTCATCCTGTCAACACTCCGAGGCGGCGCTTCGTTCAATCAGAATCAGATCGCCACGCTTCTAGGTCTCGACCGAACGGTCGTGCATCGGGCCATCAAGTCAATGGCTAAGGAACGACTTGTGTCGGAGCGAAAGGCGAAATCGGGCAGAGCCATTCACGTCCAGTTGACGCCCAAAGGAAACAAGTACAGGGAACGCCTGATCAAGCACCGGGTGGCCGCCGATGAGAATGTGCGGCATCAACTGACTACGGAAGAACGCGCGACACTTCTTCGGCTCTTGAAGTTGATCGCCGAATTGGAGTTCTAAGACCGGGCTGCTTCCATCCATTCTGGATGGGTAGTCGGTAAATCTTCGCTAGCAGCTTGACGGAAGGTTTGCCCGTTATTCGTCGCTGACGGTCAACTACGATTGGCGTGCAAAGATTTTCTCACCCGAGCCAACTTCTCCAGAGCGAAAGATCTGAACCTGTCTACGACTGGCGTGCGAGCCCGTTTATCCAAGCGAAGACGCACGCTGCCCGACTCGTGGGCCTCAGGGTATCCTGTTCGCCCAAATGTTTATTCGCGCCGTATTACAATATTCGAGGACGCAGATCGACCCGCGTCATTCTCGGCGAGAACCCGGTATGACGTGTTCCCATGGCTCGGGAGTTGCCTATCCAGAAATGAGGCCTGGCCGGGAGGCAATTTCGCGGCCGTCTCCCACTGTCCGTGATCGCCTCTGCGGCGCTCGACAATGACGGATTTCAGATTGCTTCCGTGTATCTTCCATGTCAGGTGCACGCCAGCCTCTTCTATGGCCAGAATCATTTCGCTGGGCGCCTCTGGCAGTTCCGTCCAGTCGAAATAGCTTTCGTCCGCGATAGCCATTACGCTGTCGCGAAGAGGTATTTGCTCGAGCGTGTCATTTGTACCGGGTTTCCAGGAAAGCGAGGTCATTTCTCCAGATGTAACGTCCACAAGCACGGGGTTCTGGATGCCTGAGTTAAGGACCCGCAGGGTGACTTTTGCTGGCGGCGAGTGATCTCCTGCCTTGCTGAGGACAGGCAGCCAGTAGGCCAGGATTGCCTTGTTCTTCGGAGATCGGAATCCGTATTCAAGGAGTGATGGCAAAGAAGAAGCCGACTCTTCGCTGCGTATCTGAATGCGAGGATCGAAGTTGGTATCAGAAAAAAGCGTCGCCGTATTCTCAAGAGCGACGAAAGCACGCCGAGGTGTGAAATCTTCCGGGCGCAGCATCAGTCCGTGCAGCATGCCGAAATCATCTGACTCGTTGCCATCTGTAGCCCCGACCAACAGCCAAACGAAGGTCCGCACTCCTGCGGCCCTGTCCGCTATCAAGCCGCGCGGAATGTATTTGGCCTGCACCGACTCATCCGAGCCTTCCCACGAAGGAATCGAATTGAACTCATCGTTCCAGAAAACAAGATCTGGTCGAACTCCTGGATAACTGCGGACCATCTCGCGCAGCGCCTTCGGAGACTCACTGGCATGTTGTTTGTCATCCATCGCCTCAGGGTTTAAGTTATGGCCGTAATTTGGATAGATGTGATAGGCGAACACATCGATGCTGTCTGCGCATTTGCAGGCATCAAGCGACCGTTTTGCAAAATTCAAATCCGCGCCAGCCAGAGCACCAAAAACAATCTTAGCCGTTGAATCGGCCTCCCGAATCGCTGGCACAACAGCTCTGAATAGCCTCCCATATTCTTCAGGACTGGGCGCAGGATTCCAGTAGTCAATGTTGGGTTCATTCCAGATCTCGTAATATTGGACGCGTCCGCGAAAATGTCTGGCCATCCAGGTTGCGTAATTCGCGAAGGCTTGGATCTGCTCGCGTGTCTTGGGTGGCCAGAAGACGGAGTAGAGGCTTCGGTCAGGATTATGAAAGCTGCCTGGTTCGGGCGTTATCGCCTGCGGAGGATGCCCTGCCGGTGAGGTATAAAGGGCATTTCCGTAAAGCAATTGGATCTCAATGTGGACGTCGTTTTCGACGAGTGAGTCAATCTCGTCCTCGACTTCAGGAGCAATCGAGTATTCACCGCGCTTGCGCTCAACCCAGTCCCAGCTAGTGTAATCCGAGCTGTTTTCGTACTGACCAATTCGCACGAAACTGATGCCAGCGTCGAACATGCGAGTCCACCACCAGCGGTTCCACGGAAGGTGCGGGTCACGAGGAAGGTCTGAGTTAATGCCGAAACCATCGTGGATCTGGCTCGATCTTCGCGGCACCAGATGATTCGGCAATTTCTTGCCAGACGCTGAGCTCTCCCAGCGCAAGGGCGCGTTGGTAGCCAAAGTAAGCGCAAACAGAAGGAAAATCTTCGTTGCCATTCGACAGGCATTCGGAACGTTGGCCATTTCCATATATCTCGCTGCCAATCAACAAGCTCCTGTACAGATTCGCCGCTACCTTATTACAAAAAACTAGGCCTTCCATCAAGCGTTCAGAGTCCGTGATGAGGCCCTTTTCCGCTGCCTGAAGCAACGGTACAGTAGGGCAGCAAAAAAAGGAGCATCCCTATGGCAGAACTGGCATTGAAAGGGGGCGAGAAGTCCAAGAAAAAAGCCTTCCCGGCCTGGCCTTACTACGACGATGCGGAACGCAAGGCGCTCCAAGAAGTTCTCGAAAGTCGCATCTGGTGGAGGACCCCGGGAACCAAGACCCTCGAATTCGAACAAGCCTTCGCGAAATTCCATGGGGCCAAGCACGGCCTCGCGGTCACGAATGGCACCGCTGCCTTGGAAGTTACGATGTCAGCGATTGGAATCGCTTTCGGCGATGAAGTGATTATTCCGGACTATACCTTCGTGGCAACGGCCAGCGCGGTGCTTTACGCCGGCGCCATGCCTGTGATGGTAGATGTTTCGCCGGACACGTACTGCATTGACGCAAAACTGGCCGAAGCTGCCATCACCCCGCGCACCAAAGCCATCATTGCGGTGCACATGGGAGGTCATCCGGCAGATCTGGATGTCCTAACCGAGCTGGCTAAGCGCAAGGGAATCGTTCTCATAGAGGACTGTTCGCATGCCCATGGGAGCGAATGGAAGGACAAACGTATTGGTTCACATGGAACTGCGGGGACGTTCAGCTTCCAGGCGAGCAAGCTGATGACCGCTGGCGAAGGCGGCGTGATCCTGTCGAACGACGATGCGTTTGAAAAACAGGCGCGCAGCGTTCACGACTGCGGCCGTATGCCCGGCGAGTGGTTCTACTGCCACTTCGTCAACAGTTCTAACTACCGCTTGAGCGAGTGGCAGGGCGCGCTTTTGACTGTTCAGCTGTCGCGCCTCGATTCGCAGACGCGACGGCGGCATCGAAACGCCCGTCTGCTGGACAAACTCTTGGCCGAGATACCTGGTGTCACGCCCCAGAAGCTCGATCCGCGTTGTACGCGCAATGGCCACTACGCCTACGTCTTTCACATCGACTCGAAACAGTTTGCCGGCGCAAGTACCAAAGAATTGATCAAGGCCATGAATGCTGAGGGCATTCCCGATCAAGCCAGCTACCCACCGGTCCATGCATTACACGTTTTTCAGAATGGTGAGTACCGCAAGCGCTTGTGTGGCCTACAAGCTGCCGAATCTCATGCGTTCTTGAGAGCCGCGTACCCTAACACCCATCGAGCCGCATTTGAAACCATCTGGATCCCGCAACAGGCACTTCTGGGAGACGAAAATGACATGCACGAAATTGCTGCCGCTTGGCGGAAAATCCAGCAGTACGCGAAAGAGCTGGTGTGATAAGACACCGGCTTGGCGTCCGGCGAAGCCGCAAAGCCTAACGGCAGCCCGGAAGCAAAAGAAAAGTTCCCACCTTACATTCTCCACGATTGGGGCCAGTGGCCGCTCTTAATTAGGAAGTCGAAATCCAAGGTCTAGTGGAACAAGTACTGACACCGACTTTCCGTTGTGGACGCCAGGCTTAAACTTCCATTGTCGGACATACAGATAGGAAGCATAGCTCCGCTACGACCGGCCACATACGAGGCGGGCGCTGAAGACCATCTATCTTTGGAAGCGGCGTTTGCGATTGGGTCAAACCTGCCGAGGGAGTTCGTTGACTCTGGGGGCGGCAGCATGGGTTCAATTGCTGCAGTCTGGTCCTTGCTACAAGAGAGCAATTTCAACAGTACATGCACGGACGACCACTTGATTTTTGGTGACACCCGTTAGGACTGTGGTGGCATTTAGCTCCTTGCCCAGCCAGCGAATTGCTTTATCGGCACTTACGAGGTCCGGTGAGATGCGTTCTTTCTCAAGATATTCTTTA